>Ga0193728_1000517_pt1 | contig 18636 bp, 13 predicted proteins | sample U1c1metaG_FD_143037 | JGI IMG/M metagenome (GOLD analysis project Ga0193728, IMG submission 143037) | Soil microbial communities from a riparian zone of the East river system, Colorado, United States - U1c1 | ecosystem: Environmental > Terrestrial > Soil > Riparian zone | place: USA: East River...
CAGGCTCGCAATTCGGCACGTCGAAGACCGTGCCGTTGTCGATCTTTGCCCAATCAGTTTCGTGCGGAAGAAAAATAAATTCCGCCTCCGGATCGATAAAATTTCGGATTAACCATGGGCAAGCCACGCGGTCCACTTTAATTTTCTCGCGAGTAATCCATTTCATAAGCTAGATTCTCGTTTCGTGGCAGGGTGGTTCTGGTATGCAGTCGCCGCCGCTATTCTTTACGGCGCGCATCAAATCTTCACACGTCTCGCAGCCGAACGCATCGGTGATGGTCTCGGCGGTTTCATTGTGGAAGCCAGCGCAGCGTTGTCGATCTTGATTTATCTCGGAGTCCTTTGGTTCGGCGGACGCTGGAATCAAAAATTCAGCGCCTCCGGATTCAATTATTCAGTGCTTACTGGAATTTGCGTCGGGGCCGGCACCATCGCGTTCTTTCTTCTGTTTCAACGCGGCGGTCCGCTGTCCGCTGTGCCCGCCATCCTGGCTGGCGGCGCGGCGATCATGGCGATCGCGGGAATTCTATTTTTTCACGAAACGCCGTCGTGGCAGCGGCTCCTTGGCGTCACGCTCGCGATCGCGGGGCTGTTTTTGCTGCGCAGGTAAAAGCATTTCGTGGCGGTGAGCGCGAGTGCGGTGTTGATCTTTTCTGCAAGCGACTTCGCCGGGCCGCGATTTTGTCGATCATGTAACACGCGTATCATCAGAGCCGCATTCTCGCTCTCCGCCTCATGCCGACGTTAAACATGTTGCACCTTTGTATCCGACTTCATCGTCGCTAGAGTCAGGCGGCAGCATGATGTCCGATTATCTTAGTGGAAATCGACGAGAACCGTTCTCCGGCGGCGCAATGCACTTCATGCGATTTCGCAAGCTGCACATGCACATTTGGCTAGTTCTTTGGTTTGGCGTGTCGATGTTGCCTCCACTGCGCGCCGAGTCCGCAATGCAGGCGGCTGCGAGCCGAGGGCGAGCGGCACCGCGGCCATGATCTCTCAGCAAATCCTATTGTACCTATACCTTACAGAATTGTCATAAAGCGAAAAGGATTGACAATAGTTGGGGTTGTTAAATACTATCCCGGCGTGAAATGTCCTCTCGACCCGGAAGAGGTTTCCAAGCCGTGCGCGACGATGTCTGTAGTCTTTCCGGCATTTAACGAAGAAGGCAACATCAGATGCACAGTAGAAACAATAGTAAAGGTGCTCCCCAAGGTCGCTATGAGCTGGGAGATCATCGTAGTGGACGACGGAAGCAGCGATGCCACCGTTCTGATCTGCGACGACTTGAAAGCTCGATACCCAGAAGTTGAGGTGATTCGCCACGGGCAGAACAGGGGATACGGCGCAGCGCTTAAAAGCGGAATAATGTCGGCCAAATACGACCTTATCTTCTTCTCAGATTCTGATGGGCAGTTCGATTTGCGCGACCTTCAGCAACTAATTTGTTGGTCAAAGGATTATGACATCGTCGCGGGTTACCGCGCAAAGCGACACGATCCGCTCCACCGCCGTATCAATGCACTGGGATGGAATGTACTTGTCCGACTAGTGCTGGGCATCAAAATTCGAGATATCGATTGTGCTTTCAAACTATTCCGACGTGCAGTTTTCGACCAAGTCCAAATCAGGTGCGTGGGCGCAATGGTCAACACCGAAATCCTTGCCCAAGCGATACAGCTTGGCATGCGCATACACCAGGTCAAAGTAAACCATTTCCCACGGCGTCAAGGGAAACAGTCCGGCACAAACGTCCACGTTATCATCAAGGCATTTCGTGAACTTTGTCGGCTTTGGCGGCAGCTTCGCCATGTCGCGCCCGACCAGGCGGGACTCTATTCCCCCACTGAGGAAGCTTCGACTGCCCTGACGTCAATTACATACGAGACGCACAATATTGACACATCAATCCCGTTACAAAAATGAACTCGACCCGACCTAGCCCAATGCCAACGTGGTCTTCGTTTAATGTAGGGGCAGTAACGTGCGTTCATCGCCCGATACCGTAATGATTTGAAAAACCTGCTTTCTCCTGAATCCACGCGCACAGCCTTGCGTGCCGCTCCCGGAGAAGCACGGCCACGAGTCATGCTGATAGGACTCGACTGCGCGGCACCTGAGTTGGTGTTTGATCGTTGGCTTAATGATTTGCCAAACTTAAAGTGTCTCTGCCGAAACGGTGTGCACGGACCGCTCCGCTCGTGCGATCCGCCCATCACAGTCCCGGCATGGTCCGTGATGATGTCGTCCAAGAGTCCCGGAAGGCTTGGAGTTTACGGGTTTCGCAACCGAGTTGATCACTCGTACGACCGATACTTGATCGCAAACTCCCTCGCGATCAAAGAGGATCGGTTGTGGGATATTCTTTCGCGAAGTGGAAAACGTTCGATTGTCATCGGCGTACCGGGAACGTACCCACCTCGACCACTCAACGGACTGTTGATCGGCGACTTTCTGACTCCAGATACGAGCTGCGATTACACACATCCGCCCGAACTCAAAGATGAAATTGCGCGCGTAGTTGGAGAGTATGTTTTGGACGTGCGGGATTTTCGATCTGGTAACAAGAATAAGATCCTGGCTGACATTTATGAGATGACCCGAAAGCGCTTCCAACTCGCCCGCCATCTTCTTGCAAAGGAAGATTGGGATTATTTTATGATGGTGGAAATGGGCGTAGACCGAATCCACCATGCCTTTTGGGATGATATGGATCCAGCGCATCGCTTCTACGAGCCCGGCAACAAATTCGAGAACGCAATTCACGACTACTACAAAGAAGTGGATCGTGAAATTGGCGAGTTGCTTGCGTTCGCCGATGACGCGACGGCCGTGCTGGTGGTCTCCGATCACGGTGCTAAGCGGATGGACGGCGGCATCTGCGTTAACGAATGGTTGATTGCAAATGGCTACCTGGCTCTCGCCGAAAAGCCTGCCCGCGCAACGCCGCTCTCTAAAGTCAAAGTTGATTGGTCGCGGACGAAAGCATGGGGTAATGGCGGCTATTACGCGCGTGTTTTTCTCAATGTCGCAGGCCGTGAGCCAAACGGAACCATTGCACCAGAGGATTATGAAAAAGTGCGGGAGGAATTAATCACCGGACTGAAAGCCATTCCTGATGAAAACGGACAGGAAATCGGCACGCAAGTTTTTCGGCCGGAGGAATTGTATAACGAGGTGCGCGGTGTGGCGCCGGATCTGATCGTTTATTTCGGCGATCTTTATTGGCGATCTGTCGGTACCGTCGGCGACGGAAGAATACATACCTTTGAGAACAACACCGGCCCCGATGGGGCTAACCATGCGGAGAATGGAATTTTCCTTTTTCGGCCAGCGGGAGGTGGAATTTCGGGTGGACGGCGAATCGAAGGGCTGCGGATCACCGACATTGCGCCAACGATCTTGCAATTATTCGGCTTACCGGTTCCGCAAGATATGGAGGGCACGGCGCTGACCTCGTCCTTTGCGATATCCGCCAAGCGCTAAAATTTATCAGCGACCAATAGTGATTTGCTTGCTCCTTTTACAGAATTTTGATAGAAACCATGAAGAATAGCAATCTTTGATCACTGTGGAGACAACTTTGAACCAGAACCATCACCGCGAAGTGAAGAAACGCCCCAAGGCAGTAATCATAGGTTTGGACGCAGCGACGTGGACACTTATCCGTCCCTGGATCGCCGAAGGTGGTATGCCGAACTTGGCAAAGTTGATGAATGCCGGTGTGTCCGGCAAACTCGAATCAGTTCTTCCGCCGATTACTCCACCGGCATGGACTTCATTCATGACCGGAAAGAATCCGGGCAAGCACGGCATTTTTCACTTCGTCGAAGCCGGCGTGGACAGCTACGAGATGGATTATGCCAACGGCGGTTCGCGCCGCTCGGCCACGGTCTGGAAACTCCTCAACGCCGCCGGCTTCTCCGTGGGCACGATGAACATTCCGTTCACCTATCCGCCCGAGCCGTTGGATGGTTTCCAGATTTCCGGGTTGGATACGCCATCGGAAAGTAGCCCGTTCACCCATCCCCCTTCGCTGCGGCAGGAGCTCAAAGATCACATGGTCAAAATAAGCCATGATATCCGCTACCTCGGGTTCATGTCCACGGACGAGCGACGGGATCAAGTGCTCGCTGAAATGGAAAAAATCGACCAGCAGTGGGCCGCAGCCGCTCTTTACCTTCTGGAGAACCATCCGCAAGACGTGATGATGTTCGTCTTCATGTCGATAGACACTGTGCAGCACTATTTCTGGCAGTACATGGACCGCAGCCATTTCCTTTACGACCCGAAGGCCGAACCTCGTCTTGGAAATGCAGTGCGTCAGGTGTATGAACGGCTCGATGCCGCGACCGGCCGAATAATAGAAAAGCTCTCGGCCGATACGACCGTGTTCGTCGTCTCCGATCACGGTGGCGGCCCGATATCGGACCGCAAAATATTCCTAAACCGTTACCTGGCCCAACTCGGCCTGCTACGTTACCGCGATAAAGGAAGCTCGGGCGTGCGCCGCGTCACCAAGAAGATTTTCCGGAGTGGATTTTCCCTTCTGCGCAGCTCGCTCTCGTCGCGCCAGAAGAGCTACATTGCCCGGATCTTTCCGACCCTCAGAAAGAAAGCGGAACTGGCCTACACATCGTTTGCGTCGATAGACTGGAGTCGCACCAAAGCATACTGTAGTGAAGTGCTCGCGGCACCGCCGAGCATCTGGATCAACCTCAAAGGGGTAAAACCTGCGGGCATCGTCGAGCCGGCGGATTACGCTGCACTGATCGACTTCATCATCGAAAAATTGGGTGAACTCAGAGATCCGCGTACCGGTGAGCGGGTGATAGCACGCGTGTATCGGCGCGACGAGCTTTTCCATGGCCCGTTTTCTCGGGAAGGTGCCGACCTCGTCCTCGACTGGTGGAGCGAAAACAGCCAGTTCTCTACCGGGCCGAGTTTTCCCGAGGACACTGACAAACCACCCCTAATCATTTGTGAGCATCGTCCCTCTGAAACCTCCGAATGGGGTGGTACGCACCGGCTCCACGGAATCCTGATCGCCCGTGGACCGGTTTTAAGAAATGGCGCGGAGATCGAGAATGCAAAGCTAATCGATCTCGCTCCAACGCTTCTCCACCTGCTCGGTGTCCCCGTGCCCGAGGATATGGACGGTAAGGTCCTGGCAAGTGCTTTTCAAACGGACTTCCTTTCGGCGCACGCGGTCCGAGCGGGAGTTGCTTCCGGCACGTCCGGGACAGACCGCCCAAGCGGCTATACGGAGGAGGAGTCAGCCAAAGTTGAGGAGCGCCTTCAGGCCCTCGGCTATCTCGAATAGTAAATATCGGCCCAATTAGTCTTGTAAAATGAAGAACCCATTGCTCGCCGAGCTGAGGAAGGAAACGGAAAACTATTCCGTCGCCATGGTAGCCGCGTGTCCATTCCCCGCCAACCACGGGTCGGCGGCAAGTATCCGAGAGATGTCCGATACCCTTTCGCAGATGGGACACTCCGTGCACATCGTGACCTACGAGTCGGGCCAGAAAGATATCGTCGTTCGCTATGCGAAGGTTCATAGGACGGGACCGTTTCGGCCTGAAACCAACGCGAAGGTTGGGCCTTCACCGGAGAAATTCTTACTGAATTTTAAACTTCTGCGATTACTTTGCCGTGTAATCCGGCGCGAGCGGATCGAAATCATTCACGCGCACAATTATGAAGGCGCGCTGATCGGCGTGATGGCAAAATGGATCACCGGCCGGCCGCTGCTTTACAATGCCGTCAACCTGATGTCTGACGAGTTGGCCGGTTACCGTTTCATTCGTCCGGCCTGGCTGGCCCGCGCAATCGCGCGCGGACTGGATTGGCTTGTTCCAATTTTTCCGGATCACATCACGGCCGTCTCTCCCGAGCTGAAGCAGTGGTTGGTAGAGCACGGAACCCCCGAACGAAAAGTGGACATGGTCCCGGCGGGTATCGTGCCAGAAATGTTCGACAATGCAGATCCGGAAAAGATCCGTCGCTGTCATCGAATCAATGGCCGCGCGATCGTGATGTACACTGGGGTGTTGAACGCGTTTCAGAGAATCGACTACCTGCTTCGCGGCTTCGCGGTGGTTTCAAAGCAACAGCCCGACGCTCTGTTGGTGATGGTAAGTCCACTGATCTCCGAATCCCATCAAAGAGAACACAAAAAGCTAGCCGATCGGCTTGGTATCTCTGATGCCATCATGTGGATCGCGCCCCATTCGCTCGAAGATTTGCCGAGTTATCTCGCGCTTGCCAGCGTGACAGTGATTTCGCGCCCGGAATGCCCGGGCCATCCTGTTAAGCTCTTAAACTACATGCTGGCGGGCAAGCCCATCGTCTGCTTTGAAGGCGCGGCCAAAGGCTTGCGCCACTTGCACGATGCATTCATTGTGCCCAATCATGATTGCGAAGCGCTCGGCAAGGGGATCATCACATTGCTGAAGGATCGCGAGCTGGCGGCGAGCCTGGGAGCAAACGCACGCATAACCGTCCTGGCCAATTTTGATTGGCGAATAATATGCCGGAGGATCGAGCACATTTACGACAGACTTCTTGGCAACCCGGAGTCCGGCGATATCCAAAGTGAACACCATGCGTTTGCGCGGCTGCGACCCTGATGCTTTTCATCCCATGGCTTCGCCAATAGCACATAGTTTCGCCGGGTTTTGGACATTCATGCTTCTAACCGCGCGTTTGAAGGTACGCCTGGCCACAGCCTGCCGCCAATATCTACCGGAGCTGGTCTTGCTGGTATTGCTTGCGAACCTGGCTGACGTCGATTTTCTCTTCGGCCTTACGATCGACGCAAACGCGAACGCCTTGCACCGCGGCTTCACCCACAGCCTGGCAGCAGCCTTTTTTGTTGCGCTCGCTGTCAGCTGCGTGTGGCGGATAGCTGGCAGTTTTTGGCGAAGCGCGACTCTTTATTTTTTGGCATACGGCTCACATCTTCTCATTGATCTGTGCACCGGCAAGAAGCTCGGATGGAATTTCACCGGCTATGGCGTTCCCCTGTTCTGGCCGTGGGCGAAGAGATTCCGCTCGCCATTGGTATTGATTGTGGGGGTTAGGCATAAAGACCTTCCCACGCTATTCAGCATGGAAAATGTCCAGTTGTGCCTTTATGAACTAATAACCTTTGGCGCGGTCACAACGGCTCTACTGGCATTATGGGTACGACATCAAAAAAGTCGTGCCATGTCCCACGACCGGGAAACAGCGTCGCGCGCTGTCTGCAACTCGAATCCGATCCAATGAAAGATTCCCTCCAAGTATCCACCAGGCGCCAAGAAATCGCTCCTGCTCCGCGAAAACGTTCCCACTGGATAGTCTTCCTGGTCGTCTGCTTTCTTTTGGGACTACTCGTCTTTAAAACCGTTCTTCATATGATCGGCACCGATACTAAACAGGCTCACAGGGTGCATGCGGCGTCGCCCGTGGAAACCGTTCCGGTCCGCAGACAGACGCTTGAGGAAGTCATTGGGGGGAGTGGCACGGTGGAGCAATTCAATGCCGTCCTCCTTACCACACAGATTAATGCTCGAGTCCTCGAGGTCCCTGTGAAGATTGGCGATATCGTAAAAAAAGGTGACCTTCTAGTCCGCTTGGACGACCGGCTGATTCGAGCCACCCTCGACATGAGCCGAAAACTCGTCGAGACCAATAACGTCAAGGTAAGAGACCTAACCCGCCAACTAGATCGCTATACCGCGCTTGAGAAGAAAAACATGGGTACGCCGCTTGACGTGGAGAAAAGCGAAATCACTCTCGCGGAGGCGCGCGAGGCTCTCGCCAAAGCAACGCTGTCGCTGCGGCAGGCCGAGATCGAGCTTGAACACGTGGAGATAAGATCTACCATCGATGGCATCGTGCTCGAGCGACTCATAAATCCGGATGAGTTCACTAAACCCGATCAGGTGGTCATGAAGCTCGGTATTATCAATACTGTCTTGATGGCGGCGAAGGTTACGGAGGAAAAAATCCATTCCGTGCAGTCGGGCCTTTCCGCCGAAATCACTTTTCTCGCCTTTCCCGGAGAGACCTTTCAAGGCAAAGTCTTTAAAATAGATCCGAACATTGACCCGGTAACCCGGGCTTTCACTAGCTACGTAGAAATTAACAATCCGGGTTTTCGGTTGAAGCCAGGTCTATCGGGATTCGCGCGTATCTATCGCACCGCCAAGGATGTGCTGGCCGTGCCCAGTGTTGCAGTAATTAACCCGTCAGGCGACCAGGCCTCCGTTTTTGTTGTTAATGGCGATGGCCGTGCGAACCTGCGCAAAGTTCGTTTAGGAATCGTCGTAAATGCTATGACGGAAGTAACGGGTGGTTTAAAGGAGGGGGAAAAAGTGGTGACAGTTGGTCAACTATACCTTAAGGAAAATGACAAAACCCATTCCACATCGAAATCTAATATTGGGAAATAGCCTGGCTGCTTTGCTAGCAGCCCTATTGCTAATCCTGCCTCTTAGGTTACCAGCACGAGAAATAAGCGCTCGTATTCCAGATCTTCCCCGACGTCCGCTGACGCTTAAAGATTGCATCGCCATTGCATTGGGTGAAAGTCCGAAACTGGAAGGCAGTCGTCTGGATCTCCTTGCAGCAGGTAAGGAGATTCGCGCCGCCCAGGCTTCGCTTTGGCCAAACCTGAAGGGAGCGGTCACGGGGGACGCATTCTCGGGCGAACCGACCTCTAAGTTTAAAATCTTCAGTGGAACGGGAGTAAGCGCAGCGAAGAAGGTGGGTCTCGCCGGGATAGGAATTGGTGACCTCAGATTGGATTACCCGGTTTTCAAGGATGGGAGTATTTTCGGATTCAATGATGCACCGGCAGCCGAGCTTAAGAGAGCGCAAAGAAATGCCCTCGCCTGGACGACTCATCTTACTCGCGAGGATGTCATCTATCGCATCACGCAAGTCTTCGTCGACACCGTTTCAGCAGAGAACCGGGTGGGGCCCATCGACCGCAAAGTAGAGCTACTGCAGCGATCTGTCGATATCCACAGAGAAGAACAGCAGAAAGGATTGCTCCTCCCTGTCGATGTCGAGGTTGTCACAAAACAGCTCAATGGCGCCCAATCTCTTTCGAAAATCGTTCATCAGCAGGCCGTGGCAGGGCGCTTGGGACTGACCCGGCTCCTCGGCCTGCCGTCCTCGGCCCACATTAACCTGAACAGTACACTTCCCGAGCCGCCTGCGCCGCCGGACGCGGCGCAGTTGTTTCATACGATGCTTGCGCAGCATCCGTCGCTCCAGGTGCAACTTGCAAATATCGAGAAGGCAAAGCAGGACTACCGGCTGGAAAATTTTCGACTCTACCCCGACGTGGATCTGCGTGGGTCGGCGCTCTATATCACCGATTTTAGTCAATTTCAAAGTCGGACTCGGACCGGTGGCTCACAGACAGGGTTGAACCAAGCTTATGTCTTAACCGGCGGAATCACTGTCAACATCCCAATCTGGGACTTCGGGGCGCAACTCAACACCATGCGCGCGCGCAGGGACACCTATCACGCGGAACAAGCTCGCCTGGGCGCTGTTGGCAATGACCTGACCAGTGATCTCGTTAGAATCTACGAGGAAATCTATGCAGAGACCCAAAGGATTCTCACTCTGCAGGTAGAGGCCGGGAAACTCGACCGCGATCTGCGCGTTGCTCAATCTCAACAGCAGCAGGGCATCGGGCCACCACTGACCACGATTGACGCGGAGACGGCACTTATCGATAAGCAGGAGGAGCTGGAGGTACACCGGTCGAGGCTGCTCCTGCATTACGCTGATCTGCAGAAGGCGATGGGCGGCACGTGGAAGTGGCTTCGATGAAGCAGTCGCAGCGGATTGTCAAAAACGCAGTCTTTGGTATCGGCGCCGCTGTAATTGGTGGTCTCCTCTACCTGGCCACCATCCTCACAATCGCCCATTCGGTTAGCGTCGCTGACTTTGGCAAGTATTCCTTCGTCCTGGCCTTCGCCATGTTCGTGAGCAATGTCGCCGATTCCGGGTTGCCCCGCATGGTCATCCGCGAGATCGCAAAAGATCGCGAGCGACTCGTTCCGGTAGTAGGCGCCGCAGCCTCACTTATCTGGGTCATTTCAGGAATTATGTGTCTCCTGGTTGCGCTGGTGGTGCCGTTTTTTCATTTGGGAACAGATGTGAAAATATCCGCCCTGGGCATGAGTATTGCCACCATGGCATCCTTTCACGCCTCTGGCTACAGCGCCGTGCTGCGCGCGTTTGAAGATAATGAGCTTAACTACCTCGGCTTTGTTTTGCACAAGCTTCTTCTGCTCGGTCTTGTATTTGCAATCGTAAAGCTACATTTCGGATTGGTTGGCTTTGTTGCCGCCCATCTCGCGTCGAACCTGCTACTTTGGTACTTCTACCATCTCTTGGTAACCCACCTATATGCGCCCGTGCCGCTGCGCATCGACGTGCCGCTCTGGAAGGCTCTTCTTTTTTCTGCTCTACCCATGGGCGGCGGCGTCATGCTTCGTTCGCTTGCCCTCCAGCTCGACATCCTTGTCCTTACCTGGATGACAAGTCTCACCGCAGTCGGATTATTTAGCGGACCTTATAGACTCAGTATGGCTATGCGCGTGATCCCACAAACTCTTTCCCTGCCACTCTTCCCCCTTTACTCGCGCACGGCACACTTCTCGCCGCAGCGATTTACCGAGGCTTACCAATGGAGCGTTAAATTTTTTGCACTGATTAGCTTTCCCATGGCGGCGTTCTTCGTGGCATGGTCTAAGCCAATTCTACAGCTAGCACTCGGGACAAGGTATTTGGCCGCAATCCCAGCGATGCAGCTTCTCGGTATCGGCTTGGTCCCCTTCTTTCTTTCTACCTTGTTTCAATACCTTTTCGCCGCGCTGGACCAGCAGAAGCGTTTTCTTGCCAGTACCTGCGTCGGCTCAGGTTTGCGACTGTTGCTCCTTTTGATCCTAATACCGATCTTTGGATTTGTCGGGCCGGCGATTGCGTTTGTTTGTAGCGAAACGCTAGTCGTGGCCATTTGGATGATTCAGCTGGCGCGACTCGGCTTTGACGCACGACCGCTCGATATACTCTGGCGTCCACTGGTCGGGGCGGTGGCGATGGCCCTGGTACTTGTTGTAGGCCGTGGCATGCCGATTCCCTGGCAGATCGGCACAGCGATGCTCGCGTCGACTGTTTATGTCGCGGTCTTATTCTCCCTTCGAACGTTTTCTATCGAAGAGATCCGTCATGCACGGGAGGGGCTTGGATTTCTCTCCCCCTTTGTAGAGTCCTGGACTAAGAAACTTAAACGCAACACGTGAAGATAGGGAAGAGGGTGGAATTATGGGCAGGGGTGGGCGCTACCATTTGGGCAACGTATTGGCTTCTGTTTGTAGGTAGTTTTTTGGTATTTGGTTCGGCTATTCTCAAATGGGTTAACTTTCCTTTCAGCCATCATCCCTACGGTTTGCAGCTGCCCCTGCTGGGAAACATCGAGCTACTTCCTCACCTTTCTCTTCTCTCTTACGGAGTGCTCGGGGCCTGTGTTTTAGCGACCGGTCTTGCCTTGCTTCGGCGTTCCGACACCTTCCTCGCGGTTGCGGCCGCCATCCTCATTGCCTTTTGGGTGGCGGCGCCATGCCAGATCGCCTTTCAACAGCCTGCTTTGCTTCGTCGCCTGAATGCGGAGACTCAAGATCTTCCGACGATCAGGGGTTTTACAAAGACTTATCTTCCCGTAAATTATGGTCCCGCTGAAGAGTACTCGAAGCACTTCGAGTTGGACACCGTTTGGGACCGTTTTGTCGCTGCCTATTCTTTTCTTGGACTTGGATGGTATTGTTTTGGAATAGGATCGTTCTTGATTGCTACATATTCGATAAGGCGCCTGCGTGGCGAGCGAGGAATGACGGTCCTGGCACTAGGCGGTATTCCAATAGGCGTGCTTATCATTTTCCTAACGCCGCCAGTTATCGGGCAGCATTACTTCATCAGTGCCTGCACCGCGCAGGCCCAGGGGAATAATGAAAAGGCCATCACGTATTATCGCAAAGCCATGTGGTGGGATCGGTGGCGTAGGCAAGATATCAATATCTACGCAACTATTGGAGATCTCGAAAGGCTGTCAGGTTCAGGTGAGGATTCGCCCGAGAGGCATATGAGCAGGGCCCAGGAATTTAGGGAGGCAAGAGAATACGAGTCGGCGGTCTTTGAGCTTAGCCGGGCCGCAGCGTGGGGCGGTGCAGTCGCCATAGCTGCGCGATGTGAGTCTGCGCGCACTCGGGTGGATTTTGGCATTGCCCTCTACAATGCTGGAGGTATCGGGGCTGCTGTGACCCAGTGGCAGCAGGCGCTTGCCGAAGACCCGGTGCAGCAGCAAGACCTCGCCTTCCTGATCGCGAGGGGAAATTATGATCTCGGCCGTTATCAAGCGTCGCTCGACGCTCTCAATGCAATTCTTAAGGCGAGCGATGATAAGCCATTGTTAGCCAATGCTTACTCCCTTGCAGGAAATTGTTACATGAAGCTTGGCCGGGATGCCGATGCCCGGAGGTCTTACAACCTATCCCTCAAAGAGGATATACTTGTAAATTTCTGGGCGATGAGTGCGTTAGCCGGGGACTGATGCTATGCCGACCTTCTTGCGGCCACTGCGAGATCTACCGCCACGCGCGCGACGGTTGTCATTGGTTTTGGTGCTGCTGTGCGGGGCATTGCTTGGCTTCTTCATACTTCGCGCCTTTGCGTGGCCGCTGTATCGGCAATACCAATTGGACTTCGGAGCTGCCCAATGGATAGAACCAGCCGAGTTTGCCCCGGTAGCTTACTTTCGCCGCGAGATTTTTTTAAATGCTGAACCCGAGCAGGCTTGGCTGGAAGTCGCAGCAACGGACTCTTTCAAAATTATTATCAATGACAGCACAGTCGGCACCGAAACCAGTCTGAAGACGCGGGTAGCACAAATTTATGACGTCAAAAGATTTCTAAAGCCTGGGACAAACGTCATTGCGATCTCGGTTGTTCGGAATTCCTACCCAGGTTCCGCACAGCTTCTTGTTTGCGGCGGCTTTAAAGAACCTGGCGGAAAGACCGGCTCATTTATTTCGGACGAACAGTGGAGAGTTACTCCAAGGACCGGGATCGTACAGGGTACAGAGGAATGGGTCTCTCCCCTGGTGCAGGAGCAGGTTTGGCCGAACGCGCGGCGCGCCACAATTACGGAACATCCAGTCCACATAACCTGGGTGGAAAGAAACCCGCTTTTGCTTCAACTCCCGCCATCTGGCAAGTGGATTGTGGCCGAAGACGCCCGGCGAGAAGCAGTCTTTTCCGCCTCCGTAAATGCGGAAAAAGCTCGTCCGGAGACATGGATCCAAGTGGCGAGTTCAGGAAGCCTCGACCTTCTCGTGAATGGCAAACTCATCACCAGCATGGCCACTTCCCCGCTCGAAGAGCCAAAGACGCCGGGTTTACCCAGGCTGACGAGGGAACCTTCGGAGAAGGAGAAGGTCGAAATGACAACTCCACCGCCCGCAGTCGTTAGTCCGCCGCAGAACGCCAAACCTCCGCCTTCTCCCAGTCCGTCTGCGAGTCCTAGCGCAACCGCCACACCCGCGCATTCGGCAAGTACCTCCGGATCGATGGCTACTTCGTCGCAGAAGCCGACTCTTGACGCCTATGACATCAGCTACTGGATCAAAAAAGGCCCGAACACAATCGTCGCGACGGTGCGCAATACCCAGGGACCAGCCAGATTTCTCGCAAGCGGCTTCATAGTTCGAAAGGATGGCAGCATTCAACAATTCGAGACCAATTCGGACTGGCGAGTGAGCGATCATCAAGGCGCGCAAAAGGGGCGCGCTGTGGAAGCCGGTAGCAATGGATCCGCGCCGTGGGGTTACCTTACCCAAGAGTTGCACAGCCCGGTTAATCTTTCCGACTTCGATGTTGTTGCCAAACCTGTAGTAGTGATTTTGTTGACGATCGTCGGAACCATCGCCATGTGGCTACTGGCCTCACGCTTTGTCGCTGCGAAGACACACGAGGCGCTTCGATATGCTCTCGCTCGTGATGCGCTATTTCACGCCCCAATCACCGGCGGCCTGCTCTTCTTGCTCCTCCCAAGGTACGACTTTCGTTTTCCAATAGACTGGCCGTTCCAACCAAGATTTGTTGTGCTGGCAATTGTCGCCCTTTTAGGAGTTCGGTTGCTTCACTTCGTTCCGCGCCGGCGAATAACAGCAGATCTCAGCGCACAGATTCGGCGGCTCAAAAATGCCGTGTCTGCCGAGGCGCTGCCTTATCTACTGCTGGCAATGATCATAGGGTTGGGCTTCGCATTCCGTTATCATGATTTCGGCGTCATGTCGTTCGACCATGACGAGTACGGAGAGGTTCAGAAATCGAAGGGGATCTGGGAACTTGGTTTCCCATTTAACAGGGTTACGGGAAGGATCAGACCGGCCACTACCTATGAGTTGATTCCCTATCCGATGGCTGTTACGAGCCGGCTTTTTGGCGAGTCGGAGTGGTCGATCCGGCTGCCGGCTGTCATTATGGGCACACTTTGCATCGGGATCATCGCGCTGATGGGCCGCCGGCTTTTCAATTGGAGGACCGGCTTGATCGCCGCATTCATCTACGCCTGCCTTCCACTGGATATCCGGTGGGCGCAGAATGCCTTTCATCCGCAGCAATGCCAGTTCATGGCCATGCTCACCTTCTGGTTCTTTTATGAAGGGATCAGAGTTCGGCCGTTCTGTCACAAATATCTGACAGCCGCGACGGTAACCTTTTGCGCATCTTATCTTTCATGGGAAGGAAGCGCATTCATTCTGCCCGCTTTATTCCTTGCCTTGCTCGTTGTGCGCTGGGGCGAATGGTGGTGGCTAAAAGAATTCCATCTCTACCGCTGTGTTTTCTTTATGGCTACCTTGGTGATCGCGCAGTTCTCCTGGCGCACGCTCGTTTCATTGCCCTATTTGCAGATAGGTACTGGCGTTAATGATCTCGCCGGTCCTTCCCTCTTTTTTCTAAAGTATGGCTGGCGGCCAATGTTTTACGTCGACCATCTGTTGTTGGCGGAGAACCACGTGTTTTTCACCCTCATGACTGTCGCAGGAATCCCATTCTGCTGGCGTCAACCCGCTTTCCGCTACGTTGTTACTCTAATCGGCGCTCTGCTTTTCTGCCACACGAACTTAATTGCGGCTCTCTCCACGCGCTACTGTATCTATTATCAGCCGCTTCTTATTCTCTCCGGAGTAGCTGCGGCTGTTATGCTCTACGATCGGCTGTTATTGTTTGCCGAGCGCGAATCTAACTCCACGGTTGCTCGCAGCTTTGCGCATACCGCTGGAGTAGCCATGCTCTTTCTGCTATTCGTTCAAAGTAATGAGTGGTTGATGAAACTTTATTCACTCTCGAGTCCGAACGCCAGTCCTGCGCTGATGACACGTCTAAACACCTATCGTTACGATCACCGCGGCGCCGCGGAATACGTGAGAAGCCATCTCCAGCCAGGTGATATCATCATCGCGGGTATCCCACACGTCTTCGAACACTACGCCGGGATACGGGGGGATTACTTTTTGGATACCATTTTAATGAAGAAAATAATTTACAACGCCAAATTTGCGGAACCACGCTTTATGGACAGGTTTCGTGGCTATGCTGCGATTCGTAGTTTAAAGGAACTGCGAGAAGCGATCAGTCGGGGACGGCGCACCTGGATTGTTTTCGTTCCTTACGGAGGGTTCGGGCACTTGAGCAGCCCGGAGGCGCGTGTATACCTGAATGAACACGCCAAGGTTGTTTTTGAGTCTTACCGCGGCAAAGTCCTGCTGATTGGCGGAGAAAACCAGTCAGTAAACCCGACTGCAGGCTACAACGCTAAATAGGTTGGTTGGTCGCCTTCCGCGCAGCTGCGCCGATCGAAAAGAGCCTCTGGCGCAAAGGATCGCGGATTCGCCCTGTAGGCACTTCAGCACCACAATCGAAGTGAGGAAAATCTGCAACCCGAGAGTAACAACTGCTAACAAGCGACTTTAAGGCCTGTTATACATCAGGCGTCAGCACGGCGTCGTGTCGGCCACGCCTGCCCCTTCCCCGGTGGTGGCCGCGGCTTTGCTCTTGATAACGACCTTCGGCGACGAGCTTCTTTTTGTAAGCATCGTAGCCGAGTCGCTTCGCTTCCTCCCACGCTTTGGCTACCTCGCCCGATGTTTCCGCGCTGAGACCGTCGCCGTGCCACAGCTCCCAATATTCCCCGTCGGCATGAACAACGTTGAGGACGGCCATTTGGATAGAGCCCATTCTTTCGCCACCATGGCCAAAACCAGCCAGACTTTGAAAGCCGTGATGGAGGCGGTCGCGATACTTCAGGACAAGATCATAACTCATCCTACCGGTGTCTTCCCTGCGCCCAGTGAGTTGGCAATTCTGAATCGTGAACTGCTCCGGATGTTTGCTCACCCCGTAATCGATGATGCGTTCAAAAAACGTCGAAGGCAGATCTAATACCTGAGATAAATGAAGGGATATTTGCTGTTTTGGAAACGCTTTGGCCCACTCATCGGTATACTTCTTGTAGACGTCGAGAAGCTTGGTTCCGTAATCCCCCATCGCACTCCATTTCGCGCGATCCTCAGGAGTCTTTGGCAAATGCATTTCTTTGCTCATAAAATTCGCGCAAGTGAGCACCACGCCCACGCACAAAGGATCGGCGGCATAGCGTTCGCCTAGTTGAGCAATTACGCGCGAGAAATTCCGTTGATAGATCGGATCCCACGGGACTGGGACACTTACTGTCTCGCCAAAGTTAGGGCGGTGGGGATTCGTGACGCTCGTCTGCAAGGACTGGGCGCCCTGTCGGAAAACGTAAGCCGGTGTATCAATTCCAGGTTTGAGAGCGAGCTCATACTTCATTCCGATGCGGTGAAGCACTGCCACCGTTTTATCGATTGAACTAAAGTCCGGCTTGCCAGGTTCGGTCTCGATTTCTTTCCAGCCAACGGTGAGGCAGACGCCGGCTAAATGTGGATTTCCGCGGATCGCGGCTTCAAAGCCGGTCAGATTCGCTACGCTTTCGGAAATTTTTTGTGTGACCCATAGGCCTGTGCGCATCGGCGGCTCCCGCTCGGCAAAGACCTGATCCGTAGCTGCAATGGCGAGACAGCAAAGACACGCTCGTAGAGTCTTGCCAGCCTTTCGTCGTCTCATGCCGTATAACCGAAGCGCTCCAAATCGGAGCGCATATCAGCGCCTAACTCGCCAGCCTCTGGCCCGCCTGCTCGCCGCCAACGCCCGATATTACCTCGATCACGAATTCCTTCGATCAACGGGCCGACGTTCATCTTCCGTGCGTCGAGAAATTCCACGAGCCGTGTGACGGTTTCGGCCGGTTTCTGGCACAGGTCTTCGTAGCGGATCATGTGATAGCGATCGCCAAGATAACGTTCGCCGAACTCCACCGCCCGTTTGTTCCCCACCCGCCACAATTCAAGTTGTGCCGCCAGCGGATTCTGCCACCACTCGGGACCGAGAAACCACTGGCCGTGACTCCTGAGGAAATATCTGTTTTCCGATAACATCATGTCGCGGGCGTCGCGGATCATGTGAATGAATTTCATTTCCGGGAACCGATCGACCAGGAACGGAAGCAACCACATGGTGCGCGGATTTTTCCATCCCCACGGAGCGTCCCATGAGGGGATGCCGCGTCTGTGCACCTGTACCATCCGGTCGAAGTCGCTCGTGGCCTTACTCAGCGTGCGGCTATCGACGTTTGGAAAATCGTGCAGCCTTTTGAGCCACTTGGTCAAGAACCAGGCCATCGGCAGAGAATCTTCATTGCGCGAATCCACCCGCTGACCCATAAACCAACCAGCTTTCCGGAGCACTTGAGCCAGGATCCGCGTGCCCGAGCCTCCAACTGCTCCGATCACCACTGGCGGAACTCTAATCTGGCCGAGAGCGGGATCGCTGCGGGCCAACGCGAGGGAAAAGCGATCGAGCTTTAACCGAATTTGCTCAAGCCGCGACTGTGGACGCCGGCTGATGCTCAAAAGCAGACGCAGCTGCTCGAAAGAACTACGCCATTTTGAACTCGGCACGTTGAAGTATCCCTGCGTCGTCATTCCGGTCAAGAAAGTTTTAAGTCAGCTAGCGACTTCTAATATTTCCGCCTAGCCCGGGAGACAAACAACTATTAAAGTCTGGAACGTTGTTCCGCGCATGATTGATCGCCGTGAAAGCTTCCACCGTCGCTAGGCGACCTCGCATAGGATCACTATGATGAAGCATTCGATCCACTCTGCGATTACACCCTCGCCTGTCTTCGATTGCGACTTCGTCCGGGCTGCCCAGCTACGCGTCGCGGAGATACACGCCAGCGCGGCCCATCCCGTGGAGTCGCCCACCCTGCTGGAGTTGGAACAAGCCTTAGGGGAGCGGGTACAAAAATGCGAACTGTGGGCGCAGAATTGGCGGAACCGTGTTTATCGAATCGAGCTGGCAAGGGGCCGTGCTGCCCTCGCCAAACAAGCAGTCAGAGGGACTGAGGCCATGGTTCAACACCAATACAACCAGTTGGAACAGCTATCGAAGTTGGACATTCCCGGAATGCGAGTGCCAAAGGCG
>Ga0193728_1000518_pt1 | contig 18616 bp, 17 predicted proteins | sample U1c1metaG_FD_143037 | JGI IMG/M metagenome (GOLD analysis project Ga0193728, IMG submission 143037) | Soil microbial communities from a riparian zone of the East river system, Colorado, United States - U1c1 | ecosystem: Environmental > Terrestrial > Soil > Riparian zone | place: USA: East River...
GAGAAGACCGTCAGGGTGATGACTTCCTGAATGGTTTTGAGCTGCGCGGCGTTAAATTCGTACGAGCCGATGCGGTTGGCGGGCACCTGGAAACAATATTCAAAGAAGGCGATGCCCCAACTGGCGAGGATGACTTTCCAGAGTGCTTCGCTGCGATATTTCAAGTGGCCGTACCAGGCGAAGGTCATGAAGATGTTTGAAATGGTGAGCAAAAGGATTGTTCGCATTGCGCAGATTTTCCTCGCAGTGAATCTTAATGTGCCAGGAGCGGATGGCAAATACAGATTTCTACGCCAATTTAAGAGCGGGCAATGCCTTGTCGAAGAAGCGTGCTCGGAACTTATACGTTGAGGGTGAGTGAGACGAGCTCGGGGCGAGTGGGCGGCGGGATGGGCGGCATTTTGGAGCGATCCACCGGATTGTAGAGCGTGTCGCGCTCGACGGGAATGCGGCCTGCGGCGCGAATCAGGCGTTCGAGATCGGCGCGCGAGGTAAATTCAGAGGTGACCGCGCCGGCATCGTGATAAATCTTTTCTTCGACTACCGTGCCGTCCAGATCGTTAGCTCCAAATCGCAGCGCGATTTGCGCGATCGCCGGAGAGAGCATGATCCAGTAGGCTTTGATGTGCGCGAAATTATCGAGGAGCAAGCGCGATACCGCGATGTTGCGCAAGTCGTCGTAACCGGTGGGCTTGGGAATGTGCGCCAGCGCGGTGTTGTCCGGGTGAAACGCTAAAGGAATGAAGGTGACGAAGCCGTGGGTCTGATCCTGAAGCTCACGCAACTTCAGCAGGTGGTCGACGCGCTCTTCTTCGGTTTCCAGGTGTCCGTAGAGCATGGTGGCGTTGGAATGAAAGCCCAGTTCGTGAGCCTGGCGCGCAATGCTGAGCCACATCTGGCCGCTTACTTTATGGTCGCAGATAAGTTTGCGCACGCGGGGATGAAAAATTTCCGCGCCGCCGCCCGGTAAGGAATCGACGCCGGCGTCTTTCATTTTTTGCAGCGTTTCCTTGATGGAGAGCTTGGCGATGCGCGCGAAGTAGCCGACCTCCACCATGGTGAAGGCTTTGAGATGCACGGTGGGACAGCGCTGCTTGAGGCCGCGAATCATGTCCAGAAAATAATCGAAGGGCAGATCGGGGTGCAGGCCGCCAACCATGTGGAACTCGGTGGCGCCTTCGCGGACCCCTTGTTCAGCACGTTGGTAGATTTCTTCAAGAGCGAAGGTGTACGCGCCGGGAGCGTTGGGGTCGCGTCCGAAAGCGCACAGTTTGCAATGTGCGACGCAGACGTTCGTTGGATTGATGTGCCTGTTGACGTTGAAATAGGTGACGTTGCCGTGGCGTTTTTCGCGCACGTGATTGGCCAGCCAGCCCACGGCGAGGAGATCGGGCGAGCGATAGAGCGCGACGCCGTCTTCTTGCGAGAGGCGCTCGCCGCGTAAAACTTTAGCGGCGATGGGTTTCAGGCGCTGGTCGGTGATGAGTAGCTCTGCCACGCTTTAAGCTTATCCTTTAACGGAATACCTGGCGATTACGGCATGCATTTCAAAAGTTTCGATGTTTTCAAACGCGCCAGAGGGCCACTGCGGCGCCCCAGAATAAAAGAAACGACATACTAATATAACCGTTCATTGCGAAAAACGCAGCGTCCAGCTTGCTGAGGTCGTCAGCTTTCACGAGCGAATGTTCATAAGCGAGCAGCGCGGCGACTACGGCAATGCCGAGCCACGCCGGCCAGGGCAGCGCGAAACTGGCGGCGAGCCATAAGAGCAGGGCGACGACGCCGACGTGCATAATTCGCGCGATGATCAGCGCATTGGCGACTCCGAAACGCTGTGGAATGGAGAAGAGCCCGGCGCTGCGGTCGTAGTCAATGTCCTGGCACGCGTACAAAACATCGAAGCCGCCGACCCACAGAGTGACTGCGGCGCAGAGAATCAGCGTGCGCGGATCGAAGCCGCCGGTGATGGCGATCCATGCGGCCGCGGGAGAAATTCCCAGCGCGAAGCCGAGAAAAAGATGCGACCAGGTGGTGAAGCGTTTGGTGAAGGAATAGAAAAAAAGAATTGCCAGGGCGAGAGGAGCAAGTTTGAGTGCCAGGAGATTCAGCTGCCACGAAGCAAGAAAGAAAATGGCTACAGCGATGACCGTGAAGGTCCACGCGAAGGGCACGGAGAGCAGCCCGGTGGCCAGGGCGCGTTGTTTGGTGCGGGGATTTTCGCGATCGTAGCGCAGGTCCACGATGCGGTTGACGGTCATGGCGGCGGAGCGGGCCGCAACCATTGCGACTACCACCCACGCGAGTTGACTGAATGTTGGCCAACCGCGATGGGTTGCCCGCGCGCCTAGCAGCGCTCCAGTCAGCGCGAACGGAAGCGCAAATACGGAATGCTCGAATTTGATCATTTCAAGCACAATTTTGATGCGGTTGGGGCTTTTCACACTGGGAGGGATGCCGGGTGTTAATTCCGTCGCCAAATCAAGCCTCTGCTTTTTTCGCCGCGGCAGTGGAAGTGCCTCGCCACCGCTGAATTATGTGCAATTTGTGGATGGGTTCAGTGTCGCAACGGCGTTGGGGCAAGTCAAGATTTGCGGGGCCTCAAGACGCGTGACGGTGTGACGAAAGGGCGTGACGTTGTACTCTAGATTCCCGGCCGGAGAGGAGCGCCATGGCTAGCGCGGCACCAATGGAAACGGTTGTGGAGTTCATTAGAAGGATCAATGCGGGAAATGTGGACAAGTTGTGTGAACTCATGACCGAAGATCACGTATTTCAAGACGCGCTGGGGAAACGGTTTATTGGGCGAGAGACTCTGCGGGGCGGTTGGAAAATGTATTACGACATGGTTTCGGACTACAAGATACGCGGTGAGCAATTTTTTGTGGATAAGAACTCAGTGGCAGTGTTTGGTACCGCTAGCGGCATCAGCAAGAGCGACGGCAAATTGCCCAACGCAGGTTTCTGGGAGATACCGGCAGCCTGGAAAGCTATTGTGCGTGACGGACGAATTGCTGAGTGGTGCGTGTACGCGGAATCTTCGCGGGCGTGAAGATCGATTGTGCCTCGCCGATAAAAATAAAAATTTTTATGACCGAAACTGACCTGTTGCAGTTACTAGATGAAGTGCGCTCTGGAGCGCTGGCTCCCAGGAAAGCCCTGGAGCGGCTGAAACTTCTGCCGTTTGAAGATCTAGATTTTGCGAAGGTCGATCATCACCGCGCATTACGCCAGGGATTTGCGGAAGTTGTTTTTGGGAAAGGAAAAACTTCGAAACAGGTGGCGGAAATAGTGACGGCGCTACTGGGGGGAAAGCCTGGGCGACAAAATATTCTGGTGACGCGCGCGGATGCAAAGATGTTTGCCGCGGTGAAGCGAGCTGCGGGCCAGAAAAATGGAGCGGTCGAGTTTCATCCGCTGTCAGGCGCAATCACTATCGAACGGAATCAGGAGATATCCGGTAAAGGGACGATTATGGTGGTTTCCGCGGGGACCAGCGACATTCCCGTGGCTGAAGAGGCGGTGCTTACGGCGCGCTTGATGGGCAATCGGGTGGAGCATCTTTATGACGTGGGTGTGGCGGGGATTCACCGGCTGTTGAAGCACAGCGAAGAGTTGATGCGCGCGCGAGTGATTATTTGCGTGGCTGGAATGGAAGGCGCGCTGCCGAGCGTGGTGGGGGGATTGGTTGCGGTTCCAGTGATCGCGGTGCCGACCAGCGTGGGTTACGGCGCGAGCTTTGGTGGGGTAGCGGCGTTGCTGGGGATGTTGAATAGTTGCGCGTCGAGTGTGACCGTGGTGAATATCGATAATGGGTTTGGCGCGGCGCGGGTGGCGAGCTGTATTAACCGGCTCTAACGGGCGAAGCGCGAGAAAATGCTTCAGTCACAAATCGTGCACGGCCTAAGTTCTCGTTTTGCCTGAATACTTCCAAAGATTGTTGGGCTTTAGCAGGACCTTCATTACTCCGGGTTGCTGTGCGTGTTGGATTGCAGCGGGGGCTTCGCTTAGCGGGAATGTGCGAGTGATGAGCGGGCGCGGGTCGACTTTTGCGGAGCGCAATAGCGCGATGGCTTTCGCAAAGGGGCCGCAGCGCGATCCTATCAAGGTGATTTCTTTCACGACCAGCGGCCAGGTTTCTACCGGGGCGGCGCCGTGAAATGTCGATTTCAAGACCAGGGTGCCACGGGGTTCGGTCATGTGTTGCGCCAGAGCTAGACCGGAGGGTGACCCGGTCGCTTCCACCACGAGAGTAAAATTATCTTTGACGCGTTTCAGATCCGAGGCGTCACCACGGACGCTTTGCGTGTCGATACCGGCTGCTGCGGCTTGCCGCAATTTGTCTTTGTGTTTCCCATACATGACTACCCTTGGAAGAGCGGTGCGCAGGACACGGGCGATTAATTGCGCGAGCTTACCGTCGCCGAGGACGGTGGCTTCGCGAAATTGTTTCATGTCGATCTGGTCGAGAATTTCGCAGGCGGCGGCTAGCGGCTCGACGAATACGGCTTGCTCGTCGGAGATGGAATTGGGAATGAGATGAAGATTTTCGAGCGGCAGCGCCAGATATTCGGCGAAGGCGCCGTCGTGATTCACGATGCCGAGGACGGTGCGTCGCGCGCAATGAGTTTTGAGGCCGCGGCGGCAAAAGCCGCAGACAGGGCGATAGTTGTACGCGGAACAGGAAACGTTGATTTCGCCGGTGATCCGTTTACCGAGCCATTTCGTTTTTTCTTTAGCGGAGACACCGTTGACAGCGGCAACTTCGCCGACAAACTCGTGGCCGGGAACGCCACGAAAGGCATGATAGCCGCGCAGAATCTCGACGTCGGTGTTGCAGACGCCGGCAAGGAGTACGCGTACGAGCGCCCAGCGGGGGAGGAGTTGCGGGAGCGGTTTGTTTCGAGCGACGAGTTTTTTATTTTTAACCGTGAAGGCGAGCATGGAATGGTTTGCGTACTTGTTTTTCGCACTAACAAAGCGCAGCGGCGAGTGACGCTGCCAGTTGCGGCTCCTGCTCGGGAAACACAGTGCGTAAATCCAGGATCACGCGGTTTTCTTCCACGCGGGCAATAACGGAGGGACCGAGTGCCGGGCGGCGAAGGCGTTGTTCTAATTTGGCGGCGGCATATTTGGCGCTGGATACGCGGATAATTTTTGAGGGCAGAGATTGGTCCGGCGTCGAACCGCCGCCGGCCAAAGAAAAGCCATCAGCGATCTCCATCTTTGCGTCGGCAGAGGGCAAGAGAGATCGCACATGGCGCACAAAATTTTCCGCACGCTGCTGTAGTTCTTCCGCGGTAAGGCGAATCATGCGTTGCGCGGGGATTTCGTCCCAGTCGGAGCGCAGATAAGCGTTCAGGGTAACTTCCAACGCGGCGATGGTGAGCTTGTCGACGCGCAGCGCGCGAAACAACGGATGGCGGCGTACACGCTGCACCAAATCTTTTTTGCCGGCGATGATTCCGGCTTGCGGGCCACCGAGGAGTTTGTCTCCACTGAACATCACCAGCCCAACGCCGGCCTCGATACTGTGGCGCACGGTGGGTTCCGCGAAACCGCTGGCGCCCAGATCGACGAGAGAGCCGGAGCCGAGGTCCTCCACCAGCGGCACGGAAGTGCGTCCGCTGAGCTGCGCTAGTTCGGTGAGGGCGGGTTTTTCCGCGAAGCCGGTAATTTTGAAATTTGAGGGATGCACGCGCAGCAGCACGCGGGTGTTTTCGTTGATGGCAGTTTCGTAATCGCGCAGGCGGGTGCGGTTGGTGGTGCCAACTTCGCGAAGAATGGCGCCGCTTTGAGCCATGATTTCCGGGATGCGGAAGCCATCGCCGATTTCGATCAGCTCGCCGCGAGAGACAATAACTTCGCCGCCTTTAGCGAGAACCGCAAGAACGAGAAGAACGGCTGCCGCGCAATTGTTCACGACGATGGCGTCTTCCGCGCCGGTAAGGCGCGCGAGCAATTCACTGGTGTGATCATCGCGCCGGCCTCGAACGCCGGATTCCAAGCTGTATTCGAGATTGCTGTATTGCGTGGCGGCGTTTTTTATGGCCTCGACGACGGCGGGTGATAATGGGGCGCGGCCCAGATTGGTGTGCAGGATGACGCCGGTGGCATTGATGACAGCCTGAAGCGAGGGCTGAAGGATGCGATCGGCTTCCGCGGCAATCAGTTCCTCGATGGAATCGAAATCGAGGGACGTGACAGTCACCAATGGGCTTTCCGATTGCGGAGCGGCGATTTGCGCGCGGACAACACTCAACACATCGCGGAGCAAAAGGACGAGCAGATCGCGATCCATGCGTTTGGCATACGCAGCCAAACGAGGGCGGGACAACAGTTCATCTACACCGGGGATCCGCCGCAGTTGCTCTGCCTGTTCAGGGGAAATGGCGGCTTTGGGGCCGGTGATCCGGAAGGCGCGATGTTTGCGAGGTTTGCGGGCGTCCACGGCAGTATTTCAGCACAAGCCGACGGTTTACCGCAATGAGGGCCTAGATGCGGTATGGCTCAGTTCTCGATTTGCCGACAAATCGGGCTCAAACTTATCGAGTGCAAATACAAGATGTTAGGTTGCTAGCATTAACCTTAGTTTTAGACTGGCTCCGCGCTTGCGGTCCACCTGTACGCGTACCCGCAGGGGGTCAAAGCCGCGTGTCGAAAGTTGTAGATAGTAAGTTTTTCGACCGTGTACGGTCGCAAGCGAAAATCTTCCGTGGTTGTCGATCGCGCTTGTCCGCCAGACTGTCTTCCAATCCGGACTAAACTCTTGCACCAAAACGTTTGTCAGTGCAGAGCTTTGATGGTCTTGTATAACCGCAGACAAAGACTTCGCCAATTGAACGTCGGCAAGGTCGACGATTTGATACTGCGCATCGATTTTAAGCGGTAAAAATAGGAGTCCAACTATCGCCGCGTCGATCCGGAAGGCACGATGTTTGCGAGGTTTGCGGGCGTCCACGGCAGTATTTCGGCACAAGCCGGCGGTTTACCGCAATGCAAACCCTAAGGGGTTCGGCTACGGTACACGATTCGCACGAAACTCGGTAGGTTCCATTGACCGGGGCGCAGGGGGCTTCTAGCATATTAGTTAGAGGGTGCCTCGCGTGGCCGTATCGACCACCACCACTATCACTATTGACGAAGAATTAAACCAGTTCGAACGCGACATTCGCCAATTGAAGATCGAGTATGAACAGTTTTTTGGCGGTGGACGCAAGCGCCCACCGACGGAAATCGAATGGCGGCTCGAACTGTTGACGAAGCGCTATGCGGAGCGTAGCGGTGAGCTGAAGTATGGTCAGCGCTTCCGGTACAACAATCTCACGCAGACCTACGCAAAATATAAAGACGTTTTTCGCAAGCGACTGCAACAGAAAGAAGAAGGCAAAGTATCGCGGCACTTTGGCTCGGCGGCCAAGAAGATTGAAGCGGAGCGCGAGGAAAGGCGCGCGGCAACTCGATCAAAGGCGGAGGCGGCAGAGGCCAAGAGCCGCGCGGAGAAGGCGCTCACCACGTTTCGCATGGTGTGCTCCAAGCCGGAAGAAGAGACCGACAAGATCACCAAGCTTTATGAGGCATTTTTGGAGGCCAAGCAGAAAGCGGGGGAAGATACCCTCAAGTTTACGCGATCGAATTTCCACGAATTCGTGACGAAAAAGACGAAAGATTTGCAGAAGACCAAGCATTGCCACGACGTGGAGTATGTGGTGGAGGTTTTAGAAGGGCACGTAAAACTAAAAGCGTTAGTCAAAGGTTAATTCGTTACCCAGGCCATAGAAGCATTTCCCTGATGTTCCCTCTTGAAGGTTTTTCCCACTCTTCACTCCGAGTAATGCAGGCAACAAAAAAACGGAAGCAAGGATGATAGCAATTGACGCCGCGACGGCATTTTTTTGCTTTCACCGGTACACGACGACTACACTGTTGGCCTTTCGTACCGGGAGGAAGCAGATGGCGGTGCAGCGCGCGTTGATCAGCGTATTCGATAAGACTGGCGTATTGGAGTTTGCAAGACGGATAAACGCGCTGGGCATTGAAATTTTGTCCACCGGTGGCACGGCGAAATTGTTGCGCGACGCCGGTGTCGCGGTGAAAGATGTTTCGGAATTTACGGGATGGCCGGAAATGCTTGGCGGGCGTGTCAAGACGCTGCATCCGAAAGTGCATGGCGGATTGTTATTCCGGCGCGGCCATGCGGAAGATCAGAAGCAGGCGGCGGAACACGGAATTGCGCCCATCGATCTGGTGGTCGTGAATCTCTATCCCTTCGCGGAAACGGCCGCGAAAGCGGGGCTGACGGCCGGAGAGCTGATCGAGAACATCGATATTGGCGGGCCCACGATGTTGCGGTCTGCGGCAAAGAATTTTGAAAGCGTGACGGTGGTGACGGACCCGGCAGATTACGAAGGGGTCGCTGCGGAACTGGAAGCGCAGCGGGAAACTTCGCTCGGGACGCGACTGGATTTGGCGCGCAAAGTTTTTGCGGCGACGTCGAGCTACGACGGGATGATTACCACCGAGCTGGAGCGGCTTTCGGCTAAGACGCCAGCGATTGAGTTGGGCGAGAAACAACCTTTGCCAGAGCGGTTGCATATTGCTTTGCGGTTGCAGCAATCGCTGCGCTATGGGGAAAATCCGCATCAGGCCGCCGGGCTTTACGTTCCGGCGGGTGGGGCGCCTCAGGGATTGGCCTCGGCGAAGCAACTGCAGGGCAAGGAGCTTTCTTACAATAATTTCGTGGATCTGGAAGCGGCGCGCAGTTTGGCGGGTGAATTTTCGCGCCCGGCCGCGGTGATTATCAAGCACAACAATCCTTGCGGGGCGGCGGAGCAGGAGACGCTGCTGGCCGCGTACCTGAAGGCTTTGGCGAGCGATCCTGTTTCGGCGTTTGGGGGCGTTCTGGCTTTCAACCGGGTGGTGGATGCGGCCACAGCCGAAGAGCTTGCGAAACTTTTCGTGGAGTGCATCGCCGCGCCGGGATTCGACGAAAAAGCGAAGACCATTTTCGCGGCTAAGAAAAATTTGCGATTGCTGGAACTTCCCGGGAACGGATTGGAGCCTGACAGGGAACTACAATTGAAGCGGATTCTGGGAGGCGTGCTGGTGCAGCAGCCGGACCGGGGGGAAATTAAAGAGGGCGAGCTGAGCACGGCCACGAAGCGAGCGGCGTCGCCGGAAGAAATGAGCATGCTGCGGTTTGCGTGGAAAGTTTCGAAACACGTGAAATCGAACGCCATCGTATTTGCGAAAGATGGCGCGACGCTGGGCGTGGGCGCGGGACAAATGAGCCGCGTGGATTCCGTGAAACTGGCGGTAATGAAGGCGCCGAGTTCGCTGCAGGGTAGCGTGGTGGCTTCCGATGCATTTTTTCCATTTCCAGATGGCGTGGAGGAAGCGGCCAAGGCTGGGGCGACGGCAGTTATCCAGCCGGGCGGGTCGGTCCGCGATGCGGACGTGATTGCTGCTGCGGACCGACTGGGAATGGCGATGGTGTTTACGGGCATGCGACATTTTTTGCACTGAAACTTGCTTGATCATTTACGAATCCAACCTCATATACGCGATTTGGCCGCAGTCAGGGGATTTGGCATTTTCGGGCGGTCTGCTGTAGAGCTAATTTAGTAACTGGTTAGGTGCCGGGCCATGGAAACGGGGGCGGGTTTGATTTTTGACCCCGCTACAGGCTCATGGGATACTTTCTTTTTGGGGTTTTCATGAACTCTCAACGAATGATTTTTGCGCTTTGGGTGGCTGCTTTGATGGCCGGCGCAAGCTTTTCCCAAACTACCGGACAGACCAGCGGCCAAACCGAGGGCCAGGCGGCAGCGCCCGCGGGAACGTCGCAAGACAAAGCCAACGTGCCGGCAGCGACGCAGGACAAGCAAACCAGTGAGTCTTCTGCACAAGTGGCGAAGACTCCTTCGCGTGCAGATGCCTATTACAACTTCACGATGGGGCATATCTACGAGCAGCAATACGAGTCCACCAGCAAACCGGAATACGCTACGCAAGCTATCGAGGCTTACAAGAAGGCTTATGCCCTTGATCCCAAGTCCCCCGTGATTGGCGAGCGGCTGGCGGAAATGTATTGGAAGGCACAACGCACCCACGAAGCGGTGACGGAAGCGCAGGAGCTGCTGAAGCGCGATCCTAACGACATTCAGTCGCGGCGGCTGTTGGGCAGGATTTATCTGCGGAGCCTGGGCGATTTCAGCGTGGGCAACGGGCAATCCGAGATTGTCGAACGCGCGATTGAGCAGTACGCGGAAATTTACCGGCTGGATCCGACGGACGCCGAATCGGCGCTGTGGCTGGCGCGACTGTACCGGTTGAGGAACGAGCACGACAAGGCCGAGGCGGTTCTGCGCGGCATGTTGAAAGAGGATCCCGAGAACGAGCCGGCCATCGAGCAATTGACGCAACTACTGCTCGATGAGGGCAAGGCTCCGGAAGCGATTGCGCTGCTGGAAGAGGTGACGCGGCGATCGCCTTCACCGGTCATGCTCGATTTGCTGGGCGATGCGTACACGCAATCGCACGACTTGCCTAAAGCTGAGACTGCGTATCGCAAGGCCACGGAGCTGGATCCTTCGGAACTAAGCCACCAACGCGGGCTGGGCCAGACTTTGATGGCGGAAGAAAAATATTCGGACGCGCTGACGGTTTATCAGAAGTTGACGGACTTGATGCCGGACGACGCGGACGTGTACCTGCGGATGGCGCAGATTTACCGCGAGCTGCATGATCTGGGCAAGGCGGAAGATAACCTGGTGAAGGCCCGGCAGTATGCGCCGGGCAGCTTGGAAGTGATGTACAACGAGGCGATGTTGTATCAGGCGCAGGGGCGCAATGAGGATGCCATTCGCGTGCTGTCCGACGCAGTCGCGGGCATCAAGGCGCAGCCACAGGGATCCGCTTCGCGGGCACATTCGCTGGGGATTTTGTATCAGCAATTGGGGCAACTGTATCGCGACACACAAAATTATCAGGCGGCTATTTACACCTACCAGGAACTCGGGCGGCTCGGTGAAGAAGAGGATCGGCGCGCGCGTTTGTTGATGATGGATATTTATCGCGCGGCGAAGGATTTGCCGAAGGCGCTGCAAACCGGCAAGGATGCGGTGGCCAAATACCCCAGTGATGTGTCGCTACGTTCGAGCGAAGCGCTGTTGCTGGGGGAGAGCGGGCAAACCGACGACGGCGTGAAGATGCTGCGCACGCAGCTTACCGGGAAACCGGGTGACCGCGATGTTTATCTGAATATCGCGCAGGTGTATGAGCGCGGGCGGCGTTACAAGGAAGCGGAAGAAGCCGCGAAGGCCGCGGAAGTTTTGCCGGGACAGCCGCGTGATAACGAGATGGTGTGGTTTCTGCTGGGCGCTATTTATGAACGGCAGAAATTTTTTGATCGCGCGGAAGAGCAGTTCAAGAAAGTCTTGGCGGTAAATCCGCGCAATGCGCCGGTGTTGAATTATTACGGATACATGCTTGGCGATCTGGGGATTCGGCTGGACGAAGCGGAAGGTTTGGTGCGGCGCGCGTTGAAGGAAGAGCCGTTTAGCGGGGCTTATCTCGACAGCCTGGGCTGGATTTATTTGAAGGAAAATAAGTTGGGTGAATCGGAGGTGGCGCTTCGCAAAGCGCTGGAGCATGAAAGCCACGACGCGACCATTCATTCGCATTTGGGCGATCTGTATGCCAAGACGGGGCGCCCGGAGATGGCCGCTTCCGAGTGGGAGAAGTCGCTGGCGGAGTGGAAGCACTCGCTGCCCGCGGATGTGGAAACGGATAAAATCGCGGAGCTGGAAAAGAAACTGTCGCAAATGAAGCATCGCGTCGCGCAAAAATCCTCTGCGCAAGAAACCAAGCCGCAATAAGGCGCATGCGCGAAGTACGCATTCCGTCCTTTGCAAAAATAAATCTGCGACTCGACATTCTGGGGAAACGTGCGGACGGTTATCACGAGTTGCGCACGATTTTTCAGACGGTGTCGCTGCACGATGAATTGCGGCTGCGGGCCAGCAAAAGCAACGAAATCTCGCTGACAATTCATGGAAACGAAGAGCTGGCGCGCGAGCCGGTGAAGAAAAATCTCGCGTACCGGGCTGTCGAGGCGTTGCGCCACGAACTGAAGATTCGGCGCGGCGTTGAAATCGAGTTGCGTAAAGCGATTCCGTCGGGCGGCGGACTGGGCGGCGGCTCGAGCAATGCGGCTGCGTCGCTATTCGGGTACCTGCAACTGGTCGGGCGTAAGCTTCCGATGGCTGTGTTGATCGAGCTGGCTGCGTCTTTGGGCGCGGACGTGCCCATATTTTTATTTGGCGGGCGGGCGTTGGGAGCGGGAAGAGGGGATGAGATTTACCCGTTGCCGGATATTAAGAAGCTGGCGCTACTGATTGTCGCGCCGCGCGATATTCGGGTGCCGACGCCAGATGCGTTTCGCTGGCTGAATGCGCCTTTGCGCGATGCGACTACGTTGACAAAACTCGCTGCAGACCCTAAACTTTGGGAGTTCTGTGCTCTGTCCTGGAGCGCGCAGGGAAACGGCCTTTCTAACGATTTTGAGAAGCCAGTTTTCAAGCGCTATAACCGGCTGGATCAAATCAAGCGGGTTTTGCTTCAAAAGGGAGCTCCAGAAGCCTCGTTGGCGGGTAGCGGTTCGGCGGTGTTTGGAGTTTTCCCGAGCCCAACGATGGCGCGCCGAGCCGCTGTCGGGTTTCCGCACGACTTGACCTTCGTTTGCGAAACAATTTCGCGCGACAGGTATCTCCGCGCTGTTAAAGGCGCGAATGTCGTTCGTTGAACCGCAGCGTCCGCCGTGTCCATTGAACAATTGAAGATTGAAAGCCGGGAACACTTTTAGCTTGCGTAATGACGCGAGCCCACCTGCCACGGCAGGTAACCCTTTGCAAAAACCGCAAAGGCTAGGCCACCCGGTAAGCGAGACACACCCGAGAGCAAGAGAAATGCAGGAGCGCGCGCTTCGTGGATGACGACCGGTTCAAGATATTTTCGGGCACGGCACATGTGCCACTGGCCGAAAGTATTTGCCGCAACCTGAATGTGACGATCGGCAAGGCGTTGCTAGGGCGTTTCAGCGACGGCGAGATTTATTTCCAGATTCTGGAGAATGTCCGTGGCGCGGACGTTTTTGTGGTCCAGCCGTGCTGCTATCCGGTAGATAACCATCTACTGGAGTTGCTGCTGATGATCGACGCGTTCAAGCGTGCGTCGGCCTGGAGAATTACCGCGGTGCTGCCGTATTACTGCTACGCGCGGCAAGACCGCAAGGACAAGCCGCGAGTGCCGATTTCCGCGAAGCTGGTGGCGGATTTGTTGGAAACGGCGGGAGCCAGCCGCGCATTGACCCTGGATCTGCACGCGCCGCAGATTCAGGGCTATTTCGACGTGCCGGTGGATCATTTATACGGCTCGCCAGTGCTGGTGGAATATTTCCGGCAGATGCATTTGCCGGATTTGACGGTGGTTTCGCCAGATGCGGGCGGCGTGGAGCGCGCGCGATCTTTCGCGAAAAAGTTGGGTGCGCCGCTGGCGATCGTGGATAAACGGCGCGTGGATGTGGACGTCAGCGAAGTGATGAACCTCATCGGAGATGTTCGCGGGCGAAGCACGTTGATTGTGGATGACATTATCGATACCGCGGGGACGCTGGTGAAAACTGCCGAAGCGCTGGTGCGGGAAGGCTCAACGCAGGTGTTTGCGGCGGCTACGCATGCGGTTCTCTCGGGGCCGGCGGTGGAGCGCATCGAAAAGTCATGCATTAAAGAAGTGGTGGCGACGGATTCGGTGCCACTGAGCGAGGCGGCGAAGAAATTAACGAAATTGAAAGTGCTGAGCGTGGCGGATTTACTGGCACGCGGGATTCGCTCGATTCACGAAGAAACGTCCATCAGCGAATTGTTTATTTGATTTTTGCAGAAGATTTCTTGCAGAACCGATTCATAAACGGGATTGCTTTGCAGCATGAGGGAAGGAAATTAAGATGGCTCAAGAGAAAATCGTTGTAGAAGGGGCTGCCCGCACCAAGCGAGGCAAGAATGAAAACCGCAGATTGCGGCTGACCGGCAAGGTGCCGGCGGTGCTGTATGGCGGCAAAGGTGATGCCGTCACGCTGGCCTTGAACGCGAAGCAATTGGGCGCGATCTTCCGCTCCGAGAGCGGGCACAACACTTTGTTTCAAGTGGACCTGAGCGGCAAGCACGAACCGGCGATCTTGAAGGATTGGCTGGTGGATCCGGTCACGGGGAACCTTTTGCATGTGGACCTGCTGCGCGTGGCGATGGATGTACGCATGCGCGTAAAAGTCCCGGTGCACACCTTTGGCGAGCCTGCAGGCGTGAAGCAGCAAGGCGGCGTGTTTGAAATTGTGACCCGCGAAGTGGAAATCGAATGTTTACCGGCGGAAATTCCGACCGAGTTCAAGGCGGACGTCAGCGGCTTGATGCTGGGGCAGCAGTTGCGCGCCAGCGATTTGCCCATTCCTTCCAACATGAAGCTACTAACGGATCCGGAACGCGTACTCGCGCACGTTGTGGCGCTGCGCGTCGAGGAAGAGAAGCCGGCGGATGCGGTGGCTGCGGATGCCGCGGCGCCAGCGGAGCCGGAAGTCATCAAGAAGGGCAAGAAGGAAGTGGAAGGCGAAGAGGGCGAGGAAGAGGCAGCCAAGCCCAAGGCTGCGGAGAAAAGCGACAAGGGCGAAAAGAAGAAGTAACACGCGGCGGTGGCGCTGCGGGCTTCTGGTCCACATGAGCTACGGATCGACATACGAAATGCTTCACGAAATGCTTTGCGGGGAATGCGGAGTGTATGCAGCTGATTGTTGGACTTGGCAATCCCGATCCGGAGTATCAGTGGACCCCGCACAATCTGGGATTCATGGCGGTAGATGAGCTAGCGAATCGTAACGGGATTCGCGTTTCGCGGCCGGAGGGCAAAGCGCTGGTCGGGCGGGGAAAGCTGGCAGGAGAAGATGTGCTGCTGGCAAAACCGCAAACGTACATGAATTTGAGCGGCATTTCGGTGCGGGAGCTGCTGGAAAAGTACGAGCTGGGTCCGAGCGATTTGCTGGTGATGTGGGACGAAGCGCAGTTGCCGATGGGCACGATTCGTATCAGCGGCGAGGGCAGCGCGGGCAGTCACAACGGTGCGAAGTCGGTGATCGAGTCGTTGGGAACGCCGGTGTTTGCGCGATTGCGGCTTGGTTGCGCGCCGGAGCACGAAGTGAGCAGCCGCAAAGAGTACGTGCTGCGGCCGATGCGCAAGGGCGAGTTAGAGATTGCGGCGGAGATGATCGCGGAAGCAGCCGACGCGGTGGAAATGATAGTGGCGCAGGGAATCGATGCGGCCATGAACAAGTACAACCGGCGAAAGGAACCGCCGGCAGAGGAAGCAGAACAGTAGATGAGTTTGCCGGGCGGCTGTCCGGAGAGAAGAGAAACGAGGGCAACATGGAAGAGCGGCTATACGATTTGATTTTTATTGCGCGGCCGGCAACGGCGGAAGAAGACGTGAAGAAAGTGCTTTCGGTCATCGAGCACACCTGCACGGAAAAAGGCGGGAAGGTGGAGAAGGCGGAGACCTGGGGCACCCGCAAGCTGGCGTACAAAGTGGCCAAGCATCGCGAAGGCATGTACTACTACCAGCAGATTCGCACCTCGCATCCGGATTTGATCGCGGAGCTGGAGCGGCGTTTGCGCGTGCAGGATACGGTCATCAAGTATCAGACCGTGCGGCTGGATGAAGATTTGAAGCGGCAGAAGAAGCTGGTGGACCGGCGCGACAAGCGCACCGCGAGGCGTCCACGCCGTGCCACGGCTCCTCCTGTAGCGGCAGCGCCATCGGCGCCGCCGCCCGCACCGGAGCATAGCGCACCCACGAGCTAGTTTTGAATTGATCGGGCTGCGCTTTTTTAAGGATTGAGTTACGGCTGAAAAAATTTAGTTGAGATTGTTTTTGCGGCTCAAATGAAAGGGTGGCAGGTATGGCAGAGGAACAGAAACAGGCAACAGCACCGAGCGCACCTCCACGGCGAGATGGCGGTGGCGGTCACGGTGGTGGCCACAGCGGCGGCGGGCATAGTGGCGGAGGCCACAGCGGTGGCAGTCATGGCGGTCCGCGGCGTGAAGGCGGCGGGCCGGGCGGGCCTGGTGGTCCAGGCGGACCACGCCGTGGGAAGCGGCAATATTTTCGCAAGAAGAAAGTCTGTAAGTTTTGCGTGGAGAAGATGGACTTCATCGACTATAAGCGGGCGGACATTCTGTCGCAGTTTGTCCAGGAACGCGGCAAGATTCTGCCCCGGCGCATGACCGGGGTGTGCTCGCGGCACCAGCGGTGGCTGGGTGTGGCGATCAAGCGCGCCAGGAATATCGCGTTGCTGCCGTTCGCGGGAAGCGCGGCGGGGACGCAGCAGCCTCGCGCGGTGGTAGCGCAAGCGGCTGGAGCGCCAGCGGGGAGTTCGGCGGGTACTCATTCGGCGGCGCCGGCAGCTGCGGTGACGCCGGCGGCCACGGCACCGCCAGAAGTGTCCAACGTATAAGATTTAAGATAATCGCGATCAGAGCAGGACGAGGAACGGGAGCTAAGAGGAAGAGCATATGCAAATTATTCTTCAGGAAGATATTGAGAAGCTGGGGCATCGCGGGGACGTTGTGACCGTAAAGCCCGGCTACGCACGAAATTTTTTGTTGCCTCGCAAGCTCGCGGTGGAGGCCAGCGCCGGGAACTTGAAGGCCATTGAAAAGATTCGCGGTTCGCTGGCGAAAAAGACGGCCACGGAAATGGAAGCCGCGCAGAAGCAGGCCGCCGCGCTGAATGGCGTGGAGCTGAACTTTACGCGCAAGACCGGCGAGAACGACCAGCTATTTGGCTCGGTAACGACTGGCGATATAGCCGACGCGTTGGAAACCAAGGGCTTCAAGATCGACAAGCGGCAGGTTCAGACCGCGGAGCCGATCAAGGCGCTGGGAGATTTCCGCGCGACGGTGAAAGTTTTCCGGGATATCACCGCCGAGGTGAAAGTGCAGGTGCAGAAGGAAGGGCAGCAGGCATAATTTCATTTTTAGTTTACGCGATGGAAGAGGCACATCAACATGTGCCTCTTTTTTGTTAATAGAAAAAAGTTTTGTGCAAGAAAATTCTTTCTGGAAAAAAGTTTTGCACAAAATTTTCGACGCGATGCACAGGTTGAAATGCGATTGCTGGTTGACGATGGTTTCAGTTCAGCACACAATGCGCTTCATTAAATTAATTCGGTTCGGTGCAACTCCGGTCGAGTCGTAAGCGTCCATCAGCTCAAAAATTTCTTTTCCTTGCCCTCGGGCGAGGAACATGCTACAAATTCGCCTAGGCGAAGATTAAGCGAAATACAAGGTGCGCCCGAGCTATGGCTGTTGATAGCACCCTAGAAAAACCGCTACCCAGTAATCTGGATGCCGAACGTTCCGTTCTTGGCGCCATTTTACTTGATAACAAAGCACTTAATCCCGCCGTCGAGCATTTACGCCCCGAAGATTTTTTCATGGAACAGCATCGCCGGGTGTTCACGCAGATGATTGCGTTAGGCGAGAGCCAGCAGGCCATTGACCTGGTCACGCTGACGGAAGAACTGCATCGGCGGGGGGATCTGGAAGCTTCGGGCGGCGCGCCGTATCTCGCCGCGCTGGCGGACGGCATGCCGCGGGTTTCCAATGTGGAGCATTACGCGCGCATCGTGAAAGAAAAAGCGATGCTGCGCAATTTGATTCACGCCACGCACAATATTCAGCAGCGCGCGTTTGAAGGCGAGGACGGCGCTGACGCCATTCTGGATAATGCGGAGTCTTCGATTTTTGCGCTGGCGGAAGATCGTGTACGAGCCGGGTTGATTCCGGTGAAGGACATTGTTCGGGACAATTTCGAGCGCCTCGAAAGAATTTTCCGCGAAGGCAAAAGCATTACCGGGGTGGCTACCGGATACGGCGAACTGGATAAGCTCACTTCCGGGCTGCAGCCCTCGGAATTGCTGATTCTTGCGGCGCGGCCATCGCAGGGGAAAACCGCGCTGGCGCTGAACCTGGCGGAAAATATTTCCATTCGCGCGGGGCACCCGGCGGCGATCTTCAGTCTGGAAATGTCCAAGGAGTCGCTGCTACAGCGCCTGGTGGCTTCGGTGGCGCAGATTGACGCGCACAAATTCCGCACCGGGCATTTGAGCAAAGAAGATTGGCGGCGCATGACCGAGGCGCTGGGAGTAATTTCCGCGGCGCCGCTATGGATTGACGATGCGGGGTCCATCAGCGTGCTGGAGATTGGGGCTAAGGCGCGGCGGTTAAAGCGGGACAAGGGGCTTTCGCTATTGATCGTGGATTATCTGCAGCTCATTACCGCGCGAGGACGATTTTCGAATCGCAACGAGGAAGTGGCCAGCATTTCGCGTGCGCTGAAAGGCTTGGCGAAGGAGTTGCAGATTCCGGTGCTGGTGCTTAGCCAGTTGACGCGCGCGCCGGAACGCGATGATCGCGGGCCGCAGCTTTCGGATTTGCGCGAATCCGGTGCCATCGAGCAGGACGCGGACGTGGTGATGTTCATCTACCGGCCGCACTTTTTTAAACAGGGA
>Ga0193728_1000519_pt1 | contig 18604 bp, 17 predicted proteins | sample U1c1metaG_FD_143037 | JGI IMG/M metagenome (GOLD analysis project Ga0193728, IMG submission 143037) | Soil microbial communities from a riparian zone of the East river system, Colorado, United States - U1c1 | ecosystem: Environmental > Terrestrial > Soil > Riparian zone | place: USA: East River...
TCTCCACCCCGAGTGTGTTGAGCACCATGCGCGCGACCGTGTTGTGCCCAATCGCAGACAGGTGGAGGCGATCCGGTGCCCACATCCGGGGATCCGACAGCTCGCGAACGGCCCACATGTCGGCAACGAGCGCGCCATTTCGCGCCGCAAGCGCACGCACATTCTCATTGAAGATCGCCGCCTTGCCGCGCACCCTGGACAGGACAGGTGTTGAGCGGACATCCGGACCTGTGAAGACGAGTACCGTCGCGTTGTCCGAGCGGAGCCGGGCGACCGCCTGGTCGAGCCGGTCCGCGACCCAGTCCGGGTCGCTACCGGGGCGCAGGATATTGTTGCCGCCCGCCGAAATGGTGATCAGGTCGGGACCCAGCGCGAGTGCGGGCTCCAGCTGGTCATCGAAGATCTGCTGCATGAGTTTGCCTCGAACAGCGAGATTCGCGTAGGCGAATCCGTCGGTCTGAGCGCTCAGTACCTCGGCGACGCGGTCGGCCCAGCCGCGGAATCCGCCTGGACTCTTCGACTCGGGGTCGCCGATTCCCTCGGTGAAGGAATCTCCGATTGCGACGTACCTTTTCCAGGATGGGGGAACGGCCATACCACCATCCTTACACTCCCGGCTGCGGGTTTCCGGAGGCGGTCCACTGAGAGAACCCGACACTCTCGCGGCGACGGTCGTAGCTGCGAGACTGGACGGATGAGCAAGCAGGATGGGCGCGGAAGGCAGGTATCGCCGGAACCCGTCGACGATCCCGCGGCGACAATCCTGCACCTCGACCTGGACGCCTTCTTTGCGTCGGTTGAGCTGCTCGAGCGCCCGGAGCTCAGGGGCCTTCCCGTCATCGTCGGCGGTCGTGGCGGACGATCGGTCGTAACTGCGGCGACCTATGAGGCCCGCAAGTACGGCGTGAATTCGGCCATGCCGATGTCGATCGCACTCCGTCGCTGTCCCAAGGCAGTCGTCCTCGAGCCACACTTCGAGCGCTATCGGCATTTCTCGAAGGTTGTCATGGGGCTCTGCGGCGACGTCACACCCCGCGTCGAGCAGCTCAGCATCGACGAGGCGTTTCTCGACGTGGCCGGCGCACGCAAGCTTCTGGGAACGCCGTGGCAGATCGGCACCCGCCTTCGTCACACGGTCTACGAGGAGACCGGACTCACCTGCTCAATCGGTATCGCGACGACCAAGTTCATCGCGAAACTCGCATCCGGAATTGCGAAACCGGATGGACTGCTCGTCGTACCGGGGGAGACGACGCTGGAATTTCTTCATCCTCTTCCGATTTCGGCGCTGTGGGGAGTCGGCGCGAAGACGGCAGAGCAGCTCGAGCGACTCGGGCTTCGCACCGTCGGTGACGTCGCCAACACACCGCTCAGCCTGACCAAGGCGCTCGGCGTCGCGGCCGGCCAGAAATTGCACGACCTGTCGTGGGCGCGGGATCCCCGCGCGGTGACGACCGAGCGCGAGGACAAGAGCGTCGGCCACGAGATCACCTTCGAGTACGACGTGACCGATCCCGCGGCCATCCGTCGTGAACTGCTGCGCATGAGCGACCAGGTCGCTGTGCGACTGCGTCGCGCGGGGCTGGTCGGGCGCACCGTCGTCCTCAAACTGCGGTACGGCGACTTCACCACGATCACGCGATCGCGCCGGCTCGAGGAGCACACCGCGCTCGGACGACGAATCTACGACGAGGTGAGCGACATCTACGCGGGAGTCGAGCGCCCGGATGCCCGGATCCGACTGGTGGGCGTACGCATGGAACAACTCTCGCCCGCGTCGGACGCCGTGCTCGGGCTCTGGGACACCGACGAGGGATGGCGCGACGCCGAGGATGCAATCGATGCGGTCGCCGACCGCTTCGGCCGGCAATTTGTGCAGCCCGCCGCGCTTGTCAAGCCTCCCAGCAATCACACATAAAAGTCTCCTGATCCAATAGAGTGTTCCGCAAGGGGGCACCAATGAGCGTACGACTGAGGGCATTGACCCTTGTTGGCATGATCGTCGCGGCGGCAGTTGTCGCGATCGTGTTGTTCCTGCAACTCGCAATGTAGTTCGGATTCTTCACCGTCCACCGGGTGTGCGGCGCTGTGTCAGCGCGGCCCGGTATCGTTTCATCAAGTGACGAGCAACGACGAACCCGAGGCGGCTCCGGCAGCCGGAGGCTCCGAGTTCTCTGCAGCTGAGTTCTCTGCAGTTGAGTTCTCTGGCGCTGGGTTCTCTGCAGTTGAGTTCTTGGGCGCCAAGCCCGTCGGCACATTCGCCGCAGAACACCTCTCGCCGTCGTACCCGGAGCGTGCGGCACGCGGCACCGCCGACAAGCTTCGCGCCTGGCAGGCCGAGGCCCTCGACACGTATTTCGAGACGGAGCCGAGGGATTTCCTTGCGGCAGCAACACCGGGTGCAGGCAAGACCACGTTCGCCCTGCGTCTTGCCGCGGAGTTGTTGGCACGCCGCGTTGTCGACCGCATCACCGTGGTCGCACCGACCGAGCACCTGAAGCGGCAGTGGGCGGATGCGGCGCACCGCGCCGGCATTCGTCTGAACCCGGAGTTTCGCAACGGTCAGGCCCTCGGCGGTCGCCGGTTCAATGGGATCGTCGTGACGTATGCCCAGATCGCGGTCCGGGCGGCCCTCCATCGCCAGCTCACCGAGTCCGCGCGCACCCTGGTCATCCTCGATGAGGTCCATCACGGCGGCGATGCGCTGAGCTGGGGGGATGCGATCCGCGAGGCGTTCGAACCGGCGACCCGCCGACTCTCACTCACGGGTACTCCGTTTCGGTCGGACACGGCGCCCATTCCGTTCGTGACCTACCTGCGCGACGAACACGGCATCCGTCTCTCGCGCACCGACTACAACTACGGGTATGGGCGAGCACTCGCCGACGGTGTCGTTCGACCCGTGCTGTTTCTCGCCTATGCGGGCAAGATGCGCTGGCGTACGAAGATGGGCGACGAGTTCGAGGCCAGGCTCGGCCAGGAGGACACCCGTGACGTTACTGCCCAGGCCTGGCGCACCGCGTTGTCGCCTGACGGCGACTGGATTCCGGCGGTGCTCACGGCTGCCGACAGGCGGCTGAGTGAGGTGCGCCACTTGATCCCGGATGCCGGCGGCCTGGTCATTGCCACCGACCAGACCACCGCCCGAGCGTACGCGAAGTGCCTCGAGCAGATCACCGGTGAGATTCCCGCGGTCGTACTCTCCGACGAGCGCGCCTCGAGCGACCGGATCGAGGCCTTTGCTGCCGGGGATTCGAGGTGGATGGTCGCGGTGCGGATGGTATCGGAGGGCGTCGACGTGCCGCGGCTCGCCGTGGGTGTCTACGCGACCTCCGCTGCCACGCCACTCTATTTTTCTCAGGCCATCGGCCGTTTTGTCCGCGCGAGACGGCGCGGTGAGACGGCATCCATCTTTCTGCCCAGCGTCCCGATGTTGCTCGCTCTGGCTGCCCAGCTCGAACTCGAGCGGGACCACGCGCTGGATCGGGACACGGAGACGACCGAGTTGCTCGACGACGGGCTGCTCGAGGAGGCGAATCGCGAGGATTCTGCCTCCGAGCGGCTCGAGGATGAGTTCACCTGGCAGGCGCTCGAGTCCGACGCGAACTTCGACCGCGTGCTTTACGAGGGCGCGGAGTTCGGGTTCGCTGCCGCCGTCGGCAGCGATGAGGAACTCGATTTCCTCGGGATCCCCGGCATCCTCGAACCGGACCAGGTCCGCGACCTGCTGCGTGCACGCCAGGCCAGGCAGTCACGTCGCGCGATGTCGAGGCGGGCCAGCGCGGGTCCGGTCGACGATCATCCGGAGGACAAGCCGCTCTATCGCAACCTCAAGGAACAGCGTGCGGTCCTCAACGGACTGGTGGGAATGCGTGCCAAGCTCAGCGGGGAGCCGCACGCACACATCCACGCGGAACTACGGCGCATCTGCGGGGGACCAGCCGTTGCCCAGGCAACCGTGAGCCAGCTGCAGGACCGCATCGACCACCTGCGAAAGCGCATCCGCACCAGTGGGTGACGGGTTCCGCTGTCGCCCCACGCTAACGTTGGAGGGTGACCTCGATCGAGCAGCTCAAACAGCAGCATGCAGACCTTTGCGCGCAGGGTCTGAAGCTTGACCTCACCCGCGGCAAGCCGTCGCCGGAGCAGCTCGACCTCTCGAACGCGTTGCTCGCGCTGCCCGGCGAAGGTGACTACCGTGCCGCGGACGGCACCGACCTGCGCAACTACGGCGGTCCCGACGGACTCGAGGAGCTGCGCGCCATCTTCGGCGAACTACTGGGCATCCCGACCGGTCAGCTGCTCGCGCTCGACGCTGTCACGCTGCCGATCATGCACGGTACGGTCGTCAACGCCCTGCTGAACGGCGGCCCGGGAGGCGATGTGCCGTGGCGTGACGTCGAGGATGTCGCATTCCTCTGTCCAGTCCCCGGCTATGACCGGCACTTCACAATCTGCGAGGCGCTCGGAGTTCGGATGATTCCGGTTCCCTTTGTCGATGGCGGCCTGGACCTCGCGACGATCACGAAGCTGGTCGCCAGCGATCCCAGCATCCGCGGGATGTGGGCCGTTCCCATGTACGCAAACCCCACCGGGTACAGCTTCACCGAGGCGGAGGTGCGCGCACTCGTCGAGATGCCGAGCGCAGCGCCCGACTTCACACTCCTGTGGGACAACGCCTACGCCGTGCATCACCTCACCGACGACGAGGCTCCCGTCATCGACGTACTTGGTCTGGCCGCGGCTGCCGGGCATCCGGATCGTCCAATCGTCTTCGCGTCGACATCGAAGATCACCTTCGCCGGCGGCGGCGTCGGTTTTGTCGGCGGTTCGCCCGCAACCGTCGAGTGGATTCGCACATACTCGTTCGCCCGCAACATCGGTCCGGACAAGATCAACCAGCTCCGCCATGTCCGGTTCCTGAAGGATGCGGAGGGCGTTCGCGCCCACATGCGCGAGAACCGAGCGCTCCTGGTACCAAAGTTCGACGCCGTGCTCGAGATTCTGGAGGCACGCCTCTCCGGTGTCGCGGAGTGGACCAGGCCGAAGGGCGGCTACTTCGTGAGTCTCGAGGCGGGGGAGGGATGCGCGACTCGCGCGATCGCTCTCGCCAGGGAGGCGGGAATTGCCGTGACGGCGGCGGGTGCCCCGTATCCGTACGGAAACGACCCGCGGGACTCGACGATCCGGATCGCGCCGAGCTTCCCGTCGATTGCGGACCTGCGCGCCGCCATCGACGGCCTGTGCACATGCATCCTGCTCGCCCAGGCCGAATACGCGGCGGTTTAACCTCGCAACGCTAGTTTGCGGACCCGGGCGGGTTCGGCTTCGTTCCACCATCGAGGGCCGGACGCCCACCCGCCAGCACCGGGATGCCGTCGACTGGTCCACCAAACTCCGGGCTGTACTTTTGGTTGGAGCGGAAGGTGTCGACGAACTGCTGCAGCCGAGGATCGGTGGGACTTGTCACCCGCAACTGGTGTCCCCACGAACTGATCACGATGGGGCTCGGTAGCGAGTTGCTCGCCCATGGCGAGAGGTCCATGTAGCGATTCGAGTCGTCGGCGATGTTGATCGCGCTGGCGTCCTCGGGAATGAGAGTCTGTCTGGTCACGAAGGCAGTCAGTTTCGCGACCTCGCTGGCCGGGAGGTCGGGGTTGTAGGTGATCCACACTGCACCGTGCTCGAGGTTGTGCACGGCCCGCTCGATGGGGACCGGTTTCGTGTAGACCCCGGCGTTCATCCAGACCGGGTTGTGCGGTCCGCCAACGGGTGGAAGCACCGAGTAGGTCACCGGTCCGGTGACGTGGCTGTGCTCGAGGGCACCGGAGTGGGTCGAACCGTCGCCCGGCCACCCTTCGGTATCCCAGGCGAGCGCACCGGGGATGCCCGACGTGTCTGAGATCGGTGTGGCGGCAGTCTCGACCGTGGTCTGGCCCTCGGATGCTGCGGGCAGAATCTGCTGGGCCGTCGATGGTTTCGTTCCGGCGGCGACCGTTGCGGTGGGTCGTGTCACGACCACGACGAGCACGACGACTCCGGCCACGAGGATGACGGTAACGCCGACGGCAATGACCCTGGTGACGCGTCTGCGTCGGTGTTCGGCCTTTTTGGCTGTGGCCACAATTGCCCTGCGATGCTCGGCGCTCGCCCGAGCGGACTCCTTCGACATTCTTCGACCCTAGGGGTGTCTTGCTGAACGCTGGCCGTGACAATTTCTCGGGTGTGAGGTCCCTGAGCTCGTCGATGTCCTGAGCTCGTTGAAGGGGATTACCGAAAGTCCCGCGACTTGGTGCGTGGCGTCATCTGAAGCGTCTCAAATTTGTCCGCGAGCAGATTGGTTACTCCCTCCGGCGATCTCTCGAGGATGCCGCGCACGATCATCGCCTGTGCGTCTCGTGTGATGCGTCGATAGCGATTCCACACGCCCACGCCGCAGATGACGTTGACGAGACCGGTCTCATCCTCGAGATTGACGAACGTGATGCCGCTGGCGGTCGCCGGGCGCTGTCGGTGGGTCACGATGCCGCCGACCTCGACCCGGCGGCCCGGCTCGGCCGTGCCGAGGGAAGCCGCAGAGAGCACCCCTCGTGCGTTGAGCTGCTCGCGGAGGTGATGAACGGGATGATTGTCGACCGACACTCCGGTCGACCACAGGTCGTTCACCAGCTCATCCACCTCAGACGGAATCGTGAACAGCGGAGGTTGCACCGCCACGACGGTACCTGCCAGAAATTCGGCACGGTCGGCAGCGGCGTTGCCCGAATTCCAGATGGCCTCGCGACGACCAAGGCCAAAGGTGTCGAAGGCTCCCGCGGCCGAGAGCATCTCGAGCTGCGCCGTCGACAGACCGACGCGTCGGACCAGGTCGTTCATGCTGAGGAACCTGTCCGCACGATCGCGTTCCGCGACAATCTTTTTCGCCACGGTCTCACTGATCCCGCTGACTTCGTCGAGACCGAGCCGCACGGCGAAGGCGGTGTCGCGTCGGTGCCGGGCGAAATCCATGGGAATACTGCGGTCGAACGGCGGCACCGGTGGCTGCAGGCGTTCGAGGCACTCGTCACTCTGCCCCTTCGGCGTGTCCGGTCCCTTCGGCGAGCCCGGCAATTTCTCCAGCCCGGCCGCAACACCGGAAAGCTGGATGTCGGGACGCAACACCTCGACCCCGTGCCGTCGCGCATCCGCGATCAGGGTCTGCGGCGAATAGAAGCCCATGGGCTGGGATCGCAGAAGCGCCGCAAGAAATGCGCCGGGATAATGCAGGCGCATCCACGAACTCGCGTACACCAGGAGGGCAAAGCTCTGGCTGTGGCTTTCGGCGAAGCCAAAGTTGGCAAAGGCCTTGATCTTGCCGTAAATCTCATCGGCGACATCGGGCGAAATTCCATTGGCTTCCATCCCCAGGTAGAGCTTTGCCCTGAGCGATTCGATCCGCTCGATGCCGCGTTTCGAGCCCATCGCACGCCGAAGCAGATCGGCATCCTCTGGCGTGCATCCGCCAACTGCTACCGCAATCTGCATGAGCTGCTCCTGGAAGATGGGGATGCCCAGCGTGCGTTCGAGAGGCTCTTTGAGCGCGGGATGCAGGTAGGTAACGGGCTCCTGGCCAAGCTTTCGCCGAACAAAGGGGTGCATGGCGCCGCCCTGAATCGGCCCGGGTCTCACCATGGCAATCTCGATCACCAGGTCGTAGAGCCTCCGGGGTTGAAGGCGGGGGAGCAGCCCCATCTGTGCACGAGACTCGACCTGGAAGACTCCGATCGCATCGGCGCGGCAGAGCATGTCGTATACGCCCGCCTCCTCCTTCGGGATGCTGTCGAGATCCCACAGCTCACCGAGGTGTTCGCTCACCAGATCGAAGCTGTGCTGCAGGGCGGAGAGCATCCCCAGGCCGAGCAGATCGAACTTGACCAGGCCCATCCAGGCGCAGGAATCCTTGTCCCACTGCAGTACCGTGCGGCCATCCATGCGGCCGTGTTCGATCGGACAGACCTCCCCAATGGGGCGATCGGTGAGCACCATGCCTCCGGAATGAATACCCATGTGCCGGGGGGACTTCATGACCTGAAGGGCAAGTTCGACGACGGCTGGCGGAATGTCGTGGTCCTGGCTTTCGACCAGAGCGCCCCAGTGCTCCACCTGCTTCGACCACGCATCCTGCTGACCGGGGCTCGCTCCGAACGCCTTGGCCATGTCGCGCACGGCGTTCTTCGGTCGATAGGTGATGACGTTCGCCACCTGGGCGGCATTTTCCCTTCCATACTTTTTGTAGACGTACTGGATGACCTCCTCACGACGATTCGAGTCGAAGTCGATATCGATATCGGGCTCTTCGTCGCGGATGCTGGAGAGGAAACGCGCGAATGGCAGCTGGTGGAAAATCGGATCGACCGCGGTCACCTTGAGCACATAACAGACGGCAGAGTTGGCGGCGGAACCGCGTCCCTGGCAGAGGATTCCCTGGCTCCGGGCGAACCTGACGATGTCGTGCACGATGAGGAAGTAGCCGGGGAAGTCCTTTTCGGCGATCACCGCGAGTTCCTGCTCGAGTCGATCGATGATCTTCTTCGTCATCCCGGGGTAACGCTCGGGAGCAAGCTGCCAGACCAGGCTGCGCAACCAGGACATCGGGGTTTCGCCCTCTGGCACCTCCTGCCGGGGAAGCCCCGGTTTTGCCTTGCGCAGTTCGAAGGCGTGGGCATCCGCGACGGCAACGGTGTTTTCGACCGCGCCGGGGTAGCGGGAGAATCGGTCGGCCATCTCGGCGCCACTCCGCAAATGAGCACCGGCGGAAGCGGGAAGCCAGCCATCCATTTCATCGAGGCTTCTTCGTGCCCGTACGGCCGCTAACGCCGCGGCAAGACGATGTTCGTCGGGGGTCGCGTAGTGGACGTTGCCGGTGGCAACGATGGGCAGCCCCCGGGTCGCGGCAATGCGGGCAAGAGCATCGTTGTAACTGCTGGCGAGCGGATCACCGTGGTCGAAGAGTTCGACCAGAACATTGTCACGGCCGAACAGGTCGATCAGGGTATCCACTTCTCGCGTGGCAGCTTCGATCCCACCGGTCCCTGAGCCCGCCAGCGCCTGCCGCACTCGGCCCTTTCGACATCCCGTGAGCACGGTCCACTGACCTCCCGCGCGATCGGAGAGTTCGCCGAGATCGTAGAGGGGCCGACCCTTTTCGGCCCCCGCGAGTTGGGCGGAGGTCAGGGCTCCGGCGAGCCGGTGGTAGCCGTCTTCCCGGCGGGCCAGCACCAAAAGATGGCTGCCCTCCGGATCGGCGACACCGTTTTGCGGCTTGCTCAAACCCAGCGACAATTCGGCGCCGAAAATCGTTTTTACGCCGTAATTCTCGGCGACCTCTGCCATTTGTACGATGCCGTAGAAGCCGTCGTGGTCGGTGAGAGCAAGTCCGTGCAGTCCGAGACGCGTCGCCTCCTCCATCAGCGCCTCCGGGGAGCTTGCGCCGTCGAGAAAGCTGTAGTTGGAGTGAGCGTGGAGCTCCGCATACGGGACTGTCGCGGCGTCGGGGGCTCCGATCTCGACGGGGATGTACGGCATTCGCTTGGGCGACCATGCGGGACTATCGCCACCGTCCGCCCCCACGGGTGGTGCACCGGGGCGGCGGTTGTTCGATAGCGCTCTCTCCAGCTCAGACCAGGACACCGGCGGGTTATTGAATCCCATGGTCGCCGCCCTGCGTTTGTGCCTGTTCGGCGCAAATGTGCCTGCGCGCGCGGGCACTCTTGTGCCAAATGGGCACAAATGGAAGTGGAGATGGAAGCGGAAGCATCAGTCGTACCGCGCCTCTGCGGCCCAGCTCGAGCCCGTCGATCGCCGGGTGAGCACGAGCAGCCACGCGACGCCGCGATCGTCGACGACCTGGAACCGGGATGCGTCGAGCGCAGCCTCCGCGTCCCACCAACGCTCGGCAATGGGCCACGGGCCAGCCCACGCCGTGATCCGGCGCATGTCTTTTCCGGTGGCGGGGGAGAACCGTGCCGGCGCAGACGAAAACCTGCCCCGCTCGTCGACCACGACATCCGAACCGTCCGCCCCGAAGACGAAGACGGGATGAGGGGTGGCGAAGATCGTGGCGGGCAGCGGCCGGGGCAGCTGTCCGGGCCACGGCTGAAGCGGCGAGCGGGGGAGCGCGACCCGATCTCCCCACGGCACGGTTTTCTGCCGGTCGGCGAGGGTGCGACCGCCGCTCACGACTGCGGTGAGAACGCCCTCGTGGCCCAGCATGCTCTGTACGCGGGCGAGACCGTTGTGGATGCGTTCATCCGGCCCCGCACCGAAGAGGCCAACCTCGTGATTGCCGATGGCATCCACGCTCTCCGGCACGATCCGAACAGCACTGACAGCGGAACGCAGTCCGGAGTCGACCTCGCCGCTGCCCTGCAGCTGCCAGCGAACCCGGTCGACGACATCGGAAGCGGTGAAGGAGCGCGGATGCAGCCAGCTGCGCTCGGAGTAGTCGCCGAGTTCCGTCTCGATTTCGACCCGCAGCGTTGTGCACACCAGCTTCTTCGCTACGAGCCGTTGCACGAAGTCGTCAGCGGATGCCCGAACCCCGAACGTGACCTGGTCGACCCGATCGAGTGGTGGTTCGAAGGCGACGGTGACATCCAGTTCGTCCGGGGGAAGGTGCGGAACGATGGGCCGTGAGTCGAGACCGCCCGCCAGCGCGTGCAGGCGGGAGCCACCCGGCCCGAACCGTCCGAGTACGTCGTCTGCCGGCAGGGCAGCAAACTCGCCGAGCGAGGAGATGCCGAGCCGTCTCAGCAGTGTGATCAGCGCGGGATCTTCGAGCAGGCTCACCGGCAGGGGGTGCAGGAACTGTGCGGATGCACCCTCCGCCACGACGCGGACCCGGTGCGCGCTCGTCGCGGTGCGCGCCGCCTGCTCTGCGGTGAACGGGCCATCGGCGATTCCGACTCGCGCCCCCGCCAGATCGAGACTCGAAAGCAGGGCGACAAGGGCGAGGCCAGCCGGCTGCTCACCGCCGTAGTAGCGGGCAGGCCCGCGGGAGCGCACGGCGGCAATTCCGGGACGGATGACCTGGACACCCGGCATGAGCTCTTCGATTGCGGTGACCACGACCTCGAAGGTCCGAGAGTCGAGTTGCTGTTCGTAGGGCCGCACGACGAGGTCGGTGCAGCGCGCCTGCGCCTCGCGGACACGAAGCCCGCGCTGTACTCCCTCGATGCGAGCGGAGGCTGAGCAGGCGAAGACGATGCCCTTTTCGATGAGCGCGAGGGGGGCATCCGTTGTCCCGGGCGCCAGCGGTGCGACCCGCAGCGACGCGAGGATCGGCCAGTCTGGGACCCAGAGCACCATGCTGCGCGTGATGGGGCTCATCCGACCGCTCGCAGGTTTCCTCGGGTCGAGCTCGTTCCATCTCGGGTCGAGCTCGTCGAGACCGCCTCGACCCGGGCAAACCGCAACTCGGGATCCGGCAGCCACATCCGTGCACTCCGCGGTCGGCCGCCCGCGTGCTGAGAGACCGTCACCGTGACCTGGCGCGCGGTGAGGTGGCCGTCGCCGTCGCCGATTCCGCTCCAGCTGCTCTGGGAGAGGCTCAACATCGCCTCGCTCTGTGGCCACGCGCTGTGCGAGCCGACAACAATGAGAGTCGACCCGCGCTGGCGCAGTCGTGCGGCCAGCCTGGCGAGGTTGCCCTCAGAGGCCACTCGAGGCGGTTTGGTCACCACAACCGTCATCACGTCGGCGATGGCGGCGGTCACCGCGAGCCACTGGTCACCCGGCTGTGGCACAAGAACCAGGCGCTCGAGGTCGATGCCGAAGGATGCCGCCGCCTCGACGCCGAACTCCGGAACCCCAACAACTCCGCACCACGAACCCGCCGCGGACGGGCCGGCAAGCAGGGCAAGCAGAAGAGTCGCCGAATTCTCGACCGAGTACATGACACCCTGCTTCAGCCCGCCACCGGGCAACAGATCGGCGAGCGCGGGATGGGTCGGGATCAGCCTGCTGTCGAGTTTGGTTGCCTGCATCGAACGGATGCGCTGCTGCAAGTGCTCGATAGTGGATGCCGCAGTAGTAGATGCCGCGGTAATGGATGCCGCAGCAGTGGTTACAGTGGCAGCACCGTGCGCGACAGGGGACTCCTCTTCGAGGGTCGCCGCTGCCTGAGCCATGCTCCCATGTTCGAACATATGTTCGATTGTGTCAATTGCTACAGACATCCTCCGGCGTGTCGTCTGGCGATACTCTCGAGAGATGCCCGCAGCCCTTTCCGAGCACCTCGCAACGCGTGTACGCGCCCTGCTACGCGCCGCAGATCATCCCCGTGGGGCGAGTGGCTCTGCGGGGGATTGGCGGGCCGCACGGGACCACTGGCTGGACCGGCTCGATCCGCGCGAGAACCTCGAACTGGCTGAGTCCGACATCCGCTCGCTCATCGACTTTCTCTCGGAAGCGGGCCCGAGCCGGGCATCCCGACGCAGCCCCGCGGAGTGGAGCCGCCAGATCGACACCCTCGTACCCGAACTCCTGTTCCTCGGCTCGCCCAAAACTCCGTGAGAGGTCGCAATCGACCCCCAAAAGCCCGAACGAAGGCTCGATTGCGACCTCTCACGGACTCTTAGCGGCGCTTCCTGATTCGGTTTCCAGGACGCTTCTGTTGCGGCTTTGGCTCGCGCTTCGGCCGCACCTTCGGAGTCGGGGGAGTCGGATTGGCTCGTGAGCTGGCCTCGGTGCGTCCCCGGACGATGCCGACGAATTCCTCGACCAGTTCCGTGGTCTCATCGCGCAGCCAGCTGAGGGCGATCTCGGTTTCCGGCGCGTCCTCGATCGGGACCGCGACGACGTCCTTGCGGGCATTCAGCCGTGCCAGCGAGTGTGGAAGCCTCAGGAAACCGACGCCGGCCGCTACCAGGGCTACGGCATCCTTGACCGGACTCTGCGGCGAATACTCCGCCACCGGCGCGAGGTCCGTGACCTGCACCTCGGTCAGGGCTTCGAGCGTCGCGAGTTCGGAGTCGCGAGGGACGACCAGCACGGCAACCTCGCCGTAGAGCCGGATGACGCTCAGCCCGTCGCGGTCAATCGGCAGTCTCACGAAACTCAGCGTCGCCTGTCGCTCGCGGAGAACCGCGACGCCATCCTCTTCTGCGACGGGAAACACCTCGAGCGGAAGCTCCGGATGCCGCTCCGCCCAGCGCCGTGTCCACTTGGCCGGCGTCACGCCCGGTACGAAGGCGATTCGCAACGCGGGCTGGTCGGCAGTCACGAGCCTCAGGCTACGCTGTCGTAGATGACCACGAAGTCCCCGCAAACCCTGAAGCCCGCGACCGTGGCGCAAAAACTCGGCGTCTACCTTCCTGCTATGCCAGAAGAATTCCAGACGACACCGCGCACTCGCGAGCAGTTGAACGAATTGCTGGCGACGCCGCCGGAGTGGCTCACCCAGCTGCGGTTGCACGGTCCGCATCCCCGTCTCATCGTCGCGGGAAAGCTCGGTGTCTCTGCCTCCGGCCTCGCCCGCGCGGGCGTCACGGAGGCACTGACCACCCAGGAGATCAAAGAACTGCTGGCCGACCCACCGGAATGGCTGGTCCGCGAGCGGGCGACCCAGGCCGCAGTGCGCGATGAGCAGCGACGAGTCAAGGAACGTGCCGCCGCGCGCGAGCAGCGATAAGGTACACCGCGTTCTGCCCGGTATCAAGCGCCTGCCGTTTCGCCCCTTCCCAGCGTTAGCTGGAGGTATCGACGAAAAGATACGAGGAGGATGCGATGGGCACCGACGACAAGGTTCGTAACGCGGCACGGGACGCCGCAGGTCACGTCAAGGAGGCAGCGGGCAAGGCAACGGATGACCCGAAGCTGGAGGCCGAGGGGCAGGGCGAACAGGCTAAGGCCCATCTCGGCCAGGCCGCCGAGCACGTGAAGGACGCATTCAAGGGCTGATCTGAGCCGGATCCCTCGCCGCCTCTGAGGTGGCGGGGGATCCCCCGTTCGGGATCTGTCCATGGGGCGTAGCGTTGACGCCATGACGGGCAAAAAGCACGATGAGCCGATCGGCACATCGACGCGCGTGCGCGACCAGCCCTCGCTCACAACGTCGACAGGTAAGAGTTGGCTGATTCTTGGTGGACTGCTCGCCGCCATCGCCATCGCGGTTCTCGTGCCTCTGCTGTCCCAGCCGCCCGCAGGCGTCGCCCTGTTCGGAATCTGCGCGATCGTGGCGCTCTACGCCGCGATGGTGCTGGTCCGGGTCAACGCGCGCCCGGGACGTGGGATGCTGGGCTGGCTTGCCGGGTTCATGATCGCGATCGCGCTCATCGGGGTCGTCTGCGTGGGGATCGTCGCCGCCGGATCGGGCAACGTCGTTCTGCTGTAGGAGGCCGCGTCGCGTCCTTGTCCGCTGTTCGCCATAGCCTGACTGGTGTGGAGTTGACGTGGTCGTCGGTCATCGCGCGACGGATGGAGCGACAGGGACTGTCGCGTCCGCTTCGGTCCATACCCGCGGCCGTCGCGGCAATGGGCGGAGCCCATGCGCAGGTGATGTCGGCAGCGGAACTCTCGATCGGCGCCCGCGTCGAGCAGCAAACGCCTGCCGACATCCGTTCGGCGCTTGCACCGTCCGGCTTGCTGGTCAAGACTTACGGGCCGCGAGGAACAGTGCACCTGCTGCCCCGTGATGAGTTACCGCTGTGGTGCGCCGCGCTTGGGGCCGCTCCCATTGGTTCATCACTGCCCGCAACGGCGAGAATCGACGCGAACCAGACGGCGGCAATCCTGGATGCGATCGCCGGCGCGTTGTCCTCCGGTAGCTCGCTCGACACGGAAGAACTCGACGCCGCGGTCATCGGCCAGCTCGGAGCCTGGGCGGGTGAGCAGGTGGTGCCGGCATTCGGCGGCTGGTGGCCGCGCTGGCGGCAGGCGATCTCGCTGGCGGCCAACCGCGGGATTCTCTCCTTCGGAGAAAATAGGGGGTCGCGCGTGACGTTTGTGAGTCCCGGCGTGACGCCGGAAGCGGATAGCTCCCGCGCGCTGGGCTGGCTGCTCCGGCTCTATCTGGCGACCTACGGACCCGCAACGGCGGCAAACTTCGGCCGCTGGCTCGGCGTGCGTCCCGCCTGGGCATCTGCACAGTTTTCACGCTTCGCCCCTGATCTGGAAGCCGTTACCGTCGACGGGGAGCCCGCGTTTGTCAATCGCGGAGACGTCGAGCAGTCAGAGACTCCGTCTCGCGGCATCACACTGCTGCCTCACTTCGACCCGTACGTGATCGGAAGCTTTCCGCGCGATCGCTTGTTTCCCGGCGCTGTCGCGGCGCGTGCGGTCGCACGCGGCCAGGCGGGGGTGCGTCCCGTGCTGCTCGTCGATGGTGTTGTCGCAGGGGTGTGGGGACTCAAGCGACACGCAAATCGTCTGGCGGTGACCGTTGAGGCCGTCACGACGTTGTCGAAGCGACAGGTGGGCGGGACCGAGGTCGAGGTCGAGCGGCTGGGGCGCTTCCTGGGGATGAACGCCGAACTCACGCTGGGTGCGATCTCGACCGGAGCGCACAAGTAGCCGTTCGCCAACCGTGTCGTCACAGCATCCGGGGAGTCTCGAACCAGTATTCTCGACCGGGTGCAGGACAGTCCCGTCGCGGCGAACGCCTACGAGGTGCTTGGCGTCGCAGCAACCGCGAGCGATGACGATCTTCGACGTGCCTATCGGCGGCGACTGCGCCAGACGCATCCGGACACCGGCGGCGTCGCGCGCGAGTTCACGGCCGTTCAGCTCGCATGGGAGAAGGTGGGCACGCCCGCTGCCCGCGCACTGTACGACAGCGGCAGAAGCACGCCGAGCGTCACATTCGAGGCGCAACCGGCACGTCCACGAAGGGATACCCGTCCCACCGCACGGTCCTATGGTCATCCCGGTGGATGGCGTCGCGAGCGCTACCTGACTCTCATTCGGGAGTGGGCGGGGAGGGGCCCGTCACTCGACAATCCGTACGATCCCGCACTGGTTCGTTCTGCGCCGCGTGACATCCGTCACATCCTGGCCGATGCCCTGGCCGAGGAGGCGAGCGCGCGGGAACTCAGCCAGCTCGGTATCGCCTTCACTCTCTGGCACGACGTCGCAACTTCCGGTGGCGCGGAGGACAAAATTGACCACATCGTTCTGGGACCAACAGGACTCTTCGCGCTTCTGTCCGAAGACTGGGGCGGCCCGGTAAGGGTCCGGAAGGGCGAACTCATCGGGGACGTTCTGGGACCCGGCGAGCATCCATTTGCGGCCCTGAGCACACGGGCGCGGTATGTCGCACGCGCCGTGCGTGTCCGATTCGATGCGCTCATCATCGTGGTGCCCGATGAGGCCACCGACGCGGGGCTCACCCTTGCCGGCCGATTACGCGGCATGCCAACCGCCCTCGTCGCACGCTCAAGGCTGCCGGAGTTGATGCGGGATGGGCTGCCGGGGGCGCCCGCCGTCGGCGGATCCGAGTTGTTCGACATTCGCTCCCGGCTTCAGGCCGCGTTGCGCTTCGTCTGACGCGACTACGCCGTGAAGATCCCGACGGCGGCGAAGAAGCCGAGAACCGCAACGCCGGGGGAGAGGATCGCCGCGACGACCCACCAGATGACGGATGCCCAGCCCCCCGTCGCGTAGAGGCGCACGTGACGCGCCCGTGCGATCAGGTAGACAAGGGGTGTGAGCAGGGCCCACCACGGCGATGCCGCAGTGTCGTTGCCGCCGGCGAGCAGTGCGGCACGATCGGCGAAGGCCATCCCCACCAGGGCCGCCCACGCCAGTAGGTTCACAAGCCAGAGGCCGATCACGATGGTCGACTGTGGCGGCGTGGTCAGGGAATTGATGATGGCAAACACGATCACCTCCGGCACAGAGATCCAGAGCGGTGACCCGGCGAGCCACCACGAGGTGCGCGTGTAGGCGATTCCGGCCTCGGCGTGCTGCACCGGTCTCGTCGGACGGGACTCCCCAGGCACGTAGCTCCCAAAGGTGGGGGTGTAGTTTCCGACGACGGTCGCGAGCGCCTCCGGTTGCTGAATGTTTTCGGTCCAGCGACTGCCATCCCACCAACGCTTACCGCTGCCACCGGCGGGGTCCGAATACCAGCCTGCCGGAATCGCCGGGGCGTTCGAGCGCTGCGGTGTGCCATCGCTGGACATCCGTTTCTCCTGTCGCCGCGGGCTTTGGAAGGCAGTAGCGCTTCCCACATCCCGGCAATAAAGAGGATAAGGCGTCGTCCGTTCAGCAAGACGACGTAGCCTTGAGAACCTGCGCGTTTCGATCCGAACGGTGACGCGCTCCCATAGGAGGGTTTCGCGTGAGCGACGAATGTATCCACGGGTTCGTGGACGGGCTGTGCGCGACGTGCAATCCCAAGCCCGTTGCCGAGGTTGCGGTCGCCACGCGACCCGCAGCTCGCAGCCGAGTTGCCGCACCACCGCGCGCGACCGTCCGGAGTCTCCGGGCCGCGGCTCGAGTTCCGCTGGGGTCCGCTCCGGCCGACACACTGCTGGAGCAGCGGATTTATCACGTCACACACGTGACGAATCTTGCCGGGATACTCGAGCGTCGCTCCATCATCGCCGGGGCACAGCCGACCCTCGACCTTTCGCCCGCCGAATTGCGGAACGAGCGTCGCGAAATTCCTGTTCCGGGCAGCGCGGACGCCACGATCGCGGACTTCGTTCCGTTCTTTCTCTCACCGGATGCCGCGCTATGGCAGAGCCTGCGGGCGGGGCTCGATCATCCGCGCCTATCCGTCAGTGCACGGTCGGCGGATAGCCTCGAGTTTGTCTTCCTGGTCAGCACCGTGCGTCACGTGGTGGCATCCGAGCGCGCGTTTCTGATTGCCGATCGGAACGTTGAGGGTGCGACAACACAATTTGCGACGACGCGCGAGGATGCGGAGCGGATGCTGTATCGACTCCGGTTCGACGCCGACGGAAGCCAACTGCTCGACGCAGAGTTCCTGGTGGAAGAGGCGCTGCCGCTCGAGTCGGTCACGCTGATCGGCGTCGCGAACGATCGGGTTCGACAGACCGTTCGAGACCTGTTGGCGGGCTCGGACTTCACGCCGAAGATCTCGGTCTATCCGCCCTGGTTCCAGCCGGCGGAGTAGTTCTGCACCGACGTAGTTCTACACGGAACGTGTTCAACAACGGGTGCTTCTACACCGGGGCGTTCGTCTGCCCCCGAGTGAGCAGACCCGCGCGCTCCGGATGCTCGTCAAACCACTTGGCGACGTACCAGCACATCGGCACGATGCGGCGATCGCTTGTGGATTCGACATCGTCGACCGCGAACTCGACCACTTCGCCGGCATACCCTTTGCCGCGCTTGCTCGGATTCGTGAACGTGTGGTTGAACGAGATGGAGTTGCCGTTGATCACGTAGTCGGCGACGGCGATGAGTTCGTCATCGATGCGCAGAACGTAGCGCTGCGAATCCGTCTCGTGAGTGAGCGTTTTGGCCATGATCACCGCCTACTTTGCTGGGAGTGAAGCCTCGATCAGTGTGATGATCGCGGGGTCGTCTGGCTGAGTCTTCGGGCGAAAGCGATGCACGCTGCCGTCGGGTGTCACCACGAACTTCGAGAAGTTCGTGG
>Ga0193728_1000520_pt1 | contig 18596 bp, 17 predicted proteins | sample U1c1metaG_FD_143037 | JGI IMG/M metagenome (GOLD analysis project Ga0193728, IMG submission 143037) | Soil microbial communities from a riparian zone of the East river system, Colorado, United States - U1c1 | ecosystem: Environmental > Terrestrial > Soil > Riparian zone | place: USA: East River...
CCGAGGGAACATGAACGATGTCGGCGCTCGCCCCCGCGGCCGCCGCCAGCGCGGCCGCGATCTGGTTCCAGGTCAGCACGTCGTCGGACGTGATGTGGAATGCCTCGCCGATCGTGCGGGGATGACCCAGCAGCGGCACGAAGCCCAGGGCAAAGTCCTCGTGGTGGGTCAGCGTCCAGAGCGACGTGCCGTCCCCGTGCACGACGACCGGCCGGCCCTGCCGCATGCGGCTCAGCGCCGTCCAGCCCCCGTCCAGCGGGATCAGCGTCTTGTCGTAGGTGTGCGAGGGCCGCACGATCGTGGCCGGGAAGCCCTCGTCGCGGTAGGCCGCCACCAGCAGGTCCTCGCAGGCGATCTTGTCGCGGGAGTACGGCCAGAACGGGTTGCGCAGCGGCGTGGACTCCACGACCGGCAGCCGGGCCGGCGGGGTCTGGTAGGCCGAGGCGGAGCTGATGAACACGTACTGGCCGGCGCGGCCGCGGAACAGGTCGATGTCGGCCTGGACGTGCGCCGGCGTGAAGGCCACCCAGTCGACGACGGCGTCGAACTCGCGGCCGCCCAGCGCCTCCGCCGCGGACGCCGGATCCCGGATATCGCCGCGCAGGACCGTGGCCTGCTGCGGCAGCGGCCGCTGCTGCGTGCTGCCGCGATTGAGGACGTACAGCTCGATGCCGCGCTGGGCGGCCAGCCGCGAGCACGCCGAGCTGATAACGCCGCTGCCGCCGATGAACAGAACCCGCAGATCGCTCACGCCCCCACCCTAGGTTCCGCCCCGGCCGCCACCAAGGCCCGCCGCCCCGCCTCCGGCCGGCAGGCTCACCGGACGATCTTGAACTCCGCGACTCCGATGACGGCGGTCAGGATCAGGATGGGCACGACCGGCGCCGCGGGCGGCACCCGGATGGCCAGCAGCGCGCCGATCGCGGCCCCGGCGATCAGGGCGGTGAGCAGGCACAGGGACCGGCCGGCGCCCTTCAGGCGGCGGGTCGTCGTCAGGGTCTGCACCAGGGTCGTGAGGGTCCCGGTCAGGTAGGTCGTCGACAGCCCGCTGACATTCAGCCGCAGCACCGCGCTGCTCTGGATGCCCAAGGCCAGGGCGCTGGCCGCGAGCTCGGCGCTCTGCGTGACGCCCGCCGGGTGCGAACCGCTCGCCCACCAGCCGATGGCCACGGCGGCGAAGATCGCGAGCTCGGCGCCCAGCGCCCGCGAGAGCGGGCGGGGCCAGACGGGATCCTCGGCCCGCGGCGACCCGGCGATGTGAGCCCCGGCCACGGTTCCGATGATAAACGAGGCCACGGCCAGGCCCGTGTGCTCCAGTGCGCTCAGCTCGCCCCGGCCGACGGCCACGCCGAGCAGCACCATGTTGCCGGTCATGACGCTGGTGAAGACGTTGCCCAGCCGGGTGAAGGCCACGGCGTCAGTGGCGCCGGTCACCAGGGTGAGGGCGATCATCAGGGCATCGCGGGTCCGGGCCTGCGCGGTGCGCGCGGCCGGCGACCGGGGCGCCGCCGTCGCGGCCGCGACCTGGTTCTCATGGCTCCCGGCGACGTGCTCATGGCTCGCGGCACTGCGCATTTGGTAGACGGTATACTGTCTGTAATACCTGGGCAAATCGGCGGAATCCCTGGGTCGGCCCGGTCCCGTCCGCTGGTCGCAAGGCGACACCCGGCGTCCGGACCGTAAAGTATCGGATTACGTTTTAGTCTCGTGAGTAATGTCTTGCGGGCCGAGCTAGGAATCTGATGCAGAACATGAATGGCATGAACGCCGACGGGGAGCAGAGCTTCAAGCAGCGGCCCAGCGGACGAGCCGTGCGCCGTCCGGTGGCTCGCCCCGTGCCCTTGCGCCATGCTGTCTTCGACGCCCTGCTAGAGATGATCATCAGTCGCGAGCTCCAGCCGGGGGAGCATCTCGGCGAGGGCGAGCTGGCTGAGCATCTCGGGGTCAGCCGCCAGCCCGTCCGGGAGGCATTCCAGCAGCTCCAGGCCGAGGGCTGGGTGGACCTGCGGCCGGGCCAGGGCGCCTTCGTGCACTCGCCCAGCGAGAAGGAAGTCGACGACCTGCTGGCCGTGCGGACGATGCTGGAATCGCAGTCAGCGCGGCTGGCGGCGGGAGCCCGCACGGATGGCGACATCGGGCGTCTGTGGCAGGCCTGGGACGCCGGTACCAGGGCGGTCGAAGCGGGCGACCTGGAGAGGATGGTCGCGGCCAACGCCGACTTTCACGCCTGCGTGATGAGCATCGGAGACAACCGGGTCCTGGCCGAGCTGGCCCAGCTCGTTGACCGCCGGGTCCGCTGGCACTACCGGCCGGTCGCGCAGGCCCGCGGCCAGCACTCCTGGGATGAGCATGCTGAGCTGATCCGGGCCATCGCGGCGGGGGACGCGGAACGCGCCGGGCGGATCATGTCCGACCACACCGAGCGGACGCGGCGCGTGACCCACGAGCCGCCCGCCACCGGCCCCCCGCGCTAAAACCACGGAATCGCCATTCGGGTGCCTTCGCGGATTCCCATAAGAACTGGATGGACCCTTTCGGGCCGCTCCGGCAACTGAATTCCCGGACGGCCCGCCGCCGCCGAGCAAGACGACGGTATACACGCCATCACGCCGTCCCGGCGGGCCGTCGTCCCGGGGTCAGCTGAGTAGCTCGCGGACGCGCGGGATGACCTGGCGGCCGTACAGCTCGATGTTGGTCATGATCTGGTCGTGCGTCAGGCCCGGCATGCCGTACTTCAGGTCGAACCGGTCGGCCTCCAGGGCGCGGAGGTTCGCGGCGATCTTCTGCGCGACGGTTTCGGGTGAGCCGACGTACAGCGCTCCATCCGGTCCGGTTTCCCGGTCGAACGACTCGTCGGTGGGGATCGCGAAGCCGCGCTCGGCGGCCATCAGGGCGATGATGTCCCGCCAGTGCGGCCAGAACTCCGCTTTCGCCTGCTCGTCGGTGGCCGCGATGTGGCCCGGCGAGTGCACGAGCACCGGCAGCGGCGGGCGGCCGAACTTCTCCAGCGCTCGCCGGAACAGCTGCGAGTACGAGGCGAACCGGGCCGGCGGGCCGCCGATGATGGCGAGCGCCAGCGAGAACCCGAGGCGGGCAGCCCGGATGACGGACTGCGGGTTGCCGCCGACCCCGATCCACGCCGGGAACGGGCCGGACTCGAGGTGCGGCACCACGTCCTGGTTCAGCAACGGCGGGCGGGTCTTGCCCTCCCAGGTGACCGGGCCGCCCTTGAGCAGCTCGGCGAACAGCGTGGCCTTCTCCTCGAAAAGCTCCTCATAGTCGGCGAGGTCGTAGCCGAACAACGGGAACGACTCGATGCTCGATCCGCGGCCGAGGATGACTTCGGCCCGGCCGCCGGAGATCGCGTTCAGCGTGGCGTACCGCTGGAACACCCGGACCGGATCGTCGGAGCTCAGCACGGTGACGGCGGAGCCGAGGCGGATCTTCTCGGTCCGGGCCGCGATCGCGGCGAGGACCACGTCGCCGGCCGGCATCGGGAAGTACTCGGTGTGATGCTCGCCGATCCCGAAGAAGTCCACGCCGGCTTGCTCGGCGAAGACGCCCTCCTCGGCCACGTTGCGGATCGTCTGGGCGTGTGACAGCGGAGTGCCGCCGGCGTCACTGTTGCGGTCCCCGAAGGTGTCAAGCCCGAAGGTATAGGTCATGTCAGGCTCCTCGCTTCCTCGCCCACGGCGAGCTCGAACTCAGGCCGCGTCAGCACGGCCCCGAACACCGGCCCGCCCGGCTGCAGCACCCGGCCCGCCCGCAGGCGGCCCAGCCCGACCGGGTCATAGCCCATCGCATCGACCAGGCCGGCGATCGTGGCCACCGCCGCGGGGTCGCTGCCTGCGACGCCGGCCGCCCGCCGGTCCGGGGCGCCCGCCGGCCGCGCCCGGTCCTCGAGCTCGTGATAGCCGATGTGATTGAGCGCCTTGACCACGGTCGAGCCGGCCAGCCGCCGGGCCACGATCTCGCTGCTTCCGCCGTCTTCGAAGGCGGCCAGGACGCCGTCGCTGGCCGGCCAGTAGTTCATCGCGTCGACTGCGAGCTTGCCGTCGAGCAGCCCGGAATCGACGTCCAGGAACCGGTGCAGTGGCATCGCGAGCACCACGATGTCCGCGTCCGCCACCGCGTCGGCGGCCCACCGCGGCTGCGCGCCGGGAATGACCAGCTCGGTGATCAGCGCGATGTCCTCCGGGTCGCCCGACGTGGCGATCGCCACCGGGTAGCCGGCCTTGATGGCCAGCCGGGCGATGACCGGCCCGACATGACCCGCGCCGAGGACCGCGAGCGGCGGCCCGCCGGGCCGCGCGGCGAAGCGGTCGGGTGCGGTGGTCGTGCTCATGGGCCCGTCCTTCCTGTGCGGGGAGCTCAACGCCGTAAGCGGACTTTACCCCGGTTATATTCCGGCCCTAGGGTGGGTCCCATGAGCCAGCCCGTGGCCTGGGGAACGCCGCGACCCGAGCGCGCCGACGCCGCGCGCAACCGCCAGCTTCTGCTGGCCGCGGCGCGCGAGATGCTGGCCGAGCAGCCGGCGGACAAGCTGACCATGGACGGGCTGGCGCAGCGGGCCGGTCTGGGCAAGGGGACCGTGTTCCGCCGGTTCGGCACCAGGCCGGGGATCTTCCAGGCACTGCTGGACGACGACGAGCGGGACTTCCAGGCGCAGGTCCTGGCCGGACCGCCGCCGCTCGGCCCCGGCGCCCCGCCCCTGGACCGCCTGATCGCCTACGGCCGGGCCCGGACCGGCTTCCTGACCGGGCGCCGCGAGATCGCGCGCTCCGCGCTGGACGGCCGGGAGCGGGTGCCAGCCGGATCGCAGACGCCCATCTCGCGGGCCCACATCCGGTTCCTGCTCGGCGAGCTGCGCCTGCGCTGCGCCGACCTCGACGTCCTGGCCACCCAGCTCACGGCGGCGCTGGACGGCCCGCTGCTGCTCTACCTGTCATCCGCCGCCCTGACCGAGACCGCCCCGCAGGTCTCCGAGCGGCTCAGCCGGGGCTGGGAGGACCTGGTCCGCCGCGTCGGCCGGCCGTGACCAACGGCAGCTTCACCCTGGCGGGGTGACGTGCGGGCCCTGGTGGTTACCCGACCATGGCGCCACCTGAGCACGCGCCGCCTGCCGGAGGAGAGCCAGATGACCATCAGGGAGTACCAGGCCGGGACGGCGTTCCCAGGGGTGATCGGGCGCACGACAGATGAGTCGAGCCCGGCCTGGCCACGGCCGCTGCGGGCGGCCCCGGGGATGCCGAACGTGCTCTGGATCGTGCTGGATGACACGGGATTCGGGCAGCTCGGATGCTATGGCAGCCCGATCGGCACGCCGAACCTGGACTCCCTGGCCGCCGGCGGCCTGCTGTACAACAACATGCACACCACGGCGCTGTGCTCGCCGTCCCGGTCGTGCATCATCACCGGCCGCAATCACCACGCGAATGCGACGGCGGCGATCAACGAGCTGGCGACCGGGTACCCCGGATATAACGGCAGCATCCCGTTCGAGAACGGGTTCTTGCCGGAGATGCTGCAGCAACACGGCTACAGCACCTACATGGTCGGCAAGTACCACCTGCTGCCCTCAGAGTTCGAGTCGGCCGCGGGGCCGTTCGACCGGTGGCCGCTCGGGCGCGGCTTCGAGCGGTTCTACGGGTTCCTCGGCGGCGACACCAGCCAGTGGCATCCCGACCTGGTTTACGACAATCACCAGGTCGAGCCGCCGCGCACGCCGGAACAGGGCTACCACCTGACCGAGGACCTGGCCGACAAGGCGATCGAGTTCATCGCCGACGCCAAGCAGGTCGCCCCGAACAAGCCCTTCTACCTGCATTTCTGCACCGGCGCGACCCACGCCCCGCATCACGTCCCGAGGGAGTGGGCCGACCGGTACGCGGGTCAGTTCGACGACGGCTGGGACGCCTACCGGCATCGGGTGCTCGCCCGGCAGAAGGAACTCGGCATCATGCCCGCCGACACGGAGCTGTCCCGCACCGACCCTGACGTCCCGGACTGGGACTCCCTGTCCCCGCCGGCCCGCCGCCTGGCCGCGCGCATGATGGAGGTGTTCGCCGGATTCCTGGCCCACACGGACCACCACATCGGCCGGCTCCTGGACTTCCTGAAGGAGACCGGCGAGTTCGACAACACGCTGATCATGGTGGTGTCCGACAACGGGGCCAGCCCGGAGGGCGGCCCCACCGGGACCACCAACGAGCTGCAGTTCTTCAACAACGCGCCGGAGCCGCTGGAGGACAGCTTGCGGGCGATCCGCGAGCTGGGCGGGCCGACGACGTTCAACCATTACCCCTGGGGATGGACCTGGGCGGGCAACACCCCGTTCCGGCGATGGAAGCGGGAAACCTACCGCGGCGGCACCGCGGACCCGTTCCTGGTGCACTGGCCGGACGGCATCGCCGCCCGCGGCGAGGTCCGGACCCAGTACGCGCACATCATCGACATGGTGCCCACCACGCTCGACGTGCTCGGGATCGAGTCGCCCGCGACGATCCGGGGCGTGACCCAGTCCCCGATCCACGGCGTCAGCTTCGCTCACACCTTCGGCGACGCGGACGTGCCGACCCGGCACCGCACCCAGTACTTCGAGATGTTCGGCCACCGCGCGATCGACCATGACGGCTGGCGGGCCGTGTGCCCGTGGCCGGGCCCGTCCTTTGCGGAGGCCGGCCAGCCATTCGGCGCGCCCATCAGCGCCGGGACGCTCGCTGACCTCGACGCGCATCACTGGGAGCTCTATCACGTGGCCACCGATCCCGCCGAGAACCACGACCTGGCCGGGCAGCACCCGGACAAGCTCATCGAGCTGATCGCCCAGTGGTACGTCGAGGCGGGAAAGTACGACGTCCTGCCCCTGGACGGCAGCACGGTGGACCGGCTGGTGGCCGAGCGCCCGCAGATCGCGGAAGCGCGCGACCGCTATACCTACCGGCCCGGCACCCAGACCGTGCCGTTCTTCACCGGGCCGCGGGTCCTCAACCGCCCGCACGCCATAACCGCCGACGCTGACATCCCGGCCGGCGGCGCTGAGGGCGTCCTGATCTGCCAGGGCAGCGGCGTGGGCGGCTGGACGTTCTATCTCCAGGACGGCAGGCTCCACTACGTGCACAATTACGTCCGGCGCGCCCTCTACCAGGTGTCCTCTCCCGATGCGGTGCCCGTCGGCCGCCACCAGCTGCGGTTTGAGTTCCAGCCGACCGGGGACCCGGACTTGGCCCGCGGCCGGGGCACGCCCGGCCGGGCCCAGCTCTACATCGACGGCGAACTGGCCGGGCAGGCGCAGTTCCCGGTCACGACGCCCATCGCCTTCAATCCCGGCGGGCTGACCTGCGGCGCCAATCCCGGCTCCCCGGTGACCCCCGACTACCGGCCGCCGTTCCGGTTCAGCGGTGTCCTGCATGCGGTCACGGTGGACCTGTCCGGCCACCTGATCACCGACACCGAGAGCGAGATGCACCTGGCGATGGCGCGGCAATAGCAGCGCCAGGGGAACGGCGGCCGATTGACCTCACCCGGCCTGGGGGAAATAAGGAACACAATGGACGGCCGCCCGAGACATGGACCAGGTCACTGGCATCACAGGGGGAGAGGAGCCGGCATCGTGGATGCGAAGCTTGAGGTCGTGGTGCTGCCCGTCGCCGACGTCGATCGCGCGAAGGCCTTCTACCAGGGCCTGGGGTGGCGCCTGGACGCCGACATAACCCCCGACGAGCCCTACCGGGTGGTGCAGTTCACCCCGCCGAACTCGCCCGCCTCGATCCAGCTCGGCACGGGGATTACGACGATGACACCCGGGTCGGTGCAGGAGCTGATGCTGATCGTCGAGGATATCGACGCCGCCCGGGAGGAGCTGACCAGCCACGGCGCGGACGTCAGCGAGGTCTGGCACGGCGCCGGCCTCTTCGCCGACTTGCGCGTGCCGGGTCCCGATCCAGAGCGGCGTTCATACCGCAGCTTTGCCACGTTCGCGGATCCGGACGGGAACAGCTTCCTGCTGCAGGAGGTCACGGAGCGGCTGCCGGGCCGGGTGTGGCCGACGGACGTCGCGGCTCTCGCCGGCCTCCTGCATGAGACGGCTGACCATCACGGCGCCTTTGAGGCGGTGGCCCCGCCGCATGACTGGTGGGACTGGTATGCGGTGTACCTGGACGCGCGCCAGCACGGGAGCACCCCGGAGGTTGCGTCCGCGGCCGCCGGGCGCTATATGGCAGAGGTCAAGCACATCGTCGTCTGACCGGGGCGCTCCTCGCCCCGACGCGGCTGTGCTGTCACCAGGAACCTGCGGAGGTAACGATGGGGTCGGGCACCGACTATGACGTGATCGTTCTCGGCGGCGGGGCGCCCGGCGAGCATTGCGCTGCGGCGCTGGCGGCGCGGGGGCTGCGGGTCGCCGTCGTCGAGCGAGAGCTGGTGGGCGGCGAGTGCTCCTACTGGGCGTGCATTCCGTCGAAGTCGCTGCTGCGGCCGGGCGAGGCGGTGCAGGGGGCGCGCGACGTCGGCGCGAGCGCGCAGGTCGACGTTCAGGCCGCGCTGGCCTGGCGGGACTACATGGTGTCGAGCTGGTCCGACGCCGGCCAGGAGCGCTGGCTGGCGGACCGGGGCATCGCCCTGCTGCGCGGCACGGGCAAGCTGGCGGGCACCGGCGTGGTCGAGGTCGACGGCGTCCGGCACACCGCGGAGCATGTCGTCGTGGCGACCGGCTCAGATCCGATCGTGCCGCCGGTCGCTGGGCTGCGTGAGCTCGAGGGCGTCTGGGGCACCCGTGAGGCGACGAGCATGAAGGCCGTCCCGCGCCGCCTGCTCGTGCTCGGCGGCGGGTCCGCAGGCGTCGAGCTGGCGCAGGTCGTGCGGCGCCTCGGCGGCGAGGCGGTGCTCGTCGAGGGCGCCGACCGCGTGCTTCCCCGCGAGCCCGAGCCACTGGGCGCCGCGCTCGCTGAGGCCCTGCGCCGGGACGGAATCGAGCTGATGCTCGGGATGCACGCCAGCGCCGCGCGGCGGGAGGGTGACGAGTACGTCCTGCAGTTCGACGGCGCCCCGGACCTGCGGGGCGACCGGCTGCTCGTGGCCACCGGCCGGCGCCCGCGCGTCGACGGGATCGGCCTGGAGACGGTCGGCGTGACGGCCGGCCCGCACGGCATCCCGGTCGACGACCACCTGCGCGCCGGCGAGCGCCTCTGGGCCATCGGCGACGTCAACGGCATCTGGCCGCTGACCCACGTCGGCGAGTACGAGGGCGACGTGGTCGCGGCGAACATCGGCGGCGCTGCGCGCCCGGCGAACTACGAGGCCGTCCCGCGGGTCACCTACACCGACCCGCAGGCCGCGGCGGTGGGCGCCACCGAAGCGGCGTACAGCGCGACCGCGCTCGTGTCCGAGGTGCCCAAGACGGCCACCTACACCCACGCCTACGCCAAGTCCAACGGGTTCCTGACGCTGCTCAGCGACGGCCAGTGGCTGACCGGCGCCTATGCCCTCGGGCCCGAAGCCGGTGAGTGGCTGCAGCAGGCCACGCTGGCCATCCGCGCCCGCGTCCCGATCGAGGTGCTGAGCGACACGATCCAGCCCTTCCCGAGCTTCTCGGGGATCTACGACGCGGCGCTGGGGACGCTCCGGATGGATATCGCGGAGATGCCGCGGCCGACCAGGCCGATGGACTCGCAGATGGCGGGGCTGTCGAAATCATGACCAGCACGGCTCCCGGAGTTTCCGCGCGCCGCGAGGGCGAGCTGGCCGGGCAGACCGTCGTGGTGATCGGCGTGCCGTCAGCGACGCCGCCGGCGTGATCCACCGCGTCCTGCCGGACCTGACCGAGGGCGAGTGCCGTGACTTCGTCTCGGCGATGGCGAGCCTGGCCGGGGCGATGTGGCAGATCGCCAGCCCGCCGCCCGCGCTGGCCGAGCTCTACGCCGCCGACCCCCAGCTGGCCCACGCCCGCGTCGACCTGCTCCCGCGGCTGCGGCGCACCGCGCAGATCCTGCTGGCGGGCCTGATCCCCAGCCGTTGGGCAGGATGACCGCCCGGCCGCTCACCGCGCTCCTGGTGCAGCGGCTGCCGGGCTCGGGATCGGGGACAGTGACTACCTCCGGCGCACTGCCGAGGTCAGTCGGTGCCGGCCTCCATGGCGGCGTCGTCGAGCAGCTGGTCGTCGTCGGGGACCTCTCCGCGCGAGGCAATCGCCTGCGCCCCGCCCTCGGGCATCGCGCCGATCAGCCCGGTCGGGGCCCCCAGCGCGCCGCTGGCCAGCATCGGGTGCTGGCTTCCGACCATGCCGAGCCCGGCGTACTGCTCGAGCTTGGCGCGAGAGTCAGCGATGTCGAGGTTGCGCATGGTCAGCTGGCCGATCCGGTCGACCGGCCCGAAGGCTGAGTCCTCGGTCCGTTCCATGGAGAGCTTGTCCGGGTGGTAGCTGAACGCCGGCCCGGAAGTGTCCAGGATCGAGTAGTCCTCACCGCGCCGCAGCCGCAGCGTCACCTCGCCGGTGACCGCCGTTCCGACCCAGCGCTGCAGCGACTCGCGCAGCATCAGCGCCTGCGGGTCCAGCCAGCGGCCCTCGTACAGGAGCCGGCCCAGCCGCCGTCCCTCGTTGTGGTAGTTGGCCAGGGTGTCCTCGTTGTGGATCGCGTTCACCAGCCGCTCGTACGCCGCGTGCAGCAGCGCCATGCCCGGCGCCTCGTAGATGCCCCGGCTCTTGGCCTCGATGACCCGGTTCTCGATCTGGTCGGACATGCCCATGCCGTGCCGGCCGCCGATGGCGTTGGCCTCCAGCACCAGGTCGGTGGCGCAGTCCGGCGCCTTGCCGTTGATCGCCACCGGCCGTCCCTGCTCGAAGCCGATCGTGACGTCCTCGGGGGCGATCTCGATGGCGGGGTCCCAGAACCGCACGCCCATGATCGGCTCCACCAGCTCGATGCCCGCGTCGAGGTGCTCGAGCGCCTTGGCCTCGTGGGTCGCGCCCCAGATGTTCGCGTCGGTCGAGTACGCCTTCTCCGCGCTGTCCCGGTAGGGCAGGCCGCGGGCGAGCAGCCACTGCGACATCTCCCGGCGGCCGCCCAGCTCGCTGACGAAGTCGGCGTCCAGCCACGGCTTGTAGATCCGCAGGGCGGGGTTGGCCAGCAGCCCGTACCGGTAGAACCGCTCGATGTCGTTGCCCTTGAAGGTGGAGCCGTCCCCCCAGATCTGCACGTTGTCCTCGATCATCGCGCGCACCAGCAGGGTGCCCGTGACGGCCCGCCCGAGCGGGGTGGTGTTGAAGTAGCAGCGGCCACCGGTCCGGATGTGGAATGCCCCGCAGGCGAGGGCGGCGAGCCCTTCCTCCACCAGGGCCGTGCGGCAGTCGACCAGCCGGGCGGCAGCCGCGCCGTAGGCTGTGGCGCGCCCGGCCACCGAGGCGATGTCGGGCTCGTCGTACTGGCCGATGTCAGCGGTGTAGGTGCACGGGACGGCGCCCTTCTCGCGCATCCACGCGACCGCTACTGAGGTGTCGAGGCCGCCGGAGAAGGCGATCCCGACACGTTCGCCGACAGGCAGGGAGGCGAGCACCTTGGACATAAGTGAAATTATATGCATGCTAGTGCATGATCATGCAAGTCTGACTGAGCAGCCGCCGGGCGGGCTCGAGGAGGAAACCATGTCTTCGCTACGGGATGCTGAGACCTACCGGCTGCTGGGCGAAGCGGCGGGACGCGCCCAGCGGTACCTCGCCGGCCTTGATGACCGGCGGGTCGCACCCGGCGACGCGGCGCTGGCCGCGCTCGGCTCCTTCGCGGAGGCGCTCCCCGAATTCCCGCAGGACCCGGCCGCCACCCTGGCGCTGCTCGACGAGGCGGGATCCCCGGCCACCGTGGCCAGTGCCGGCGGCCGCTATTTCGGGTTCGTCGTCGGCGGCTCGCTGCCGATCGCGCTGGCCGCCAGCTGGCTGGCGACAGCGTGGGACCAGAATGCCGCGCTGCCGGTGATGTCACCGGTCGCGGCCCGGCTGCACGACGTCGTGACCGGCTGGCTGGCCGAGCTGCTCGGCCTGCCGGCCGGGACCGCCGCCGCGTTTGTCACCGGGGCGGCCATGGCCAACACCGCGGCCCTCACCGCCGCCCGGGATCAGCAACTGGCCCGGGCGGGCTGGGACGTGCAGGCCGACGGGCTGTTCGGCGCCCCGGAGCTGGCGGTGGTCGTCGGGGAGAACGCCCACTCCACCGTGGTCAAGGCGCTCGGGATGGTGGGGCTGGGCCGGGACCGGGTCTACCGCGTCCCGGCCGACGATCAGGGCCGGTTGCGCGCCGACCGCCTGCCCGCGGACGTCACCGGGCCCGCCGTCATCTGCGCCCAGGCCGGCGAGGTGAACACCGGCGCGTTCGATCCCTTCGGTGACATCGTGGCGTGGGCCCGGCAGCGGCAGGCCTGGGTGCACGTGGACGGGGCGTTCGGACTGTGGGCGCTGGCGGATCCGTCGCGGGCCCGCCTGACCGCCGGGCTCGCGCAAGCCGACTCGTGGGCGGCCGACGGGCACAAATGGCTCAATGTCCCGTACGACTGCGGCATTGCCCTGGTCAGGCGGCCCGAGGACCTGCGCCGCAGTTTCGCCTCGGTGGCCGGCTACCTGCCGCCCGACGCCGGGTTCGAGGCGATGCATTACACGCCCCAGGCCTCCCAGCGGGCCCGGCAGATCGAGGTCTGGGCCGCGCTGCGCACCCTCGGCCGGTCGGGCGTGGCCGACCTGGTCGCGCGGACCTGCGGCTACGCCCAGACCATGGCCGCCGCGCTCCGCGAAGCCGGCCTGACGGTGCTCAACGACGTCGTGCTCAACCAGGTGCTCGTCCGGGCCGCCACCGATGAGGAGACCCTCGCCCTCGTGCGCGCCGTGCAGGCGGACGGGACGTGCTGGTGCGGGCCAACCAGCTGGCACCAGCGGCCCGCCATGCGGATCAGCATCTCCGGATGGGCCACCACAGATGACGACATCACCAGGAGCACGGCTGCCATCATTGCCGCTGCACTGGCACTCTAGGGGGCATGCAGAGTGTGTATGAGGCCGCGGGCGGGAGTGACGGCCTGCTCCGCCTGGCCGAGGCATGGCACGCCCGGGTGATGGCCGACGAGGTCGTCAGCCACGCGTTCAGCCACGGATTCCATCCGCAGCACGGCCAGCGGCTGGCCGCCTACTGGGCGGAGGCCCTGGGCGGCCCGGCCGCCTACTCCGGCGCCTGCGGAGATGAGACCTTCGTCGTGCGGCTGCACAGCGGCAATGGCCCGCACGAGGAGATGGACCGGCGGGCGATCGAGTGCTTCGACCTGGCGATGGAAGACATCGGCCTGGGCGCGGCCGGGCCGCTCGGGCAGGTGCTGCACGACTACTTCGCCTGGGCCACCACGACGACCATGTCCCGCTACCACGAGTCCGCGGACGAGGTTCCCGAGGGCATGAGCATCCCGCGCTGGTCCTGGGACGGCCTGCAGGACTGAGCTGGCCGCGGCCGCCGCAGCGGGCGCTCAGCCGCCCAGGCCCGCGACCAGGTTGACGGTGGCGGCCAGGATGACCGAGCCGAACAAAAAGGACAGCAGGGCGTGCCGCAGGACCACGGACCGGATATCCGAGCTCCGCAGGTTGGTGTCGGAGACCTGGAAGGTCATCCCGAGGGTCAGCGCGACGTACGCGAAGTCCCGGTAGTCGGGCCGCTCGCTCTGGTTGAAGTCGATGCCGCCGACCGGCTCCCGGTAGTACAGCGTCGCGTAGCGGAGCATGAAAATCGTGTGGACGCTGAACCAGGAGACACCGACGCTGACGACCGCCAGCAGGGCTAGCATGGCGCTGGCCAGCCCCTTGAGCTGGTGGCCGTACACGATCACCAGGCCGAGCGCGCCCAGACTGCCTGCGGCGGCGCTGAGCACGATGACGTCCCGGATGGACTGGATCGGGTCCTCCCGGGTGGCCCACGCCGCCGTCTGCTCCGCCGACAGCGGCCAGGTCGCCAGCCAAATCCACGCGCAGAACGTGACCGCGCTCGCGTCCCACCCGATGGTGGGCGCGTACCGCCAGTTGCCGAGGAAAACCGCCAGGACCGCGCCCGCCGCGCCGACGGCCAGCGAGATGGCCAGCCGCCAGATCGTCATCGGGCGCCGACGGCTGATACCTGCGGCAGATACCGGGGCCACCGGCAGATTCTCGCACAGCCCGCCGGCCGGGGACCTGGCCGGTGACGCTCGGTGAAGGGGAGTGCCGCCCAGGACATCGTTTCGCACCCCAGGCGCCTGGCCGGTTCGGATCGTCTCCCCATATTTACTGACGAAACGAACCGCTGACCGCCAGCCCCCGTCGGCGAGGCGGGCGCCGCCGGCGGCTACCCGAACAGGGGATGTCCCTTGATGATCACCGGCGGCATCGTGGAGATCGTTTTGGGCGTGGCCGCCGAGGGCAAGTCCCTGGGGACATCGCGAGTCCGCTCTCGGCGGTCCGCGCCGCCGCCGAGCCGGAATCGGAGCTGACCCATCGACCCCGCCGACCCGCCTAGCGTGGGGGAGCCCGGATGAGGCGCCGGCCGTGAGAGCGCCGGCGTTCGGCCGGCGGCGGGCCGGGCAGATCAGCGAGGCCGCCCGGACCGTGGCCCAGCGCACCCCGGAGACCCTGACCGTGGCGCGGTACCGGGCCCAGCCCGCCGCGGTGACCATTGCCCGCCTGGCCGGCACGGCCATATTCGCGTACCTGGTCGCGCTGCTGGTGCCGCTGGGCACCCCGCGGCCCGTGCTCGCGCCGCTCACGGCCCTGCTGGTCGCGCAGGTGACCCTGTACCAGACGGTCCGCAGCGCCGTGCGCCGCGTGGCGGCCGTCGTCGCCGGCGTGCTGGTCGCCGTCGCGCTCTCGGCGGTGGTCGGGTTCACCTGGTGGAGCCTGGGGATCACGATCGTGGCCGGCCTGGCCCTCGGCTACCTGCTGCGCCTGGGCGACACCATCCTGGAGGTCCCGATCAGCGCCATGCTGATCCTGTCGGTGGGCAGCACCGAGGGCCCGGCGGCCGCCGGGCGGATCGTCGACACGCTCCTCGGCGCCGGGGCGGGCCTGCTGTCGGGGCTGATCTTCGCGGCACCCCGGGTGGAGTCCGCCCACGACGCGATGGAAAACCTCTGCCGCCAGCTGGCCGACCTCCTGGACCAGGTGGCCGCCGGGCTGGGCGAGGGAACGGCGGCGGACTCGGTCGAGACCTGGCTGGCCCGGGCACGGGACCTGACCGGGGAGATCGGGCGAGTGGACGAGGCCGTCAGCCAGGCCGAGGAGAGCCTCCTGCTGAGCCCGCGCCGGCTGCTGCTGCCGGTCGAGGTCGAGCAGATCAGCCTGCGGGACGGGCTGGAGACGCTCGATCACGCGGCGATCATCGTGCGCGGGCTGGCCCGCTCGCTCGCCGACCTGGCCCGGCTGGGCGCGGAGAACAGCTCGATGAGCGAGGCGGAGGAGCGCACCCGGCTCGCCGGCGCCTTGCGGGAACTGGCCCAGGCGGTGCTGGCCTACGGCCGCCTGGCCACCGTGCATGACGACGAGGGGCGGGAGACCGCCGCGGAGGTGCTGGAGTGGCACCTGGACGCCGCCCGGCACCAGCAGGACCGGCTGAGCGCCGTGCTGGCCGCGGATCCTGCGGAACGGCCGATCGGGTGGCCCCTGCGCGGCGAGCTGATCAGCCACATCGGCCGGCTCCGGGACGAGCTGGAGCCCGACGGCGCGGGCGAGCCCCACCCGGACCGCGTCGGCCCATGGTGGCTGCCCGGGCACCTCGCCGGGCGGCGGCCCCAGCTGCCCATCCGCACCTCCGCCGCTGACCGGGGTCGGGGGCGGCGCGGACGCCTGCCGTAGCCGCACACTCGGGGGAAGAGTCAGATGACGGACACCGCTGTGCCGGATCGTCTGGTCACGCAAAGCAGTCTTTCCGGTACTTTCCGGCGCCCGCGGAGCTAGCGTGGCCGCGCGGATGGCGCCGCTACCAGATGAACGAGGTGGCCCGGTGTGCCCAGGTCGCCCTGGGCATTGCCGCCACGGCCGGGCCCGGCACCGAGCCGATCGGGCGCTCGACGCCGGATCCCCGTAACTCGGTGCTCAGCCGAGCCCGTGCCGGCGCGCGAAGGCTGACATCTCCTCGCGCTGCTCGTCCAGGCCCGCCGCCGAGACGCCCACCACCAGCCGCGTCACGCCCAGCCCGGCCCGGGCGTCGATGTCGGCCGCGGACATGTCGATGGCTCCCCAGCGGGTGTACTCCAGCGCGCCGGCGTCCCGGCCGGCCGCCGCCGCGGCGGCCCGCATGATCTCGAGCTGGCGGGCGCGCTCCGGGGCGGCGAGCCGGCCGCCGGGGAAGTAGCCGTCCCCGCGCTGGCCCGCGCGGCGGGCCGCCGCGGCGCTGGACCCTCCGACGTGAACCGGGAGGGCCTCGGCGTGGTGCGGCTTGGGAATGGTCGCCAGCCGCTTGGCCAGCACAACCGGGTGGTGATACGGCAGCAGCAGCACCGCCGTGCCCAGCAGGATGCGGCTGGTGGCGGCCGCGAAAAGCTCAGGCACTCGAGCGGATCGGCGAACGGCAGGGCCGGCGGGATCTGGGCCGGCCCGAGCATCGCGCCCAAGTACAGGACGATGTGCTCGGGCAAGTAGAACGACTCGAACCCGCAGTCCTCCGCGTGCCGGGCCACCGCGATCAGCTGGTCGGGATCGCTGCCCAGGAAGCCTGGGTTGTAGCTGATGCCGAACTTCACCGGGCCGCCGCCGGGACTGCCCCGCCGCGGCTGACGTCATCGCCCCGCAGGTGCAGCGCCACGCAGTCGTCACCGTCCCCGTGCTCGCACACCCGGACCAGGCGGCGCAGCCGGCACTGGACCAGGGCGAGCTCCCGCAGCTGCTCGTCGACCGCCGCCAGCCTGACCCCGGCGGCCCGGACGATCTCGGCGGTGGAGCGCGCCTCAGCGGGCCCGAGCAGGTCGCCGATCTCGCTGAGCGTGAAGCCCAGCCGCCGGGCCCGGCGGATGAAGGCCAGCCGCCACCGGTCCGCCTCGGAGTACTCCCGGAAGCCATGGCCCTGGCGCTCGGGCTGGGCCAGCAGCCCCCGGCGCTGGTAGAAGCGCACCGTCTCGACGCCGACTCCCTCGGCGGCAGCGAACTTGCCAATCGTCAGTCCGGGCATGTCCACAAGTTAGCCGCCGTACCGCGGTACGGAGTCAACCCGGCCAGCCCATCCGCGCTACCGTTGGCTGCGCCGGCGGCAGCTTTGCGGTTCCGCTCCGCCGGGGCTAGAGTGACCAAGAAAGCAACTGCACCGTTGGAGTTGCAAATAGTCATCCTCCGAAGGGAACCCTCATGCCCGCTAGCCCGCCTGGTGGCACGCTGACCCTCGCCGATGACCTGTCGCTGAGCCGCATGGGCTACGGCGCCATGCAGCTGTCCGGCCCCGGCGTCTTCGGCCCGCCCAAGGACCGGGACGAGGCGATCGCCGTGCTGCGGACGGCCGTGGACCTCGGCGTCACGCACCTCGACACCAGCGACTTCTACGGGCCGGCCACCGTCAACGAGGTCATCCGCGCCGCGCTGCACCCCTATCCCGCCGGCCTGCGCATCGTGACCAAGGTCGGCGCCCGCCGCGACGACGCCGGCGCGTGGATCCCGTCGCACTCGCCCGCCAGCCTGACCAGCCAGGTCCACGACAACCTGCGGAACCTGGGCCTGGACGTCCTCGACGTCGTCAACCTCCGGATCTCCATGGAAGCGTCCGCGGACGAGCCGGTGGCCGAGCAGTTCGCCGTGCTGGCTGAGCTGCGCCAGGCCGGGCTCATCTGCCACCTCGGACTCAGCGGGGCGTCCGCCGCCCAGCTCGCCGAGGCCCAGGCCATCGCCCCGGTCGTCACGGTGCAGAACCTCTACAACGTGGCCAACCGCCAGGACGACGAGCTCGTCGACCGCTGCGAGCGGGAGGGCATCGCCTACGCGCCGTTCTTCCCGCTCGGCGGATTCTCGCCGCTGCAGTCCGACGTCCTGGACAAGGTGGCCGCCACCCTGGGCGCCTCGCCCCAGCAGGTGGCGCTCGCCTGGCTGCTCCAGCGTTCCCCCACGATCACGGTCATCCCGGGGACCTCCACGGTCGCCCACCTGCGCGACAACATCGCGTCAGCCGGCCTCCGCCTGCCCGCGGACGCCGTCGCCGAGCTCAACGCGATCAGCGCCGCCGCCTGATCACCCCTTGAGGGCCGTTGGGTCCATCCAGCCTCGCCAGCATTCGCTGACCTGGGGCTGCTTCATGATCGTGCAGGCTCATGGTCGCCGGCGCCGCCCTGAGCCTGCGCGATCATGGCCGTACCGCGCCCGGCCGGGCCACGGCGGCCCGCGGCTCCAGCCGTCAGCCCGTCAGCCCCGTCAGCCCGTCAGCCCCGTCAGCCGCGTCAGCCGCGTCAGCCCGTCAGCCCGTCAGCCCGTCAGCCGCGTCAGCCCCGTCAGCCCCAGCGGCTTTCGGCTTGCCGCCCGCCCGGCGGGTGCCCCCAGGGTGGCAGCCATGATCGCGACCGGTTGCCCCCGGTTTTCGCCAGGGAAATCGTCGCGATCATGAAAGCCGGACCAGGGCCGAGAGCTGGCT
>Ga0193728_1000521_pt1 | contig 18581 bp, 13 predicted proteins | sample U1c1metaG_FD_143037 | JGI IMG/M metagenome (GOLD analysis project Ga0193728, IMG submission 143037) | Soil microbial communities from a riparian zone of the East river system, Colorado, United States - U1c1 | ecosystem: Environmental > Terrestrial > Soil > Riparian zone | place: USA: East River...
GGTAGCGGGGGCGGTTAAAGGGAGGGTGTGTTCGTCAAACCCCGAGCACGCGGCGGAGCACGCTGTCGAACGCACCGGTGGGCAGCAGCGCGTGGGCGAGGACCATGCCGCGAGCATCGCGCCCGATCAGATAGCGGGCGCGCGGACGGCGCGCGGTGAGGGCCCGCTCGATCGTGGCGGCCACCTGCTCGGGCGAGACGGCACGACGCTCGGTGTCGGTTAGAACCTTGGCAAACGCCGCCTGCACGCGCCCATACTCGTCCTGCAGCTCCGGCGGGACCTCCAATCCATCCGCGGTCGCTCGCGCCTTATCCCAGATCGGCGTTTTCACCGATCCCGGCTCGACGAGAGAGACACGAATGTTCGAGCTGTGCAGCTCTCCGCGCAGGGCGTCGCCCAGCGCCTCGATCGCGTACTTGGAGGCGGCGTAGGGCCCATTGAACGGCACAGAGACCCGGCCGCCGATAGAGGAGATGAACACGATCCGCCCGCGCGCGACGCGCAGGGCCGGCAGCAGCGCCCGGGTGACCGCGACCTGACCGAACACGTTGACCTCGAACTGCATCCGCAGATCCTCGGGTGAGACCAGCTCGAGCGGTCCGCCCACGCCGATGCCGGCGTTGTTGATGAGCGCGTCGAGGCGCCCCCCCTGCAAACCGCCGGCCCGAGCGGTCTCCTCCTGGACCCGCACTCGCGCCTGCTCGATCTGCCCCGCGTCCGTCACGTCGAGGGTCAGCGGAATCACCTGCCCGGCGACGGCCTCCTGAAGCAGGCGCTCGCCCGCGGCGGGGTCCCGCACGCCGGCGAACACGGTCCAACCTCCGGCGACCAAACGCAGCGTGGTAGCGCGACCGATGCCTGTGGAGGCACCGGTGATCAGAGCGGTTGGCACGGGAGGACCCTAGCGGAGACCCGCGTGACGGCGAGCGGTCGCGGAAGGCGGCATGGGAGCAGTCTCACAACGCGGTTAGCAACCGCTTAGGATCTGCCCCGATGGTTCCGCGCGTGAGCAAGCCCTCAACAGCCTCACGCGTGGCGCTTGCTTGCGCAATCCTCGCCGCACTGGCGGGTTGCGGGTCAAGCGTACGTGGCGCGCTCAGCACGCGTGCGAGCGCCAACCCCTCCGCGCAAGTCGGATCCGGCGCCTGTTCGACTACGGTGCTCGGCGCGCTTGGAAGCGTTGCCATGCGCGTCTACCGCGAGGGCGTCTCAAGCGAACGCACCAGATCGGCACTGAGCTTCATCGCGCGTTCGAGTCCACTGCGCAAAGCTGTCGAACGTGGCGATCCCCAGGCCGCGCGCACGGCGGCACTGGCGCTGATCGCGACCGGGCACATGACCAGCCTGCGGGTACAGCGGGGGGGCACCGCCGCCAAAAGCGGTGGTCGGGTGCTCGCCGACGTCGGCGAGTCAGACGCGCTGGCGCCGCTGCACGGCACGATCGTGGGCGCGAGCGGCGCCCCGATCGGCACGTTCGTGGCCAGCGTGTGGGCCGACAGCGGGTTCGTCCAGGAGACGGGCGGGATCGCCCAGGGTGTAACCGCACTGCGCGATAACGGGCACAGCATCGCCGCCTCGTTCGAGTTGCCGCCGGGTGAACTGCCGGGCCAAGGAACCCTTACGGTGCAAGGGACCGACTACGCCTACACATCGTTTCCGGCCGCCGCATACCCAGCGGGACAGCTGCGTGTGTACCTGCTGAAGTCGCTGTCCTCGATCGCGCCACTGTGCGGCGCGACAGCGCGGGACACGCTCGTCAACACACTCCGCCGCGTCGCGCGGCTGATCTACGACGGCGAGGCCGGTAGGCACGCGCTCGCCCAGGTTCATCGGGTGCAGAACTATCGGCCGCTGCTGCGCGCGGTCGCGACACGCAATCCGGGCGCGACGAGGCGGGCGATCGAACACCTGCTGCACGAGCACGTCGTGCGCCTGCGCGTGAGCGCCCGCGGGCGACTGCTGTCGGACGTCGGCGGCCCGTATGTGCTCGCTCCGGTGCGCGCGCCGCTGCACGTAAACGGCCGGCAGGTCGGCAGCCTCGAGCTGTCGATCCAAGACGACGAGGGCTACAAGCGCCTGGCGGGGCGGCTGGCAGGCCTGAAAGTCCTGATGTACATGGGCCCGCGCCTGGTCAAGAACAGCCTCGGCCCGGCGCCGGGCACGGTTCCCGCGCACGGGACTTACCACTACCGCGGGCGTACGTTCCGCGTGTTCACACTCCACGCCAAGGCGTTCCCGTCGGGACCGCTACGGATCGTGGTGCTAATTCCGATTCCCTACTCATAGTCTCGCGGCGGCACCTGTCCGCTCCCGCCTAGCCGACAGGTGCGATAACCGGCGCCGAGGGCTGTGGACGGTGGCTTGGCTATGGGTTTCCCCCAAAAGCCCGCAACCTGTCGCCGCCGTCAGGCGGGGGTGAGCGACGCCTGCTTCTCGCGCAGTCCGTCCAGCAGCTCGGTGAACGAGGCCGAGAATTTGGCGACTCCCTCGCGCTCACACGTGTCGATGACATCCTCGTAGCTGACGCCCGCGGCGGCCAGCCGCTCGAACAGGGCGTGCGCCTCCTCCATGCCCTCCTCCAGCCGTGGCTTGGGGTCGCCATGGTCCTGATAGGCGTCGATCGTCTCCTTGGGCATCGTGTTGACGGTGTCCGGCCCGATCAGCTCGTCCACGTACAACGTGTCCCGGTACGCGGGATCCTTGGTCGAGGTTGACGCCCATAGCACGCGCTGGGGCGTAGCGCCCTTGCCGACCAGGAACTCCCATCGCGGGCCCGCGAACGCCTTCTTGTAGTGCGCGTAGGCGAGCCGCGCATTGGCGATCGCCAGCTTGCCCTTGAGGTCGTCGTGCCCGCCGATCTCATCCAACCGCCGGTCGGCCTCGGTGTCGATGCGCGAGACGAAGAAGCTCGCCACCGACGCCACCGTGCTCGGATCGCCACCGGCGGCGATCAGACGCTCGATCCCGCGGATGTATGACTCGGCGACCTCGGCGTAGCGGCGCAGCGAGAAGATCAGGGTCACATTGATCGAGCGGCCATGCGCGATCACGTCCTCGATCGCCGCCAGGCCGGGCTTGGTCGCGGGGATCTTAACGAGCAGGTTCGGCCTGTCCACCGTCTCGTGCAGGTCGATCGCCTCACGAAACGTCTGCAGGGTCTCGTAGGCCAACGTCGGGTCGACCTCCAGCGAGACATACCCGTCGCGCCCAGACGTAGCATCGAACACTCCCCTAAACAAATCGCAGGCATCCTTGATGTCGCGCACGGCCAGCGCCCAGAACGCTTCGCTCGCGTCGCGGTCGGCGAGCTCGCGCAGCTGCTCGTCGTAGGCGTCGCCTTCAGCCATCGCCTTCTGGAAGATCGTCGGGTTCGACGTTGCCCCGACGACGGAGTTCTCATCGATCAGGCTCTGCAGATGTCCCGCGCGAATGGACGCGCGCGAGAGCGAGTCGATCCACACGCTCTGCCCGTATGCCGACAGCCGTTGCAATGGCTTGTCCATCAGCGTGCTCCCTTCATCAGCTTGCGTTCCCGATCAGTTCTCGCGCGCGCGCGGCGATGTTCTCGATGGTAAACCCGAACTCCTCAAGGACCTTCGATCCCGGTGCGCTCGCGCCGAAACGGTCGACGCCGAGCACGCCGCCGCGATCGCCCACCCACCGCCACCAGCTCAGGCTCACGCCCGGCTCGACCGCCAGGCGGGGGCCGACGCTCGGGGGCAGCACCTGCTCGCGGTAGTCCACCGGCTGGGCTTCGAACAGCTCCATGCAGGGCATCGATACGACTCTTACCCGTGTTCCCTCCGCCGCAAGCGCTCGCGCGGCCTGCAGCGTCGGCGGAACCTCCGCGCCGGTGGAGATCAGGATCACCTCAGGCTCGCCCTCGGTGGGCGGCGAGGAATCCCACAGCACGTACCCGCCACGCTCCAGCTCGCTCGCCTGCGCGAGTCCCTCACCGTCGCGGTCGAGCACGGGGATGCCCTGCCGGGAGAGCAGCAGCGCCACCGGGCCGTCCGTGCGTTCCAGCGCGACCCGCCACGCCTGCGCGGTCTCGTTCGCGTCGGCCGGGCGGATCACCCACAACTCGGGGATCGCACGCAGCGATGCGTAGTGCTCGACCGGCTGATGCGTCGGTCCGTCCTCGCCGAGGCCGACCGAATCGTGCGTCCACACCCATACGACCGGCAGGCCCATCAGCGCCGACAGCCGCACGGACCCGCGCATGTAGTCGGAGAACATCAGGAACGTCGAGCCGTACGGCTTGACGATCCCGCCGTGCGCGGCGGCGCCGTTGACGATCGCGCCCATCGCGTGCTCACGGATGCCGAACGGCACGTTGCGCCCGGCGTGCGGTCGCGAGAACTCGCCCGCGCCCTCGAACACCGTCTTGGTCGACTCGACCAGGTCGGCGGCCCCGCCGATAGTCGTCGGCGCGTACTCGCAGAATGCGGCCATCGTCTTCTGACCGGCCGCGCGCGTGGCGATTTCCGTGCCGGGCAGAAACCGCGGCAACGCCTCGCGCCAGCCCTCGCGCAGACCGCTGCCGTTCCAGGCGAGATCCCAGTCGGCCGCGAGCTCGGGCAGGGCCTGCCGCCACTCCTCGAACCGCTCCTGCCACTGCGCCTGTGTGCGCGCGCCTGCGTCCACGAGCGACATGTGCTCGCTGACGCGCTCGTCCACCCAGAACGTGCGCTCGGGATCCTCCCAGCCCATCGCGACCTTGGCGGCCCGCACCTCGTCCTCGCCCAGCGGCGCGCCGTGCGCTTTGGCGGTGTCCACCGCGTGCGGAGACGGATAGGCGATGTGCGAGCGAATCGCGATGAACGACGGACGCTCGGGTTCCTCGCGCGCGGCGCTCAGCGCGGCCGTGAGCGCGTCGAGATCCTCGGCGTCGGGCACCCGCTGCACGTGCCAGCCATCGGCGGCGAGCCGCTCGGCGTGGTTCTCGCCGTCGAATGAGATCGCGGTCGTGCCGTCGATCGTGATGCGGTTGTCGTCGTAGCAGACGATCAGCTTGCCCAGGCCGAAGTGCCCGGCGATCGAGGCCGCCTCCTGGCTGATCCCCTCCATCATGTCGCCGTCGGAGCAGATCGCGTACGTGCGGTGATCGACGACCTCGCTGCCGGGCCGGTTGAAGCGCTCGGCGAGGAACCGCTCGGCGATCGCCATGCCGACGGCGTTGGCGAACCCCTGGCCGAGCGGGCCGGTCGTGATCTCGATGCCCGGCGTGTGCCCGCGCTCGGGGTGTCCGGGCGTGCGCGAGCCCCACTGGCGAAACTGGCGGAGATCGTCGAGGCTCAGCTCATAGCCAGTGAGGTGCAAGAGCGAATACTGCAACACGCACGCATGTCCCGAGCTGAGCACGAACCGATCGCGGTCAGGCCAGTGGGGATCCCGGGGGTTGCACCCGAGAAAGCGCTCGAACAGGGTGTAGCCCAGCGGCGCGAGCGCCATCGCCGTGCCGGGATGCCCCGAGCCGGCTTTCTGGACCATGTCCATCGCCAGGCCGCGGATCGTGTCGATCGAGAGCTGCTCTATCTCGGTTGCGGGCACTGCCCGATCCTAGAGGCTGCGTAGCGTCGACGCAGCCCCAGGATCGCGGACCTCGCCTTCCCAGCCCTACCCGGCGTGCGGCCGGCGGCGACAGGCCCGCAAGCCCGCCACCGAATGCACTCGCCCGGACGCGCACCAGCGCCTGCGCGGGCGCACCCGCACGAGCCAATGCAGATCGTGGCGGCAGTGCGAGCGGCGGTACGGCCAGCGTTCGTGGAGCGAGCGAAGCATCCGCTGCTCCTCGCAAGTCAGCAATCTCATCTCTCTATCCCTCCCTGCTCGTTCCGGCGCGTGCACGCCCCCCGCCCGTAGGCGGCGGCGCCCCGCGCGCGGCTCGTCGGCCGAATCGGCCAACAGAGATCCCTGCAACGGGACGGAACGTCCCAACTAATAGTACGGCGCCTACAGAATGGGAGCAGACCGACCCATCCCGCGACACATCCTCTCTCCCTCCTGTCCGGTCCCAGCCTCCTGCTTGACCATCGACCCATACCCAGGCCCCCGAATCGCTTTTGACCCTGCACACAACCCTAACCCAAGCTCCCCGATCGTGCGCAGGTCCTTTCCCGCTACCAACATATAAATCATGTTTTACTCAATCTGTCAACCTCAAGGCACGTTAGGCTGTCAAGGGAGGCGACGCGAGAGAGGAGTTCGGTGGGAGCTACTGGCAGGGATCGAGCGGACCGCAGGTCCCAAGCGGGCGGGACGGGCGCCGACAGGAAGCCCGCGAGCCCGCGAGCGGGGGCCAGCGCCGGGCGCGGCGCCAGGGCGAGACGAGCCGGCGATACGGACGGGGACGACAAGCGCCGCCCCGGCCCCGCCCTGCCGCGCGGCCCCCAGGCACTCCCGCGCGAGCAGGTCGCCTCCCACCAGCGCGAACGCCTGTTCAAGGCGATGGTCGAATGCGTAGACGAGCACGGCTACGTGGCGAGCACAATCTCCGAGCTGGTCGCGCGCGCGCGGATCTCCAGACGCAGCTTCTACGAGCACTTCCATAACAAGGACGAGTGCCTGCTGGCAACCTACGACACGGTGATCGAGCGACTCGGGCGCCGCTTGAGCCAGGCCCACGACCCCACCAAGCAGTGGGACGAGCAGCTCGAGACGTTCATCCGCACCCTGTTCGACGCCGCCGGCGACCGGCCCGATGCCGCACGGCTGGTGTGCGTTGAGATGGGGGCGGCCGGCCCGATCGGCGTGCAGCGCTGGGCGGACGGGGCAGAGCTCCTGCAGCGTTACATCGTCGCGGGGTTCGCGCGGGCCGACGGGCCGGGCACGGTGCCCGATCCCGTGGCCCGAGCGATCGTCGGGGCGGTGCGCAGGATCCTGTACACGCGCGTCGAGCGTGCCCGCTCCAGCAAATCTCTGCGCGCGGACCTGGCCGAACTCGTGCCCGACCTGCTCGCGTGGATCGCCTGCTACTACCCCACTCCCGAGGGGCTGCCGCTGCGCCCGCGTGCACGCCGTGCGAGAGCGGTTGGGGGACAGCTCGGCGGTCGCGCACCCGGCACGCTCTCCGCGCGGCCCCTGTCGGGAGAGCGCGGGCTGCCGCGCGGCGAGCACAACCTGCCGCGCGGGTTCGTAACGCACAACCAGTGCGAGCGGATATTCGACGCGATCGCGAACCTCACGGCGACACGCGGTTACCCGACCCTGAGTCTGGACGAGGTTGCCACCGAGGCGGCCGTGTCGCTGCAGACCTTCTACACGCACTTCGCGAGCAAGGAAGACGCGTTCATCGCTACGTATGAGACCGGCCACGCGCGCGCGATGGCGGTCATCAACCAGACACTAGCCCGGCAGAAGAGCTGGATCGGGGCCGTGCGCGCGGGTGCCGCGGCGCTGCTTGAGTTGCTCGCTTGCGAGCCTTCCTACGCGCACCTGGCCTGCGTGGACGTGATGGTCGCCTACCCGCACATGGCCCAGCGCGCATACCAGGCGAACGACTTCTACGCCGGCTTGCTCGACCTGCGCACGGCGCGGGACGCCCCTTCGCTGCTGCCGTCGCCGGTCGTGGGTGAGGCGATCGTCGGAGGCGTGTACGAGCTGCTCCACGACTACGTTCTGCGCGGATATTCTCGGCGCCTGCCCGAGCTGGCCGATCACATCGTGTACATCGCGCTCGCCCCATTCATGGGCGCAGAGGCCGCCTGGCGAGCGATAGCGGAGGGGTGATCCGCTGATAACAAAGGAGCGTGCCGTGAGTGCTACCGGGTGAGATTGTCAAAAGTGCGCCCGGCGGGAATCGAACCCGCGGCCTGCGGCTTGAAAGACCGCTGCTCTTTGGCTCCCCGAAGAGAACCGTTGACCACTGAGCTACGGGCGCGCGATGGGACTGGAGAAATCCAATTGACTGCTGAGAGCCTAATCTAAGCATGTGGGAGCGTACATTGAGACGAGCGGCACACCAGCCCCGGTAGCACCGCCTACCGCAAAGCGCGTTCCCGTGAGACGATTGCTGATCGGCGCGCTCGTGCTGGTCGTGATCGGTGCCGCCGCGACGCTGTTCGGCTGGAACATCGAATCATGGCTGCGGCACATCTGGGACACGATCACGACGATCCCGCTCGCCAGCCTGCTCGGGGCGCTCGCGCTGATCACGCTGCAGACGACGATGGTGGGGGCCTCGTGGTACTCGATCCTGCGCTACGCATACCCGGACGCGGGCGTCAGGTTCGTGCAGGTGCTCGCCTGCTACGCGGCGGCGGTCGCCCTGAACTGGGTGCTGCCCGCGAACCTCGGGACGTTCGCGATGCTGCTGATGTTCACGACGATCATCGCCGGCGCCACGTTCGCCGGCGTACTGGGGGCGCTCGCGGTCGAGAAGATCTTCTTTACGCTCATCGGCACGGCGTGCTACGTGTATCTGTTCCTGACCGTCGGCGGGTCGTTCGACCTGCAGCTCGGATTCATCAGCGAACACCCCTGGGCCACGACGCTCCTGCTGGTGGGCGTCGCCATGATCCTGTTCCTGGTGGCGCAGGCGCTACGCGAGCGCATCGCCAAGTGGTGGGAGCAGGCGAAGGTCGGCGGGGGGATCGTCGTCCATTTCCGCACGTTTCTCGGGCGGGTCGTGCTTCCGCAGGCGATCAGCTGGGCGGCTGGCCTGGGCATCATCGCCGTGTTCCTGGGCGCGTACGACATTCCCGTCAGTTTTCACACGATCATGCGCGTGGTGGCGGGCAATTCGATCGCCAACATGACCGCGGTCACCCCCGGCGGCGCGGGCGTCACGCAGGCGTTCAACGTGGTGTCGCTGAGAGGCATCACCAGCGCGTCGAACGCGACGGCCTACTCCGTGGCCCAGCAGCTCGTGGTCACCAGCTGGAGCATTCTGTTCGCGATCGTCGTGCTCGTGCGGGCGTTCGGCTGGACTGGCGGCAAAACGCTGGTCACACAGTCCTACACCGAGGCTCGCCAGAAAACCTCCGAAAAATCGGCCGAGCGCAAGGCCCGGCGGCACGCCAAGCGCCACGGCGGGGCGCCCGCTGACACGGAGGCCGAGCCCGCGGCCGGGTCGTAGCAGCTCAGCCGATCAGCTGCACAAGGCCCTTGACGATCAGATAGACGCCGACCGCGACGGCCGCGACGATCCCCACCGACCGTCCATTGCGGGCGAACCACAGGTTGACGCTTTCGAGCGTGCTCGCCGCGCGGTCGGGAACGACGAGCAGCATCAGCATCGGCAACTCGATCAGCCACAACATCACCGCAACGACCGCAATGATGTTGAGCAGCTCGTTGCCGGTCGGGAGGTTCGCGTCGGCGATCGCCTTGACCGCACCGATGTAGATCGGCGAGGGCAGCACGTACAGCGTGATGCCGAGCACGAACGCGAGTCGGCGGCTCTCCAAGTAGCGCTCGATTTTGGACGGTCCGCTGCTCGACTGCGCCGCGGCCGCCGGGTCGGGCCGCTTGCGGCGCAGGCGTATCGCCAGGAGGATGAGCAGCACCCCGAGCGCCATGTCGATCGCCGCGCCCGGGGTCAGGTGGCGCGGGCCGGTCGCGCCGAGTTCGACCAGGACGTACAGAATCAGCACGCCCATCGCATATGTCACGAGCCACGCCGCGAGCACGAACGCGAACACGCGCGGTCGCACATCCGAACCCCGCCCGAGCGCGATCACGGCCGCTACGGCCGGCGGGTAGATCGAGGCGGCCAGCGCCAGCGCGAGGGCTTGGGAGGGCATGCGTGTGGGTAAGCCTGTCAGGCGATCAGGCGTCTTCGGCGTCGCCCGCGGGCGTATCGGCAACAGACCCAGCCGGAAGGCTGGGAGCGCCGCCGATTGCATTGAGCGCTCGGCGACGACGGTCGTGCACGCGCTCGAATCGCGCCTGGGAGCGCGCCAGCTTGTGGCTGTCGGCCGGATAGAGTCGGCGCGCCCAGGGGGAGGTGGGAGAGGCCAGACGAATGGCGCCCGCAAGCGAGGCGAAGGGAATGAACACCCCGAGCAGCCCGAGGATCGGCTTGCCCTTGAGAATCGCCAGCGTGCACAGCAGCAGGTCGATGGCAACGACAAGCACGATCGAGGACACCGCGGAGGATTGGTTGGAGAGGTCGAACGGCGCAAGGCCCAGGACGATGAGGCCCCCAAGCAGGGTCGCGATCACGACTGCGTCGAGCGAGGCGCGACCCTCCTGTGCCCAGTAGACGTCTTCCAGGCGCACCCACAGCGCGAACTCGTCGAGGGTGAGCCCCGCGCCGATACCGAAGAGGGCCGCGAAGATCTCGTTCCAGGGGCTGCCCGGTTCCAGGGCGAAGCTCAGGAAACCGGCGCTGAGGATGAGCACGATGCCCCACACGAGGTGATGGATGTGCAGCCCTCCTTTTGTCTTGACGCTCCCGGGCCACCAAGTCACCCGGGGGCTGCGGATCAGACGGGCGCTCGTGCGGATGAACAGGAACGAAGCCAGGAACGCCCCGAGCACCACGAACCCGGCTCGCTGGGCCGGTTCATCGAGGAATTGCTGCGAGATTTCGAAGTGCAGTCCCATTGAGCCATCACATGACGATGGCCGAGTATAAGTCGCGATAGTGCACGTCGGGACGGGAAAGGGGCGTCGAGACCGGGCGTGCGGAGGCCGATCGAAGATCGGCCTCGAGAGCGGAGTGTCCGCGGTCGATCGCGTGCGCTGAACGCAGCGCTCGCAACACGGATCCTGCTGAGCGGAGCGGGCCGGACGGCGTGGAGCGTCGTAGTGTTACTTCCGGCTATGGGCTGCCGGCGGAGGCGACGGGACGGTCTAGTCGGACGCGTCGCGTGGAATCACGCGATCGATCTCGACTGACGCACCGGAGTGAGTGTCGGGAAACACGACGATGACGGTAGGCGACCCTCCGAACCACGCGCTCATCTCGCCCTCGCCGACGTACTCGGCGGGCCGCTGTGAGCCGTCGCCCTGGATCACCCACACGGGCTGGCCCTCGTGGAAGGGACCGTCGTTGACGTCGGTCATATGGGCAGCATAGTCATCGCCCATCAGAGCGACTCAGTCGGTGATAAATACAGTGAGGGGATGCGGCTGGTCGAGCTGGACAGGCGCTCGGAGCCCTACTGGGATGAGCTGATCGCGGGCGAGCATGAGCCGTTTGGCAGCGTCGGCGAACAGATGGTGTGGCGCGACAAGACTAGAAACGTCGGCGTCCGCGAAGACGACGGTCGGCTGGTGGCCGCCGCCGGCGTAGTCCTAGCCGAAGTGAAGGTCGGACAGGAGCCGTCGTTTCAGGTCGCAGGGCTCGGCGGCCTGATCGTTACCCGCAGCGCAAGGGGGCGCGGCCTGGCGCGCCTGCTCGCAGTACGCCTGCTCGAGATCGCGGGCGAGCTGGAGGTGGAACGAGCGATGCTGTTTTGCCGGCCGGAGCTGACATCGCTCTACGCCCAGTTCGGGTTCATCACGATCGAGGCGCCGGTGTGGGTCGATCAGCCCGAGGGGCGAGTCGAGATGCCCATGCCGGCGATGTGGAGTGCGCTCGGCGGCAACGCCTACTGGCCTCCAGGCAGAGTCGATCTGCTGGGGGAGCCGTTCTGAGATGGACGTCGCTGTCAAGGACGCGATCCTCGCGAGTACGTCGAATCGAGCTGCGCATACAGCCACAGGAGGCGTCTATTGCTCGAGGGCACCGGGTGGCGCGATCCAGACGCTTGTAAAGTGAAGCGCCTGCGCAAGGCGGTCGTAATGATGGTCGTAGTGCAGCACGTCAACGCCAGTCTCTTGTGCTGCGGCTGCGATCAACGCATCTGCGAGAGGAACTCGGTGTTGCCCAGGTCCATCAGAGGCGAGGTCTCGTAGCGCTCCGATTGCGGCTCGCTGCGCAGAGACTGCGACTGGTACGTCGCGTAGAAGGGCTTGCTCCGCCTCGACGATCTTGAACTCCCGCGCATCGCGCGCCGAGTACAGCAGCTCGAGCATCACGATCGAGCAGGTCGCGATCTGCCTGCCCCGTAGCGCGGCGGCCCACAAATCACGGATAAGTGGGTGCGATGCGCGAGCCCAGGCGGACGTGTCGGCGATCAGCACCTTGCCCCCAAAGGGGGCCTCGTCACCCATTGCTACTTGCGCCAGGCAAGCTCGTCGATGCGCCGTGCGACGTCGACATCAAACCCAGGATCGGTCGAGGTCGAGCGTTCGATCAGACGCTCGATGTCCTCGGCGTCCTGTTGGTGCTCAGCGAGCATTGCCTCGGCGCCGCGGATCGCAAGGTCGTGAACGAGAGACGCAGCCGGCCGATCAGACTCGATAAGGGGCGCCACCCGGTCCAGCGCCTCTGCTAGCGCTTGATCCTTCGTGACTGGTATGCGGCTAAATCGCGTCGGCATCACTCTATAGTAGCACCGTGGTGTGACACCAAGAATCAACTGGGCTGGAGCTTCGATTTGCCGGCGGGCGGAGTTTTACACAAGGATCAGAATCTCCGACGAAATGGAGCCAACCGAAGTCAACGCGAACCGCTTTGCGTCGGTGGCCGGCGGGCTGATGTCGCTTAACGCCAGGGACTAGAGATCGAGCGGCTGACGTGGGTACTTGCGGCGTACGAAGTCTCCGAAGAGTGGGGCGGTGTAGGCGTAGACGCCCTGGGTGACGCGGTAGATGTGGTTGCTCTTGAGCAGGCGATTTGCGCTCTGTTGGATGGCGTTGGCGTTGCGGCTCGTGAACTGGGCGGCGAGGGCAGCGATCTCGAACCGCTCGCCTCCAAGTGCGGCGGCGACTCGGAGCGTGAGCTGGTCTGCGCGTGGAGCGTCCAGGTAGCGGTTCTCGAAAAACTCGGCATCGAGTGCTTCTTGGACACGCGTACGTGTGCTGGCATAGAGCCTGGTATCGATTGCATTGAGGTTGGCGGCGTCGGCCGCGTCCCAGAGGGCCTCGCCGTACTTCTGGATGAAGTAGGGGTAGCCATCGACATCGGCGGCGACCTGCTCGGCGCCGGCGCGCTCGAAACGGATGCCGGTGTCCGCGGCCGGCTTGATCAACGCCAGCGCTGCCTGGCTGGGCGCACCGCGCCGTAGGGGTGTGAGGGCTAGATTGCCGAGCTCCTCGACGCGGAAGAGGCGCTCGGTGTGGCTGCGCGCCGCCTGCAGATTCTGGACGAGCGGTGGTAGGCCCGAGACGACCAGCATCACCGGAAGCAGGGGTTTGTCCTCGTCCTGAGCTTGCACAAACGCGCCGAGCAATGCGCTGAGCGGAAACTGCCGCTGGCGTGGCTGGTCGTGGAGCGTATGTGCCTCGTCGTAGAGGAACACCACCCCACGCCCGGCCTTGGCCGCGAGATGTCCCACACGGATCAATGCCTTGGCGAGACGATCCTCCAGGATCGACGAAACGATCGAGTTACCCGCGCCAACGCTAACGCTTGTCCCGCCCGGCAGCCCGATAGTGATCTCACCGACCGCAGCACGAGCGCTGGTAAACAGAGCCTTCAGTTTGGCTGTGGCAGAGAACGCTCTGATCGCCGTATCCAGATCGTCGGCAATAGCAATCGCGAAGTCTTCCTCCTGGCAGAGCCGAGCAGTCAGGTCGCGGCGGATGACAACCCAGTCTCGCTCACGTGCCGCCGCTCGATACTCCTTGAGCAGGACAGTCTTACCCACGCCGCGCAGGCCGCTGAGGCGGATGTTGCGACGCTTGTCGGGGAAGTCGCGCAGGTAGCCGCCAAAGCGCTGAAGCTGCTGCTCGCGGTCGGCAAGATATGGCGGGGTTGTGTCAACGCCCGGCTGGTATGGGTTGCGCGCCATGCGTCCGAGTTTACTATTTCTTACGGGTCCTTACGGGGATGACGTAAGATGCCGTAAGAACCTGTACGGCGGGACGCTCCCCCCGGTTTGCGTTGAGTGCGAGTCATGGAGCTAACCAGAGTCAATGCGAACCGCTCTGCGCGCGTTGTGGGCGGGAGGATGTCGATTGACGACATGGAGTAGCCATCGGCCGAAGTAGACGGGCGAGCGATACTTGGCAGTGGCTCGACTCTGACCGGATTTCGTAGGCCGTTTCGGGCTGCGGCCAAAAAACAATATATGCCTTGACAAGCATATAGCTGTCATGGCATACTGGTGCTATGGCCTCTTTGACCGCGCTTCAGGTGCTAGGCGAGCCGAACCGGCAGACGATCCTGGGCGTTCTCCGGGATGGGGAGCGACCTGTGGGGGAGCTCGTTGACGAGCTTGGCCTCAGCCAGCCAGCCGTCTCGAAGCACCTCCGGGTGTTGAAGGAGGCTGGTCTGGTCGAGGTGCGCCCCGACGCGCAGCGTCGCCTTTATCGCATCCGGCCCGAGCCGCTGGTCGAGCTTGACGCCTGGCTCGCGCCTTATCGCCGGTTGTGGACTAGGCGTCTTGACCGACTAGAAGATCACCTCGAACGCCGGAGGACGACATGAACGACGCAACGCTGATCACCGACGGCGCACGCCCCGCTGTGCGCCTGGAACGGTGGCTTCCCGATCCGCCGCCGGTCGTCTGGCTTGCCCTCACCGATCGCGAGCAACTCCGGTCATGGTTCCCCTGCGATGTGATAGTCGAGGGCGGTCTGTGGGCGGCTGGCGCCGCGATTACCTTCCCCTTCCCGCCCGAGGTCATCGACATGACGCTGACCGGCGAAGTGATCGAGGTAGACGAGCCGAGCGTTCTCGCCTTCAGTTGGGGTGATGAGGTGTTGCGCTTTGAGCTGACTCCGCAGGACCGCGGGACGCTGCTGGTTCTAATCGATGAGCTACTGCCCGGTGCCGCGGCGCGGAACGCCGCTGGCTGGGACGTGTGCCTTGATCGCCTCGCCGGGCTCGACCCGGCTCGCGACGCGTGGCGGTCACGCTTCGATGTCTACTCCGCCGCGTTCGCGCCGGTGCTCGGCCCCCAGGAGGGTCCACCGGCCGACTACAAGGGTGATTGACAGTGGTGTTCGATTCTGCCCAAGTTTGCGGTGCTGTTCGTGAGGACAGCGACGTTGAAGTCAGCGATGGAGGATGTCTCTAAGGCGGAAGTTTTCAATGCCAGCGCTCCACACCCGGCATCAACGAAGCAGATCGGCAAAGGCACCAGGGCACTCTAGAGGATACAGACAATTGTCCTAGTGGAGCCAGCCGGGATCGAACCGGCGACCTCCTGCTTGCAAAGGCGGTCTGAGCCTCGATGGGTGGTTTCGGCAGGGCGTGAATGCCGATAAAACAAGGGCTTGCGTGTTCGTTGGCGATCGCTGGTGGCGGCTGTTTTCCGCATTTGCTTGATCTCTCCCGCCAGACGGCGCCCTGCCCGACCAGCGCCGAGCCGACCTCTGGATTTCCGTGCTCGAGGTCTCCAAAGTAGGTAGGTTCTGGTATGTGGACAGCAGAAGCCGACATATCCTGGGTGACTGGATCTTCAGCCAATCCGGTCGGTTTGAGAGCTTCCGCCGCGCTCAACTATTGCTTGAACTCGATGACGGGGACACGATGTGCATGTTCGAGGGCGAGGACGCGGAGGTGCTGCGCGCCGACGGTACCGTCGAGCATTGGCAGATGAAGCGTGCCGGTGCACGTCAAGAAAGGCGCCTGTTCACGTCCTTCTTCGAGCGTGCGTCCGCGGCGCCCAGCAGCGAGCGGTGGGTGCTCGTCACTAATGAAGAGCTCCGCGGTATCGCGCTGACGGACTTTGGCGAGGCCGCGGGCAGGTGCGCGTGCGCGCTCGTACACGAGACTTGGCCTTTTGATCCGGTGGCAGGCGCCGCCCGCGTGCGGGCCGCCTTGCTGAACCGGCTCGACGAAGCGGTTCCTGATGCTGACCCCCGCAGTGTGGTCCGCGAGTCCGACGTCACGGATTGCATGGGTGACCTGGCGGCGCTGCACGACGAAATGCAGGCGGGCGAGCGCGTCGTCGGCAGCCATGTCCGCACCAAGACCTGGGGCAAGCTGGTGAAGGGGATTGGGCCCCTTCGCGGCTTCGCTTCGTGGCGTTCACTTGGCCAGTCTGGCGTCGCGGCGGCAACAGAGGAGCTGTTGCACGCTCGCGACGTGTTCTCGCGGGAAGACACAGATTTCACGAGCGACCTCGGAGCGGCAGCGCTTGGCCAGCTCAAGATCTGGTTGGAAGACCCTCGCCCCCAAGCGAGTGTCCTGTTGCTTCGAGGACCAAGTGGCTGCGGCAAGACATGGACTCTTGCGCAAGCCGCGGCAGCAGCGGCGCGCCAGATTCCCGTGTACTGCAGCGACGTTGAGCCCCTGGCCTCAGTCGAGCTGGACGCAATATCCCGCTGGGCGGGAGGGCCATGCATGGTGGTGCTTGACGATCTCGTTGAGCGCGAGTGGCAAGCGATCGTCGCTGCCGCACGCGCCAGCTCACATCCCCTGCTTGTCTTGGCAGCTACTAGCGTTCCTGCCAACCAAAGAGGACTGGCCCTGCTGCGTCGCTACTACGCTGAGCCGCGCTTGTGTGAGGTCCATGGCGAGCACTTGCTAACCGCTACTGAGCGCGAACAGATACGCACGTACCGTGGGAACGTCCTAACGCTCGCAGAGCGCGATCGCTTGGCACAGGCGAATGTGAGGAGCGCACTGCGCTGGCTGCAACGAGCGGAGGGGCACCTAGACGACGCTGGCGAGCTCGCTGACGCGGCCGTACGCAGCGAGGCGGTGCTCGCCTTCGTCGTCGCCGCGGCGGTTGGTGTTAGGTCTCCTGCTGGGATCCTTCGCGTCTTCGTCGGTGACCCCGAGGACGTTAAGTGGCTTCGGGAGCGATCTCTGCAGCGGATTGAGGCGGGTGAGCAAATGCTTTGGGTGGAGAACAAAGAGGCCGCCAAGGCCGCCCTGGAGCTGCTCGCGGAGGAAGATCCAACCCTTGACGCTCGCATGCACGACCTTGCCGCTCGGATTCTTGACGAGGTGGCGAGCACCGCGACAAACGCCACATATCGAACCTTCGTGCGGAGACTGCTGCGCAACGCGTCCGCCGCGGAACTCCTGGATGTCCGAGGTCTCCTTACCGACCGTCGAACGAGCGTTGCCACGGTTGTTGAAGCCGAGGACCGGCCTGCATTCGCCTACGGCTGGCTGGAGCTTCTCGTCGAAGCCGATCCGGCTCTCTCGCTCGAGATTGCTCGGAACAGCCTGGGTCCGCGAGCGCTCCCTCGAAATGCCGCCGACATCGCGGTTCTCGGCGCGCTTGAGGGGGATGAGCGTGCTGCGGGCGTCCTGCGTGAGGTCACATCCAAGGGGCCTATCGACCTCACCGCCGCAGCCCTAGCACTCGAGATGGCTGAGCAGGTCCGGGGGTCGGATGTGCTCAAGGTCAGCCGGGGCGTCCTGGAGATCATCAGCTCGGCGTCGATCGCCTTCGTGGATCTGCTCGGAGTGCGTAACACCTCGCAACTGCTGCCGCGGCTCGTCCTCGATCGAGGCACACCAGGTCAGCGTGAATGGCTCGTCGAACGCATCTTCCCAGCTCTGATCGATGATGGTCCGGCGCGATTTCCCAAGCCATGGGTACTTGTCCCTCCAGCGCTTGAGGTGTTCGAACGCGTTCTCATGCAACAGCGGACATGGACGGTACGCTCGGTACCAAGACACATTCAAAACGCCCTCGCCGGGATCGGTCCGACACTCGAGGGCCGCCTGTCAGAGCTGCAATCAGCGATGGCGGACGAAGTCGCGACGGAGGAGCGGCGTTTCGGTCGTGATATGCCGTTCCCGACGGCCATAAAGCAGGTTCGCGAGCTGCTTGACATGCCGAACCGGGCTGCAAATCCCATAGTTGCTCTCCTCAGCTTCGCGCGGGCATGGGGCGAAGAGCAGCAAGTACAAGAGATCGCCGCCATCGCCTGGAGGATGCTCGCTCAACGGCTTAGTGAGGGGCTTCCCATTGAACACGTTCAGGGAATCGTGCACGAGTTGAGCGACGAGTACTGGCTTGCGCGGGGAGGACTCGATGCACCAGGCTTGATCCTCCGAGCTGTCTGCGCCACACGTGGCTCGTCGCTGCGGAGCCTTTTCGCGGTGGCTGGCTACGATTTGCGTGAGGGACTACGAGTCCCTGAGGCCTCTCACGCGATCACCGAGTATGCACGACATGGTCCCGGGAACAGTGCGATAAGAGCGTATCTAGAGAGCCTCCGAGTCTCGAGCGATCTGGATAGCTCGACGGAGAACAAGCTCGCGGCGGACTATGCAAATCTCGATCATCGTGAGTACGGGGCAAGCTTCTGCCTCCCCCGTGGGCATCTTGCCGCACGTAGCCTTGAACTGGATCCCGATGGCTTCGCTCGTGAGGTCTGGGATCAATGGGAGGCGGTCCATCAACAGCGAACGAATGTATTCTCGTTTTGCGTGCGTCTCAGGGCCCTGGAGACCGCCAAGCAGGTGCTCACTGCGCAGCCATTTTGGCCAGCTGACCTACCGTTCCATCGAGCCACGGTTGCGGCGCTCGTGGGAGAAGCCAACCGTGCCCGCCACGCTGTTTGGTCAGCAAGAATCCAGCCGAGTGGGGAGGGTGCGCATCCAGGGACGATCAATCGCGCCTATCGCGCCTTGGCTGCAGCCACGAGCGGCCCGGAGTCCGAGCTTTGGCAGA
>Ga0193728_1000522_pt1 | contig 18568 bp, 19 predicted proteins | sample U1c1metaG_FD_143037 | JGI IMG/M metagenome (GOLD analysis project Ga0193728, IMG submission 143037) | Soil microbial communities from a riparian zone of the East river system, Colorado, United States - U1c1 | ecosystem: Environmental > Terrestrial > Soil > Riparian zone | place: USA: East River...
GGCCTGGTGGATAGGCTTCTCCATAGCATCGCTTGGTGCAGGGTTGTGGGTTTTTGCCGTAAGCTGGACATTTTGGTTCGGTATAGGCGAATGGGGCTTAAATAAAACTGTTGGCTGGGCATGGGATATTACCGGTTTCGTATGGTGGGTAGGTATTGGTCACGCCGGAACGCTTATTTCGGCAATCCTTTTGCTGTTCCGTCAAAACTGGCGTAACTCCATTAACCGCTCTGCGGAAGCCATGACCATCTTCGCGGTAATTTGTGCCGCCACGTACGTAGTATCACACATGGGCCGCCCATGGTTGGCCTATTGGCCATTGCCGTTGCCAAACCAGTTTGGTTCATTGTGGGTTAACTTTAACTCGCCGCTGGTATGGGACGTATTCGCAATCTCGACTTATTTCTCGGTATCCTTAATATTCTGGTACACCGGTTTATTGCCCGATTTGGCAAGCATCCGCGATCGTGCAACCGGTCTCCGCCGCAGGATATATTAATATTGCTCATTCGGCTGGACAGGTTCAGTAAAAACCTGGCAGCGTTTTGAGACCGTATCCCTGATATTGGCAGGCGTTTCAACACCGCTGGTACTGTCGGTTCACACCATAGTATCCATGGACTTTGCCACCTCGCTTGAGCCTGGATGGCACACCACTATATTCCCGCCATACTTTGTTGCCGGAGCTATCTTTTCGGGATTTGCGATGGTGCAAACCCTGCTGTTAATCACCCGAAAAGTATTGGGATTAGAGAACTATATTACGATGTTCCACATCGAATCGATGAATAAGATCATCCTGTTAACAGGTTCGATAGTTGGCGTTGCTTATTTAACAGAATTCTTTATCGCTTACTACTCTGGTGGTGAGTACGAACAATATACTTTCCTTAACAGGTTTATCGGGCCATATTGGTGGGCTGGTTGTATGATGTACGGCTGTAACGTACTGATGACCCAGATGATGTGGTTCAAAAAAGTAAGGACAAACATCCCTATCTCGTGGGTATTATCCATCGTAGTAAATATTGGTATGTGGTTCGAGCGTTTTGTAATTATCGTTACTTCACTTCACCGCGACTTTATCCCTTCGAGCTGGGCCATGTTTTATCCAACCTGGGTTGATATGAGCGTATTTATCGGTTCGATAGGGCTATTCTTCACCATGTTCCTGCTGTTTATCCGGGTATTCCCGTCAATAGCAATGGCCGAAGTGAAATTGTTGCTGAAGAGTTCGAGCGAGCAGGCTAAAAAGAAATTACTGAAAGAAGGGCATTTGGATCCATCGCATGCCGAATTCTATAAAGAGTCGTTAACCAAGTTTGACAGCGTTGAACTGTCAGCATATGAAAAAGGACAATAATGAGCAGCACTAAATTTATATTGGGTCTTTTTGATGACCCTGATGTGATGATGGACGGGATAGACAAGCTACAGAAAAATAGTGTCCCTATTTATGATGTATATACACCAATGCCTATACATGGTATTGATGCGAAACTGGGCCTTAAACCATCACGTTTAGGATACGCCGCCTTTATGTTCGGCTGCCTTGGCGGGACAACTATTTTTAGTATCATCTATTACACTCTGGTACATGACTGGCCGATGAATATTGGTGGTAAGCCGGCTTTTACGGTACCAAACTTTATCCCGGCTACATTTGAATGGACGGTATTATTTACCGCATTTGGTATGACGATAACCTTCTTTTTTGCAACACACCTTTTCCCGGGCCGCTCGCCAAGGGTAATGGACCTGCGCGCAACTGATGATCGTTTTGTTATCGCCATAGATGCCCAGGGTAATGTACCGCATGAAGAAATTACAAATATATTAAAGGAAGCCGGAGCGGTAGAAGTAAAGCATAACGACAGAAAATATGTTAGCTATGAATAAAATAAAAATATTGGGGATAGCGGCTGCAGCAGTTACGGTTGCCGTTATAGTTACCTCGTGCAAAGATAAAAGAAGCACAGGTTGGGAATACGCCCCCAATATGTATGAGCATATTGCGTATGACCCTGATCAGCCTAATCCGAATTTTAAGGATGGTAAGACGGCACAAAAACCACCTGCAGGTACTATCCCTGTCGGCTTTGTGACCTTTGATTATCCAAATACAAAAGATGGTTATGAGGCTGCCGGCACTGCTGTAAAAAGCCCGCTGCCACAAACAGATGCTAATTTTGCGGACGGCCAGGTGCTTTTCGAACATTTCTGCTCGCCATGCCATGGTATGAAAGGACTGGGTGATGGGTTGGTAGTTGCGCATGGTTTCCCGGCTCCGCCGTCCTATTCAAATGGGCAATCATCACGCGGAGGCGCTATGAAAGATTTAACTGATGGTAAGATATATCATACAATAACGTACGGTGTAAACGCAATGGGTTCGTACGCTTCGCAGCTTGCGCCCGAAGAACGCTGGAAAGTGATTATGTATGTACACCATTTACAAAAACAATAATAATATAAATGAAGACTCATAACAGTTTTGACGAGCAATATCAGTTTACGGGTAAAGTAAAAACCTGGAGCCTGATTGCTATTGCTATAGGTGTTATTACAATTATAGCCGGATTTTTGACCGGCCATGAGCAGCGCACTTTCTCAAATCTGCTGCTGATGGGATATTATTTTACCTGCGTTTGTGCAGCGGGTGTGATGTTTTGCGCCATACAATATGCAGCGCAGGCCGGTTGGTCTGCTTCCATTTTGCGTGTGCCGCAGGCTTTTGGTAAGGTATTGCCCATCGCTGGTTTGATACTGGTAATCATTGTTGTGGCAGGCTTAAATATTACACATACTGTGGTTGATGGTGGGACAAGCCATATTGAACCCTACTTGTATGCACGGTGGGCAACACATGATTTGCACATTAAGGGCAGCAGCATTTATGATGCTGTGATAGTAGGGAAAGAAGGCTTCCTGAATCAGCCTTTCTTTTTAATCAGGATAATTGTTTTCCTGGCGGGATACAGCTTATTTGGCTGGTTGCTATACAAATATTCAAGCAGTGAAGATGAAGTTGGCGGAATGAAATTTTACAACAAAAGCTTCCTTGTTTCTTGCGTGTTCCTGGTAATATTTGGCTTTACCGTTCCGATATTTGCGTTTGATACCATTATGTCATTAGAGGCACGGTGGTTCTCAACCATGTTTGGCTGGTACAACCTGGCAGCTTTGTGGGTAAGCGGGTTATCAGTAATGACCTTAGTTATCATCTATCTGCGCAAAGCGGGTTATTTACCCTGGGTAACAGAAGACCATTTGCACAACATGGGCCTGTTTATGTTCGCCTTCTCGGTGTTCTGGACATACCTTTGGTTCGCACAATTCCTGTTAACTTACTATGCCAATATTCCGGAAGAATCAGCTTATTTCTATAGAAGATGGGAACCTGACTTTATGGTCTGGTTCTGGCTTAATATTGTGATCAACTTTGGTGCGCCTTTACTGATACTGATGTCGCGTGATTCAAAACGTTATGTAGGTACCTTAAAAACGATGTGTATTATTTTGATCGGTGGCCACTGGCTTGACTATTTCCAGATGATTGCTCCCAATACCATCGCGCCGCATGAGCACTGGTACTGGAAAGTTATCAGTTGGGTAGAGCCCGGTGTATTTATAGGTTTCGCCGGATTATTCACCTTCCTGGTTCTGACGGCATTAAGTAAATTTAAGTCGCTAATACCGAAGAAGCATCCTTTCCTGCAAGAGAGCCTGCATCATCACATCTAATAATTATTAAATTTGCAACCTGGTAAAGAATACCAAACAGATATAAAAATGGGATTCATAAATTCTAAAAAAATACTTTCGCTTTTTGCCGCTTTTACGCTGCTTGGCACTAATATGGTGATGGCGCAGACGGCAACGCCGGGCTCTGCACTACCGGCAGGTACCGAATCAAAGTCAGATATGTGGCTTGGGGTTGGTTACTATACATTGCTATTCCTGCTGGTATGCATAGGGGTTGCTGTGATAGGCAAAATATTAAAAGTGTATGACCTCACCCTTAAAATGCAGGGTAAGAAGGGCATGAACTGGAACAATATAATCGGTATCATCTGTGTCATTTTCCTTGTTGTAGGCTTATACGGCGCTTACTGGTCATTAACCGAGCAGGGTAGCATGAAATTGCCCGAATCGGCCTCGGCGCACGGGGTTAAGATAGACGATATGTTCATGGTGACTACGGTCATTACGCTCATCGTATTTTTCATCTGTCAGATTTTATTATTTGGCTTCGCATTTAAGTACCGCGGTTCCGATAAACGTAAGGGGTATTATTATCCGCATAACAACACCATCGAAAAAATATGGACAATTATACCGGCCATCGTTTTAACCATATTAGTGGTATTCGGATTTTTTACCTGGCGTGAGGTTATGAATACAACCGACGTTAAAGGTGATATCAATATCGATGTAACCGGCCACCAGTTTGCCTGGGAGTTTAGATATCCCGGTAAAGATGGAAAATTAGGAGAAACAGACTACCAGGGTTCTTACTCAACAAATAATATACTGGCAGTCAATTTTAAAGTGAATAACCATGGCTTTGATGACTTGAAAGCCGATACTCTGGTAATACCGGTAAATGCTTCGATTAGGTTGAACATACACGCACAAGATGTGATCCATAGCGTTTTTATGCCGCATTTCAGGCTGCAGATGAACGCAGTACCGGGATTGCCAACATTTTTTAAATTCACGCCGACCATCACAACCGCGGATATGCGGAACAGGCTGAATAATCCCGACTTTGAATACTTGCTGTATTGCAACAAAATATGCGGGGGCGGTCATTATAATATGCAAAAAGTGGTGCGCGTGGTTACACAGGCAGAGTACCAGGATTGGCTGTCAAGGCAAAAACCTTACCTGAGCGATCAGTTAAGGAAAGATCTGCATTTGGCAGATGCAAGTCAGCCAAGGGGATTAACACAGAATAGGGTAGCATTAAATAATTAATCTAAGAATAACGCTTATGTCAACATTAGCAGTTCACGATCACGGAGTAGAACATCATGACCACGATCACGAACACCATCATCACGATACTTTTCTAACTAAATACGTTTTCAGCCAGGATCACAAAATGATCGCCAAGCAATTCCTGATTACAGGGATCACTATGGCGGTTATCGCGATGCTGCTGTCTGTACTTTTCAGGATCCAGCTGGCATATCCTGATAAAACCTTTCCGCTGCTCGAAACACTGTTGGGACGTTTTGCACCCGGTGGCCGTTTAGACCCGGAGTTTTATCTTTCGTTAGTAACCATTCACGGTACTATCATGGTATTCTTCGTGTTAACTGCCGGTTTGAGTGGTACATTCAGTAACCTATTGATACCTCTGCAGGTTGGTTCGCGGGACATGGCCTCACCATTTGTGAATATGCTATCTTACTGGTTCTTTTTGGCAGCGAGTATAATCATGATATCCTCATTCTTTGTACAAAAGGGTCCTGCCGGTGCAGGATGGACCATATATCCGCCGTTATCCGCACTACCGAAGGCGATGGGCGGATCTGAATTAGGTATGACCCTCTGGCTTATCAGCATGGTATGCTTTATTGGCTCATCGCTAATGGGGGGTATCAACTATGTAAGTACGGTATTAAACATGCGTACCAAGGGTATGGATCTTTGGAAAATGCCTTTGAGCGTTTGGGCTTTCTTCCTGACTGCCGTACTGGGTGTATTGTCGTTCCCTGTGCTGGTAGCCGGTGTTGTGTTGCTGATATTTGACCGTAGTTTTGGAACGAGTTTTTACCTTTCGGATATTGTGCTCGGTGGTAAACTAATGCCCTTCTCGGGTGGTAGCCCAATCCTGTTCCAGCACTTGTTCTGGTTCCTGGGTCACCCGGAAGTATATATCGTAATTATGCCGGCGATGGGTATCTCGTCAGAAGTAATCGCGGTAAACTCGCGCAAGCCGATATTTGGTTACCATGCGATGGTTTACTCGTTGATCGGTATTACAACACTGTCGTTTATCGTATGGGGTCACCACATGTTTGTAACGGGTATGAACCCATTCCTGGGTGGTGTATTTATGATCACCACGCTAATCATAGCGGTACCATCTGCAGTAAAAACATTTAACTGGATCGCTACCATGTGGCGTGGTAATATACGTTTCACGCCTGCAATGCTATTTGCCATTGGGCTGGTTTCTTTCTTTATCTCTGGGGGCTTAACCGGTATATTCCTGGGTAATGCAGCATTGGATATTCCATTGCATGATAGCTACTTTGTTGTTGCGCACTTTCACCTCGTGATGGGCTCGGCGGCTATATTTGGAATGCTTGCCGGTGTGTACCATTGGTTCCCTAAACTATTTGCAGGTAAGCTGATGGACGAAAAGTTAGGATACCTGCACTTCTGGCTCACCTTTATCTGCGCCTACCTGGTATTCTTCCCGATGCACTTTATGGGACTTGATGGTGTTCCGCGCCGTTATTATGCGATGACAGCATTCCCTTCATTTAACCGCTGGTTGTCTGTAAACACATTTATCACCTGGGCAGCTATCTGCGCAGCATTGGCACAGGTTGCTTTCCTGTACAACTTTATTCATTCTATCTTCTGGGGAAAGAAATCAGGGCAAAACCCGTGGAATTCGACTACATTGGAGTGGACAGCACCTATAGAGCATATACACGGCAACTGGCCCGGCGAAATACCTACGGTTTACCGCTGGCCTTATGACTACAGCAAACCGGGACATGATACAGACTTTATACCACAGACAACACCTTTTTCAGAAACTATGAGCTCAAACTTACCTCATGATTTCGAAGATAATCCTGCCGGCCTTGAGCAATACAATGCGTGGGCAAAAGTTAACAGGCCAAGTGAAGAGGTGAAATAATTGCTTACGACTCCAATCTTTTAGGGTATCTGTAACGGAATGATTTCCCCGCAGATACCCTAAATTTTTAGGTACCTATAATAAATGAATAAAATAGCGTTACAAAACAGGTTTCAAAAAACCAATCTGCTTACCATAATACTGCTCTTTATTTTAATACTTGCGGGTGGTGTCGTGCGCAGTACCGGGTCGGGGATGGGTTGCCCGGATTGGCCAAAATGTTTTGGATGTTATGTGCCGCCAACGAGTGTTTCACAGTTACCAAAAGATTATAAAGAAAAATACGTGGCGGGCCGCCTGGCTAAGAACCAAAAGTTTGCCAAAACGCTGGATGTGTTTGGCTTTGGTGATTTAGCTGCGCGATTGCGGCAAGATAAATCAATCTTAATTCCCGAAGAATTTAATGCTGCCAAAACCTGGACCGAGTATATAAACCGGCTATTAGGTGCCATAACAGGTTTATTTCTGTTTGCTACTGCTGCATTTTCATTAAGTTACTGGACGAAAAATAAGTCAATTGTTTTCTTAAGCATATTTAATTGGATACTTGTGGGCTTACAGGGATGGCTGGGCTCAATTGTGGTATCAAGCAACCTGGTATCATGGATAGTTACCGTTCATATGCTGCTGGCTTTGGCCATACTGGCAGTTGCCATATTAACTTATCACCTGGCCAAAGTATACGGTAAGAAAGAACTTAAAACACTGCCACTCATTAAAATCATTACCGGGGTATGTTTAGTGATAAGCATCGTACAGATAACTATCGGCAGCGGGGTGAGGGAAAGCATTGACGCCGTAGCAGCGCGATTAAGCGGGCACCGGGATGGTTGGGTAAACAGTGCCGGTGATATATTTCTGCAACACCGGAACATGGCAATATTGGTCTTGCTGGCCAATTTAATGCTATATGCACTGATACGACGTCATTTTAGCCGCCATTCCATTCAGCAGCAACTGATGAGTTTTACCTTCCTCGTTATTATGCTGCAGATAGTTACGGGTATTATATTATCTTATTTAGCATTGCCACCAATTGCGCAGGCAATGCACATCGTTTTAGCCAGTTTGATGTTTGGGGCGCAGTTTTACTTGGCGCTTAATTTGTACAAATCGACAAGTCTTTCGGAGGTGCGCAGATGAAGTGGAAGGATTTTTCCAAACTGATTAAATTCAGGCTCACTTTCCTGGTGGTGTTTTCGGCATCAGTTACTTTTTTGATCGGCAGCAAAGCTGCAGGCGGCCCTATCAATTGGTTGCATTGGGGTATGCTCATCGTAGGTGGCTTTTTGGTGACCGGCGCCGCTAATTGCTTTAACGAAATTATTGAGAAGGACCTGGACAAGCTAATGAAGCGCACCAGGGACAGGCCTATCCCTGCCGGTCATATGACTACCGGGCAGGCATTGATATTGGGTTTGGGTATGGCCCTTGCCGGAACTTACCTTTTAGGGTACCTCAACTTACCAACTGGTCTATTGTCGGTGTTCTCGATTTTGTTTTATGCCTTTGCTTATACACCTTTAAAAAGGTTGTCGCCGATAGCAGTATTTGTTGGAGCGATACCTGGTGCTTTGCCTCCGCTGATCGGTTATGTAGCTGGTTATGGCAAGATAGATGAGGTGGCCCTTATCGTGTTTTGTATCCAGTTTGTGTGGCAATTCCCGCACTTTTGGGCCATTGCATGGGTGCTTGACGATGATTATAAACTGGCAGGATTTAGGCTGTTGCCGACCGGGAAGCGTGATTTAGGCAGTGCTATAATTACATTTTTAGCCGCCCTTATATTATTGCCGGTAAGCTTATTGCCGACTTATTATCATTATGGCGGTTATTGGGTAGGAGGTGTGTCATTAGCCTGCAGTTTAGTATTTTTGTACCTGGCTTTTATGCTTTTAATAAACCGGGATATCAAATCGGCACAACGATTAATGTTTGGCTCATTTTTTTATCTGCCGGTAGTACAACTAATGTTTTTGTTTGATTTTTTAGGAAAGTGAAATGACGGCTCAGATACAACAAGAAAAAGACAGGTTACAATTGGCGCCCAAAAAATTTGTGGTGTGGCTATTTGTGTTCGCCTCATTTATGATTTTTGCAGCGCTCACCAGCGGCTTTATAGTATACGCCGGCGGTAAGGGCCATGCGATGAACGTAATATTACCGCGTATATTTTTATACAGCACGTCGGTAATCATTATGAGTAGTGTTACGATGTTCCTGGCTTCAAGGGCAGCTAAGAGGCTACAGTTCGAAAATCAACGTCTGTTTTTGTGGCTCACAATGGTTCTTGGAGCTGTGTTTTTCATGTTGCAGATTTTTGGCTGGTATATTTTGACTGCCAAAATGGGTGTGTTTTTTGTTAATCCAAATGCATCGCAATCGTTTATTTATGTTTTAACCGGCGTGCATCTGCTGCACATTATTGCCGGTTTAGCATTCCTGCTAAATGCGCTTATCGGGAGTTATCGTAATAAGCCCCAGGCGATAAATTTATATAATATGGAAATATCCTCAATATTTTGGCATTTTGTCGATATTGTATGGATTTATCTATATGTTTTTTTACTTTTGAACCAGAATTAATCACCCAACAATCAAGTACAAATGAGTACAACAGTATCACAAATAGACGAAGTTAAAACAACACCGTGGGCGGGTGGCAGATCGCCATTTTCTGTTGAGTACGGCAAAATGATGATGTGGTTTTTCCTCCTTTCGGATGCGTTTACCTTTTCGTCATTATTGATATCTTATGGCGCTTTGCGTTTCAGTTCGAGCGCGTGGCCCGATCCTTCTACAGTGTTTCAGTCGGTACCCGGGTTATTTGAAAGCGGCTACCCGTTGGTTTTTGTTGGTTTGATGACCTTTATCCTCATCATGAGTTCGGTTACTATGGTATTGGCGGTAGAAGCCGGCCATCGCAATGCTAAAAAAGAAGTGGTTTGGTGGATGATAGGTACCATCATCGGTGGTTTCATGTTTTTGGGTTGCCAGGCTTTGGAATGGAATCATTTGCACAGCGAAGGTTTCTGGTGGGGACATATACCTACTTTTGAAGAGCTGAGAACACTTTTTCCTAAAGGTACATCTGAGGGGGTTATGTACACCTACAGTCACCAGTTTGCCAACTTGTTTTTTACGATAACGGGATTCCACGGTTTCCACGTATTCAGCGGGGTTATCATTAATATCATTATTACCATTAATGTTTTAAAAGGCACTTACGAAAAACGCGGCAGTTATTTGATGGTTGAAAAAGTTGGCCTTTACTGGCACTTTGTAGACCTGGTTTGGGTGTTCGTGTTTACTTTCTTTTACCTAGTTTAATTACAATCGCATGTCATCAGAACCTATTCATACAGAAGCTCATGCCGAGGAGCATGAAGGAATGACCAAAAAACGTATCTGGAACGTTTTTTATGTACTATTGGGAATAACTGCCATTGAGTTTTTAATAGCTCTTTATTTAGTTCCTCATGGCATTTTTGGAATGACTTACAAGGCTGCCAACCCTATATATATTGTTTTGACTTTGGCTAAAGCTTTTTTTATCGTCGGCTATTTCATGCACTTAAAATTTGAAAAAACCGGGTTGATATTTGCCATTATAGTTCCTGTTTTGTTTATAATCGGATTGATCCTGGTGCTTACCAACGAGAGCCATCACTGGATCGATTTGAGGATGTAATGAATACAATTCGTGTAATAAAAAAAATTATAATCCTGGTAATGATATTGATCATACCGGGATTTTTATATTATTTGCTGACTGTTAAAGGCAAAAACAGGTATCATCCTTTGCCCATTTATGGGCCGAGAGTAGCAGGAAAAACAACACACCGTTTAGGAGGCAAAATTGTTGCCGACACGATATTTCACAAGCTAGGCGATTTCAATTTGCAGGATCAAAATGGCAAGCCTGTATCGTCACACACATTTGATGACAAGATATTTGTAGTTGATTTCTTTTACACCCATTGCCCGGATGTTTGTAATACGATGAATAGCTATGTTGACAGCCTTGCACGAAATTATGCTAAAAACGATATGGTTTACTTTGCCGGCATAAGCGTGGACCCGGCTCGTGATTCGGTAAAAGCGCTTAGCAACTACAGTAAGCAATTTGCCGATCATGGACCGAAGTGGCTGTTTTTGACAGGAGATACTGCAACCGTATATAACCTCGCGCGGAAGGGCTTTTTAGTAAATGCATTGCAGGTTAATCAAAATGATTTTATATACAGCGATAAGCTGATGCTGGTTGATTCACATAAAAGAATCAGGGGCTATTACTCCGGAACATCTTTTACAGATATTACCCGGTTGAATGATGAGATCAAAGTGCTGATCTCCGAAGAATTATTAACAAAAGAAGCACCACTATACTAGCTATTGAATTATTGATTGATTGAATCGGCTTCGACAAATAAATCAATAATTCTATAATTCAATAATTAATTATAATATGACTGATAAATTTATATTCCGTTTTGTTGCCGCTATTTCTGTATTTGTATTTGTAGTAGTAATTGTGCTAAACAGGCACCTGATCCCGGCACCTTCTGTTGTACCGTCGTTTGTTAAATACTTGCCTAAACTCAATGCCACATTAAACGGCACGTGCAGTGTACTGCTGCTTGTTTCGCTTTACTTTATCAAGCAGCTTAACATTCCGATGCATAAGCGCATCAACATTTTGACGTTCTGTCTTTCATCATTGTTCCTGGTATCTTATATTCTTTTTCATTATTTGAAACCCGAAACCTTTTTTGGTGACTTGAATGGCGATGGCAAATTGTCGGATGCGGAAAAGGCGTCAGCAGGAACTGTACGCTACGTGTACTACATTATCCTTACCTCGCACATCATATTAGCTGCGGGCGTTTTGCCGCTAATCCTGCTAAGTTTTTACCGGGGGTTACAAATGCAGGTTGAGAAACATAAGAAACTGGTACGGTGGGCGTTCCCGATATGGCTGTATGTGACGGTGACAGGCGTGATTGTTTATTTCATGATATCGCCTTACTATCACTTTTAAATTAAAACCTAATTTCTAAATTCGAAATTGAACATTCGAAATTCGAAATATATAAGTAATTTTGAGTTATGAAAAGCATTAAAAGAATATTGACCCTTATCGCAATAGGCTTTATCACCTTTGGTGCTGTGAAAGTAAAGGCGCAATGTGCTAACTGTGCCGCTGCTGTCGAATCGAATCATAAGGCGGGAGACAATACCACCAAAGGGCTTAACAATGGTATAATGTACCTGCTTGCTGCGCCCTATCTTGCAGTGGCGGCCATGGGCCTGATCTGGTATAAAAAATACCGCCGTAAAAATGTAAAGCTGGATGTTCCGCACGAAAAGCTTAACCTGAATTAATCAAAGAAGGTCTTTGTTATTCTACATAAAATTGCTCTTTCGGGCACATGATTTTTGTGCTTTTAGGTTTGGCTTTCGCGAATAAGTTTCGGATATTCACAGCTAATATTTACCACGTCAACAGTCTTTACTAACACATGCGGATATATCCCGAGACACTTGATTTTTTAAAGAATCTTGCCGAGAACAACAACCGCGAGTGGTTTCAATTGCACAAACCTGAGCATGATAAAGCCCGCGAAAATGTAATTGAGTTTGCAACGGAAATTATAAAGGCCCTGCACCATGTTGACCCGCAAGTTAATGTAGATTTGGATCCTAAACGCTGTGTGCAGCGCATCTATCGGGATATACGGTTTAGGAAGGATAAAACGCCTTATAAAAATAATTTTGGCGTTAGCATTCCAACCTCTGGTCCAAAAAATGGAGGCGTTGAGTATTACTTCCAGATACAGCCCGGTAAATCATTTATTGCAGGTGGTTACTGGATGCCCGAAACAGATCATCTAAAAGCTATCCGGCAGGAGATAGACTATAATGCCCATGAGTTGAAAAATATTATTGATAACGCGAAGTTCAAAAAATTATTCGGCGATTTCAGAAAACAAGAGCAACTAAAAACTGTTCCTCGGGAGTATAGCGCTGATAATGAAAATATTGAGTTATTAAAATTAAAAAGTTTTATAGTTTGGCACCAGGTAAAAGACAAAGTACTTACTAAGCCGAATATTGTCGAACATCTTGCATCTGTAGGCGGCAAGATATACCCGCTAAATGTATTTTTACGAAACGCTATTACATAAACCCTTTTACATCATGAAAATAAAATACTATTTATTGGCAGGCGTACTATGTACCACATTACATTCCTGCGTCCCTCTTTCTCCAAAAAAATATAAAGCCCTGTTAGCTAACCGCGATTCGCTAAGCACGCGTGCAAGCAGTCTCGAGGCGCAGGTTGCAAGTCTTGAGACGGATACTATGCACTTGCATCACCAGATAGCGGATTTGCAAAACAGCTATAATACGCTTAACAGCAATTACAATAAGCTTAATGATAATTATAGTAATAGCTCGTCAAAGGTTACCCAGTTATCCGGCGACCTGCAAAAACGCGAAGATCGCCTGAAGGAAGTGGAGGCAGCTTTGCAGAAACGTGATGCAGCAACTGCGGCATTGAAAGACAAATTGCAGCAGGCATTACTGGGGTTCCAGAAAAGCGGCTTGAGTGTTGATATCCGAAATGGCAAGGTATATGTTTCGCTGGCTGATAAATTGCTTTTCCCTACCGGGAGCATAATAATAGACCAGCATGGTAAAGAGGCTTTGGTGCAATTAGCTGCCGTGTTGAACAAAGAACCGGATATTAACATTGCTGTTGAAGGCCACACCGATAATAAGAAGGTTATAAACCTGGGGCAGATAAAAGATAACTGGGATTTGAGTGTAATGCGTGCGACTTCCGTTGCCAGGTTCCTGACAGACGCACCACAAGGTGTTGATCCGCACCGGCTGACAGCCACCGGTAAGAGCGAGTACCAGCCTGTCGACCCAGGCACGACGCCTGATGCACTTGCCAAAAACAGGCGCATTGAGATTGTGCTCACACCGAAGCTGGATGAACTATATAATTTGATAAAACAATAATATCAAGCCCCTGAACAAGGGGCTTATTTGGTTTGTTAGCGTAAGAAAATGCCTTATGAAGACATATGCAATTATTTCTGACATACACGGAAATTCTTTAGCGCTTGAAGCAGTGCTGCTTGATATTAAATCGCGCGGAATTGAAAAGATAATCAACCTGGGAGACCATTTTTTTGGTGCGCTTGAGCCAGAAGTTGTTGCAGAGATACTGCGTGAAAATGAGATGCTTTGCGTTAGCGGTAATACCGACAGGGAAATATTACAAAGCATTGATAACGGTTTCCATAAGGATGGGATGGATAGGGTCAAAGCTGATCTTTCAGAACAAAGCATATCGTGGTTAAGAAAGCTGCCTAAAACAGCAGTGCTTGACGGCTTGTTTTTTGTCTGTCATGGGACTCCCGGGAGCGACGACGAATACGTGCTTGAAAAAGTAACAGAAAAGGGCGTTTTTGTTTGTAATGATGAAGAACTGGTAAAAAAAACAGAACACATACAGGAGCGCATTGTCCTCTGCGGGCATTCGCATGTGAACAGGGTGGTTTATTTATCGAATGATAAGATTATCCTGAATCCCGGAAGTGTGGGTTTGCCTGCATATCTCGGCAACGGCGAGTACCGTTTTGCGATGGAATCCATGACCCCGCACGCCAAATATGCGATTGTTACGGCAGATGGTGATGCGATCAATATCGAACAGGTACTTTGCAGTTACGACTGGCACAAGGCATCAGAAGCCGCGCGAAAAAACGGCAACGAAAAATGGGCCAATTTTTTACTTTATGGACGGATGCCGAAGGAATTGAGGTCGGAAAAATGAAGTCAGATGTCGGAAGTCAGACAGCCGATCTATATTCAATATTTTCTGATCTCTGACATCCGACTTCAGAAATCCCCTACCGTCTCCATCAAAGTATGGAATAAAGCAAACCTTTCTTCAAATTGCACATTGTGTGTGGCATGGATGCCTTCCATATGCTTGTAGTAGAAGTCGCTGTAACGCTCCACTGAGTCGGTATGAAACTGCAGGCAGTAGGTAATTCCCTCGTTGGGCGAATCCAATATGGTGTTTTTTATCCAGGCCAGCCATTCATCAACAATGGCATCATCCACAATAAAGGTTTCGTTATAGATTAACATGCGGTAAAAGTAGTTATTTGTGTGTTAGAATCAAGAGTCGAGAATCAAGATGCAAGAATCGAGAAGCGAAATCAATTTTTTGTCTTGACTCTTGCATCTTGATTCTTGACTCTTTAAGAAGCGTCCGGCTTATCACCCCTTAACACCCTGAAACGTTTCCGGGCTTCATTTATCCAGAGGCTTCCCGGGTAATCGCTTATGATTTTCTGATAGTAAATTTTGGCCTGGTCCTTATTGTTCAGCTTGTTCTCGTAGATGTCGCCGAGCATAAAAACTGCATCGTCCGCCCATAGATTAAATGGGTGCTCATCCACTATTTTCTTTAAGGGTACAATGGCATCGTTATAGTTTTTTTGCTGGATAAGAATGCGTGCCTTTCCCATTAAAATATCATCGGTTAATGTATTACCCGGATATTTCACATCGATGCTGTCTAATATCATAACCGCTTTTTCGGGCTGCTCAGCGTAAATCTGCAAATCGGCACGGGCATACATTTTTAAAGCATTACCCGAAGTATCCGCCAATAAATTATCAGAAATTAACAGAGAAAGGTTCAGCGCGTCATTAGCGATCAATTGAGAGGTAGCGGCTTTTAACACATCCAGTTGCCCTTTGGCCCAGGTAAAGTCGCCGGTATAATAGGCCAGCTTGGCATTTCTGAATTTTGCTTCTTGTCCAATGGTAGTTCCCGGGTAATCAGTTTCAACCTGTGCATACAATAAGGTAGCTTCCCAGGGCTGGTTATTCAGCAGGAAAATATCGCCCAAATCAAGCTTGCACGAAGCAACCAGGTTAGGCTTGGTATTGGGGACCGCTACTGCTTCTTCAAGCAATTTCTGAGCATCGTTTAACTTGTGTAGTTTGAAAGCCTGCAGCCGGGCCAGCCGCTGCATAGCAAAAACGGTATTGCTGGCTTTGCCAAACTCTGTGAGCAGGTCCGTGTAATCCTTTTCGAGGCTCAAAAGGTCGGCCTGGGTATATTTTCCGGCGGTAACCAGCAGGTTCTTGGTATTAATCAATTCAATTTTTGAAGGGACGTAAAGCGGCTGGTCCTTTCCCTTGCTTATTACATACTCATATCCGCGTATCGCGGCATCATAGGCTTCATTTGAAATCAGCGTTTGGCAAAGCTCAAAAATACTATTACCATCATCATTTTGCCTCCGGCTCAATGCGATGGCCTGGTTAAGCGCCTGGTCAAAGTCCTTTTGCTGTAAAAACTGCCAGGTAAGCAGGTCGATATACAGGGATTGCTGCGGGTCTTTTTGAATGCGTTTGTAAAGGGCGGCCTTCATCATATCATAATCAGCCGGGCCTTCAAACATGGCTGATAAGGTATTTTCGGCTTGCGTGATAAACGAAGGGTTATCCGGCAGAAAGTTTAGGTACTCTTCAACCAGAGATGCTTTATCTCTTTTAAACCGGTACAGGCTAAGCAATTCAAATGAGTAAAGCTTATCATTATTTAATAGTTTTCGGCCCTGTAAGAATATTTTGATGGCATAATCAGCATTCTCGGCCTGGTAAAACTGGGAAGCAACATTAGCAATTTCGCCCGCGTCTGCAGGCAGGTTTTTAACAAGGTCATCGTACACCAGGTTTGTCTTGTCAATATCGCCTTTTTGAGTATAAATACGACCAAGGGTGATTGAATAACGATATTCGGATGGGTGTTTGCGCAGCAGCTTTTTGGTGATGCTCTCGGCCTCATCAAATTTTTTAAGCGCCAGCAAACTATTAATATAGAATGGGTAATAGGCTTCGGCATCCTGCTTATATAACTTCTGGTAAATATCGAGGGCCTTTTGTAATTCGCCGTTTGCGGTGAATTGTTTCGCAAGTTGAATTTCATCCTGGGCAAAAAGCAGGGAACAGAAAAATAATTGGAAAAAAATAATTGCCGCAACTCGCTTCATCTTATCAAAAATAATCAATTAAAACCATTTGCCGACCAGCGGCCTGTGCTAATATAACGTGTTAACGTGGTAAAATTGTAGTGACATTTTGTTTCGGTAGTGTAATTTATCTATGTTTAACCTACTGGTATTGTATAACCTCAATCTCCAATGTTAAATAAGGTAAGAATATGGCTTTCTGTAATGATATTATGCGCGCTTTGTGCATGCGAAGAACAGGCGCGCCGGATACCAATAAGCGATTTTTTTAAAACACCCGAGGAGAGTGTTTTCAGGTTATCGCCCGACGGGAAATATATGTCGTATCTTAAACCGTACAAGGGCCGCCAAAATTTATTTATCAAATCACTGGCCGACGGACAGGAGCGCCCGGCTACATCTTTTACTGACTACCCCGTTCAAGGCTATTCATGGACGTACAGCGACGAGATAGTTTTTATACGGGATATTATTTCACAGGATGAATTCAGTTTGTTCGTACTGGATGTCTCAACATTAAAAACACGTAACGTTTTATCGATAGAAAAAGGGCGTATAAGGCTGCTTAACAACCGGAACAGTAAAGAGCCTGATGTTATTACAATCAGCATGAACAAGCGCGACCCTGCTAATTTTGATATATACAAGCTGAATATAAAAACCGGAGGATTGAAGCCATACATTATCAATCCCGGCAATTTAACAGAGTGGTTCCCGGATGATGACGATGGGAAAATACGTTTGGTAAAAGCTTCTGACGGCGTAGATGAAACCATCCTCTACCGTGCTGATGACAATTCGCCTTTTAAGCCCATCATCAAAAATAATTTTAAGAACAGTGTTCAACCCATTGCTTTTACAGGCGTAAAGGATAATTTTTATGCCTTATCAAACGTCAACCAGGATAAAACAGCATTGGTTGAAATTGATGCGTTGACCGGTAAGGAGATAAAGGTAATTTTAAGCTGTGTGAAGGCGGATATTTCAAAGGTGGATTATTCGGCAAACAAACACCGGTTGGAGGCCGCGATTTGCGAAGAGGAGAAACCCACCCGGCATTTTTTGAATGACAGCATAAAACATATTTACAGTGATTTATACAGCCGCCTTCCCAATACCGAAATTAACATAGTTGGTCGCGATAGCCTTGAGGATAAGCTAATTGTATTCACTTATACGGCCCGTAACCCCGGCAGCTATTATCTTTATGAAACAGGTAGCAAGAAGCTGACGAAGCTTGGTGATATTAATTCCAGCATCAAGCCCGAAGAGCTTTGCGTCATGAAGCCCGTGTCGTTCAAAGCGCGGGATGGTTTGCTCATCAATGGGTATTTAACTTTGCCGTTGGGCGCAAAAACAACCAATTTGCCCGTGGTGGTAATGCCGCATGACGCGCCCTGGAGAAGCCGCGACACATGGAAATACAGTGACGAGGTGCAGTTTTTAGCTAATCGCGGTTACGCGGTTTTCCAGGTTAATTATCGCGGTTCTTCCGGGTATGGCAAAGCATTTAATAACGCCGGCTTTAAGCAGGCAGGCGGCAAAATACAGGATGATATAACGGATGGTGTAAAGTGGCTTATTAGCCAAAACATAGCAAACCCTAAAAAAA
>Ga0193728_1000523_pt1 | contig 18566 bp, 10 predicted proteins | sample U1c1metaG_FD_143037 | JGI IMG/M metagenome (GOLD analysis project Ga0193728, IMG submission 143037) | Soil microbial communities from a riparian zone of the East river system, Colorado, United States - U1c1 | ecosystem: Environmental > Terrestrial > Soil > Riparian zone | place: USA: East River...
CAGCGTGCGGAGCAACAGCACCGGCTCGAGCGCGTCCATCGCGACTTCCCGTTCGCGTGGTTGCTCGGTGGGTGTGTCGTGATCGCACTCCTCGTGGGCGCCCGGCGCTCTTTCGCGGACGTCCGCACGATCGCGATCGATCGCGAGCTCCTCGTGCGTGCGGCAACATGTGCCGCGATCGCGGTCGCCGCGGTGATCGCGATCGACCTCGTCACGCGCTAGAGTCGACGGCGATGGAGCGCAGCGTCTCGAACTTGCTCGGCGGCGGCCTCCGGCCGAACGATCCGCGCAGGTTCTTGATCGAAGCAATGATCGGCGCGATGACCGCGGACGGCGTGATCGATCCGCGCGAGCTCGCGGCAATGCAGAACCAGATCGCCAAGCACCCGATGTTCAGCGGGCTCGGCACCGCCGCCGCCAAGACGCTGATCGATCTGTCGAGCGACGCGATCAAGTTCGCGGGCTCCGCGGCGGCGCGCGCCCCGGCGATCGCGAAGGGCCTGCCGGCCCGGATCCACCGGCTCGCCGCGTACGGCATGGCAGCCGAGGTCTCGCTCGCCGACGACCAGCTCGTCGAGGGCGAGCTGGACTTCCTCGAGGCCCTGCGGATCGCGCTGCGGATCGCGCCGCTCGAGGCCGAAAACGTGATCGCCGCCGCACGCGCGCACCAGCTCGCACCGTATCTCGACGATCGCTACCTGCGCGTGAAGTCGATGATCGCGGTCGCCTGCGAAGTGTTCGCGCTGCGCGCACTCGCTCGTGCGATGGCAACCGATGAACACCGTTTCAAGGTGAGAGATTTTTTCGCGACGATTCCCGATCTCGCGCTCACGAAGGACGAGCTCGACGCCGAGCTCTATCGCGCGTTCCGCAGGCCGCGTCCGCCGGGCGCGCAAGTGTTCACCGAGCTCGCGCGCGTCGCACAAACGTTGCCCGATCCGGTCGACCGTTACTGGATGGTGGTGTACACGCTCGTCGCAGAACTGCCGGCGACCGTTCCGAGCTGGCGCGTGATCCCATTCATGGGCGTGATGCAAGCAGCATTTCAGATCGTCGACACGGACATGGAGCTGGCGGTCATCGACGCCTTGACATTTCCGGCGGCGATGCCTCGCCCTAGCTGAACGTTTTTTTTGCCGCGCGACATGCATAATAGGAGCACTTGGTCATGACGTCTGGAACCATCGAGCTCGTCGAACGCATCCGTACGCGCCTTGGTCAGCAGGAACATCCCGTGCGGATCGCGGGTCCTGCCAAGGAGGCGGCGATCAGCGAGGCCGAGCACGCGCTCGAATGCACGTTCCCGCCCTCGTACCGCAACTTCTTGCTGACGTTCGGCGGCATCGCGCTGCCGACCCACCTGGGCATCGTCCACGACTTCGTGGGCGTCGCGCATGACGACGACGTCGTCCACCGCACGCTGCGCGGCCGCGAAGAGCGCCGGTTGCCGGACCACTTGGTCGTCGTCGGCCTGGGTGCGCAATCGCAGGAGTGGTTCTGCCTGGACCTCAATCGCCCGGGCTCCGACGGCGAGTACCCGGTCGTGATGTTCGATGCCCGCGATAACGCGCTCGATCAGCAGTTCTACGATGACTTCGGCCAGATGCTGGACGAGGTCATCGGCTTCGTCGCCGATAGCCTGGATCAACCGCTGGATTAGTCAGCACGGGCGTCTGGGACTTGCTATAGCGTATAGGTAATGTCTCGGCCGACGTGGGCACGCTGGGTGACCAGGATCTCCCTGGTCGTCGCCGTCGTCGCGCTGGTCTTGACGATCAACGACACCGGGCTCGCGACGATCGGCCGCTACTTCAAGCGGATCGGCTGGTGGTGGTTCGCGGTGGTCGCGCTCGAGGTCGTGATCACGTCGCTCGACGCGGTCGCGATCCGCGCGTTCATGTCGCCCGAGCAAGATCGCGTGCGGCTGCGCAGCGCGCTCCTGTCACAGCTCGCCGGCCGGTCGGTCAACGCGGTGACGCCGAGTGGCCAGCTCGGCGAAGCGGTCAAGGTCTCGGTGCTGACCGAGCACGTCAGCCAGTCGCGCGCGGTCGCGACGATCCTGCTCTACAACGTGGTCAGCTTCACGGTCGAGCTCGCGATGGTCGCGGTCGCGGCGCCGTTCGTCGCGCTGCTCGTGCCGATGCCGAGCTCCCTGCGTTGGGTGATGCTCGCCGCGGGCGTCGTGTGCGCCGTGCTCGCGATCGGCCTCTACGTGCTCGTCCACAATGGCGTGCTGTCGAGCATCGCGCGCCTCTTGCGCAAGCTGCGGATCCTGTCGGAGAAGCGCTACCTCAAGTGGCACGACTCGCTCGACTCGGTCGACAACAAGATGCGGATCTCCGAAGGCGCGCGCTCGCGCGATCGGATCGGCGGCATCTTCGCGGTCGCGCTGTCGCGGCTGACCTCGATGTCGCTGTCGCTGTTGATCCTGCACGCGGTCGGCGAGTCGATCACGGTCGGCTTCGTGGCCGCGTACACGGTCGGCGGGTTCGCGATCTACATGTTGTCGACGCTCGTGCCGATGGGCCTCGGGATCTCCGAAGGCGGGAACTACTGGTTGTTCCGAGCGCTCGGTGAGAATCCGGCCCGCGGCGTCACGCTCGTCGTGGCGCGCCGCGTGACGGTCGTGCTGTACGCCGCGATCGGCCTCGTCCTCGTCGCAGCGAGTGAGACCGTGGCCCGCGCGCGCGAGGGGATCCCGACCGCCGAGCCGTTGCCTGCCGGCCAAGCTCCCGCCGCCGCTGCGCTTCCGACCGCACGCGTGGTCGCGACCCCGGCTTCGCCGGGTGAAGCAGCGCCGCCGAAGGCGGTGCGGTTGTGATCAACGCTTCAGATTAATCCTGCGTCACACAATTGAAGTGGGGCTGTGCGCCTCGCGTGATAGGGTCCGCCGCCAATGCGCCGGCTCGTCCTTTTGTTCGCGATCTTCGCTCTGAGCTCGTTCTCCGCTTGTGGTGGCTGCGGTGATGACAATCACCAGGGGACACCGGATGGCCCGACAGGGGATGCGCCTCCCGCGTCGGTCGTGTGCGAGACGCTGCCGGCGACGACCTCGGGCAACACGTGCGACCTCACCGCGGGCGGCACGACGATGCTGATCAAGGGCAACGTGCTGACGCCCGACACCGTGTACATGGGCGGTCAGGTCGCGGTCGACGACACCGGCCACATCACGTGCGTCGGCTGCGATTGCTCCGCGGGCGGCGAGACCGTGATCACCTGCCCCGACGGCGTCGTGTCGCCGGGCTTGATCAACACGCACGATCACATCACCTATACCGAGAACCTGCCGTACGTGAACTCCACCGGCGAGCGCTGGGACGATCGCCAGCAGTGGCGCAAGGGCGGCAACGGCCACACCAAGATCCCCGCGCCCGGCAGCGCGACCGCCGCGCAGGTGTCGTGGGGCGAGCTCCGCTTCCTGATGGGCGGCGCGACGTCGATCGTCGGCTCCGGCGGCCAGAAGGGCCTGCTCCGCAACCTCGATCAGGCGGCGAACCTCGAGGGTCTGCAGAAGAAGGCGGTCGACTTCGACACGTTCCCGCTCGACGACAGCGGCGGTACGCAGCGCACCGGCGACTGCAACTACGGCGGCACGCCAACGGCGCCCTCGTCGCTCGACGCGGTCGACTCCTACGAGCCCCACACGTCCGAGGGTATCGACGCGTTCGCGCACAACGAGTTCCTGTGCGAGAGCAGCGCGACCTACGACACCACGACGCCGGGCACCTCGAACGACATCGCGATCTCGAAGACCTCGATGATCCACGGCATCGGCCTGTTCTCGCAGGACTACGCGTTGATGGCGAGCAACGGCGTCGGCCTGATCTGGTCGCCGCGCTCGAACATCTCGCTGTACGGCGACACGGCGCGCGTCACGATCGCGTCCAAGCTCGGCGTCAACATCGCGCTCGGCACGGACTGGATGCCGAGCGGCTCGATGAACCTGCTGCGCGAGCTCAAGTGCGCAGATAGTTTCAACACCAAGTATCTCGCGACGTACTTCACCGACAAGCAAATGTGGGCGATGGTGACGGCGAACGCCGCCGCGGTCACGAAGATGGACGATCAGATCGGCGTGCTCGCACCCGGCCACCTCGCCGACATCTCGATCTTCGCCGGTCACGGCAAGGACTACCGCGCGATCATCGACGCGCAGCCCGCGGACGTCGCGCTCGTCATGCGCGGCGGCAAGACGCTGTACGGCGACGACGCGCTCGTCGGTGCGCTCGCGACGCAGTGCGACCAGATCGACGTGTGTAACTCGATGAAGCAGGTCTGCCTGACCACCGAGGTCGGCAAGACCTACGCGGCGCTGATGAGCGCGGCGGGTGCGGTGTATCCGGCGTTCGAATGCGACGTTCCGCCGAACGAGCCGACGTGCGATCCGAGCCGGCCGACCTCGGTCGCGGGTTCGACGATCTACACCGGCGTCAGCTCGGCGACCGATAGCGACGGCGACGGCATCCCCGACGACATGGACAAGTGTCCGCACGTGTTCGATCCGATCCGTCCGATGGACATGGGCGCGCAAGCCGACACCGATGGCGATGGCCTCGGCGACGCGTGCGATCCGTGCCCGCTCGACGCGAATACGACGATGTGCACGACGGTCGATCCGAACGACCGCGACCACGACGGTGTCGACAACGCGTCCGACAACTGCCCCGACGTCGCGAACCCGGATCAGGCCGATGCGGATCACGACGGCAAGGGCGATGTGTGCGACGCGTGCCCGAACGTGGCGAACCCGGGCGCCGCGGGCTGCCCGGCGTCGATCTACGCGATCAAGGCCGGCATGCTGCCGACCGGCACGGCGGTCGAGGTCACGCACGCGCTCGTCACCGGCCGCGGCACGAATGGATTCTTCGCGCAGGTCCGCTCGGACGACGCCGGCTTCATGGGCTCGGACTACTCCGGCATCTTCGTGTTCACCGGCACGGCGTCCCCGTTCCTGACCTCGGCGACGGTCGGCGCGCGCGTCACGATCGACGGCAACATCGACGTGTTCTCCGGCGAGATCGAGCTCGATAGTCTGACGAACGTCACCGTCGAGTCGGTCGGACCCGACGCTCCGCCGGTCCCGGTCACGGGCGTCAACTACAGCGACGTCATCACCGGCGGTCCGCGCCAGGCCAAGCTCGAGGGCGTCGTGATCGCGCTGCCCGCAGCGACGGTCACCGCGATCGATACCACCGTCGGCGAGGCGACGCTGACCGCGGCCGATTCGTCGACGCTGATCATGGACGACACGCTGTACGCGGCGAACGCGACGGTCGGCCAGAACTACCTCGGCGTCACCGGCGTGCTGTCGACCAAGCCGGTCACCGCCGGCTCGGCCTCGAAGATCCAGCCGCGCGCCGCGAGTGACCTCGTTCCCGGTGCGCCGGGCCTCGCGTCGTTCGGTCCCGCGCTCAGCTACGCGAAGGTCGGTACCACGAACAACGCGCCGACCTATCCCCAGCCGCTCACGGTCACCCTGACAGGTCCCGCGATGGGCGCCACGACCGTGATGATCGTGTCGGGCACCGCCGCGTCGCTGACGGTCGCGAACGTCGTCGTGGCGGACGGCATGACCTCGGCCCCCGTGCCGGTGACGGCGATCGCCCAGGATCCCGATGTCACGCTCACCGCGATGCTCGGCACCAACATGCAGACCGCGCACGTCCGCGTGCTCGGCGCGGGCGAGGTCCCGCAGACCGTCGCGCTATCGCCGAACGACGCGACCGTGAACGTCAACGGCACCGTGCAGTTCACGGTGACGCTCGACGTGCCGGCGGTGGCGTCGGTGCAGGTCGGGCTGGCGGTCACGAACGGCGCGGGCACGCTGCCGACGATGGTCCAGATCGATCCGCCGAACGTGGCGACGACGTTCACGTACACCGATACCGCGCTGAGCGGCACGGCGATGGTGACCGCGACGTTCGGTGCGAGCACGAGCAGCGCGAACGTGACGGTGTCGACCGGCGCGAGCCACCTCTTGATCAACGAGGTCGATTACGACAACGTCGGTGCCGATACCGCCGAGTACGTCGAGATCTATAACCCGTCGGCCGCGGCGATCTCGCTCGCGAACAAGACGCTGTACCTGGTCAACGGCGCGACTAGCGAGGTCTACGTCACCGTCGACTTGTCGCCGGCGGTGTCCCTGGCCTCGCATCAGTACCTCGTACTGGCGAACGCGAACGTGACCGTCCCGATGACGGCGCTGAAGATCGATACCGGCTGGCACAACGCGGCGGGTGACGTCCAGAACGGCTCTCCCGACGGCGTCGCGCTGGTCGATGTGAGCACCAACACCCTGATCGATGCGCTCAGCTACGAGGGCTCGATCACCGCCGCGATGCTGCCGGGCTTCGCCACACCGCCGTCGCTCGTCGAGGGCACCGCGCTGGCGAGCTCGGTCGCCGATTCCAATACAACGGAGGGTTCTCTGTGCCGCCATCCCGACGGCCAGGACACCGACAACGCCGCCGCCGATTGGGGCTTCTGCGCCACTTTGTCGCCGGGGACGGCCAATCCCTGATCTGATATAACGCCTGCTTCAAACCTGGAGCACACGATGGCGTTCTCTCTCGACAAGCAGGGCATCTCTGTCGCTGAAATTCACCGGAATGCGACGCCGGCGTTTCTCTACGAAGCCGCGCTGAAATTCGAGAAGGGCTCGGCGATCTCTTCGACGGGTGCTCTGATCGCGTTCTCGGGCAAGAAGACCGGCCGCAGCCCGACCGACAAGCGCGTCGTCGACGAGCCCGAGGTTCGCGACGACGTGTGGTGGGGCTCGGTCAACATCAAGCTCGATCCGCAGAGCTTCCTCATCAACCGCGAGCGCGCGATCGATTACCTCAACACGCGCGAGCGCCTGTACGTCGTCGACGGGCTCGCCGGGTGGGACCCGAAGTTCCAGCTCAAGATCCGCGTCGTGACATCGCGCGCGTATCACGCGCTGTTCATGCACAACATGCTGATCCGCCCGACCCAGGACCAGCTCGACTCGTTCGGCGAGCCCGACTACGTGATCTACAACGCCGGCGGCTTCCCCGCGAACCGTCACACGGCCGGTATGACGTCGACGACGTCGATCGACCTGTCGTTCCAGCGCCGCGAGTTCGTCATCCTCGGCTCCGATTACGCCGGCGAGATGAAGAAGGGCGTGTTCACGATCATGAACTACCTGATGCCGAAGCAAGGCGTGCTGTCGATGCACTGCTCGGCGACCCAGGCCCGTGACTCGAACGACACCTCGATCCTGTTCGGCCTCTCCGGCACCGGCAAGACCACGCTGTCGGCCGATCCGAAGCGCCTGTTGATCGGCGACGACGAGCACTGCTGGACCGATACGGGCGTGTTCAACATCGAGGGCGGTTGCTACGCGAAGGTGATCAAGCTCTCGAAGGAGCAGGAGCCCGACATCTGGAACGCGCTCCAGTTCGGCGCCGTCCTCGAGAACGTCAAGATGGACGAGTACAACCGCGTCGACTACAACGACACGTCGATCACGGAGAACACGCGCGGGAGCTACGTGCTCGACACGATCCCGAACGCGAAGCTGCCGGCGGTCGCCGGTCATCCAAAGAACGTGATCTTCCTGACCGCCGACGCGTTCGGCGTGCTGCCGCCCGTGTCGAAGCTGACGCCCGGCCAGGCGATGTACCACTACATCTCGGGCTACACCGCGAAGGTCGCCGGCACCGAGGTCGGCGTGAAGGATCCGGAGCCCACGTTTAGCGCGTGCTTCGGTGGTCCATTCCTGGTCTGGCACCCGACCAAGTACGCCGAGCTCCTCGCCGACAAGCTCAAGAAGCACGGCGCGCAGACCTGGCTCGTCAACACCGGCTGGTCCGGCGGCGCCTACGGCGTCGGCTCGCGGATCAAGCTCAAATACACGCGCGCGATCATCGACGCGATCCACTCGGGCGCGCTCGACAAGGTCGCCACCGTCGAGGATCCGCACTTCGGCTTCGCGGTGCCGACGAGCTGCCCCGACGTGCCGAGCGAGCTGTTGACGCCGCGCAACACGTGGGCCGACAAGACCGCGTACGACGACAAGGCGAAGAAGGTCGCGAAGCTGTTCGCCGAGAACTTCAAGAAGTACGAGGCGCAGGCCTCGGCGGAAGTCCGCGCCGGCGGCCCGAAGGTCGGCTAGTCGCCGCCCCGAAACGTCGCGGATCGATCACGTCGGGCACGCGACCCGGTGACGTGGCCCACGTCGCCTGCGTGCCAGATTGGCAGGCGCTCCGACGAAGTTGATGCGTCGATCCGCCCATGATATCGACGGAGGACGAGGCTTCTGCGTCCACTCGCGGCCTCGTCTTTGCAATGACCCACGCGCCGATGCGACTGCTTGTTTCGAGCCTGATCCTCCTGTCGGCTGGCATCGCGCACGCCGACAGCGGCACGTTTCCCGATGGCACGACGACCATGTCGTTCAATCGGCTGTTCCTCCATGAGGGCAACAGTCAGACGCTCGTGCAGCCGCAGCACGATCCGACGTCGACGCAGCAGTATTTCAACTTCGCGCACTGCGTGTGCTCGCAGCCGAACGCGGCGACGAAGACCCCGTACTACGAGACGACGTACGCGTACGAGATCCTGCTGCAGAACGTGACGACGCCGCTCCACGTGCCGGGGCAGATCTGGGTCGGCACCGGCTGCGACACGACCGATATTCCGACCCGCAACGCGATGTGCCATCAGGTCACGTCGGCGAGCATCAGCGATGTCGGTGCGATCCAGACCACGAACGGCATCACGCCGGAGATCCCGATCTTCGACATCATGAACCCCGAGCCGAATCCCGAGGGCTGCCAGGAGCGCGCGCTCGACAGCGCGGAGTGGGTGTTCATCGACACCACGAGCATGGGGACGCCGAACTACTTCCTGTCGAAGGCGATCAGCACCGACTCGAAGCCGCCGCCGCTGCCCAGCCAGTTCACCGCGGAGGGCGCGGAGAACGCGATCCAGATCTCGTGGACCGCGCCCGTCGGCGACATCGCAGACATCGCGTATTACCAGGCGCTGTGCGCGACCGACGGTGGTGCGCCGGGCCGCACCGATCCGCCGGCGCCGCGCTACATCACGCCCCGCACGCTGTGTGGTGCCGCGTTCGATCTCAGCATGTTCTCCCCGAGCGACGTGACCGTGGCGTCGACCGCGCGCCAGGCGCCGGTCGTGATGGATGCTCCCGACGCTGCGCCCGACGCGAAGGACTTCGAGGACGCCGCGGTCCCGTTCGACGCGAGCTCCGAAGTCTCGTTGCCCCAGGGCCTGTCGCAGCTCGATCCCGCGTTCATCTGCGGCGAGAGCACCGACGCGACCGCGACGTCATTGCGGCTCGAGAACCTCAAGAACGGCGTGCCGTATACCGTCGTGCTGCTCTCGATCGATCTGTCGGGCAATGCCTCCGGCACGTACTTCACGTCGACGATGACGCCGCACCCGGTCACCGATTTCTGGGAAGACCTCCATAACAAGGGCGATCACATCGAGGGCGGGTTCTGCCTGCTCGCCGAGACCTACGGCGACAACAACCCGCTGACCTCGGCGCTGCGCTCGTTCCGCGATCACACGCTGGCCGACACCGCGTACGGCCGCTGGCTGATCGCGGCTTACTACAAGACGCTCGCGCCTCTCGGCGCCTACGTGCAGGGCCACATGGTGCTGCGGATCCTGTGCGGCATCCTGTTGCTGCCGCTCGTCGTGTTCGCGCTGCTGTGGCACCTGCTCACGCTCCCGGGCCTGTTGCTGCTCGGCTGCCTCATGGTGGCCCGCCGGCGCCTGATGCGGAGCCGGATCGCGACGCAGGTCGCCGCCGCCGGTGCGCTCGCGCTCGTGCTGTTGTCGCCGGCCCGCGCCCACGCGCAGTCGCCGTACTGGGAGGATCAGACGACCGGCGACACCACCGATGCACCGCTCGCCGACGCCGACTTCAGCGTGAAGTGGCACGCCGGCGTTCGCATCGGCCCGTACACGCCACAGATCGATTCGCAGAGCAGTGTGCGCAATAGCGCCGGCCAGGGCCCCTACCAGGCGATGTTCGGCGGCTACTCGATCCTGCCGATGCTCGACGTCGATCGCTTCCTGTGGACCGGCTTCGGCCAGCTCGGTGTCGGCCTCTCGATCGGCTACATGGGCAAGAGCGCGCACGCGTTTACCGATGGCTCGGATCCCAACGATCCGAACCGGACGCGCTCGCCCGGCGATACGACCGCGTTTCGCCTGATCCCGATCCAACTCACCGCGGTGTACCGGTTTTCGTACCTCGACGATGAATACGGAATCCCGGTCGTACCGTACCTGCGCGGCGGGTTCGGCTACTACGTGTGGTGGTCGACCGACCCCGCGGGCAATTTCTCGCGCGATCCGATGGACCTGAGCAATCGCTCGCTGGGTGCGACCGCCGGGCTCGTCGGCGCGGTAGGCATCGCTGTGCGCGCGGAGCGCATCGACGCGGAGGCCGCCCGGTCGATGCACGAGAGCGGGCTCGAGCACGCCGGGTTCTACGGCGAGATCAACACCGGCTGGGTCGACGGGTTCGGCAAGTCGACCAAGCTCGATGTCGGTGATACGACCTGGTTCGCTGGCGTCGACTTCGAATTTTAGCCAGCGCCTGACAGTGCCCGCGCGCAACGCGCTCGTGTTATCGACGTCTCGATGAGCATGAGACGCACGACGCTCGCAACGTTGATCTGGGCCAGCTGTGCAGGCTCGACGCCGAAACCGGTCGAGCCCGCCGCGCCGGCGACCGCGCCGCTCGCCGGCACTCCGACGACCAATGCCGCGGTCGTCGCGCCGACACCCGCGGTCGCGATGGCGCCGCCGAAGAAGCTCCGCTCGATCGAAGGCATCACGGAGTACCAGCTCGACAACGGGCTCCAGGTGTTGCTGTTCCCCGACGCGACGCAGTCGACGTTCACGATCAACGTCACGTACAAGGTTGGCTCGCGGCTCGAGGGCTACGGCGAGACCGGCATGGCGCACCTCCTCGAGCACATGATGTTCAAGGGCTCGCCGCGCCACCGCAACGTGCTCAAGCTGCTCCAGGAGAAGGGCGGCCAGGCGAACGGCTCGACCTGGTACGACCGCACGAACTACTTCGAGACCCTGCCGGCCTCGCCGGAGAACCTCGACTGGGCGTTCGATCTCGAATCCGATCGGATGATCCACGCCGAGGTCTCGGCCGAGGATCTGAAGACCGAGTTCTCGGTCGTGCGCAACGAGTTCGAGAGCGACGAGAACAACGCGTCGGGGATCCTCGACGAGCGCGTGTGGTCGACCGCGTATCTCTGGCACAACTACGGCAAGTCGACGATCGGCTCGCGCTCCGATATCGAGCGCGTCCCGGTGCCGGCGCTGCGCGCGTTCTACGAGAAGTACTACCAGCCCGACAACGCGGTCGTGATCCTCGCCGGCAAGTTCGACCAGGCCGCCGCGCTCGCCGGCATCGTCAAGACGTTCGGCGCGATTCCGCGGCCGGCGCGCAAGCTGAGCGACGCGTACACCGTCGAGCCCGCGCAGGATGGCGAGCGCGAGGTCGCGCTGCGCCGCAAGGGCGACGTCGCGTGGGTCGAGCTCGCGTATCACGGCGCCTCCGGGCCGACGCGCGATCAGGTCGCCGAGCGCGCCGCGGTCGACATGATGACGCGCCAGCCGTCGGGCCGGCTGTACAAGCGGCTCGTCGAGACCAAGCTCGCCGCGACGGTCAGCGGCGAGGCACGCGCCCAGCACGACCCGGGCTTGATCCAGTTCCAGGCCCAGGTCCGCGACGCGAAGAACCTCGACAAGGTCGTCGCCGGGATGGAGGCCGAGATCGAAGGGCTCGCGACCGCGAAGATCGATCCGAAAGAGCTCGAGCGCTGGCGCACCGCGACGCTCAAGGAGATCGAGCTCGCGATGGGCAACTCGCAGGAGATTGCGGTGATCCTCTCCGAGTTCATCGGCGTCGGTGACTGGCGGACGTGGTTCGCATATCGCGATCAAGTCAAGGCGCTCACGCTCGACGACGTCCAGCGCGTCGCGAAGCTGTACTTGAAGTCGTCGAATCGCACGGTCGGTCGATTCGTCCCGATCACGGGCGAGCCGGATCGCGCGCCGCTGACCGAGACGGCGAACGTCGCGGACTATGTCAGGGACGTGAAGGAAGGCACCGTCAAGGATCAGGGCGAGCAGTTCGCGGCGACGCTCGATAACATCGAGGCACGCACCGTGCGCAAGCAGCTCGCGGGCGGGATCAAGGCGGCCTACCTCGCAAAGAAGACGCGCGGCGCGAAGGTCCACCTCGAGCTCCGCCTGCACTGGGGCGACGACAAGGCGCTGCAGAACCGGGCGACCGCCGGCGGCTTGCTCGGGCCGATGATGATGCGCGGCACCACGAAGAAGTCGCACCAGGAGCTCAAGGATCTCGAGGACCAGTTGAAGGCGCACCTCGCGGTGACGAGCGATGCGAGCGGTCTCACGATCGGCATCGAGACCACGCGCGAGAATCTCCCCGCGGTGCTCGACCTCGCCGGCGAGATCGTGACGCAGCCGAGCTTCCCCGCGAAGGAGCTCGAGATCGTGCGCCAGGAAGCGATCGCGCAGCTCGAGGAGCAGCTCCAGGACCCGGGCGCGGTCGCGTTCAACGAGCTCGCGCACACGACGTCGAAGTGGCCAAAGTCGGATCCGCGCTACGCCGAGAACACCGCCGAGTCGATCGCCGATCTCAAGAAGGTCCAGCTCGCCGAGGTCGTGAAGCAGTACAAAGAGTTCGCCGGCGCGGGTCACGGCGAGCTCGCTGTCGTCGGTGATTTCGATCCCGACGCGACGAGCGCCGCGGTCGAGAAGCTGTTCGCGGGCTGGCAGACCAAGCGGCCGTACAAGCGGCTCGATAACAAGCCGTGGGGCGTGCCGGGCTCGGAGAAGTCGATCGACCTCAAGGACAAGGAGCAGACCACGCTCGCGATCGCGTTCGACGTGCCGATGAAGGACACCGACGCGGACTACGCGCCGTGGCTCGTCGCGTCGCAGGTGCTCGGCGGTTACACCGGATCGCGGCTGTGGATGCGCCTGCGCGAGCACGAGGGCCTATCGTACGGCGTCGGCACGTGGTCGTACGCGGGCTCGCTCGACGACCTCGGCGGGTTCGGTGGCTACGCGATCGTCGCGCCGCAGAACCTCGCGAAGGCGAAGGCATCGATGCTCGAGGAGTTCAGCCGGATGGCAAGCGGCCAGGTCGCCGCCGACGAGCTCGAGCGGGCGAAGGACTCGTGGCTGAAGGATCAGGACACGAACCTCTCGAACGACGACTACCAGGTCGAGATGCTGGTCGGTCAGCTCTATCGCGGCCGCACGACCGCGTTCACCAAGGACCTCCGGGCGAAGCTCCGGGCCGTGACGGCGGCAGACGTCGAGCGCGTCGCGAAGAAGTATTACGACCCGAAGCGGCTGACGATCATCGACGCCGGCGATCACGGCAAGGCCGCCCTCAAGTAGTCGTAGACTCGGGGCGGGCGGCGCGTTACGACCTGCCCATGGTGATCATCTACGGGCGGCGCGGGTACGGCCGCGTCGACGCGCACGGTGGCGAGCACGCACAGACCACGTTCGCGCACCTCTGGTACATGCCGCTGTTTCCGATCCAGTCGTACTGGATCACCCGCGCCGGCGATGCGCCGCTCGGGTTCGAGATCCGCATGCACGGCCGCAGCGTCTTGTTGTCGTACTTGCGCATGTGGGGCCCGCTCGCGGCGATCGGCTGCTTCGCGGCCGGCTCGGTGGGTGCGCTCGTCGCCGGTGCGCTGATCGCGGCGCTCAGCGTCGCCGCGTGGATCGCGCGTAGCGCTCGCCCGTCGCGCCGCAGCGACTTCAACCTCGTCGCGTTCGGCAGCCGCTGCGAGCCCGGGTTGATGCCGTCGGAGATGCGCGCCCGGATCAAGCACGGACTGCAGGAGCGCTGGGACAAGCTCGGCCTCACGCGTCCTCCCGAGGACGTCGCGCAGTACGGGGCCAAGTCCGCGCCCGAGGCGGCGATCGCCTACGGCCTGTTGCGGATGGCCGGCGTCGAGCGCCGCGATGCAAGCGCGCACGCCGCGGCCGATCGGATCGCCGGCGGCGAGTACGACGCCGCGCCGGCCGGCGACGGTCCGTATCGCGATGACCAGGTCGATCCGTCCGTCAGCGCGGTGCTCGCGCAGGTCGAGGCAGTCGCGAGTGCACGCGCCGCGGATCGCGTATCGGTGCCGAGTGTGCCGTGGTGGCAGGCGACGCGTGGCAAGGGCTTCCTCGTCGCGATCCTCGCGATGGCGGGACTCGCGGCCATCGTCGAGTACGGTCCGTCGCTGCGCGGCGCGGTCCCGGTGGACGCGTCCGATCTGCAACTGATGTCGACGCCGAGCACGAAGCGGTTCGTGCGAGTCGAGTGTGACTCGTTCGAGTTCCTCGGCACGTTCTCGAGCGACACCGCGGGCTACGCCTGTCACATGGGCCCGCAGGTGCTGCCGGTCGTCACCAAGATCGGTCGCGAGGGGACCCGCTTCTTGGTCGGCACGTTGGTCGCGATCAACTCGCCGCTCGCCGACGAGGTCTTCCCGTACGACATTCGCAGCGCCGCCGAGACGCTGCCGATCTACCTCACCGAGGAATCGATCCGTGGCCCGCAGGTCGCCGCGGTGCTGTGCATCCTCGGGGAGTTGCTGCTCGCCGGAATCGTCGGGTTCTGGATCGTGTCGCGCCGCCGCCGCCGCGCGGCCTAGCTGGCCCGCGCTCTGCACTTCACCTCGGCGTGGCCGAGAAGAAAGTGGTCAGCGTGATGTCCAGCCACTCGGCGTGCAGACGCGGCCTCGCCGAGCTGGTCGCGCGCAAGGGGTGGAAGGTCATCGAGTGCGGCACGCTCGCACAGCTGAGCGCCAGCGCACGCAACTCGTCGCTGTTCGCGATCCTGCTCGACCTCGCCGACCAAGACTCCGCGACGCTGTACGCCGCCGCGCGTGCGCTGTCCGCCGGCCGGCTCGTCCCGATCGGCACCGCGCTTCGTCAAGCCGCGGCGATCGGCGCGCTCGACGACACCGGGATCGAGACGCGCGCGCTCGATGCCAAGGCGCTTGCCCGACTCGACCAGCGCCGTCGCGCGCCGGCCGAGCTCGCGCGCCAGTTCAAGCTGTGGCAGCGGATCACGCCGCGCCAGCGCAGCGTCATGCGCCTGCTCGCCGTCGGTCGCGACAATCGCACGATCGCGCGCGCGCTTGGCGTCGGTGAGCGGGCGATCAAGGCGCACGTGTCGGCGCTGCTCGCGCTGTTCGGGCTCGACAATCGGACCGAGCTCGCGCTACTCGCATCCGATGCCGGTCTGCGCTAGCCGCGCAGCGCCGACGTGATCGAGCCCGCGAGCTCGACGGCGCGGCGCTCGGCGGCGGCGTCGCTGCGGCCGCCCCATTCGGCGGCGTAGTACAGGTCGGTCAGCTCTCGCACGTCGGCCGCGAACGGGGTCGCGAGTCGCGAGGCGTGCTCGTGCGGCGTGACGCCGGGCTCGCGCGCCAGGCCGTGCTTCGCGAGCTGCTTCGCGACGCGGTGATAGGCCTGCGCGATCGCGGAGCGCGACCGCGGCCGTGCACGTGCCGACGGTGCGAGCGGGTCGGTCTCGCGGCGCCGGCGGCGGCGGACGATCACCACGATCACGATCGCGCCGGCGATCGACGCGAGCAGCCACGCGTGGTGGACGATCAGGTCCTTCAGCGACACGGCGCCTTTTTTGATCGCCGAGCCGAGATCGCGAAACAGACCGAGCTGCGCGACGAGGTCGTACTCGATCACCCACTTCGTCCATTGGAACCGCAGCGTGTCCATGAACCGCCCCATCCGCGCGCGCCAGCCGCTGCCGCCGCGGCCGAGCGGATCGTCGCGATCGGGCGGCGTCGGATCGAACGTGACCCAGCCCTTGCCAGGAAAGTAGACCTCGTCCCACGAGTGCGCGTCGCCGGCGCGGACCGCGACGTAGCCCTGGTACTCGTTCCACTCGCCGCCGTAGAAGCCATTGACCTGGCGGGTCGGGATGCCGTTCAGGCGCGCGAGGATCGCAAATGCCGAGGCGTAGTACTCGCAGTGGCCCTGCTTGCGATCGAACAGGAAGAAATCGATCGGCTCCTGGCGGCCGGGCTCCTTGAGCTCGAGCGTGTAGCTGGTGTTCGCGTCGAGCCAGTTGACGATCGCCGTCGCCTTGTCGTAGTTGTTCGTCTGGGTCGCGGTGATCGTCTGGGCGAGAGCGCGGGTGCGCGCCGTGATCTCGGGTGGGATCTGGAGATAGACCGCGTAGCTGCGCTGCAATTGCGGCGGCAACGCATTCGCGGCGGCGCGCAGCTCCACGGCAGGCGGTGGGTCGATCTGCGACCACACCGAGTAGTGCACGGTCTGCGAGTGCGCGAGCCGGAGCTCCTCGTTGTGCATCGGCTTCTGCGATGGCCGCCGCACCGTCTGCGAGCCTTCGAACACGCGCGGGTTCGACGCGCCGAACATGACGTCGGAGTCGAGCGGCTCGAGCCACACCTCCTGGCGCGTGGCGACCTCCTCGATCCGATCCGGCAACGTGGGTCGCGCGTTCATCCACGCGAGCGTGTGGCGCTCGCTGCCGGTGTGCGGATAGTCGACGGTGTCGTTCGTGAACGGCGCTTCGGCGGTCACGCTCCAGTACTTGTCGAATGCGATGCCGCGCCAGTGCAGTGGCTGCGCGTCGCGGTTGCCGCGGATCGACTCGAGCTCGACGCGCATGACGACCGTGTCGTCGCTCTTCAACACGCCGTGGCCGCCGAGCTTCACGCTCTCGGAGAACCCGGTCAGGGTGAGGCCGCCGCGGTTCTTGAGAAAGAACCCGAAGCCGACGCGTGGCAGCGCGAGGAACGCGGCGGCCGACGCGAGGAACACGCCGAGCGACAACAGGCCGGTACCGAGGAAGAACCGGCCTCCGACGATGCGCTTGCTGTCGAGGATGCGGCGGACCTCGACCCGTTCGGACGCGCGATCCGCGGCGTGTTTGACCAGCAAGTTGTCCTCCATCTCGCGGCGAAGATGAAAGAGCGTGAGCGCCCACGTCGCGGCGATCACGAAGCCGAGGAAGCACACGCCGTACGTCAGATCGGCGTTCAGCACCGAGCCCGCGACGAGCATCAGGAACGACAACAGATACAGCTGCTGCCAATCGCGCGCGGCGCGCCGGTTGTACGCCTTCGCGACGGTGAGCCAGACCAGGAACTGCGCGCCGACGCCGAGGAAGTCGCCGGTCACGACCGCGGTGAGGATCGAGTACACGAGCGCGAATACCGACGCTGTGGTCCACAGCCACGACCAGCGCTCGTAGCGGATCAGCGGCGGCTCCCAGAACCACGACGCCGCGATCGCGACGACGCCGGCGAGCGCGATCGGTCCGGCGACACCGCCGGAGCCGACCATCGCGAGGTACGCGCACGACACCATGAGATAGGTCGCGGCCTTGTGAGCGACGGCGAACCTCATGCGTCCATCACCGTGTGCGCCGAGGGCCGGCCGTTCGCGACGACCCCACGTGGGGTCACCAACACGCTCTCGACGCGCTTCGGCAGCGGCGCGAACGCGATGTCATCGCCGACGTACGGCAGCATCGCGAGCGCTCGCGCGATCCGCGCTTCGTGCTGGCGGCCGCTGCCGGGTTGCACGTGCGAGCCACGCGCGACGAGCTCGACGGTCCAGCCGACCTCGAGGTACGCGGCCGCGAGCGACGCCGCGATGCTGATCGCGCGCTCGACCGCCGAGACCTGGGTCTCGAACGCCGGCGTCATCGCACCGAACCCTCGCGACCACGGCCCGACCGGCGCGGCTTCGCCTCCGTCGGTCTCGGGCGCGTTCGCGTTGACCGCCTCACGGACCTCGGCGGGCAGCGCGTTATCGACGGCGATCACCAACCTGCGCGCGAGCTCGTCCTCGTACTCGCGGACCAGCAGCCGGCCGCTGCGCGCCGACGACTTCCAGTGGACGTCGCGCCGATCGTCACCCGCGCGATGCTCGCGCAGGCCGAAGAACTCGCCGCGCCGGCCGAGCCGATCCGCGATCGCGTCGCCACGAGTCGCGCTGCGCGGCGGTGGGCGCGGCACCGCGATCCGCGCGGGATAGACCAACAGGTCGAGCGGCGCGTCGACATCGCGCGATTTGCGGAACAGAGCGAACGGGAACTTCGTCGCGAGCCGATACCCGGTGAGCGTGTACAGCCCGCGGCGCACGAACGTATGGCGGTACGACGTGCGCTGCGACTTGGCCTCGGGGATCTTGAGGAAGTAGCAGCGCTTGTCGATCGGCGTCTTGCCCTGGAGATCCTCGACCTCGATCGAGTATGACGCGCGCTTCGCCTTGCCGTTCTTGATCACGACTTCCATCAAGAACGGCTCGCTCGCGAAGATCTTCGGCGGTGGCCGGCGCTCGACGACGAGCTTCCGTAGCGTCTGCTCCGACAGCACGCCCGACGCGATGATGAACGACAGCATCCAGCCGAGCAGCAGATACAACAGATTATTGCCGGTGTTGATCGCGGCGAAGCCGACGCCGATCGACAGGAACACGCGGATCTTGCC
>Ga0193728_1000524_pt1 | contig 18557 bp, 25 predicted proteins | sample U1c1metaG_FD_143037 | JGI IMG/M metagenome (GOLD analysis project Ga0193728, IMG submission 143037) | Soil microbial communities from a riparian zone of the East river system, Colorado, United States - U1c1 | ecosystem: Environmental > Terrestrial > Soil > Riparian zone | place: USA: East River...
GCCTCGTCGGGGCGAAGCCAGCTCTCGATTGGCCCAGCGCCGAGATCGCCGAGTTCTGCACCCTCGGGCGCACGTTCGGCGAGCGCACGGATGAGCGCCTGCGCCGTCTCGGGCAACTGGTAGATCCGCTCGCCGTGCCAAATCTCGACTGCCCACCAGTCCGGCTCGTCGTACCCCTCTGCGTCGGGACTGCGCTCGCGGATTACCCAACGCCACCATGAGTCTGCGGTTTCCTCGACAGAGGTGGCCTTCAGTAACCCTTCGATGTCGTCTTGATCGACCAGGCGCTGAAGCTGTTCTGCGTCCATGTCGTCGAGGTTATCGGCGACTTGGGCCTGGGCCGTGATGAGCGACCTCTCGGTTGCGCGAGCGTCCTTTCGCCTGAACGCCGCGGCGGACTGCTAGTCGTGGATGCGGGCGATGAGCTCGCGGCGGCGGATGACCTTCGCCGCGGTGCCGCCGAGGCGGACGTCGTAGCCGGCGTCCGCCGGGTAGAGCACCTTGTCGCCCGGGCTCAGCGCCTCGGCCTCGGAGCCGATGGCGATCACGATTCCGAAGCTGCAGTCCGCCTCGGCGCTCGCCGGGAGGATCAGGCCGGCGCGCGTCTCGGCCTCCTCGTCGGTCGGCTCGATCACGACGTAGTCGTCGAGCGGCTCCAGGGTGAGCCGGATCGGGCTCTCGTTCACGCGGGGGTCATCCAGCATGCTTGAACGATACTCCGCGCCATGGCGTCTCCGTTCATCGAGATCCAGGTCGGCGAGCGGATCGTCAAGGTCACGAATCCGGACAAGGTCTACTTTCCGGCGCGGGGCGAGACGAAGCTCGACCTCGTCCAGTACTTCATTGGGGTCGGCGACGGGATCGTCAACGCGCTCTACGAGCGGCCCTGCCAGCTGAAGCGGCAGCCCGCGGGCGCGGGCGGCGAGGTGATCTGGCAGAAGCGCGTGCCGGAGAAGCGGCCCGACTGGATCGAGACTGCGCGCGTCACGTTCCCCTCGGGACGCCACGCGGACGAGCTCTGCGTGACCGAGCTCGCGCACGTCGTCTGGGCCGCGAACCTCGCGACGCTCGAGTTCGGCGCCTGGCCTTCGCGGCGGCGCGACCCGGAGTGCCCCGACGAGCTGCGGATCGACATCGACCCGCAGCCGGGCACCGGCTTCGAGGAGGCGAAGCGTGTCGGCGCGGTCGTGCGCGAAGTGCTCGACGAGATCGGCTACGTCGGCTGGCCGAAGACGAGCGGCAACCGCGGCATCCACGTCTACTGCCGCATCGAGCCGAACTGGGATTTCAAGATCGTGCGCCGTTGCGCGCTCGCCTTCGCGCGTGAGATCGAGCGGCGTGCGCCGGATCTCGTCACCACGGCGTGGTGGAAAGAGGAGCGCGGCGAGAAGGTGTTCGTCGACTACAACCAGAACGCGCGCGACCGCACGATCCTCTCCGCGTACTCGGTACGCGGGCGACCCGACGCGACGGTGTCGGCACCGGTGACGTGGGACGAGCTGCCGGACGTCGCGACGGAGGACTTCACGATCGCGACGCTGCCGACGCGCTTCGCGGAGCTCGGCGACCTGCACGCCGGCATCAACGACGCGGTGTGCGACCTGAACGTGCTGCTCGAGTGGGTCGAGCGCGAAGAGGTGGCGGGAGAGGGCGAGGCGCCGTATCCGCCGAACTTCCCGAAGATGCCCGGCGAGCCCAAGCGCGTGCAGCCTTCGCGTGCGAAGAAGCCGAAGGACTAAGCGAGCAGCTCTTCGACCGCGAGATCGTCCGGGCGCCGCGGCGGCCGCACCTCGCGCCACGTGCACTGCTTCGGATCCTTGTCCTCGCGGAAGCGCACGAGCTTCGTGCCGTGCCGGAACCGGTGCTTCTCGAGCTTGTCGAAGCGCACCTCGACGACGAGCTCCTGCCGCACGGCCGTCTGCTCGAGATCGCCCGTGCCCCAACGGTTCGGCTCCGAGAAGCGCGCTTCGCTCTGCTCGTCGAGCAACGGCAGCACTTTCGCGGCGATTTCGGCGTGCGCCTTGGCGCCGACCGCGCACGAGCCGACGTAGTCGACGTCGCCGTCGTCGCGGTACAGGCCGAGCAGCAGCGTCGCGATCGTCGTGCGGCCGCCTTTCTTCCAGCGGATGCCGATGATGACGCAGTCCGCCGTCTTGTACGGCTTCACCTTCACGACGCCGTCCCGCGAGCCGGGGAGATACGAAAGCCCGAGCTTCTTCGCGATGACGCCGTCGAAGCCGGCGGCCTGCAGCGTCTGCAGCCACGCACGCCCTTGCTCGACGTCGTCGGACACGGGGGAGAGACGCACGCCCTTCGCGAGGCGCTCCAGCTCGGCGCGGCGTTCCTCGATCGGCAGCTCGTGGATCGGCTTCCCCTTCCAGAGCAGCAGGTCGAACGCAACGTATGTCGCGGGGATCTCCGCGGACAGCTTCTTCACGCGGCTCTCCGCCGGATGAAGGCGCATCTGCATCGCGTCGAAGTCGAGCTTGCCGTCGCGTGAGATCACGATCTCGCCGTCGAGCGCCGAGTCGGGCGGTAGGAGCTCGCCGACATCGCGCAGCTCGGGGAAATACCGGAGCAGCGGCCTGCCGTTGCGCGACCACAGCGCGATCTCACCGCTGTTGTTCTCGAGGATCCCCCGGAAGCCGTCCCACTTCGGCTCGTAACGCCACGCGCCCGCCGTGTCGGGCAGTTCCGAGACGAGCTCCGCCTCCATCGGCGGGAACGGAACCTTCTGACCCAGGGTCGCGGGACGCTCTGCATCGGCCATGTGTGCGAGCCTATCCCGATGGCCGATCTCGACGGGGTCTGGAACGTCCGCCGCGTCTCCGGCGCTCTGCCGCCGCTGATCGGCGTGCGGAAACGCATCGACGGCGACCGCGGCGCGACCTTTCTGCTGCGCGGGCGGGGCATCCCTTTTGATGTGCGCGGTCTGGAGTTGCGCTATCGCGCGCCGTTCGCGTTCTTCGTCGATCGGCTCGAGCGGAACGGCGACGGCTATCGCGGTACGGCGACCGCGTTCGGCCGCGCCTACGGCGAATTCGAGTTGAGGCGGAGCCGCAGCGACCGTTGAGAGAATACGAAGGGCGGCCCCGGGCCGCCCTTCGTCGCTACGCGCCTGTGCGCCGGCCTACTTCAGCCAGGGCGCCAGGAAGCTCTCGATCTCCCGGCAGCCGCGCGGCTTCTCGAGCCGAGCCCGCACGACCTTGTCCTCGACGACGACGAGCGTTGGCATCGTCGCGACCTCGAAGCGCTCCACGAGATCCGGGCGCTCCTTCTCGTCGACCCGGTAGAGCTTGAAGGTGCCGTGGTTGCGGCGGCGCTGGAGTACCTGGGCGAGGAACCCTTCGACGCGGCGACACGATCCGGAGACCGGTGAGTAGAAGAATACGAGACCCGGCTGGTCCTGGGGGATGCTTGCTGCGGTGGTTATTTCTGCCTCCTGGGCGGGGGTTTTTCAGAGCGCCTCGGGGCGCTCCGGAGGTTGGACATTTCTTTGCCCGAAAGACAGGTCTGTCTAACATCGTTTCACTCAGGATCGGCTCAGGAAGGTGCCGAACTCTGCACGTAACAACACGCAACTCCCAGTCGTGCGGCCCCGTCTAATGTGGCCGAGTGCGGAGGGTGGCGGTCACAGGGCTCGGCGCGGTCACGCCGATCGGGAACGACGCGCGGGCGACGTGGAAGGCCGCTGTCGCGGGTGAGAGCGGCATCGACTTCATCAGCGCCTTCGACGCGAGCGACTTCCCGGTGCGGATCGCCGGCGAGGTCAAGGACTTCGACGCATCGAGCGTCGCCTCCCCGAAGGAAGTGCGGAAGCTCGAGCGAAACGTCCTGCTCTCCCTGGGAGCCGGGAGGGAAGCGGTGGCGGACGCCGGCCTCGACGGCGCCTACGACCCGTCGCGGGTCGGGATCCTCTTCGGGACGGCGATCGGCGGACTGATCGGTATCGCCGAACAGGCGGAGGTGCTGCGTGCGCGCGGTCATACCCGCGTCTCCCCGACGTTCATCCCGAGCGTGCTCGCCGACACTGCGAGCGGCCAGCTTGCGATCTCGCTCGGTTTCCGCGGCCCGAACTACGCGCCGGTCTCGGCGTGCGCCACGGGCTCACATGCGGTCGGCGAGGCGGCGGAGATGATCAAGCGCGGCGCGGCCGACGCGGTGCTCGCCGGCGGCGCCGAGGCGTGCATCCACCCGTTGATTCTCGCCGGCTTCTGCGCGATGCGGGGGCTCGTCGCGGAAGACGAGCACCCGGAGCGCGCCTCGCGACCGTTCGACGCGACGCGCGCCGGCTTCGTGATGGGCGAGGGCGCGTGCATCCTCGTGCTCGAGGACATGGAGTCGGCCCAGAAGCGGGGCGCGCGCATCTACGCGGAGATCCTCGGCTACGGCGCCTCGAACGACGCGCATCACATCGCGCAGCCCGACCCCGACTCGATCGGCGTCTCGGAGATGATGCGCAGCGCGCTCGAGCGCAGCGGCGTCGCGCCCGAGCGCGTCGGCTACCTGAACGCGCACGGCACCTCGACGCCGCTCGGCGACGCGGCCGAGACGAAGGCGATCAAGGACGTCTTCGGCGACCACGCGTACAAGCTCGCCGTCTCGTCGACGAAGTCGGTGACGGGGCACTGCTTCGGAGCGGCCGGCGCGATCGAGGCGATGATGTGCGTGCTCGCCGTGCACGAAGGCGTGCTGCCGCCGACGATCAACTACGAGCACCCCGATCCGGCATGCGATCTCGACTACGTCCCGAACGTCGCACGTGAGGCCCGCGTCGACGTGGCACTGTCCAACGCGATGGGGCTCGGCGGCCACAACGGCTGCGTGCTCGTAGGGAGGGTGGACTGATGGACTACGACTTCGACGCACTCGAGGAGTACGCGGTCGCGCACTCGACGCCGCCCGCGGAGCTCTTCGAGCGCCTCGGCGCCGAGACGCGGGAGACACAGAACGCGCCGCAGATGATGGTCGGCGCGCTCGAGGGCGCGTTCCTCTCGTTCGTCGTCGGGATGAAGCGCCCACGCCTTGCGCTGGAGATCGGCACGTTCACGGGCTGGTCGGGGATCGCGATGGCGTCGGCGCTGCCGGAGGGCGCGAAGCTCATCAGCTGCGACGTCAACGCGGACACGACCGCGATCGCGCGCCGCTACGCCGAAGAGGCGGGCGTCGCGGACCGTATCCAGTACCTGCTCGGTCCCGCGACAGAGACGCTCGGTTCGCTCGAAGGGCCGTTCGACCTCGTCTTCATCGACGCCGACAAGCCCGGCTACATCGACTACTACGAGGCGGTGCTGCCAAAGCTCGCCGACGACGGGGTGATCCTCGCCGACAACACGCTCGCGGGCGGCAACGCGATCGCGCCGAACGGCGAGATGTCGGAGGCGATCGCGCGCTTCAACGACCACGTGCGCGCGGACGACCGCGTCGAGTGCGTGCTGCTGACGATCCGCGACGGGATCACGCTGATTCGCCGGAAGCGATGAGCTCCGGCGTCAGCTCGTCGAGCGAGCAAATCACGACGTCGGCCTGAGCAAGCGCCTCGGCGTCGGGTGGATAGCTCGGGTTCGGGATCGCGACGACGCGCATCCCCGCCGCCTTCGCCGAGCGGATGCCGCTGTGCGAGTCTTCGACCGCCGCGCAGCACTCCGGTTCGACGCCGAGCCGGTGCGCAGCCTCGAGGTAGACGTCGGGCGCGGGCTTGCCGCGTGGCACCTCCTCGGAGGAGACCGTCGCGCGGAAGTACTGCTTCAGCCCTGCGACGTGTAGCACGGTGTCAATCAGCGGCCGGTTCGACGACGACGCGACGGCGAGCGCGTAGCGCTCCGCGAGACGACAGACAGCGTCAACGGCGCCGTCGAACAACGGGAGATGCTCGCGGTAGGCCGCGAGCATGCGCCGCACGACCTCGGCGTTGATCTCCTCCGGCTCGTCCGGAACTCCAGCGGTCTCGTGGAGGTAGCGCGACCACTCGTGCGAGCTCATGCCCATCATCGCGCGCTGAATCTCGTCGTCGTAGCGCCCGCCGCGCTCTCGGACGTACTCCTCGCGCACCGCGTCCCAGACCTCCTCGGATTCGATCAGCACGCCGTCCAGGTCGAAGACGACCGCCTCGATCAAAGGCGGTGGTACCCGCGGTCCCGGTACACGAGCACGTCGCGTACCGGCCCCTGCTCGGCAACGACGACCTCGCCGACGAAGAACGTGTGGTCGCCGACGTCGTGCTCGGCGACGGTGCGCGCCTCGATCCAGCCGAGGGCACCTTCGATCAGCGGCGCGATCTGCCCCTCGCGGATCGCGACGCCCTCCCAGTGGACGATTGGCGGAAGGCTCGAGGCGAACTGGCGAGCGATCGCCTCCTGGTCGGCGCCCAGCATGCTGATCGCGAACCCGCCGGCCTGGCGGAGCAGCTCGTAGCAGGACGCCTGCTTCCCGATCGAGATCCCAACGAGCGGCGGATCGAGGGAGAGCGAGACGAGCGAGGACACGGTCACGCCCATCCGGTCACCATCGTTGTCGATCGCGAGCACAGAGACGCCGTGCGGCCACAGGCGCATCAAGTCACGAAGATCGTCGCCCGTCGGCATCGCCCGATCATACGGGCGAGGTGCGAGTCAGCCGTTGACGCGCAGCTCGTGATCGAGCAGGTGCCGCTTCGCGTCGAGCCCGCCGCCGTACCCCGTCAGCGCGCCGCTCGCACCGACGACGCGATGGCACGGCAGCACGATCGACACTGGATTACGACCGTTCGCCGCGCCGACCGCGCGAGCCGCGCGCGGCGCGCCGAGGCGGAGCGCCTGCTCGCCGTAGCTGATCGTCGTCGCGAACGGGATCGTCGCGAGCGCGAGCCACGCACGCCGCTGGAACGGCGTGCCGACGAGGTCGAGCGGCAGGTCGAACGTTCGCCGCGCGCCCGCGAAGTACTCATGCAGTTGCCGCTCGGCCTCTGCGAGGACGGGATGGTCGGCGGCGTCCGCGTCGCGCGGCGGTGACTCGCCGGGCCAGAGCACGCCGCGCAGGCCGGCATCGCCTGCGACGAGCGTCAGCACGCCGACGGGAGTCTCGATCTTCGCGAATCTCAAAGGTGCGCTTCCCAGAGGTAGTGCGCGGCGTACGAACGCCATGGCCGCCAGCGTTCGGCCCGGGCAGCGAGGCCGCGCTCGTCGTCGGGAATGCCGAGAGTGCTCGCCGCGCGGCGCAGCCCGAGGTCGCCGGCCGGGAACGCGTCGGGGTCGCGCAGCGCGCGAAGCGCGATGTAGGACGCGGTCCACGGGCCGACGCCGGGGACCTCGAGCAGCTGGCGCGAGACCGCGTCGCGATCCACTCCTGCGTCGAGCACGAGCGTGCCGGCCGCGAGGCGTTCGGCGATCGCGTAGAGCGTGCGCCGGCGCGTCGCCGGCATGCCGATTGCGTCGAGGTCGGCGGCGGCGATTGCGTCAGCCGACGGGAACGCATGCGTCAGAGATTCGTCGCGCTGCTCGAGGGGCTCCCCGGCCAACGCGACGAGCCGTGCCGCAAGGGTGCGCGCGGCCGCGAGCGAGACCTGCTGTCCGAGCACCGCGCGAATCGCGGTTTCCGCGGGATCGGCGGTTCCTGCTGCGCGCAGCCCTCGGTTGGCAGCGACGAGCGGTGCAAGCGCCTCGTCGTCGCCGAGCACCGACCCGTACGTGCGCGGATCTGCGTCGAGATCGAGCAGCTGCCGGCAGCGGTGGACGGCGGTTGCGACGTCTGCGACCGCACCGAGCGCGAACGTCGCTAGGACGTGGTCGTCGCGCGGCTTCAGCGCGACGACGCCGGTGCCGCCCGGCAGGCGCAACGTCCGGCGGTAGATGCCGTCGGATAGCTCTTCCAGGCCGTCGACCGCGCGAGCTGCGAGCCACCGCAGGACGCCGTCACGGTCGTAGGGCTGCCGCACGGCGAGGCGAAGCGTGAGGCGGCCGCCCGTCTCGCGGTCGCCGTGGCGATGCATGCGGCGCAGATCGGACGGAGACGACGCGAAGATCTGGCGGATCGTGTCGTTGAACTGCCTGACGCTCGAGAAACCCGAGGCGAACGCGATCTCCGCGAACCGGAGTGACGTCGTCTCGATCAGAACGCGTGCCGTCTGTGCGCGCTGGGAGCGCGCGAGGGCGAGCGGCGGCGCGCCGACCTGCTCGACGAGCAGCCGGTGGAGATGGCGCTCGCTGACCGAGAGCCTCTGCGCGAGCCCGCTGACGCCGGACCGGTCGACGATCCCGTCGGCGATCAGCCGCATCGCGCGGCCGACGAGGTCTGCGCGCGCATCCCACTCCGGCGAGCCCGGAATCGCGTCGGGGCGGCAGCGCTTGCACGCGCGCAACCCGGCGAGCTGTGCTGCGGCGGCGGTGCGGTAGAACGCGACGTTGCGCCGCTTCGGGCAGATCGGAGCGGGGCAGCTCGGACGGCAGTAGATGCGCGTCGTCTGCACACCGACGATGAACCAGCCGTCGAATCGCGGATCGCGGCTCTCGATGGCTCGGTAGCACTGCTCGAAATCCAGCTCGGCGACGCTCATGACCCCATCCTGCGTGCCGCAGGCAGTGCTCCGCTAGCGGAATTCGGACAGCCCGGTCCGGCGCTCAGGGCGGAGCGCCGGACCGGCGTCCGCTTACTTCACGCGGCCGAAGCCGTTCACGTCGGTGAAGTACCGCTGACGGCGCATGACCTCGCCGCCGTTCGCGTCGTTGCCGACCGCGGTGTTCCCCTCGATGGCGTTGAACTTCCCGCCGCCGAGGTACTCCTCGACGATGCCGATGTGATCCGGCAGCCCGCCGTCCCAGTTGTAGATCGCGATGTCGCCAGGGAGGGGCTCCGTGCGGCCCTTCCACATGCCCGTGGCGTGCAGCCACGCCTCGGTGGTCGGCACGTAGGTGCAGCCCTTCGCGTACACGCCTGCTCCCTTGAAGCCCTCGCAGATCGTGTACTCGGCGCCGTTGACGAAGCAGTAGCTGACGAAGATGTTGCACCACGCCACGCCGTCGACGCCGAACCACTTGCCGAACTTGTTCTTGTTCGAGTTCGCCGGGCTCTCTTTCGTGCCGAGCTCCTTCAGCGACTCTGCGAGCGCCAGCTGGCCGAGGGTGCTCGCCTTGCGGACGATCGAGACGGTCCGCGTCGGCGTCGGCGACGACTTCAGGAGCGCCAGCGTGTGGACGCCGACGACCCCGTCGACCTCGAGGTCGTGGTCGCGCTGGAACGCCCGCACTGCGCCGGCGGTCGTCGGCCCGTACTGGCCGTCGAGCTTGCCCGGCGCGTAGCCGAGCGCCTGTAGCTTCTGCTGCGCCGCGAGCACGGCCGGCCCGGCCATCAGCGGGCTCGTCACGTGCAGCTCCTTCACCTGCTGCCTGCGTGCCGTTCCGGCTGCGGCCGGCGTCTGCGTAGGCACGTCGGTGGCCATCACTGGCTCCTTTCGGTTGACGCGGCGGAATCGGGGGGCGGCACGACGGTGGTCGCGCTGGCGCCCCCGCCGCCGACGGATTTCTCGGCGCTGTTCAACATCACCTTCACGAACCGTTCGCTGAACCCGCCGAGGAATGCGGCGACGACGAACGTCGCGAACTCCTTGCCCGACTGAACCTGAAGGAGGCTGCTCTGCAGGAGGAAGTACAGCGCGAGCCCGAAGATCGAGCCGACGAGTGGACGGTACGCGCCGAGATAGAAGATCGCACGTCGTCCGACTTCCGGGTCGAGGTCGAACTTCGCCGGCGACGACATCCTCGAGAGCACGCTGACGAACGCTCCGACGGCGCCGGCAGTGAGACATGCGAAAAACGCCTGCGTCCCCGACTGCTGGAAGTGCAGTGCGCCGAAGATCCACAGGCCGAGCCCAGCGAGCACCGCGACCGGAAGCATCGCGGCGACACCTGCGAAGAGGCCCGTGACGTAGACCATGCGGGCGACCTTGTCGGCCGCGATCGAGTAGCACTCGCGTGCGGCGGTCACTCCGTGTTTGGAGCCTGCGACGAACTCGTCGACCTCTTCGTTCGACGGTCGCCCGCCCGTGCGTTCGAGGAAGGCGAGCACGCTGCTCTCGACCTCGTAGATCGAGCGAAGTGCGAGGCGCTTCGGCGTGCCGCGGAGGATCTCCTCCGACCGGATTGCGAGCTCGTCGCAGTCGTGCAGCAGGAAGACGAGCTTCTGTGCCGTACGCGGCATCAGCCAGTTGCTGAGCCGGTGCAGCCGGATCCGATGCTCGCCGAAGAACCACTCCCGGCGCGACTGCCGCTTCTCCGTCAGCGCGACCGCCGACGGTCTGCGGACGCACCAGTACGCGTCGAGGATGTCGCCCTCTGCGGACTGGAACTGCTTCAGCGTTCGGTCGTATTCCTCGCCGAGCGTTGCAAGCCGGCCGGGCTCCGCACCTTCGGCGCGAGCCCGCTCCCACGCGTAGTGCGCGCGGACGAGATCGGCGAAGAACGCGCCGCCGACGAGCTCCGTCGGCGCGGCGTCGCCGCGTGGGACGTCGAGCGGTTCCGGCGGTGTTGCGACAGGAGTCTCGAGCAGCTCGGTCATTTCGCACCGCCAACGAGTACCGGCTCCGGCGTCGCGACAGCAGGCGCGGTGACGTCGAAGGTGCGGTGGTAGGTGTTCTCGTAGTCGGCGAGGTCGAACTTGTCGAGGAACCGCCTCGCCGCCGTGCGGCCGTTCTCGATCAGCATGTCCTGCGCGCTGACCGGCAGGTTGAAGTCGGTGGTACCGACCGTCCCTGCATCCACGGTCACCGTGCGGACGCGGGTCGAGTGCGAGACGAAGCGCGCGTCCCACGCCTCCTGCGACGTGTGGAAGATGTCGACGCCGAAGCGCAGGGCCTAGGGCATGCGTGCAACGACGGCGTTCACGCCGCCGCCGACGCCCTTGCCGCCCGTGAGGGTGAAGCCGAAGGTCGGCCTGCGGAGCGGCTGTCCGGGGTTGGCGACGTCGAAGAGCCACACCGGGAAGTTCGAGAGCGTGCCTCCGTCGATGATCACGGCGCGCTGCGTCTTCAGCTCGCGCTCCGTCAGTTCGCGGAACGCGGTCTCCTTGTTGCCCAGCATGTTCATCGCCGCGTTCTCACGCTCGACGTCGATCCGGTCGACCATGACGTTCGCTGCGAACTGGTCGTTGTCGCCGGGATCCTCGACGAGCACCCGATCGCGCACGAGCTGGTACGGCTCGAAGAAGTACGGGATCGACATACTCATTCGTGCCGCATCGGCGACCTCGAACGTGTCGGGATCGATGGCCTTGTCGTCGCCCACACGGCGGTAGCGCGGCAGGTCGTCGGGCAGGACGAGGAGCGCCTTGTTCGTGACGTCGACCGCGATGAGCTTCAGACGGTAGCCCTTACCGTCATCGGTCTTCGTCGCGGCGAACGTCTTGTGCTCGAGCTGCTCGCCGAACCAGAGCCGGAATGCCTCGCCGCGGGCCAGCCCGTGCCTGCGAATGAGATTGTTGCCGCCGCCGATGATCTTGCCGGGCGGCGGGAAGTCCTGGAAGTCGGCGAAGTGCGTCTTCTTCATGAGCCCCGCGATGTCGGCGGCGTCGTGCCCGCACGCGAGGTAGCACGCGATGATCGCGCCGGCGCTCGCGCCCGCGACGTTCACCCATTTCGTGACGGGCTTCTCCGGATGCTCCGCGAACCCCAGCAGCGCACCTGCGAGACCGAGCCCCTTGACGCCTCCTCCGCGGAAGACGCCGTCGGCTTCTGCGATCCACTCCATGGCGACCAGCTCCCTTAGCTCGGGGGGACATAGCCGCAGAGTCGACCTGAACGTACTCCGCTAGACGTCGAAGGACAAGCGATTCTTCCCGCCGCGCTGGAGCCGACTCAGATCGTCAGGCCGCGATACACGTTGAGGCAGTGAACCCTGTCCCAACCGAGATCGATCCCGCGAGGCCCCGCTGCGCCGCGACCCAACGCCCGATCGTGGCGGTCAGACAGTCATCCGTCGCTGTGGGGGTGAAGCCGGACGGATTGACGACGAAAGGCGATTTGCTCGTCGTCAGGATTCCGGCGTCGTACTTCGCGAGCGCGGTCAGCGAGAGCCCGAGCAGGCCGGTGTTCGTCGTGTTCCCGTCCGGATCGTTCGCGCTGCCAGGAAAGTTGTCGTTCGCGTAGGACTGGACCGCGCGCAGTGCCTGCGACACGTCCTGCTTCACGGCCGCCTTGGACGCCTTGTCCTTGAAGGACAGATACGTGGGAGTGGCCACGCTGAGAAGAATCCCTGCGATGAACAGCACCATCAGCATCTCGATCAGCGTGAACCCCTGCTCGGATGCGAGACGGCGCTGAATGCGGCGTGCGAGTGGGGAAATGCTCACGGTACTTCTCTAACGGCTTCAAACGACAGAGTCCGTATGCCCCGAAACGTGGAACCGAAAGCAGCCCAGATTCGGGGCAGATAGGCGCGTCCGGCCGTGGTCGAGCCGTAGAGCGCATACAGGAAGGCGGCGGGGGTGAGATTCGAACTCACGGGACGCTTGCGCGCCCAGCGGTTTTCAAGACGACTGGATTTCCGCTAAGCCAGGCTGTTTCACTCGGCTGCGGGCCAGGATATGGGCCACTCCGATGCGAACTGGTCGGGTTGCATCCCGCGGCAGTCGCGGTATTGGCCCCTCCGAGCTGGCTATCGAGCGGGGCTTGGATCGCCATCGGCCCTGTCTGACCCGCTCCCTACGATCGCTGCATGGATGTAGTTGCGCTCGCCGCGACGATCGGCGGCTCGGTGGTCGCCATCACGGGTGTTGTGGTGACGGCCCGAGGTGCGAGGCAGCAGCGCGAAACCGCCAAGGAGCTGGCGGAGCAGCAGCGCGCGTCGACGCAGGAGCTGGCGGAGCTGCAGCACGAGCACGAATGGCGAGTTGCGCGCGAGTCCCGATTGCATAACGAGCTGCGAGACACATACCAGGCCGTCCTCGACCTGGTCGGCGCGATGGCGACACGGGTTGAGCGCACGCATCCGATCCTCGGGCCCGTCCCGCCACCGCTTCCGATGCCCATGGATGAGGACATGCTTCGTCTCACGGCGCAGCTAGCGAGAGTCGGTTCCGATGACGTAATCGCGGCGCTCGACGTGGTGGCTAGGACGTACCAGACCTTTCTCTTCGATGCGAGCACCCTTGATCGGGTCATAGAGCGACCGACGTCCGGCGAGCGCGACGCTCGGCAAAACGTCGACGCTGCCCGTCAGCAGTTCAGAGATGCGCAGGCCGGACTCGGTCGTGCGATCCGTGCTGAGACGCGGGCCTAAAATTCACACCGACCTCAGCCGAGCCGTTCAACGACACCCCTGCCGAGCGGGCGATCCGCACGTGGCGCAAGGCAAACGACAAGGAGGTGGCACAGGCCGCTGATGAGGGACGCGAGCCGAACTTGGTCGAGCCGATCGGGTTGCACGATGCGCGGCACACGTTCGCGTCGCTGATGATCGCGGCCGGCGTGAACGCGAAGGCGCTCTCCACGTACATGGGGCACGCGTCGGTGACGATCACGTTCGACAGGTACGGGCACCTCATGCCGGGCAACGAGGACGAGTCGGCGAAGCTGCTCGATGCCTACCTCGCGAAGGCGCGGGAGGCGTAAGACCCGATAGCTTCGAAGCTTCGTGGGAATCGCGGCGCTCGCTGTGGCGGTGCTCGCCCTCCTGTTTACGGTGGGCTCGTTCTGGTGGCTCTACACACGCCGCGGTTCGCTTGAAGTGGCGCGGCCGGGAACGTACGCGTACGCCGCGAGCACTCTGCGACTACGAGTTCCGCTCGCGTTCTACAACACCGGGGCGAGGGCACTCATCGTCTCGGACCTCCGAGTCGCCGTCGTCGATGATTCGGCGTGCCCTCCGCTCTTATGGCTCGCAGTAGTTTCGAAACTGCTGCCCGACGGCCGGAATGCGCGAGATTACTCGACACCGTTCGCTGTGCAAGGGCGTGCGACCCGCGAGGTAGTAGCGGAGTTCGAGGGCTTCTGGTGCCCGTTGCTTGGCACGAAGCACCGAATGCGACTCGAAGCGAAGCTCCACCCGGACGACAGCTGGCTCGACATCGTGGACTTCGACTGGTGGGCGCCGCCGCCTGGAGCGTCAATGGGCCAATACATCACGTATCGGAACGCGCCACCGGAGGAGCAGTAAGCGTCGGCAGGCGCCGCGGGCCAGTTGCGGGCCAGTGAGGGCCCGATAACAGGGGTCTTGAGCGGTCTTGACGCGCGTTCTATGACGAACCGCGATCCGCTGTCGGAGCCGGCGAATCCCAATCTCTATGCGGGTTTGGGTTGGTTAAAGGCGGCGGGGGTGAGATTCGAACTCACGGGACGCTTGCGCGCCCAGCGGTTTTCAAGACCGCCCCGTTCGACCGCTCCGGCACCCCGCCGCGCCAGCCCTTTCTACCGGACTGGCGCGCGGAGCCGCGCTCAGACGCGAGCGGCCTCCTGTGGTGTGCGACCCTCCACCGGCCGGGCGTCGACGCGCACGAGCTCAGCGATCACGAGGAGCCCAACGGCCACGCCGATTGCCCCGCCTAGCTCCTTCGCGTTGCCCACGCCGAGCGCGCGGAGGCCTCCCCAGCCGACGAGGTACGACCAGCCGGCCAACGCCGCTCCGTAGACGAGCGCCCGGCCGTGGTCCTGACCACGGCCAGGTTGCTCGGTGTAGGGCCTGCCCCTCCCGCCGGCACGCGAGATCGAGACGAGACCGAGCAGCGCCTCGAGCTCCTGTGCACGACGCAAGGCGTAGTCGTAGATCTGCGTGTTCCTCAGCTCGTAGACCAGCACGCCGAGCGTCGCGACGAGCCCGAGCGCCCCGACGGCGAGCCGCTCAGAGGCTGAGCCCGAATGGCCGAGCACGGCAACCGCCGCACCGGCGATCGTGGGGATGAACGCCAGGAGCTTGAAGCGCACGTCCGTGAGCGTGCGCAGCAGATCCGTCGTCTCGTCGTAGTCGAGCCGAAGGCGTTCGTCGCCGTCGCTCATGTCCGTGCGGCGGGCTTGTGCTTGCGGGCGATAGGTCCTTCCGGGCCGCCGACCGCGTTCGACCACATCAGCTGCACGGGAACGTGCGTGCCGCGGTTCGTCAGCGGCACTTCCTTGAAGACGTCCTTGAGCGTCGGCGCCTCGTCGATCGGGATGTCGCCGATCTCACCGCCTCGCGCCGAGTACCACCCAAGTAGCTTGTCGTTACCGGTGCGGATGGCCTCGCCGACATCGGGGTCGGTTCGTGCTTCGCACAGCTCGTGGTAGAACGTCGCGCAGATGCTCTTCCACGGCTTGTCGAACGCGACGATGCCGTTGGTTCCTTCCGCGTACACGCCTACGGCGTACAGCACGACGTCAGTCTTCGTGCCGCGCTTCGCGTGGACGGACCCGTGATAGCCGCCGAGCCCGTGCTTGGAATCGGCTGCTTCGTCGTGTTCTCCCACGGCCGCGTGGGGCTCGCGCCGTTCTGCGTGTCCCGTCGAGCTCCCGTCGACGAGCACGATGCCTCGCGGGAGCATGAAGTTGAACACGGTGGTTGCGAGGTTGAACCCGGTGAGCGCGCCTGACCGGTCGAGTCCTGCGACGAATCCCTCGATCACGTCGCGGAAGACGCGCGCCGGAACCGGCCCGTCGAGGAACCGCGACGCTTTGAAGACGGACGACGTCTTACCGTCGGCGTCGTACTGCGCCAGCACGTTGTTCAGGTGCCGGTCGCTCATTGCCGCCGACAGCCCCCAATCGATGCGCGTCACGTCGTCCGCGCTCCACTTGTCCTTCCCACCGACGTACACGTTGGTGAAGGTGAGGTGCTCGATCGTCCTCCCGCCCCAGTAGTGGAGGTTCAGGCCCGGCTGCGCAGCGAAGCCGGGTGCTCGCGCTGCGTGCTCGCGTCCGGCGCGGTAGTGCGCGCCGGGTGGGCGGCGACCGTCGTGATCCGTGGCGCCGTCGTCAGGGTGGTTGCCATGCCTCCTCCTTTCGGATGGAGCGCCGCAAACTCCTGGACGTCCCGACGATTCCGCCTACGGCGGTGCCGTCAGCACCTAACGATCAAAGCGCGCTCGGCGCGCGAAGTCAATCCGTTCGGCTAGCGAGCGACGATGGCCGGTGCCCCGTAGGGCAACAGTACGTCGGGCACGTCGCCCTGGAAGTTCTCCAGCACGGCGAGCAGCGCCCGGTCGGTGACCGCCGTGCCGTTGAGCGTGTGTGGCGTCGCGAGATTCTTGCCGTCGCGGTAGCGGATGCCGAGCCGCCGCGCCTGGAAGTCGGTCGTGTTCGACGTCGACGTCAGCTCGCGGTAGCGCTCCTGTGCCGGGAACCAGCCCTCGCAGTCGTACTTCTTCACCGCAGGCGCGCCGAGATCGCCTGCCGCGACGTTGACGACGCGGTACGGAATGCCGAGCCCCTGGAGGATCTGCTCCTCGATCGCGAGGATGCGCTCGTGCTCGTCGGCGGATGCGCTCGGCTCGCAGTACGTGAACATCTCCACCTTGTTGAACTGATGCACGCGGAACATGCCGCGCGTGTCCTTGCCGGCGGCGCCTGCCTCGCGGCGGAAGTTCGTCGAGTAGCCCGCGTAGTGCAGCGGCACTTCCTCGAGGATCTCGCCCATGTGCAGGCCGGCGAGTGCGACCTCCGACGTTCCGGTCAGATACAGGTTGTCGCTCTCGAGCTCGTAGAGGTTCGACGCTTCCGTCGGCAGGAAGCCCGTGCCGTACATCGCCTCCTCGCGCACGAGCACCGGCGGCAGCACCGGCAGGAAGCCCGCCTTCGCGACGACGTCGAGCGCGTAGCGGTAGAGCGCCAAGGCGACGAGCGCGGTGTCGCCGATCATGTAGCCGAAGCGCGCGCCCGACAGCCGCGCGGCGCGCTCCATGTCGAAGCGGCCGATCTCGGTGTGCTCCTTCGCATCGGTGAGCTTCGGCGGCTCGCCCCAGCGGCGGATCTCCTCCGCGTCCTCGTCGGTGTCGCCGTCGGGCGCCGAGTCGTCGGGAGGATTCGGGATCACGGTCAGCGCCTCGTCGCGCTCCGCCTCTGCGGCGGCAAGCTCCTGCTCCGCCTGCTGCAGCGCCTCTTTGACGCCGCGCAGCTCCTCGAGCTGCTCCGGCGTCGGCTTGCCCTTCAGCTTCGTCTTGCCGCGCAACTCGTCGACCCGCGGCACGACCGCGCGCCAACGCTCGTCGGCGGCGAGCCACGCGTCGAACTGCGCTGCGGCGCCCTTGCGCGCGAGCTTGCGCCGGAAGTCGTCCGGGTCGTTCCGGGCTGCGCGCTGGTCGATCATGTAACGGAGTCTAAGTAGGCCTCGAGCAGAAGCGCGATCCCTTCCTCGTGCACGGACGGGACGACGAGGTCGGCGCGGGCGAGGATGTCCGGGTGCGCGTTCGCGACCGCGACTGCGTAGCCGGCCCAGTCGAGCAGCTCGCGGTCGTTCTCGCCGTCGCCTCCGCCGACGGTCTCGGCGGCCGTGAAGCCGAGCCGATCCGCGACGAACTCGAGCCCTGCACCCTTGCTCACGTCGGGATGTGCGAACTCGAGGAAGTGGGGCAGCGACTTCGAGACGAAGAGCTTGCCCTCGAAGCGCGGCTTGAGTACGTCCTCGAGCGCGTCGAGCTCCTCCGGGATACCGACCGCGACGAGCTTCGTCGGATCGTCGTGCAGCCATTCGTGAAGGTCCCCGACCTCGTGAACGGGAATGTGGTTGAAGTCGGCGTACGCCCGCGCCTCCGGCGTCTCCGACTCGACGTACAGCTTGTCGTCGACGTAGCAGTTGATATGGAACCCGGCCTCCGTCACGGCGTCGATCGCTTCGAGGGCGGCTTCGCGCGGGATCGGCACATGCCGCAGCCATTCGCCGGTTGTCGGGTCGGCGACGACCGCGCCCTGGTAGCAGACCACCGGATCGTCGATCCCGGCCTCGAGCACGAAGGGCCGGGTCGAGACGAACATGCGCCCGGTGACGACGATCACGTGCGTACCCGTGGCGCGCACGGCAGCGATGGCGTCGCGCGTGCGCGGCCGGAGCACGGCGTCCTCCGCGATCAGCGTGCGGTCGAGGTCGAACGCGAAGGCCGCGACGCGGCGCGGGAAGTTCGGCGGAAGCTCGAGCAGCGCTACGGCGTGCCGCCGGTCGCCTTCACCACGTACGAGGCGACGTCGGCGATCTGCTGGTCGGAGAGCTGGCCCTTGAACGACGGCATCGCGCCCTTGCCGAGCGTGATGCGTGCGGTCGCGAGGCGGTAGTCCGGCTTGGCCTGGTCGAGGTTCGGCCCGACGGTGCCGGTGGCCTTCGCGTCCGCCAGCGTGTGGCAGCCGACGCAGCCCGACTTGAGGAAGAGCGCCTTTCCCGCGACCGGGTCGCCCGTGAGCTTGGAGGCCGGGGTGGCGGGCGCCAGGGTCGGCTTCGGGAGCGAGCCGACGACCTTCGAAGGCGTTGGCGCGACGACGCCTTCGGCACCGCAGCCCGCGAGCAGCAGGCCCGTGGCCAGGGCGGCGAGGCTGATGAGGGCGGCGCGGGTCATCGGAGTGGCAACTTTACTCAACTGCCGGATCGCGGGCCTGCGACAACGTTCGCCTATACCCCGGGGCTACCATGAAGGCATGA
>Ga0193728_1000525_pt1 | contig 18547 bp, 21 predicted proteins | sample U1c1metaG_FD_143037 | JGI IMG/M metagenome (GOLD analysis project Ga0193728, IMG submission 143037) | Soil microbial communities from a riparian zone of the East river system, Colorado, United States - U1c1 | ecosystem: Environmental > Terrestrial > Soil > Riparian zone | place: USA: East River...
CCGGGGGACCTCCTCGGCGGGTCCAGCGCCATCAACGCGATGGCGCACCTGCGCGGGCACCGGGCGATCTACGACGGCTGGGCCGCGGGCGGGGCGCACGGCTGGGGATTCGCGGACCTGCTGCCGTGCCTCCAGCGGAGCGAGAGCGCGGCCGGCCGGGATCCCGCGCTGCGCGGCATGGATGGCCCGGTGCGGGTCAGCCAGGCGACGGCCGATCCGCATCCGGTCGCGCGGGCCTTCGTGGCGGCGCTCGCCGCGGCCGGGCACCCGGTCTCCGGCGATCTCAGCGGCCTGGAGCAGGAGGGCGTGGCCTGGCACGACCTGGCCATCGCCGACGGGGAGCGGGTCAGCTCGGCCGACGGCTACCTGCGGCCCGTGCTGGGCCGGCCCAACCTGACCGTCGAGACCGGATGCCTGGTCACGGGCCTCGCGGTGCGCCGCGGCCGGTGCACCGGGGTGCAGTACGTCCGCGAGGCGGCCCGCGAGCCGGTACAACCACGGTGAGGCAGTCGCGGCGCTCCGCAGCGGGCTGCCCGGCGAGGTCCCCGACCTGCACCTGTTCCCGATCCTCCTGCCGCTGGCGCCGCCTGGCTGCGAGCCGCCCGCCGACGGCTACGTCCTGGTCGCCTCGGCCGTCGCGCCGGACAGCCGGGGCACGGTCCGGCTGGCCTCCGCGGCACCGGACGCGGCGCCCCTGATCGACCCGAACTTCCTGGCCGACGAGCGTGACCTGGACCGGCTGGAAGCCGGGTTCGGGATGGTCCGCGCGGCCGCGGCGGGCGACGCGTTCGCCGGGCTGCGGAAGGCTGAGGTGTGGCCCGGCCCTGACGTCACCAGCCGCGGCCAGATCCGGGACTACATCCGGCGTACCGTGTTCAGCTACTACCACCCGGCCGGCACCTGCCGGATGGGCACCGGCGCCGGCGCGGTCGTCGACCCGCGGCTGCGCGTGCACGGCGTGGCCGGGCTGCGGGTGGCCGACGCGTCGGTGATGCCGGTCATACCGAACGCGCACCTGAACGCGACGGTGCTGGCCATCGCCGAGCGCGCCGCCGAGCTCATCGCCGCCCGGTAGGTCGGCGTTCTCAGCCGGCGGAATCCGGCGCCGCGCCGTCGGGCCACTCCCAGCGGGGAACCTCCCGCAGCGGGTGCAGCTGCTCGTCGGTCTCGGCGTGGGAATTCTGCATCGCGACGTGCGAGCCGAACTCGACATGCGATCGCAGGGCCTCCCGGAAGGGCGGATCGTCGGGCAGCCCGGCCTTGTCCGCCGCTGCCATGTACAACTCAACGAACCGCGCCCGCTGCGCCTCGGCGATCTTCAGGCCGCGATGCATGTCGATCAGGTGCCCGAAGCCGCCCATCGTGCGGGTGAAGTCGTCCGGCCCGCCGAACGACTCCGCGTCGAAGATCGACTCCATAATCACATCCTATTTGGCACGCCGGATTCGGCCGTAGCGGAGCCCAGAGCGGACCGGTCCCGGCGAAACGCGGCGTTCACCGTTTCTCCACCGCCAGCGGGCCTGCGTTCACCACGCAGTTACCGGCCGCGCGGCAATGCTGGCCGGCATGGCTGACTTCCTTGTTGTCGTCGGGATCGTCGCGTTCGTGGCGGCGATGCTGGGCTTGATCTGGGGGCTGGAGCGCGTATGACCGTCACTCAGGGACTCCTCCTAGCTCTGTCCATAGCCGTGTTCATCTACCTCGGCGTGGCGCTGTTCAAGGCTGAGTGGTTCTGATGAACTTCACCTGGACCATCGTGGTCCTCGTCGTCTTCCTGGCCATCGCCTGGCGCTTCCTCGGCTCGTACATGGTGTCGGTGTACGAGGGGCGGGCCAGGTGGCTGGCGCTCATCGAGCGCCCGATCTACCGCGTCGTCGGCGTCGACCCGGAGAGCGAGCAGTCCTGGCCGCGCTACGCCTCGTCGATGATCGTCTTCTCCGCGGTGGCCATCCTGATCTCCTACCTGTTCTTCCGGCTGCAGGGTCACCTGCCGCTCAACCCGCAGCACCTGGCCGGCGTGACGCCGGCGCTGTCGTGGAACACGGCCGTGTCGTTCGTGACCAACACCAACTGGCAGGCGTACTCGGGCGAGTCGACGATGTCGTACCTGTCCCAGATGGGCGCGCTGGCGGTGCAGAACTTCCTCAGCGCCGCGGTCGGCGTCGCGGTGGCGGTGGCCCTCATCCGGGGGCTGTCCCGGCGGGGCTCGAAGACGATCGGGAACTTCTGGATCGACCTGGTCCGCGGCACCATCTACGTCCTGCTGCCCATCGCGTTCCTGGCCGCCTTCGTGTTCATCGGCCAGGGCGCCCTGCAGACGCTCAACGGCCCGGTGCACGTGCACGACGCTCTCAACGGCGTTTCGCAGGTCATCCCGCGCGGCCCGGTCGGCTCGCAGGAGGCCATCAAGCAGCTGGGCACGAACGGCGGCGGGTTCTTCAACGCCAACGGCGCGAGCCCGTTCGAGAACCCGACCGGGGTCACGAACCTCCTGTCCATCATCCTCATCCTGTGCATCCCGGTCGCGCTGACGTACACGTTCGGCAAGATGGTCGGCAGCCTGCGCCAGGGCGCCGCCATCCTCGCCGTGATGGCGGTCATCTTCGCTGGCTGGCTGGCGATCGCCGCGGTGGCCGAGCACCAGGCCAACCCGGCGGTCGCCACGGCCGGGGTGGTCCAGCAGCCCACGGGCAACATGGAGGGCAAGGAGATTCGCTTCGGCGACACCTCCTCGGCGCTGTACAACATCACCTCGACGCAGACCTCGACCGGCAGCGTCAACTCGGCGATGGACTCCTACAACCCGATGGGCGGCTTCGCGGCGCTCACCGGGATGATGCTCGGCGAGATCACGCCGGGCGGCGTCGGCAGCGGCCTGTACACGATCCTGCTGTTCGCCATCATCGCGGTGTTCATCGGCGGGCTGATGGTCGGGCGAACACCGGAGTACCTGGGCAAGAAAATCCAGGCCAAGGAGGTGAAGCTCGCGACCCTGGGCGTCCTGGTGATGCCGATCACGGTCCTGATCCTGACCGGGATCGCGGTGTCGGTGCACGCCGGCCAGGTCGCGCCGCTGAACGCCGGCCCGCATGGCTTCTCCGAGATCTTGTACGGCTTTACCTCGGTCACCAATAACAACGGCTCGGCGTTCGCGGGCCTGAGCGCCAACTCGGCGTTCTACAACGTCGTCATGACCATCGGCCTGCTGCTCGGGCGCTTCGCGATCATGGTGCCCGTGCTGGCGCTGGCCGGGGCGCTGGCGGCCAAGGAGACGGTCGCCGCCGGGGCGGGCACTTTCCGCACCGATACGCCGATCTTCGGCGGCCTGCTGGTCGGCGTGATCCTGATCGTCGGCGCGCTCACGTTCTTCCCCGCCGTGTCACTCGGGCCGATCGTCGAGCAGCTGTCGCACGGGAGGTTCTTCTGATGTCGGGGGCAGACGAGCGCGTGACCACGGCCGCGGCCTGTGCCGCCCGGCCACTGTTTCTCCGCAGTGCGGGCCGCGCCGATCACCAGATCGCCGGCCGGCCGTCTCACGGAAGGTCCTGCACCCATGCCAGCGGTTGACGAATCTCAGGTGCCCGCGCCCGGCTCGCCGGGGGGCGGCCCGAGCGCCGCCCGGGGCGTCAGCCAGCCCCGCAGCCTGTTCGACCGGGAAATCCTCGGGCACGCCGCGGTCGACTCCCTGAAGAAGTTCGATCCCCGAGCGCAGGTGAAGAACCCGGTGATGTTCGTCGTGCTGATCGGCACGATCGTCACGCTCATCGAGTCGATCGCCCACTCGAGCACCTTTGCCTGGTCGGTCACCGTCTGGCTGGCCCTCACCGTCGAGTTCTCCAACTTTGCCGAAGCCGTCGCCGAGGGGCGCGGCAAGGCCCAGGCTGACACGCTGCGCCGGATGCGGACCGATACCGAGGCCCGCCGCCTGCGGCCCGACGGGTCGGAGGAGCGGGTCGCCGCCGCCGGCCTGGCCAGGGGGGACCTGGTGGTCTGCGAGGCCGGTGACATCATCCCCTCCGACGGCGAGATCACCGAGGGGGCGGCGTCGGTGGACGAGTCAGCGATCACCGGCGAGTCCGCGCCGGTGATCCGCGAGTCCGGCGGGGACCGCTCGGCCGTGACCGGCGGGACCAAGGTGCTCTCGGACCGCATCGTGGTGCAGATCACCGCCGAGCGCGGCCACACCTTCCTGGACCGGATGATCACCCTGGTCGAGGGGGCGAGCAGGCAGAAGACGCCGAACGAGATCGCGCTGACGATCCTGCTCGCGGCGCTGACGATCATCTTCGTCCCGGTCGTCGTCGTCCTGCAGCCCTTCGGGCACTTCGCGGGCGCGACGGTCTCGGTGATCGTGCTGGTCGCGCTGCTGGTCTGCCTGATCCCGACGACTATCGGGGCGCTGCTGTCGGCGATCGGCATCGCCGGCCTCGACCGGCTGGTGCAGCGCAACGTGCTGGCCTTGTCCGGCCGGGCCGTCGAGGCGGCCGGTGACGTGCAGACCCTGCTGCTGGACAAGACCGGCACGATCACCCTCGGCAGCCGGCAGGCCTCGGCCTTCCACCCGGTCGACGGGCATACCGAGGAGGAGCTCGCGGCGGCCGCGCAGCTGTCCTCGCTGGCCGACGAGACGCCTGAGGGCCGCTCCATCGTGGTGCTGGCCAAGGATAAGTTCGGGATTCGCGAGCGCGAGCTGGGCGCCGACCACGTCTTCATACCGTTCACGGCGCAGACCCGGATGTCCGGGATCGACGTGGACGGACGGCAGATCCGCAAGGGCGCGGCCCAGTCGGTGCGCGAGTGGGTCAGTGCGCAAGGCGGCTCGCCGTCGGCTGAGCTGGATGCCGTCGTGGAGCAGGTGGCCCGGGCGGGCTCGACGCCGCTCGCCGTGGCCGATGGGCCCAGCCTGCTGGGGGTGATCGAGCTCAAGGACATCGTGAAGCAGGGCATCGCGGAGCGGTTCGCCGAGATGCGGTCGATGGGCATCCGCACGGTGATGATCACCGGCGACAACCCGCTCACCGCCGCGGCCATCGCCCAGGAGGCCGGCGTCGATGACTACCTGGCCGAGGCGACCCCCGACGCGAAGATGGCCCTGATCAGGACCGAGCAGGAGGGCGGCAAGCTGGTCGCGATGACCGGCGACGGCACCAACGACGCTCCGGCCCTGGCCCAGGCGGACGTGGGGGTCGCCATGAATACCGGGACGACCGCGGCCAAGGAAGCCGGCAACATGGTCGACCTCGACTCCAACCCGACCAAGCTCATCGACGTGGTCGAGATCGGCAAGCAGCTGCTCATCACGCGCGGCGCGCTGACCACGTTCTCGATCGCCAACGACGTGGCCAAGTACTTCGCCATCATCCCGGCGCTGTTCGTGGCCACCTTCCCGCAGCTGAAGACCCTCAACATCACGGACCTGCACAGCCCGCAGTCGGCGGTCCTGTCCGCGGTGATCTTCAACGCGCTCGTGATCGTTGCCCTCATTCCGCTCGCCCTGCGCGGGGTGCGGTTCCGGCCGTCGGGTGCCGCCGCGATCCTGCGCCGCAACGTCCTCATCTACGGCGTCGGGGGGATCATCGTGCCCTTCATCTTCATCAAGATCATCGACCTCATCCTCACCGCGACGGGAGCCTTCTGATGCTCGCCAGCCTGCGCCCGGCCATCCTGGTCTCGGTCATCTTCTTCGTCCTGCTCGGCCTGGCGTATCCCTATGCCGAGACCGGCATCGCGCAGGGGATCTTCTCCGGGGCCGCCAACGGCTCCCTGACTAGGAACGGCTCCACGCAGGTCGGCCAGGCCTGGAAGGGCACCCGCTGGTTCCAGGGGCGGCCGGACGCCGACGACCCGATGGCCACCGGCGCGTCGAATCTCGGGCCCCGGTCCAAGGTCCTCGTTCAGGACACCCGCAAGGTGATGGCCGCGCTGCGGAAGGAGGGGATCACGCCCACCGCGGACCTGGTCACCACCTCGGGCAGCGGCGTCGACCCCGACATCTCCCCCGCCGATGCCTACGCCCAGGTGAACGCCGTGGCCAGGGCCCGGGGCCTGTCGGCCGGCGTGGTGCGCCACCTGGTGGCAACGCAGGTTCAGTCGCCGCAGCTGGGGTTCCTCGGATCGTCCTACGTCAACGTCCTGCGGCTCAACGAGGCCCTGGCCAGGGTGCGATGACAGCGCTCCAGTGCGCCCGCGTCGGGCGGCCAGATGCCCGGGGCGAGCGGCTGGATGCCCGGGCGCGAGGCCAGCGGGTGCGGCCGCCAAACTGAGAAATGGCACACGATCGCGTCGTTGCCGCAATGCGCTGACCGGGAGGGGAGCGATGAGACGCAGCGTGACCGGCACGGCTGCCGCGCTGGCCAGCATGGCCCTTCTCACCATCGCGATGCTCCCGCTGCGCAGCCACCTGAGCGTCGCCACCTCGGCTCTGGTCCTGGTCGTGCCGGTCGTCGTCGGGGTGGTCAGCGGCGGGTTCGTCGCCGGCGCCATCAGCGTGGCCGCCGGGTTCCTCGTCTACGACTTCTTCTTCATCCCGCCCTACCTGACCCTGCTGGTCGGCGCCCCGCAGAACTGGGCCGCGCTGGGCGTGTACGCCGTCGTGATGCTCCCGGTCGCCCAGCTCGTGGCCAGGATGAACGTGGCGCGCGCGACGGCACGCCGCCAGGAGCGGGAGACCCGGCAGCTGTTCGAGCTATCGGACCTGCTCGTTGAGGACAAGCCGCTCGACGTGCTACTCTCCGTGATCGTGACGACACTGGCCGACGTGTTCGGGTCGCGCCAGGTTGCCCTCTTCCTGCCCAGTGCCGAGCGGCTGGAAATTGCCTCGTCGACCGGCGACCCGTTCCCCGATGAGGTGCTGCGCCGGGTGCTTCCCGCGCCCGGCGAGGTCGCGGAGTCATCGGCGCGGGACGGGCTCCTGACGGTGGCCCTGGCCGCGGCTGGCCGCCCGGTCGGCCTGCTCGTCCTCTCCGGCGAGGTCGCAGCCCGGTACGACCGCGAGCCGCTGATGCTGTTCGCTAACCAGGTCGCCCTGGCCGTTGAGCGCTCCCAGCTGCGGGAGCAGGCCCTCCGGGCGAGGGTGACCGAGGAGATGGCGGCCCTGGCCAAGACGCTCGTCGCCGCGGTCTCCCATGACCTGCGGACCCCGCTGGCCTCCATCAAGGCATCGTCGTCCACGCTGGCTGACGCCGCGCTCGACATCAGCCCGGAAGCGGTCAAGCGACTCGCCTCGCTCATCGACGCCCAGGCGGACCGGCTCGCCAGCCTGGTACAGAACCTGCTGGACATGAGCCGCATCCAGGCCGGGGTCCTGCAGCCCCGCCGCACGGTCGCCTCGCTCGCCGACCTGGTCGCCAGCGTCGTCCGCGACGCGGCCCCCGGCCTGCGGGGCCGCAGCATCAGCGTCGAGCTGCCCGCCGACCTGCCGCCCGTCGACGCCGACCTGGTGCTGATCGACCGGGTGCTGACTAACCTGATGGACAACGCCATCCGGTACAGCCCGAAGGACAGCCCGATCACCATACGCGCGACGGTCACGGCGCCGCAGACCATCGAGGTGTGCGTCACCGACCACGGCCCCGGCGTGCGCCCGGAACAGCGCAACGACGTCTTCGAGCTGTTCGCGCGCCGGGCCGACGACGCCGGCGCCGGGCTTGGCCTCAGCATCGCCAAGACGTTCATCGAGGCCCATGGAGAGCGGATCTGGGCGGCGGACGCCCCCGGCGGCGGAGCACAGTTCTGCTTCACGCTGCCGGCGGCCGCGCTGGAGCCGGAGGATCCGAGAGTTGCCGCAGATTCTCGTCATTGACGACGATCCGGGCCTGCTCAGCGTCTGCCGGGTGGGACTCGAGGCCTTCGGTCACCTCGTGCGGACCGCGGAGACGGGGCGCGAAGGGCTCGCTCAGGCGGCGATCCGGGCTCCGGACGTCATCGTGCTCGACCTGGGCCTGCCTGACCTGGACGGCCTCGAGGTCTGCAAGCGCATCAGAACCTGGAGCGACATTCCCATCGTCGTCCTGTCCGCCGACGGCTCCGAGGACCGCAAGGTCGACGCGCTCGACCACGCTGCCGACGACTACATGACCAAGCCATTCGGCATGCGCGAGCTCAACGCCCGGGTGCAGCTGGCCCTGCGCCACCACCGGAGCACGGGCGAGGACGGCGAGCAGCCGACGTGCCTCGATGTCGGGCCACTGCACCTCGACCTGGCCCATTACGAGGCCACCTACGACGGCCGGTCCCTCGACCTGGCGCCGAAGGAGCTCGAGTTCCTGGCCTACCTGGCCCGGAACGCCGGCAAGGTCTGCACCCGCCAGATGATCCTGGAGCACGTCTGGGGCCCGGGCTACCGCCGCGAACTGCAGTACCTCAAGGTGTACGCCTACCGGATCCGGCGCAAGCTCGGCGACGAGAAGGGGCAGTTCCTGCAGAGCGACGCGTCGGTCGGCTACCGGCTGGCCGCGCCCGCTGCGTGACCGCCGGCCGCGGTCAGCTCTTCGACGTCCACGAGGTCGACCGGCCGGGCCAGGGCGCGCTTGTACCGGAGCAACTCGGCCAGGGGCAGCATGCCCGTCCCGGCGGACGGCGACCACTCCTTCTCCTGCTACGGCTCCGGTGCTGGTGCTGGTGCCGGCGGCGCGTGCTCGGCTGCCATCCGGCCCAGCTCGGCGTAGTCGTAGGCGGCCTCGGGCTTCGCGCGCACCAGCCGTATGCCCGGTGACCAGGACTCCGTCAGGCCGGCCCGCCTGCGCGAGCGCCGCCGTCTCGCCGGCGCTGGCCGCGTTCACGTCGCACGTCGCGACCGAGCAGCCCTCGGCGGCGAGCTGGATGACGAGCGCCCGCCCCATCCCCGAGCCACCGCCGGTCACGACGGCGAGCTTTCCGGCGAAGAAGTCCATCTGTCCTCCTGGATGTCGGCGGCATCCAGAGCCCGCCGCCCGGGCGGTGCTGACGGATCGGCTGGCCCTGCTTGTGGAGCACGGGATCCTGGAGCGAACGACAGCGTCGAGCGGCCGCGAGGAGTACTCGCTCACCGCCAAAGGGCATGAGCTGTGGCCCACGATCCGCTCCCTGATCGCCTGGGGGAACGAGCACTACGTGCCCGATGGCCGTCGGCGCCGGTTCGCGCACGCCGGCTGCGGGGACCCGATCGGCCCGGACGGGCGGTGCGAGACCTGCGAGGTCGTTCCGCTGCCGGCTGACCTCATGCTGTTGCCCCGCGTCAGCAGCTCCCCGGCCGACAAGAACACTGACGTGGTGAGTCGCGCGCTGCGGGCTCCCCACCGCCTGCTCGAGCCGATTGACCGCGTCGCCGGCCCGGGCGAGGCCGGCGCATGAGCTCGCCCGGCTCTGACCGCCGCCCGGCTCGGGCTAGTTCTCCATGACCTCGCGGCTCATGGTGCGTCCAGGAACGGCGGGACCGGCCAGGACGGTGGAGACCCGGCCGAGTACATCATCGACGCTCTCCGTGACCATGGTGTGCATCGACTCATCGATGTCGAAGGCGTAGGCGATCTGCGTGGTGTCGTCCGGGGCGGAGGCCAGCGTGATCGCGGTGACCACATCGCCGGGGACCGTCATCACCAGGCGGTCCGGCTCGGACACCTCGTCGTAGCGGCCGGTCAGCGCGATCTCGTCACCATCGGAGGAGATGACGGTCGCCTGCCAGGACCCTCCGGTCCGCACGTCCAGCACTGCCGTCCCCGGCTTGGCGGGCAGCCAGCCTTCGAACTGATGGGGCTGGGTGAGGGCCTGCCAGACCCGCTCACGCGGCGCCTTCAGGGTGCGGGTAACAGTGAAATCACTCATCGTAATCCTCCTAAATTCGCGAGCAACACGGCCGGGCCGGAGACCGTCGCTGGCGGGCAGCGACTGCGGCATGATCAACGCTAGGAGTGACAGAGGACGAGGGCCAGGGCCAATTCCAGGCCAACATGACCGGGCCAATCTGACGCGGTAGCGTCACCTCGGTGGAGGTTCATGTCAGTCTGCTCGGACGTTCGGATCTCGCCGGCGAGATCTATCGCCAGCTACGGGCCACCATCATCGCGGGCCGCCTGCACGCGGGTGACGCGCTGCCGCCGACCCGTGAGCTCGCGCGGCGGCTGAGCGTGTCCCGGCGCGCTGCGGCCCCGGCCGATCTGGGAGCATGTCCCGGTCTCGGCGGCTTTCGCTGCCCCGGCCCGCTATGAGTTCCGCACCGGACTGCCCGATGCCAGCCGGTTCCCGTTTCAGACGTGGCGCCGGCTGATGGCCCGGGAACTGCGGGCCTCGGCCGTCGGCCGCGGCGAATACGGCGAGCCGGCCGGCCTGCCGGCGCTGCGCGCCGCCATCGCTGGCCATCTCGGAGTGTCCCGCGGCGTCGCCGTAACCCCCGGGCAGGTCACGGTCACCAGCGGCACGCAGCAGGCGCTGGACCTGATCGCGCGGGTTCTCCTGGTGCCGGGCGAGCGGGTCGCCGTCGAGGATCCCGGTTATGCGCCGTCGCGGCGGCTGTTCGAATCACTCGGTCTCGATGTCACCGGCGTGCCGGTCGACGAGCACGGCCTGGTTGTCGACGCCCTTCCGGCCAGCGCCCGGCTGGTGTACGTCACTCCGTCCCATCAGTACCCGCTCGGGACAGCGATGTCCCTGCCGCGCCGGATCGCCCTGCTGGAGTGGGCCGACCGCTACGACGCTGCCATCATCGAGGACGACTACGACAGCGAGTTCCGCTACGGCGGCCGGCCTATCGAGCCGCTGTGCACGCTGGACGCCGACGGCCGCGTCATTTATGTCGGCTCGTTCTCCAAGAGCATGCTGCCGACATTGCGGGTGGGCTTCGTCCTAGCGCCGCCCGCGCTGGGCAGGGCGCTGCGCGCCGCCAAGTACGTCACCGACTGGCACACGGCGCTGCCCACGCAGGCGGCGCTGGCCCGGTTCATCGAGGAAGGGCATCTCGCCCGCCATATCCGCAAGATGCGCGCGGTTTACCGGCGACGCCATGACATGATCGCCGCAGCCTGCGCCGGGTCATTGTCCGGGTACCTTATGCCCATCCCGTCCTCGGCGGGCCTGCACGTGAGCGCGACGGCCCGGACAGCATCTGCCGACGAGATGACGGACGTGGCCGAGCGGGCGCTCGCGGCCGGAGTTGCCGTCCAGCCACTGTCCAGGTTCCGGATCACCCAGCCGCCACGGGTCGGCCTTGTCCTGGGCTACGGGGCAATCGAGGCCGACGACATCGACGAAGGACTGCAGCGGCTCAGCCGGGCGTTCGAGAACTCGGGTCCGGCGCGGACCCGTTAGCGGGCGGGCTTCCAGTAGATCTTGCCGGTAGAACTCCGGGCTTCGATCACTCGTGAATCAGGACCCTGGCCTGCGGATACGTGGCGTGCTCGCAGAGACTCGAACCCCCAACCTTCTGATCCGTAGATCAGTGCGGGGTGTCCAGTGAGTGCGACGGCATCCGTCGCCGCAGGTCAGGGTCTGCCGGGTGTCCAGCGCAGGCGGCTGAGTCCGATGCCGTCCCGCCAGTCTGTCAGCAGAGCTTCCCGGCATCCAGTTCGGTCACCGGTTCACCAACATAGGCACCTCAGCGAGCTACAGTGCGCGAGCGAACTTCATCGATACGCCCTGGAGCCATTGCAACGAGGCGGCATCAACGGCGTTAATCGGTCGGCCTGCTGTCCCGGTCATGCTGCGCTCCAGCGCGGGCAAGATCGCCTTCCGGTCGGTCAGGCCGTAGGCCTCCACGAACATGCGCAGCCGGGCGGGCAAGTCAGGAAGCGGGTCGAATCCTGCTTCGATCAGCTGCTCGGGTGGCGCCAGAGGCACGAAGGTCCACGCCGCATCGAAATGATCTCCCCGGCCCGAGGAGGGCGCGGGTGGAAGCGGTAGCTGGTGATCGCGGGCTGGAAGCCGGCAGCCGCCGAGTGCAGCTTGCGCAGCAGGTCCGCCGCGCCGCGCAGGGCAAGGTCGGTCCGGGCATATCGAGGGAGCCGGTGCCCATGCCCGGGCTTCCACTGCGGGTCCACCGCGACGTCCCCGTCGATAAAGGTGAGCACCTCCCGGTTGCCCTCGATGCCCAGCACCCGGGGCGAGCCATCGAACCCCGCTGCCTCCAGATGGCGCAGGTACTCGTGCACTGCAGACGACCAGGGACCCATCGGACGCAGCTGCCGGTCACCACGGCGCATGATCCCGCTGGTCATTCGCCCGCCCGCAAGCGGCACGTCCTCCGCCCTGCGATGCTGATGAGTCATCAGACAAGTATCGACAAGATGGCCGGGACTTTGGCTGGCCAGCCCTGACTTCTCCGCGCCAATCTTCCTAGTAGGCGCCGATCCCAGGCGAGTGGTCTCCGGGTCGATGGCCGACGAAGCCGATCGGGCCTGGCGGCTATGGTCGCCGGTCATGACGGATGAGGGGGAAGGGCTGACCGGTGATCCGCTTGAGCCGTACCGGCTGTTAGATGCCGCGGGCTCGGCGGTGGCGCCGGTGGCGTCCTACTTTGGTGAGCTGGCAGCGTGCGGGCCGTTCATGCGCATGCGCTGGGAGACCCTGCTTCACTGGCTACCGTTATCCGTGTGACAAATGCCGAGACCGAGATCACCGCAGACCTGGTCCGGGACCTGCTGCGCGACCAGCACCCCGACCTGGCCGACCGGCCCCTGTCACTCGGCGCGCGCGGCTGGGACAACCAGCTGTGGCGGCTCGGCGGCGACCTCGCCGTCCGGCTGCCCTGGGCGACGCAGAGAGCAGACGCCCTGCTGCTCAAGGAGCACGCCTGGCTGCCCGCCCTCGCCCCGCGCCTGCCGCTGCCGGTTCCCGTCCCGCAGCGCCTGGGCGAGCCCTCCGCCCGGTTCCCGCGGCCCTGGATCATCACCACCTGGGTCCCGGGCGACCCCGCCGACCGCGCCCCCGTGACTCGCGGCGCGCAGGCGGCCGGCGCTCTGGCCGCTTTCCTGACGGCCCTTCACCAGCCCGCCCCGCCCGCGGCGCCCGATGGCAGAGGAGGAGCCCTGGCCGACCGCGCGGAAGGCTTCGCCCGCCACTTCACCGAGACCGTCGATCTTGGACTGATTTCCGACTCGGACGCCGTCCGCGCGATCTGGGACGACGCGGTCACGGCGCCCGCCTGGGACGGCCCGCCACTGTGGCTCCACGGGGACCTCCACCCCGCCAACGTCCTCACCGCGGACGGCACCCTCTGCGGCGTGATCGACTTCGGCGACATGTGCGCCGGGGACCCGGCCTGCGACCTCGCCGCCTGCTGGATCCTGCTGCCCGACGGCTTCGCCGGCCGGTTCCACGAGGCCTACCAGCCAGCCCCGGATGCCGCGACCCTGCGCCGCGCCCGCGGCTGGGCGGTACTGCAGGCCCTCGGCCGCATCCTCATCGGGCACGCCGGAGACCACGGCCGCCCCGGCGGCAAGCCCACCTGGGGCCCACCAGCCCACGCCGCCCTGCGGCGTCTCACCGCCACGGTCCTCGGTAAGACAGGAAGCGACCAGAGCAAGACGGGATAGTGGGCTGGACCAGCGACCGGTTCCGGATTCACGCGGCACACCGCCGCCTCGCTGATGATTCAGGCCGGGTACCCGCCGAAGTGGCTCCAGGCGATCATGGGCCACGCCAGCATCCGGCCAGATGACGAGGACGAGGACGCTGGCGAAGAAGATACAGCGCGATGACCTGGGCGAAGTCTGGCTGGCGCGCTCGGAGGGACTCGAACCCCCAACCTTCTGATCCGTAGTCAGATGCTCTATCCGTTGAGCTACGAGCGCAGGTGCGCAGCACAGTCTACGGCATGCGGAGCCCACCCTGTACTGAGCCGACTGGAACCGAGACGCAGGCAGCCACGGCGTAAGGCCTCGGTCTGGCATGCCCAGCAAGACAAGCTATATTGTCTCCATGCGGATCAGCGAGCCAGCTCGCAAGCACGGCATCAGCGACGAGGACATCTGGCATGCGATCCGGAACATGATGCGCACTGTGAGCGAGAGCGACGACCTGATCATGGTCATTGGTCCGGCCCGCAGCGGCATGCCGCTGGAGATTCGGTATCCTCGGCCCGGATTCTGATGATCCCGTCGTCTTACATGCCATGTGGCTCCGGCCGAAGTTCCATGGGTTCCTCAGATGAGGGGTGATCACGAGATGCATACAGACGAGGAGATCGAGGACGCAGCCCGTCGGTTCGAGCAGTGGGCCGACGAGCTCGACCCTGCGACCGCCGTAGTGGAGGGCGCCGAGGAGCTGCGGGCGGTGGCCGAGGCAGCCGAGACCGCCCGACGCGACGAGGCAGTTCTTACCGACCGAGTTGCGGCGGCACGTGCCCGCGGGCAATCCTGGAACCGGATCGCCCTAGCCCTTGGCGTGTCACGTCAGGCAGCACGGCAGAGGTTCGCCGGAAAAATTGGTGCTTGACGAGCGGTCCGAGCCACGGGAGACGAGACCGGCCTCGGGAACCGGCTGCTCGGGGCGGCGACACTCGTTCTGTATGCAAAGCGGTCGATGGTTGCCGTAACCAGCGGCCGCGGGCGTCAGGCCGGCCGGGTGAGGACCAGGGGTCCATCGTCGGTAATGGCCAGCGTGTGCTCGGAGTGGGCCGTGCGGGAGCCATCGGCGGACCGGATCGTCCACCCGTCCGGGTCGTAGACGATCCGGTCCGTCGTCCGGGCCAGCCACGGCTCGAGGGCAATGGTCAGGCCGGGCTGGAGCCGCATGCCGCGGCCCGCGCCGCCGATCGCCGCCGAGATGTCGCCCAGCCGGTTCCCCGGCCGCGCGGCCCGGATGCCGGCCTCGAGCGCCTCTTCAGTCGCGCGGACGATCCGCAGGTCCGCGTCATCCGGCGTCCCCACGACGACCGTCCGGGCCGCGTCCGCCACCCAGCCGTCGATGGCGACGGCGAGGTCCATGCTCAGGACGTCTCCGTCGCGCAGCCCGTAGTCGCGGGGCAGCCCGTGCAAGACCGCATCGTTGACCGACAGGCAGATGACATTCCGGAACGGGCCGTTGCCGAAGGACGGCGCGTAGTCCCAGTAGCAGGACTCGGCGCCGCGCCGGCGGATCCGAGTCCGCCACCCCTCCTGCCTGCCCACTTCGGCGACGACGGGCCCCTCATCGGAGCCATTGAGGAGGCGTTCTCGGCCATCCTCACCGAGGAGGGGCTGCGCGCCTGGTCGGGGGGCAGGCAACAGTGACCGGCGCGCCCGCATGATCAGGCCGCCGCGCGCGGGCATGGCAGGCAAGCTCATGACGGGCCAGGCGTTCTTCGTGCTCACCGCGCTGGCCGATCGCCCGCGGCTATCGACAGGGTCAGATCGGGGCCATGTCCACGAAGCGGCTGTAGTGCCCCTGGAAGGCCACGGTGACCGTCGCCGTCGGGCCGTTGCGGTGCTTGGCCACGATGAAGTCGGCCTCGCCCGCCCTGGGCGACTCCCGCTCGTAGGCGTCCTCGCGGTGCAGCAGGATCACCATGTCCGAATCTTGTTCAATACTGCCGCTCTCGCGCAGGTCGGAGAGCATCGGCCGCTTGTCGGTGCGCTGCTCCGGACCGCGGTTGAGCTGGGACAGCGCGACGACGGGGACGCCGAGCTCCTTGGCCAGCAGCTTGAGCGACCGGGACAGCTCGGAGACCTCCTGCTGCCGGTTCTCGACCCGCTTGGGCGAGCTCATCAGCTGCAGGTAGTCGATGATCACCAGCTTGAGGTCATTGCGCTGCTTGAGCCGGCGGCACTTGGACCTGATCTCCATCATGGACATGTTCGGCGAGTCGTCGATGAACAGCGGCGAGTCCGCCACCTCGCTCATCCGGCGGGCCAGCCGGGTCCAGTCTTCGTCCCCGAGCTGGCCGGTCCGCATGGCGTGCAGGCCGACCCGGGCCTCGGCCGACAGCAGCCGCATGGTGATCTCGTTCCGGCTCATCTCCAGGCTGAAGATCACCGTGGTCATGCTGGCGTGAACAGCCGCTGCCCGCGCCAGGTCCAGGGCCAGGGTCGAGTTGTGCGTCGGGATCCAGGTCGGCCCGGCCAGGTACATGTGGTCGGCGTTGTCGACCTGGACGCAGCGCACCGGCACGCTCGGCACGGGCCGGACGTCGGTGACGAGCCGGCCGCGCGCCTCCGGACGCACCGCGGTGGTCTGCCGGGCCAGCTTCCGGGTCAGCCAGAACACCTTGTCGCCGGGCGTGAAGGCCACGGTGTAGCACGCCGCAGCGTCCGCCGCGGCCGTCATCCTCGCCCGGTAGCCCAGGCTGAGGATGAGCTCCAGCGTGTCAGCCGCCAGGCGGCGGCCGGTCACGGTGAGCTGGACCGTTCCGGCTCGGTCCACGTGCCCGTCGGCGTCGAGCAGGCCGGCCAGTAGCGCGCGCCGCTGGGCCTGCGACGCACGCAGGTACGGCGACGGGATGTGCTTGTCGCCGAGGACACCCAGGCCGCTCAGCACCGCCCGGGCCGCTCCCTGGCCCGTGTCGCCGTCGGGCGCGGCCAGGCGGATCGCATAGCACCGGTCTTGGCCGGGCACCGCGACCGCCTCGATTTCATCGGCCTCGATGGCCAGCGCAATCTCCGGATCGCCGGTCGTGATCCGCGCCTCGCCGACCCGGCCGCAGCCCAGCCACGCGCCGAGTGCGTACGGCGGGAACGGAAGATCCTGCGCGGGAAGCTCGGCGGGTGCCGCCGCCGCGACGGCGGGCCGGCCCCGGCCATCCGCCGGCGCCCGCAGCGCCGCCGCCAGCTCGGCCGTGGTCACGACTTCCGAGGTCGTGGTCCGCCACTGGTGACCGGCGTCGGCCACGATGACCGTGCCGTCGCTGAACTCCACCTCGAAGCACGGCCGCCGGGTCATGACCTCGGTGGCCGCGACCACGCGGGCCGGCCGGCCGTCCGCGCCCAGGAGGCAGTCGCCGACCTGGACCTCGCCCATCGTGGTCCAGCCCCCGGGCGTCGGCAGCGGCGTGTCCAGCGCCAGCGCCTTGCCGATGGCCGGCCGGGCCGCGATGACGACCATCTGGCCGGGGTGCAGGCCGTTGGTGAGGGCGTCGAGGTCAGCGAAGCCGGTGGGCACGCCGGTCAGCGAACCGCCCCGGCTGCCGATGGCCTCGATCTCGTCCAGGGCGCCCGGCATGATCTCCGAGAGCGGCGCGTAGTCCTCCGAGACCCGGTGGTCGGTGACGCCGTAGACCTCGGCCTCGGCGCGGTCGACCAGCTCGTCGGCGTCCCCGTCGCCGGAGTAGCCGAGCTGGACGATGCGGGTGCCGACCTCGACCAGGCGGCGCAGGATGGCCCGCTCGCGGACGATCCGCGCGTAGTAGCCGGCGTTGGCCGCGGTCGGCACCGAGGCGATGAGCGTGTGCAGGTACGGCGCGCCGCCCATCCGGCCGATGTCGCCGCGCCGGGTCAGCTCGGCGGCCACCGTGACCGCGTCGGCGGGCTCACCGCGCCCGTACAGGTCCAGGACGACCTCGTGCACGATCTGGTGGGCCGGCCGGTAGAAGTCGCTGCCCTTGATCACCTCGAGCACATCGGAGATCGCGTCCTTGGACAGCAGCATGCCGCCCAGCACGCACTGCTCGGCGGCCAGGTCGTGCGGCGGCGTGCGCTCGAACTCGTCGCCGCCCCGTGGCGTGATCTCCGCGACAGTCACCCGGCGCACCTCCCCGTCTCGTGCTCGCCCGTGCCCGGCAGGCGGCCGGAGCGCGGCCGGCCGGGCGGGGGTCAGGGACCCGTTCTATCGAACGGTTCCGACAGTCTCCCGCCGGCGGCCGCGAGCAGCCAATCGCGGTGTGCACAGGCCTGTGGACAGGCTGTGCAGACACGCCGCAATTGCTGTGCGCAGCTTGGGGACAGGCCTGTGGAACTAGCGGCCATTACGACGGGCTGGTGTCGGTAGCCTGCGGAAACGTCCTCCACCCCCTGTGCGAAAGAAATACTTCGCCGTCCCCCGGTGGGCCGTGATGGCCGGAAGTTATCCACATTGGAACTTAACGTCCTACGTCAGATGTCAAAGCCGGGGCCGGCCCGGTTCCGGTCGGGCGGATCTCGCCGAACGGCAGGCGGGCCGGGGCTCGGCTGCCTATGGTTCGAGTATGTGTTCGATAGCGGGGGAGAATGCCGGGAGCGGGGCCGGGCCGCCCCGCCGGGCCGCGCTGGACCGGCTCGACGCGGCCATCGAGGAACTGGCCGCGGCCGCGCAGCGTCCGGACGCCGCGGCGCAGGACCTCACCGCCGGCCTGGCCCGGCTCTGGCAGATGGTGGCCGACCTTGACCCGGAGCTAGCCCGGCGGCTGGCCGGATACGGCGGCTGAGGGCGCACCAGCCCGCACAAGCCCGCACCAGCCCGCACAAGCAAGATCCCCCGGCGGGACACTCCCCGCCGGGGGATCACGCGGTAAGTGCCGGGTCAGGACGCCGAGACCTCGACGTTGAGCGTCGCGCTGACCTCAGGGTGCAGCCGGACCGACACCTGGTGGGCGCCGACGGTCTTGATGGGGTTCTGGACCTCGATCTTGCGCCGGTCCACGATCGGGCCGCCGGCGGCCTGCACCGAGTCGGCGATGTCCGAGGTCGAG
>Ga0193728_1000526_pt1 | contig 18540 bp, 14 predicted proteins | sample U1c1metaG_FD_143037 | JGI IMG/M metagenome (GOLD analysis project Ga0193728, IMG submission 143037) | Soil microbial communities from a riparian zone of the East river system, Colorado, United States - U1c1 | ecosystem: Environmental > Terrestrial > Soil > Riparian zone | place: USA: East River...
GAAACACAGGGCGGCTGCATAGCTGCTATTTCGACTAGCGAGGGCGAACGGATTTCGGCGGGGCAATTTGTTTTTGCCTGTGGCGCGTGGCTCGGAAAAATATTTCCTGAAATTCTGGGGCCACGTGTATTTCCCAGCCGTCAGGAAGTTTTCTTTTTTGGCGTGCCGCCGGGAGACAGTCAATTTTCCGCGCGCTCGCTCCCGACCTGGCTGAGTCAAGCGGACGAAGTGTACGGCATGCCGGACCTTGAATCGCGCGGCTTCAAGATTGCGTTCGATAGTCACGGCGAACGCGTTGATCCGGACACCCAGGCGCGTGTGGTGTCGGCGGAATCCATCAAGCGCGTTCGCGATTACGTTGCAAAGCGCTTCCCTGCCCTGGCAAACGCGCCAATCGTCGAGACCCGCGTGTGCCAATATGAAAACACTTCGAACGGCGATTTTTTGATCGACCGGCACCCCGATATGAATAATGTGTGGTTTGCGGGCGGGGGTTCTGGACATGGATTCAAACACGGGCCCGCGGTGGGAGAATACGTCGCTCAACAATTATTGGATGGCGGGCCGGCCGAACCGCGCTTTTCACTTGCGAGCAAAGCAACCAAACAAAACCGTGCGGTATACTGACGCGCTGACTGACCGCCAGGACCGAAGCCAAATGAGACGTTTGCTTTTTGCATCCGTCTCTAGTGATGACGGCCCAGCGGCGTTCCATGGTTCGGATACGAAATTGTATTTACTGCCATTCGTATGCGCGAAAATTCCCGCAACGATGCAGCAAGTAACTTGCGGAGGAAAAATGTTTTTGACGACAAAGTGGGCGATGCGATTGCTCGCGGCGGTTATGGCCACGATACTCGGGAGCTTGGCGGCGGCAAACGCAGTGCCGGCGAGCGCGCCAGAATTTAAAGTTCCGGTGGAGTATTACAAACTGCCCAACGGCCTGCGCGTGGTGCTTTCGCCCGATCACACTTCACCGATCATTTGCGTCGGCGTTTACTACCACATTGGATTTCGCATCGAGCCGCGTGACCGCACCGGCTTCGCGCACCTCTTCGAGCACATGATGTTTCAGGGCTCGCAAAATCTGGGCAAGATGGAGTTCATCAAGCTGGTGCAACAAAATGGCGGGATCCTGAATGGCTCGACGCGTTTTGACTTCACCAATTATTTCGAGACGCTGCCCGCCAATAAACTGGAAACTGCGCTGTGGGCCGAAGCCGACCGCATGGGCGGCCTGGCGGTCAACGAAGACAATTTAAAAAATCAGCAAGGCGTGGTCGGAAACGAAGTAAAAGTGAATGTGTTGAACAGTCCGTACGGCGGCTTTCCGTGGCTGGACATGCCGCAATACGCCAACACCAATTGGTACAACGCACACAATTTTTATGGCGACTTGAATGACATCGAGGGCGCCACGCTTCCCGAGGTGCAATCGTTTTTCAAAACCTACTACGCGCCGAATAATGCCGCGTTGGCGATTGTGGGGGATTTCGATCCCGCACAAGCTAAACAATTCGTGGAGAGATATTTCGGCGGTTTGAAATCGTCGCAATTGCCGCCGCAGCCCGACCTTACCGAGCCGCGTCAGGAAAAAGAAAAGCAAGCCATCAAGAAAGATCCGCTGGCAACGAAACCCGCCCTCGCACTGGGCTATCACATGCCGGACCGCAATACTCCCGAGTATTACGCCATGGGCTTGATCGATGAAATGCTCATCGAGGGCGACGACAGCGTGCTGCATCAGGAGTTGGTGCAGAAAAAAGGTTATACCGGGGCGGTAAGCGGCGGCATCAACCTGCTGGGCACGCCGTGGAATTACAACGGGCCGATGCTGTTCATCACCAACATGATTCACGATCCAGCGACCACGCCAGAAACCATCGTGCAAACCATCGATAGCGCTGTCGAGCCACTACGCACCAAACCTGTGGATCAAAAAATGCTTGATCGCGCACTTGTGAAGTTGCGTTCCGACTTGTACGACACCATCGGCGGCCAAGGCGGATTTGGACTGGTGGACCTGCTGGCCAGTTTCGCGTTGTTCGACGACAATCCCGCGCGCGTAAATTCGCTGGTCGCCGAATATGAAAAGGTGACGCCTGCGCTTATCCAGAAAACAGCGCAGGAATATTTGCGGCCTGGAAATCGCACCGTGCTTTTAATTCAACCGGCGCCGGTCGCAACGATTAAGCCCGCTGGCGATAGCGAGAAAAAACAGTGATGGAGCGAACGATGACGGCGATACGCACTATGAAGTTTCTTTTGGCCAGTGCATTACTCGTTTTTGCGGCCAGCCAGGCATCGGCGCAAGCGCCGTCGGCTTCGCAAAAACAAACGCCGCCCGCCGGCGGCGCGCCCAAACCCTTCAATGTTCCCGCGCATGAATCCTACACGTTGCCAAACGGCATGCGCGTCACGTTGGTGCCTTACGGAAATATTCCCAAGGTGGCGATCAGCCTGGCCGTCCGCAGTGGGAATTTGAACGAACCGCAGGACCTCCTGGGCGTTGCGGACATCACCGGCGAATTACTGAAAGAAGGCACCAAAACGTTGAGTGCGCAACAACTCGCGGAAGCCGCGGCACGAATGGGCAGCAGCTTGAGCGTTACTGTGGGCGCGGACGAAACCGCGATCGACGTCGATGTGCTGTCGGAATACAGCGGCCGAGCGGTAACTTTGATCTCCGATGTCGCGATGCACCCTTTGCTTCCGGAGTCGGAATTGGCGCGTTTGAAAGCCAATTTGCTGCGCCAAGTGTTGGTCGCAAAATCCCGGCCCGGTCAGATCGCCTTGGCGCGTTTCCGCAAACTGCTTTACGGCGATCATCCTTACGGGGAAATTTTGCCGACGGAGGCGAGCCTGCAGAAAATAACCATCGACGATGCGCGAAAGTTTTATGCCGCAAACTATGGCGCGGAACGCGCGCATCTCTACGTGGCGGGGAAATTCGATGTTGCAGAAGTTAAAAAAGCGATTGCAGCCGGTTTCTCAGATTGGAGCAAAGGCACGCCTCCAGTTTTGAATGTGCCGCATCCCAAAACGGAGCGGCTGCTGGATGTGACTGACCGTCCCGGCGCGCCGCAATCCACGATTTATGTGGGCTTGCCGGTTATCGACCCCACGAACCCTGACAATATTCCGCTGACGGTGACAAACGCTTTGCTGGGCGGCTCGTTTAGTTCGCGGATCACTTCCAATATTCGCGAGCAAAAAGGTTACACGTACTCGCCGACCAGCCAGCTTTCGCGGCGATACCATGATGCGTACTGGGCGGAAATTGCGGACGTAACTACCGCGGCTACCGGTCCATCGCTCAAGGAAATTTTTGGGGAGATCGATCGCTTGCAAAAAGAGCCGCCCGGTGCGGCCGAGTTGAAAGGTATTCAGAGCTATATGTCCGGGGTCTTCGTGATTCAGAACTCCACGCGGCAAGCTCTTATCGGACAATTGCGCAATGTGGATCTGCAGGGCCTCGGCGAAGACTACTTAAAAAACTACGTGCAGAGAGTGAACGCCGTTACGCCTGACGATGTGCAACGCATGACCGCGAAATACATCAAGCCGGAACAAATGACCATCGTGGTGGTCGGCGATAAATCAAAAATCACTGATCAGTTGGCGCCCTACGCGGCCTTGAAAGAAACAGCCAAGTAAACAGAATCGAGCACCCTTGTGTGCGCGCTGGTCGTGTTCAGCATGCGTCGCGACGATTGCGTTTTGCTAAGAACCGCGCGGCATACTTGCCACGCACACCGTTTTTTAGTTTAGAGAAGTCATACTCCGGACGTAATTCGTCAGCCTTTTGCTTCCTAACCTTTTTCTTCATAGTGGTTAGTTCGAGCGTCGTCGCCTCCGAAGGCTAGTTAACCGGAGGTTTTGGCGCTGGCGCGTTTCTGGTGGCTCGATTTGTGCCGGTATAAATCCTTGTCCGCGTCGGACAATAACTTTTCTATTCTTCCACTTTCGCCGCGATAGGTGGAAATTCCGATGCTGGCCGAGACCAAGGGCTCCTCAGGATCATTGCGCATGACCTCATGAATCCGCAACGCTACCTTGTAGGCATCGTCTTCCCGCGCTTCGGGGAGCACCAGCACGAATTCGTCTCCACCGTAACGCGCGGCGGTGTCGACAGCGCGGATGTTCATTCGCAAGCTGCCTGCGAGTCGGCAAATTGCGCGGCTTCCGACCAGATGGCCGTAGGTATCATTAATTTTTTTGAGGCCGTCGACGTCGATCAGCAAAATAGAGAAAGGTCTGCCGGTACGATTGCTGCGTTCCGTTTCTTTCTCGAGTACGTCAAGCAGCCGCCGGTAGTTTGCCAGGCCGGTTAGCGGGTCGCTAACGGCAAGGTGGCGCACCTTCTCAAACAGGCGCGCATTGTCCAGCAAAGCGCCGCCCAGCGCCACGATATAACTCATCACCGTCAAGCCTTGCGCCAGGGCGAAAGGCGCGTCCAGCAGGTGTTCGGATTGAGATGCCGCACATTGCGCGGCAAGATTAAGCGCGGCAGTCGCATAGATGGCTTTGTCGAAAGCACTCGCGTCGTTCCTCAAACGGCGCCGATACCAGATGACGCTGGCCAGAAAGATCGCGCCGGGAAGAAGTTGTTGGGGACTGGGAAACAACGCGAAGGGGTGCGGTGAAACTTCCGGCGGCAATCGCCGCAGCGTGGCAGTGATTAAATAGGACGCAGAAACTACCGTGACCAGCGCGCCCACCAGCTCCCGGCGTGGATGAAGCGAGCGCGGCAAGAAGCGCTCCACCAGAAGCGCCACAATCAAGAGCAGCGCGAACACCATGCGGCTTTCCCACCACGCCACCGGCGCCCACAGAAATTCCAGCCGAGCATCGCGAAGCTGAAAAAAAAGAACGCTGGTGGCCGTGAGCACCGCGCCGGAGACCATGAAACCCACGCCGAGAATCAGCGAGATGCGGTCCTGCGTGCCCTGAAATCGCACCAGCGTTACGGCCGCGAAAACAAACGCCAACAAACCGGTGATGACCTGCAAGTATCCTTGCAGCACGGGATCAGCCTGCAGTGACTTGCCCCGCAACCAATAAGCAGCGAGTAATACGCCGGTAAATGCCACGGCGTGAAGCAACACGGTAGCCGCTGGTTTGCGACTCTTCCACAAGAATGTCAGGGACATGAATTGTTAGCCGGCTCTAATCTTGCCGTCAGTTCATTAGACTATGGGTCGGCACAGCGCAGTTTCGCTGGTGTCAAGCAGAGTAAATTAAACGATACCGTACTGTGGAACCTGCCGAGGTACAGCGACCCTGTTCGTGCGTACCTGCACCACATTAACACCGCTGACAGTGGGATTTTTTGCGCCTGGCGAAAAACTTTGCGCTTGCGCCGCCTGCGAACTTCTTGCAAAGTTACTGGCATTGAAACGATTCAATGGCATCAAATGGCCGCAGCGTTTTTCTCGGGGCGCAAACACTGAGGCGATCGCCGTTCCGTACCACAAAGCGGAGGAATCTTTTGAGCAGTGAAGCCGGTGTTACCGGCGCACCGCGATTGCGGCGCGCCCTCACACTCTGGAATCTGGTGATCATCGGCATGGTGATCGTGCAGCCCATCGCGCCCATGGGTATCTACGGAGTGATCAGCAATAAAGCCGGCGGCCACGTGGTCACCACCATCCTGATCGCCATGGTGGCAATGTTATTTACGGCTATCAGTTATGGAAAAATGGCGCGCGCTTATCCGAGCGCCGGCTCCGCTTACACCTACGTGGGCCGGGAAATTCATCACGGGTTCGGTTATTTAACCGGATGGGCGATGGTGATGGATTACATTTTGAACCCGCTGATTTGCACCATCATCTGCAGCAAACTCACGCAAAACATTCTTCCGGGCATGCCTTACTGGGTGCTGGCGATTTTCTATGCGGGGTTTTTTACCGTTCTGAATTTACGAGGGGTCAAAACATCTGCGCGCATCAATGACGTTCTAGCCGCGGGAATGTCCATAGTGGTAGTCGTGTTTTTCGTCTTCATTATTCGATTCTTGTGGGGCTTGCATGTGTATGGCGCGAGATTTTTTACCCAGCCTTTCTATAACCCAGCGACCTTCAGCTTCTCGGGCGTTTTTCAAGGCACCTCCATCGCGGTGCTGACCTACATCGGATTTGACGCCATCTCCACATTTTCGGAAGAGGTGGAAAATCCGCGCCGCAACATTTTGTTGGCTACTGTTCTGGTTTGCGTGATCACTGGCGTACTATCCTCGCTGGAGGTTTACGCCGCGCAACTCGTGTGGGGCTCCGCGCCATTTCCCAGCGACAAAGTGGAATCCGCTTTCCCCCTCGTGGCGCAGCAAGTGGGAGGATTCTTTCTTTTCCAGCTGCTGAATTTCACGATTCTGATCGCCAACATCGGCTCTGGCATCGGATCGCAATTGGCGGCCGCACGGTTGCTGTATGGAATGGGACGCAACGATGCGCTGCCCAAGGGATTTTTTGGAAAGATCAGCGCAGGCCTGCGCATTCCGCAGAACAACGTAATTTTGATTGGCGCGCTTGCGCTGTTGGGCGCGTTCCTCATTACCTACGAACGCGGCGCGGAATTGCTGAATTTTGGAGCCTTCATCGCCTTCATGGGCGTGAATGCCGCGTCGTTCATGCGTTATTTCGTTCGTGCCAAGGAAAAGAAAATCGGCAACCTGCTGGTGCCTGCTTTGGGTTTTCTAATTTGTGGATTTATCTGGTGGAATTTGAGCCCCCCGGCAAAGATTGTTGGAACCATTTGGCTGGCGCTGGGAATTGCATATGGGGCGTGGAAGACTTCGTGGTTCCGTAACGAAATGTCATTCGACGCCGCGCCAGAGCAACAGGTTGAGTAAGAGATAGATAGTGATTTTGTAATCAGAAAATGTTTGTCTGACGGCCCGGAGGGCGATTGAAGCGGCAAGGCGGCAAAGACGCCACGGTGACGATGCGGGATGTGGCCGAAATCAGTGGATTTTCGCCCGCTACCGTTTCGATCGTTCTGAATAATGCTCCGCTGGCACGCTACATCGCTCCGGCCACAAAAAAACGCATCGAGGAGACCGCCAAGAAATTAGGCTACCGCCCCAACGCCATGGCCCGATTCCTGCGCAGCAAGCGCAGCCACAGCGTGGGAGTGATGATCTTCGATATTACCGATCCGTATTGCACTCCGGTGCTGCGCGGCATCGAAAATGCCCTTTATCAATGTTCTTACGTTCCTATTTTTGCGGACGCGCATAATCAGCGGAATCGCTTCGAACGTTACCTGGAAATGCTGCTCGACCGTCACATCGAAGCATTGATCGTCGTGGCCAATTGGCTTTTCGTGGACATTCATCTGCTCGCGGACATCGGCAAACGAAATATTCCCGCCGCCACCATCGGTTGCGAATTGCCGGGCGACACCGTCAGTTCCATCATCGTGGATAATGAAGCGGGCGGGCGCCTGGCTCTTGAGCATCTCTATCAACTTGGCCACCGCAAAATCGCGTTCATCCGCGGGCCAAAGATGCTGGTGGATAGCGCCCCGCGCTGGCGAGGCATTCAGAAATTTGCGCAGGGTGCAGGGCTGGAGATCGATCACGCCCTGGTCGTGCAACTCCCGGACTCTTTCGATCCCAATTCGGGCTTCGAAAACGGGCAACGTTTTACCGACGAACTGTTGCAGAAAAAGAAGCGCTTCACGGCGTTGCTGGCGTTCGACGATCTCACCGCTCTTGGCGCTATCCGTGCATTAACCAAGGCTGGTCTGAAAGTTCCGGAACAATGTTCGGTGATCGGCTTCGATGATGTGCCGCTGTCGTTGCTGGCCGCCCCTCCCTTGACCACCGTGCGCCAGCCGCTCGAAGCGATGGGCGGCCTCGCAGTGAATGTGATCATGGAAGGCGTTAACGCCAATCTGGAGAAGCGCGAAGTAAGCATCGCCCGGCACAGAACGAATCCCGAGCTGGTCATTCGCGAATCGACGCGCGCGGCCGCGCTCTCGGTTGCTGACGACTAAGCTCGCGGCCGCGCCGCGCCAACGCGCCTGAGCGGAATGCGGATGATTTTAAGAAAAGGCGCGAGCAAAAACTCGCGCCTTTATTCGTTCCTGAATTACTGCATTATTCCTTCGGCAGAAAAACTTCGGAAGGAGTCATAAACTCTACTCCCGGAATTTCGCTGGTCAGGCGAATGCGCTCAAATCGTCCGCGTTTCCCGCCGCTGCCTTCAAAGGTGAGCAAATATTGGTTGTTAAGATGGGTGGAAATCTCGTCAAAATAACTTTTCAGCGTGACCGGAGGCCCGAAACCCAGGAAATAAGCTTCGGCGCCAGTTTCCTCCGAAACCTCGCTTAATTCCGATTGCGCGTTGTTCACGCGGAAGAATCCACGTCCGACGTGCCCGGCATCGGGAGCATATATCGACCATATGTTGATGTTGTTCTTTTGCGCGTTTTCGATAGTGGGGTCCACGTCAGGACTGATAGGGCCAAAATTTCCGCGGAAATAATCGACGCCCGAAGAAATCAACAGGATGGAGCGCCGTTCACCTGCGCCCGGAAGCCGCTTGATGAGGTCCTGCAGCTCCAGATAAGGACTGGAAAAGGCGCCAAATCCACCATAAGGAATGCGCAAGGCTTTCGCTGCGACCGCGTGGTCCTTGGTGAAGTCCTGACCCACCATGGCCGCACCGTTGCGCCCGTAAAACACGCCAATATACGTGGTCGGCGGCTGAGCCATCATGAATGCTTTCAGGTCGTTCCATTGGTTGGCGATATTCTGATCCAGCGAATCATCGATCAGCACGGCGAGAAAAAGTGTTTCGCCCTTGCGCCAGTCTGCGACCTGCAAGCGTTCCTTGCCTTGGTAAAGCTCGACGTCATTTTTTTTAATCGGCGGCGGTTGCGTGTTTTTCTTGCCTACCGCGGTCACCGTGGTGGTTACCGGTTCGGCAGCTCGAACAGCCATAGCCGTGAAGCTAGCGACCGCAAGTGCGGCAGCCAGCAAAACGGTACTTCCCTGCTTACTTATCGTCTTCATTTCCTCGCTCTTTTCTTCCGTCTGGTGATTAGATGCATAAAGTAAGCAAATCGACATCTGCCGCTTTCCCTCACCACACACGCGGGAACGTGGAGTTTTTCTTGCACAAATAGCCAACGCTTCAGCGGCTTACAGGTTGGCATCTGCCGGGAAGTGTGCTGAAATGCCCCCGCCGCAACGCCTACCCGGGAGCCGTTCTCTTGAAAAGCTATGTTGGCGCGATTGATCAGGGCACCAGCAGCACGCGCTTTATGGTATTCGATAAAAGCGCCCGGGTGGTCGCGTTAGCGCAAGCAGAACACGAGCAGATTTTCCCACGGCCCGGCTGGGTGGAGCATGACGCCTTGGAGATTCTGCGACGCACGCGCGAGGTTATCGCGGAAGGATTGGCCCAGCGCGGACTGCAGGCTGCCGACCTGGCGGCTATCGGCATAACCAATCAGCGCGAGACAGCGGTGGTGTGGGACCGCAAAACCGGCGAGCCCATCGCCAAAGCGATTGTCTGGCAAGACACGCGGGTGTCCGAAGACGTGGCGCGATTCTCCGCAGACGGCGGCCAGGATCGCTTTCGCACGCAGACGGGCTTGCCGCTAAGCACCTACTTCAGTGCACTGAAACTCAGGTGGCTGCTGGCAAATGTTCCGGGCGTTAGAGAAAAAGCCGCTGCCGGCGATTTGCTCTTCGGCAATATAGACACATTTCTGGTCTGGAATCTTACTGGCGGCGCTGCAAGCAGCGTGCACGTCACCGATGTAACCAACGCCAGCCGCACGCAACTTTTCAATTTGCAATCGCTCGATTGGGATCCCGAGCTGCTTACCGCGTTTGGCATTCCTCTCGCGATGCTGCCGCGGGTTTGTTCCAGCAGCGAAATTTACGGTGAAGCCGTGATCGGCGAAATCAAAGGCGTGCCGATCGCAGGCATTCTTGGCGATCAGCAAGCGGCACTCGTCGGTCAAGCTTGTTTCCAACCTGGCGAGGTGAAAAATACTTACGGCACCGGTTGTTTTCTTTTAATGAACACCGGGGAACGGCTGGTGCCTAGCAAATGCGGCCTGCTCACCACCGTAGCATATAAATTCGGCGGTCAGCCTGCGCATTACGCGCTGGAAGGCAGCGTAGCCATCGCCGGCGCGCTGGTGCAATGGCTGCGCGACAATCTCGGTTTGATCCAGCGCAGCGAAGATGTGGAAATGCTGGCGCGCACCGTGACTGATAACGGTGGCGTTTACTTTGTGCCCGCTTTTTCGGGATTATACGCGCCGCACTGGAAAGAGAATGCGCGCGGCGTCATCGCCGGGCTTACGCGTTACGCGAATAAAGGCCACCTGGCGCGTGCCGTGCTGGAAGCCACCGCTTATCAAACGCGCGAAGTAGTGGAAGCGATGGAAGAGGATGCTGGGATTTCGCTGGCCAATCTACGCGTGGATGGAGGCATGGTCGTCGATGAGTTGTTGATGCAATTTCAGGCTGACATTTTGCGTCGCGAGGTTTTGCGTCCGGTGATTCAAGAGACCACGGCGTTGGGCGCCGCTTACGCCGCTGGATTAGCGGTGAAATTTTTTTCCGGGCTTGAGGAACTACGCGCCAACTGGGCCGTGGCGCGCACATGGAAGCCCAGCCTGGACGAAGCCAGCCGCGAACAACTTTACCGGCAATGGAAAAAGGCCGTGGTTCGCTCATTGGATTGGGCCGATTCACAGATTTAAATCGCAAAAGGAGATTTGATGACCATGCCCTCGCCACTGCTCGGCGAATTTCTGGGCACGATGATTATGATTTTGCTGGGCGATGGCGTGGTTGCCGCGGTGCTTCTGAAGCGTTCGAAAGCGGAGGGCAGCGGTTGGATGGTCATCACCGCGGGCTGGGCCTTCGCGGTCATGGCCGGGGTATTTACGGCGCTTGCTTGCGGCGGCGAAGCAAACTTGAATCCCGCGGTCACGCTAGGCCTTGCGGTGCGCACAGGAGTCTATAGTAAGTTGCTGCCTTTTTTTGTTGTGCAACTGCTTGGCGGAATCGCCGGCGCTGTGCTGGTCTGGCTGCAATATCTTCCGCACTGGCGCGAGACGCCGGATGCTCCCACAAAACTCGGGTGCTTTTGCACCTCTCCCGCCATCCGCAGTTTTTTGCCAAACTTGCTGAGCGAAATCATCGCGACATTTGTTTTGATATTTGTAATTGGCGCGATTTATTCGCGGTTGGTGTTTGCCAACGGCCCGGCACCGGGATTTTTGGCGGTATACCTGGTTTCCAGTTTGGTGTGGGGAGTCGGGCTTTCGCTGGGTGGCTCCACAGGCTATGCCATCAATCCTGCTCGTGATTTGGGGCCGCGCATCGCACATGCGATTTTGCCCATCAGCGGCAAAGGCGGATCCGATTGGGCCTACGCTCCGGTTCCCCTCATCGGGCCTTTAGTGGGCGGGGCGTTGGCGGGACTATCGCTGCGGCTTCTCAATATTTGAAATATCATCCGAGCTCGCGAAAATGAATCCTACTCGCTCCATCTTGCTGGCTGCCTCGCGGAACACCTGGCTGCGCAATCACGCGGCCAGGCACAAATTTGTCCGCCGCGCCGTTTCACGATTTATGCCTGGGGAAGAACTCAGCGACGCGCTGGCCGCCGCGCAGCGTTTGCAAAGCAAAAATATCGGATCGATCTTCACACGTCTGGGAGAAAACATAACGGACCAAGCCGAAGCACGTAGTGTCACCGAACATTACCTGGAAGTTTTGCGCAGCGTCCGGGAACAGCAGCTTGACGCGGAAGTATCAGTAAAACTCACACAGTTAGGACTCGACCTGTCTCCCGAGCTTTGCTACGGCAATTTGAAAACTATCAGCGGGCAGGAGGATCCGCGGCGCGTGGTATGGATCGACATGGAAGCCAGCAATTACGTGGAGGCCACGTTGCAACTTTACCGGCGCGCGCTCGGCGAGTTTCCCAACGTGGGTGTATGCCTGCAAGCTTACTTACATCGCACTAAAGACGATCTGGCGAGCCTGCTACCTTTGCGGCCATCGATTCGCCTGGTAAAAGGGGCGTACAGCGAGCCGCCTGAGATTGCGTTCCCGAATAAGTCGCGCGTGGATGAAAACTATTTTCTGCTCGCGAAAGAAATGCTACTCGCAAAAAAGGCCGAGCCAAAAATCCGCGCGGCGTTTGGCACGCACGACATGGTACTGTTGCGCAGAATTTCAGAATTTGCGGCCGCCAACAAACTTCCTAAGACCAGCGTGGAAGTGCAGATGCTTTACGGCATCCAGAGCGGTGAGCAGGAACGCCTCGCGCGCGAGGGTTATCGTTCAAAAGTTTTGGTGTCCTACGGCATCCATTGGTATACCTGGTTTATGCGGCGATTGGCGGAACGGCCGGCAAATTTGTGGTTTGTGGCGCGGAATTTGTTTCATTTCCGCTGAAGATTTACGCACCATCAGTTATTAAGTCTTGCAAAAGGCCGTTCGCAAATAAATATGGCTACCAGCAAGTCCAAAACACCAGGCGATCTCATGCCGTCAGTCCCGGCAGCGGCGGTGATGAGTTTTCTCAAAGACACGCGAGGGCTGCTGACCTGGGCGACCCGCGACCTGGCCGAAACGCTCGGCATCCCCGCAAGCGAAGCCGCCAAAGTAATCACCATCATGGAAATGCAAGGCTACGTAAAAGGCGCGCAAGGTGCCCGTGAATGGTTCACTACACCCGCGGGGCAAACCGTTTCAGGATCCAAGCTGCCGCACTACACGCCCGAGCGTGTTGCCGCGGCGTTGGCCGCTCTGAAGGAACGCATCGCGGCGGCGCGTAAGGATTTTAAATCGCCATTTAAAATCTCTGCAGCTGTAGCGTTTGGCGATTTTCTTAATGGTCGTCCGCGTGTACAGGCGCCCGATGTGGGAATCGAGCTTGTAAAGCGGAAGTCGGATGCTGGCGCAAAAACTTCAGCTACGGAGGCCAGAGCGCGCCTGGCCTTCCTGAAGCAATTGCGCGACAAAAATACTCCGCTCAACGTTCAGCTCTATCAGGAGTGGATGAGCAAGCGCTCACACCAAAACTTGTTACGGTCTTAGATACGCTCCAGCGACCCCGAACGAGACCATGCAAAACCCCCACCAGCCGCGCGCAAATGCTCATTTCCGCCACAAAAATGGCGTGCTAACATATCGGACTGTTCGGAGCAGCCCGAGGCAAAATGACCAAAAAACCGAAGACCACCAAACCTGGAGTTGTACAAAAAATCATCGAACCGCGCGTCCCGCATGAGCCCGAAATGGCCGAAATCGCCATTGAAGGCGCCGATCATCTATATCGCGAAATCCGTATTGAGAATGCCCTGGAAGATGATAAGGGCAAGGCAGTTAAGTTAAAGCCCGGCGCCCAAGTGGAAGTGACCGTGGAAGCTGACCCCAAGGAAACTTCGCCCGCCCTTTCAACCGCGAAGGGCTGATGCCGGTCCTGCCTCGCTAGGCTGACGCTCGGCTCGCCTTCTTCTCGGCTTTGCTTTGCGGACCCTGAATATTCGGGGCTTTTTCACCTTTTAACTTTGCCTCTGGCTGGCCCTCCGCAGCAGCAGCGTCCTCTATCACCGAGTTAATTTCCGCGCCGAACAACAGCGAAGCACCCGAAACGTAAAACCACAATAGGAGAATAATGACCGCGCCGAGCGATCCGTATGTCGCACTGTACCTGTCAAAAAAGTGTAGGTACGCTTTCAACGCAAGCGATACGGCCAACCACAAAGCCACTCCAGCGATAGCCCCCGGCGTTATCCAGTGCCACTTCTGTTCCTTCACGTCCGGCGCGTAAAAATACACTAAGGCAAAGCCAAGCAATACCAGAGTGATGGCGACCGGCCACTGCGCTATTTTGATGACCATCTTCACGATCCCGCCCAAAAACGCCCCGGCCGTGGGCCCGCCGGCTAGCACGATAGCCACTGCCCCGATCAGCAGAACCGCGACTGCCAGAGTGAGTCCAAGAGCAACCGCGTTTCTCTTAATAAAGGAGCGACCCTCATGAACTTCATATTCCGCATTCAACGTATCCATAATCGCGGACATTCCGGCTGAAGCAGACCACAGAGAAAAAAAGAGCCCTATTGACAATTTTGAAATGGCATGTGCCTGGTCAACCTCGCTGAGGGTCTTCTGTACTAACGTGGAAGCCGAACCAGGAAGTACGCTTGCTAGAAAGTCGAGCACCGCCTCTTGAACGTGCGCGCCTTTGCCGGCAAAGACTCCCAATACCGCAATGACGCAAATCAAAAGCGGAAACAAAGCTAGGAAGAAATAATACGCAAGCTGAGCGGAGCGCCCGAATACGTCATCTTCGTCCGCTTCTTTCCAGGTGCGCTTGAATACTTCCGTCCAACCGATGGACGCAGGTTTAACGATGGCCGGCATAGTAACGTCGCATCCTTGCAGCCGCGCTACCGGCAGGTAATTTCAAGCTCAAGGCGGACAATACACGCAGCCCGATTCCCCTCAGCTTGAGGCCGCATCATCCGTTAAGTGTCCCTTGCGATTCCATCATGGATTGCAGGTAATGTTCCGTTTATACTCCTGTACCGGATGGCGCGGTATTCAGCCGATCTATTGAAGTTCAAGCGCAGCGGCCAACCCAGCACGTCAGGACGAAACACGCTCACTCATCTTGGCGCCCCATATGCGACGAACTTTAACAATCCATTGCCCTAAGCGTCATGAAAGCCGCGTATTCGATTGAACTTGTTCAAACGAATCACTCTGGAGGAACAGGAATGTCTGGAAAAAAACTTTTTCGACGCCCGCTAGGCTGCGGGCTGCTGGCACTCGGTCTCCTTTCGTCAGCACATGCGCAGTGCAAACTTAACTCCCCTTCGGGAAAAATCAAACACGTCGTGTACGTAGAATTCGACAACGTCCACTACACCCGTGACAACCCCAATGTGCCTTCCGACCTGGAGCAAATGCCTAACCTCCTTAACTTTATCAAGCAGAACGGGACGCTCGATACCGGCGATCACGCGGTGCTCATCTCACATACCGCCAACGACATCCTCACCACGCAAACCGGCCTTTATTCCGACGACGACGGCATCTTCGTCTCCAATAACTTCGGTGTTTTCGGGCCCAGCGGCACCGGCCTGTTTCCTTCGGCCTTCTTCTACTGGACTGACCTGGTGTCGGATATCACTCCGGCGACCGCGGACAATTCCTTTGCGCTGACTACGCCTTCCGGCCAAAACGTACCGGCTCCGTGGGTGCCTTTCACCCGCGCGGGTTGCGACGTCGGTGCCTTTTCCACCGCCAACATCGTGCTGGAACGCGCACCCTTCGACGTAAAGAAGGTTTTCGGTGCTACTTCTCCGCAAGCTTCGGAGACCACGTCCGCCCAGACCAACGATTTCATCGGCGCGGCCATCCACTGCTCCATCGGTAGCCCCCTCTGCACCCCACAGAACAATGCCGTAGCGGATTTGCTCCCAGGCGAACCCGGCGCGTACTCCGGCTACCAGGCCCTCTTTGGGCTGAAATACATGATTCCCGTCCTCGGCGGCCTCACGGATTACAACGGAACGCCCATCACCGGATTCGGCCAGCTCAACTTCAACCCGCAACCGGCACAGACGCTGGCGGTAGTTGAAACCATGCTGAAGAAAGGCATTCCCATAGTGTTCGCATACATCGCGGATGCTCACGACAATCATGAAGGCGCCAGTCTCAGCAAGGAATTCACCTTCGGTCCCGGTGAGTCTCCGTATGTGAAGCAACTTAGCGACTACAACGCCGCCTTCGGAACATTTTTCGCCAACCTCAAGGCTGCCGGAATCGACCAGAGCAACACACTTTTCATCTTCACGCCCGATGAAGGCGACCATTTCTCCGGTGCCGCTCCTAGCCCCGCAAATTGCGACGGCGTAAACATTCCATGCACTTACGGAGTAAACGGCGTTGGCGAACTAGACTACGACTTAAATCTTGCCGTTGCGAACGCCGGAGTCAAAACACCGTTCACCTACCACACCGACGATGCTGCCACCACTTATGTACAAGGCAATCCGGATCCGAGCTCACCAGCCGTCCGCACCCTTGAACAAACCATGGCGATGCTCAACATCGTCAATCCGCAAACCGGCGTGACGGAAAGCTTGCTCGGCACCGGTCTTGGGCCTAGTTTGCAAGGGGCGATCGTTGACAAAACCGGTCAGAAGCTCCTGCATATGAGTTCCGCATCGGATCCCAATCGCGACCCGACCTTCACCTTTTTCGGCGATCCAAACTTCTTCTTCGAGACCACCGGCAGTCTCAGCCCGATTGTGGGCACCGGTTTCGCGTGGAATCACGGAGACATTCAGCCAGAAATCGCTCGCACCTTCATCGGTATGGTTGGGCCTGGCGTGCGGCCCATTGGCGTGACGCAGCCCACCGATTTCTTCACGGACCACACCGACGTGCGCCCCACGATGATGTATCTGCTGGGCCTGACTGATGACTACCAACATGACGGCCGGGTCGTTCTTGAAATGCTCGATCCGAACACGCTCTCCGGCACCCTGCACGCTCATTCGCACACCCTGCTCGAGCTTGGACAGATCTACAAACAAATTAACGCGCCTTTCGGTTCGCTGGCACAAAGCACTCTGACTGTCTCCACTTACGCCATCGAAAGCACTTCCCAAGGCGACACAATTTATACCAGCCTTGAAAATCGCATCGCGTCCTGGACCGCCCAACGCGATGCCCTGGCCACCCAAATTAAACAATTGCTTTCCCAAGCGCAGTTCAGCGGCCTCGCCATCAACGAACAAAATGCCAAACAACTCATCAGCCTGAGTCAGTCTCTTCTGGATCAGGCCAGCGCCTGCGCCGCAAGTCCAGCGGCCTGCGCCAACTAACCCCAGCGGCATCAGCGTTTAAGATTTGCAACCCGGGAGGGCAAGGGGGTTCTTCGAACTCCTTTCGCTCTCCTCTCTTTTTTGGGGGATTAAAACCATTCATTTCACGCACTCAGTCCAACGAAGACCGTATTAATTAGGACAACCGATAACTGGCTAGTGGTGTTACTCGGGTGCGGGTCAAAACTATTATCTAGTTATGCCGACAAACCTTTATCAATGGATTCAACTGGTCGCGTGCCAAGTGATCGTCTATATTTTTTTCCGGCCACTCGTCAACTTTCTGGATAAAATTTTTGAAAGTTAGCTGTCCATGTAACGATGTTGAAATCCGTTACGATTCGTGTTTTGGCAGTATCTCTTTCTGTCTTTGTAAATTTCATCCCGTTTGACTTCACATCATTTGCCGTTTCGCTTCCGCAGCCCTGGAAAATTGCCAATTTTTTAGATTTGCCGCTGGGAGTCAACAGCCTCCCCACATTGTCCGGCCCCACAGGAACTGTTGAACCTTCGCAAACCCCACGACTGACCGTCACTTCATACAACATTCACTCATGTGCCGGTCTCGACCTTCGCGTCAGGTGTGATCGCATTGCTGCCATTCTCAGCCACACTCACGCGGATGTCATTGGTCTCCAGGAGGTGCGCGCGGGCCAGGGGGAGGAAATTGCACGTGTTCTGGACTTCCATGTGGTGTTTGCGAGGGCTGATCATGTGGGCGGCTATGAATTCGGCAACGCCATTCTGAGCCGCTTTCCCATTCGAAGGTCTGATGTTTATCCGCTCGGTGTGCCCCACCACGAGCAACGCGTGTGCCTGCATGCGGAAATTGCCTGGCCGGGAGACGCTGGTGCGCTCCACGTTTTTAGTGTTCATCTTGGTCAGAATGAAACGGAAAAGCGGCAACAAGCTGAACGCCTGGCGTCCAACTCCATTCTCGAAAACCCTTCGTTCCACAATGCACCGCGTGTACTCCTGGGAGACTTCAACGAGAAATCGCGAAATGGTATCGTGAACCAGACACTTGCGAGCTTCCAATGTGCCACCGGAAGATCCTGGACTGCATTTTTCCCTATCGTGTATCTCGATCGCGTGTACATCAGCAGTGATCTGAAATTTCAGGACTTTCACATTTATAGAACCGGTAGCGCATTGATTGCCTCGGACCACGCCCCTATCACCGCCGTCCTGCTAAAGGCTACGGATACACACTGACCTGTGGACAAGGAGCGGCGCCAGAGCTTCCATTGCCCCGCAATTCATTCTTATGAATTCGGATGGTTGCGGGTATTCGGAACTTATTGGAGAAGAATAGTTTTTGGTTGCGGTGGCCTGCAACAATGCGTTAGTTCTGCCATTCCGCTTCCCGATGGTTCGCCGCAGGAGCTTAGTCAATCAGCCTCCGCCGCAAAAGTTGGCGGGTTAAAGTACTTTCGACGACATAGAAGAGCACGGACGGCATTGTAAGTCATCGGAAGTACATCCAGGCGGCGTTATTGTATATCGCCATGTGTATCGCACTGACTTCCGTCCGAGATCGTCCGAGCGCTTGTCGACAAGTTACGGTCGAGGACCGACCGAGTAGAAGCCTTTCGATCTGAAGGAAATCTTCGACCCCAGTGGGTTACTCATTGAGAGTCGCAGTTGTTG
>Ga0193728_1000527_pt1 | contig 18535 bp, 16 predicted proteins | sample U1c1metaG_FD_143037 | JGI IMG/M metagenome (GOLD analysis project Ga0193728, IMG submission 143037) | Soil microbial communities from a riparian zone of the East river system, Colorado, United States - U1c1 | ecosystem: Environmental > Terrestrial > Soil > Riparian zone | place: USA: East River...
GCGCGAATGCGCGGGCCACCGTGTGCGTAATCCGCGCATCCCGCCCCACCAGCAGCCCGTGGTGCGACAAATGCACAGCATCACCCGCCCAGTCCTGCAGCGACACCACCGCGAGCTGCGCCCCGTCCCCCACCACGAACTCGACATTGTCCGCAAACGTCGCCGACCCGACATGCTCCAGCACCACCGTGGCCCGCGCATTCGCGCCCACCTCAACCACCGTGTGCCCGAACGCCGCCCCGCTGGCGATCCCCTCGCCGCGCACGGTCACCCAGGTCGGCTCCGCCGCATCCAGCTCCGCAGGCACGCTCACGACCGTCGCCTCGCTGAACCCGGCGAACGCCAGAGCACTCACCCGGTCCGCCGGCGTCAGGGCGCGGCCGATCCGGGGGTCACCTCGTTTCGTATTCTCAGAGGTGACACCCGGTGCGGCCGTGACTTCAACACTTACCGAACCGTCACCAGAAGGCGACTGGTGCAGCCCCCGCAGCCGCCGCAGCGGCGTGAACCGCCACTCCTCCTCGCGCCCCCTGGGCACCGCAAAGTCACCGGGGTCAAAGGACCCCTTCTGGTGCAACCGCGACACGGGGGCCGTCGACTCGACGGCCCCCTGCAGGACCGACATCAGCCGACGGCTCCTTCCATCTGCAGCTCGATCAGGCGGTTGAGCTCCAGCGCGTACTCCATCGGCAGCTCGCGCGCGATCGGCTCGACGAAGCCGCGGACGATGGTGGCCGCCGCCTCGTCCTCGGTCATGCCGCGGCTCATCAGGTAGAACAGCTGGTCTTCCGAGATCTTGGACACGGTGGCCTCATGCCCCATCTCCACGTCGTCCTCACGGACATCGACGTAGGGATAGGTGTCGCTGCGGCTGATCGAGTCGACCAGCAGCGCGTCGCACTTCACCGTGGACCGGGAGTGCTCGGCGCCTTCCTGGACCTGGACCAGGCCGCGGTAGGACGTGCGGCCCCCGGCCCGGGCCACCGACTTGGAGACGATGTTCGAGGACGTGTTCGGGGCGCAGTGCACCATCTTGGCCCCGGCGTCCTGGTGCTGGCCGGGCCCGGCGAAGGCGACCGACAGCGTCTCGCCCTTGGCGTGCTCGCCCATCAGGTAGACGGCCGGGTACTTCATCGTGACCTTGGACCCGATGTTGCCGTCCACCCACTCCATGGTCGCGCTCTCCTGGGCCACGGCGCGCTTGGTGACCAGGTTGTAGACGTTCGACGACCAGTTCTGGATGGTGGTGTACCGGCAGCGCGCGCCGCGCTTGACGATGATCTCGACCACGGCCGAGTGCAGCGAGTCCGACGATGATCAGGGTCCGCTCGAACTGGCCCATGTTCTCGGTGTTGATCCGGAAGTAGGCCTGCAGCGGGATGTCCACGTGCACGCCCTTCGGCACGTAGATGAAGCTGCCGCCCGACCAGACCGCCGTGTTGAGCGCCGCGAACTTGTTGTCGCCGACCGGGATGACCGTGGCGAAGTACTCCTGGAACAGCTCCGGGTGGTTGCGCAGCGCGGTGTCGGTGTCCTCGAAGATGACGCCCTTCTCCTCAAGGTCCTCGCGGATCTTGTGGTAGACGACCTCCGACTCGTACTGCGCGGCGACGCCCGCGATCAGGCGCTGCTTCTCGGCCTCGGGGATGCCCAGCTTGTCGTAGGTGCGCTTGATGTCCGCGGGCAGCTCATCCCAGGTCGCGGCCTGCTTCTCGGTCGACCGGACGAAGTACTTGATGTTCTCGAAGTCGATCCCGGACAGGTCCGAGCCCCAGGTCGGCATGGGCTTGCGCCGGAACAACTGCAGGCCCTTGAGGCGCAGGTCCAGCATCCACTCCGGCTCGTTCTTGAGGGCCGAGATGTTGCGGACGACGTCCTCGGACAGGCCGCGGCGCGCGATGGCGCCGGCCGCGTCCGAGTCGGCCCAGCCGAACTTGTAGCGCTCCAGCCCCTCAATACCGGCTTGCGCGGTTGTCGTCATACGGAGATTCCTCCGGAATCGTTGTCGTTACTGCGGTTATGCGGCTGGCGCGGATGCTGCGGGTGCGCCAGCCCGGGCGCCGTGACGTGCGTGGTGCAGATTCCCTCGCCGTGCGCGATGGTGGCCAAACGTCGGACCGGCGTGCCGAGCAGCCGCCCGAACGCCTCGGTCTCCGCCTCGCACAGCTCGGGGTACTGCTCGGCGACGTGCGCGACCGGGCAGTGGTGCTGGCACAGCTGGGTGCCCCGTTCATCTTGAGTGGGCGCAGGCTGCGCGGGCGCGGGCGCCACGGTCACGCAGGCGGCATATCCGTCGGCCGACAGCGCGTCGGCCAGGGCCTGCACGCGCAGGTCCGGGGCGGCGGCCGCGACGACCGGGCGGTAGCGGCGCTCCAGCTCGGAGACCTGCTGCCGGGCGAACTGCGCGACCGCGCCCGGGCCTGCCGTCTCGGCGATGAAGCGCAGCGCGCTGCTGGCCAGGTCGTCGTAGGCGTGCTCGAAGGCGCTGCGGCCGGCGTCGGTGATGGCGAACAGCTTGGCCGGGCGGCCGCGACCGCGGTTCACGTAGGTGCGTGCGATCCTGGTCTCGATCATGCCGTCGGCCAGCAGGTTGTCCAGGTGCCGGCGGATGGCCGCCGGGGTCAGGCCCAGCCGGGCCGAGAGGCCGGCCGCGGTGGCCGGGCCGTTCTCCAGGATCAGCCGGGCGATCCGGCCCCGGGTGCCCCGCTCACCGTGCTCCAGCGCGCGGGCCGCGTCAGGCGCGCGGGACGCGCCGGGCGCGCGGGAGTGACCGGTGCCGCCGGCACCGGGGACGCGCGCCTGGGCGCTGCCTCGCTCCGTTCCCACGTTTTTCACAACATCATTGTGCCGTAATTCCTTCCGGGAGCGCAATCCGGGGTGCCCGCAGCGCGCCGCCCGCCGGGAACCGGGTCCTATGCGGAGATAATGACCGGCATGACCGCCCCCGTTATTCCGCCGGGGAGCTCCGCCGTGACGCGGCCGGCGCCCCGGTCGTGATCGCGGCCTTCTTCAGCTTCGCGCCCGGTCGCGCCGCGTGAAATACCAGGCTGCGGCGGCGAACAGCAGGCCCCAGATCAGGAAGGACATGTCCCAGACCCACAGGTGCCACAGCAGCGGCGTCCAGGCGATCGGAGTCTTCGGCTTGATCGCGCCGGTGGCGGCGAGCGCGTCAGCGATCACCAGGATCCCGCCGTAGAGGGTCAGCAGGACGGCGGCGGCCCAGCCCAGCAGGGTGACGAGCAACCGCGACCGTCTCCTGCCCCACGGCCGGACCAGGGCCAGGGCGAGCACCGCCCCGGCCAGCTTGAGCAGCCCGGTGACCCAGACCGCAACGTAAATCCCGGCGTCATGCTCGCGGGCCAGCTTCTCGATCGTGCCGCCGATGGTGTTCAGGCCGAGGGTGCCGCCGCAGCCCCAGTAGAAGCTGATCAGCGCGAAAATCAGCCCCCAGGCGAAGGCGGCGTAACCCGCGCGCACCGCCCATCGCCGGCCGGGCGCCGCTGACGCCAACGCGCTCGCTGTCAAGTCACTGCCCCTATTCCTGCCCCGCTCATCCTGCTACCCGGTCACCTTCACCTTGGCCAGCAGCAGCCCGGCCCGGGTGATGCTGCCGCCGACGGCGAGAAGCGCAGCGGCGACCATGACATGAAATCCAGCACCGCGGCCGGTCGTCAAGACAATTCCCGGGCCGCGAAAGTTGCGTGGTGAAGGTGCTATCACCGGGTCACGCGGAGGCGGCGCGGCCACTTCCCCTGGCTCGAGCCGGATCAGCTCCCGGCGCGCGGAGAGGCCGCCGAGGTCGCCGAATAGGCGGAGTCGCGCATCGGGCCGCCGGGCAGGCAGATGAGCTGGCCGCCCTCGCCGGTGCGGTGGTAGGCGAGCTCGGTGCCGTCGGGGCGCGGAAGGAGGCCATGTCGGCGATCCTGACGCGGCGCGGCGGTGGCTCGCAATGCGATTAGGAGCGTGGCGCTGGGACGGGCGGCCCGCAGGCAACGACCGGAGACCGGCCCACGGACTTTATCGATCTTGTATTCTAAATAATTCGCATAGTGGACTACGGTTAGATATAGTGGTCGAGATGGAGGCAGGCAGATGACGTGCCCGAGTCGGTGATCCGGAGCCGGGCGGCCCGGGTCAGCAGGGCCGAGGAGGTGTTCCAGTGTCAGCAGCCGAGGATCCGGCGGCGTGGGGTGCGCCGGAAGACCCAGGCGCTGGAAACGGGCCGGCCGATGGCGGGGGCACGGACGGGGGCACGAGCGCGAGCGCTGAGAACTCAGGGCCGGAGGACTTACGGCCGCACGGCGTCCCGGAGCGGGCGGACGGTGATGAGGCCGCGCAGGTGCCGGGCCGGCTGCCCCCGGAGGGCCTGTCCTGGTCGGACGGGTCGGACTATTACGAGCTTGACCTGGATCAGCTGCTGGAGGCCGTTGGCGCGGCCCGGGACGAGGGCGCCGCGGACGACGAGGCGGCGCTCGAGGAGCAGGCCCGGGCGCGGGAGCCGGGGGACGGGAAGCCGCGTGACCTGACCGGGGTGATCGCCGAGCAGCTGCCGGCCGGGCCGGGGCTGGCCGGATTGCTCTCCCGCGCTCACCAGGACGAGCTGTCCGACTGGGATCTGCCCGGCATCGCGGCGGCGTTCCGTCGAGTAGCGTCCTGGGCGCAGGCCGGGGAACTGGGCGCCGTTGCCCAGATAGGGTCGCGGACCGCGGCCCGGGATGGCCAGGTGAATGTCAGTGCGGACGGCCGGCCAGCTCACCTGCCGCCCGGCGCGGTCGACGAGGTCTCGCTGGCCCTGACCATGTCACACACCGCCGCCTCCTGGTGGTCCGGCCTGGCCCTTGACCTGCGCTGGCGGCTGGCCGCCACCGGGGCAGCGCTAGCGGCCGGGGCCATCGACGTGGCCCGGGCCCGGCTCATCAGCGAGGCCACCGCGCCGCTTTCCGATGAGCTGGCGCAGGCCGTCGAGGCCCGCGTGCTGCCCCGGGCCGGGCAGCAGACGACCGGGCAGTTGCGCGCCGCGCTACGCCGCGCCGTGATCGTCGTGGACCCGCGCGGCGCGGACGACCGGCGCCTGGACGCCGAGCAGCAGGCCAGGGTGCGGTTTTACGTCGACGAATCCGGCACCGCCGCGATCGTGGGCTCCAGCCTCCCGGCCACTCTCGCCGCAGCCGGCATGGCCCGCATCACCGCCATGGCCCGCGCCATCAAGGCCGCTCAGGGCGGCCGCCTGGACCTATTGAGCGCCCAGGTCTACCTCGGGCTGCTAACCGGGACCCAGCCGCTCATCCCGCCCCCGCCCGGCGCGCCGCCCGACCCCGACGCGCCGCCGGGCTCCGGCGGGTCCCCGGGCTCCGGCGGGTCCTCGGGCTCCGGCGGGTCCTCGGGCGCTAGCGGGTCCCCAGATGCCAGCGGGCCTGGACGGCGACCGCCCGATCTGCCGGGCAGCGACCCCTCCAGGCCGGGCCGGCCAGCCAGGAGCCAGCGGCGGCCAGCCAGGTCGAGGCAGGACGGAGGCTCCCGGCGGGGCGGAGCCGCGAGCCCGGGCGCCGGCGGAGCCGGCGGCCCAGGCAGCATGGATAGCACGGATGGCACGGATAGCACGGATAGCACGGATAGCAGCTCAGGTAGCTCAGGCAGCTCAGGCGGAGCCGGCGGCGCGGGCGCGACAGGCAATGGGCACCGGCCCGGTGATGGCCCGGTGGACCCGGATGGGTCGTGGCGGGATGTGCCGCTGCCACCCGATCCGGGTCGGCCGCCGGAGGCCGACCCGGTCGGTGACTCGTGGCTGCCGCCAGAGACCGACCCGGACGACGGCGAACGGCTCGCGGAGACTCCCGCGCCGGCCTGGCCGCCGCTGCCGGCCACCATCACGCAGCGAACGCCCGTCTTCGGCAGCGGGCCATCGGGCCGCCCGCCGGACGAGGGCTGGCCGCGCTGGGACCCCGATGCGCTAGTCGGCCCCGAAGGCCGGCGGCCGCCGGCCGGACTGCTCGACCTCACTATCGGCTGGGACGTACTCGTCGGACGGTCCGTCACGCCCGCCCAGCTGAACCGGGTGGGCCCGATAACCGCCAGCCAGGCGCTGCCCCTGGCGGCCATGGCCGCCCTCCATCCGGGTACGACCTGGCGGGTCATCCTGACCGATCCCGATGGCGTGGCCCTCGCCGTGGAGCGGGTCCGGCGGCGATCACGATCCGCGATCCCGGCTGGCGTAGCCGCCGACCGCGAAGCCCGCGGAACCGGAAGCCCGTGGCCGCCCGGCGTGGTCAGCCGGGTGACTGTGGTCCTGCCGCTCAGCGCAGTGGGCCGCAGCCCGGCCATCGACGATCGGGGCCGGGGCCGGGCTCCGGGTCGAGGACCGGGCATCCGCCCGGCCATCTGGCGCGCCGCGGTCCGGGCGGCCCGGCGGGTTCGCCAGGCGGACGCCGAGGCCGCGGCCTCGCCTCACCAGTGCGCGCATGGCGGCGGAACGGCCGCCTACCGGCCCACCACGTTGATCCGCGAGTTTGTCGAGGCCCGTGACCAGACCTGCCGGCAGCCGACGTGCCGGCAGCCCGCCCGCCGGGCTGACCTGGACCACACCCGGCCCTGGGACCAGGGCGGCCCGACCTGCCCGTGCAATCTCGGCCCTCGCTGCCGGACGCACCACCGGGTCAAGCAGCTTCCGGGCTGGACGCTGACCCAGCCCGAGCCGGGCACCTTCCACCTCACCACTCCGGCCGGCCGTACTTACATCACTCGCCCCGACCCTTACCTCACTTAGCGCTGGCTCAGCCTGCTCGCGGCGGCCGGCGCTCCGTAACCGGGAGCTGGACCGTGACCAGGGCCGTCCGAGCAGACCGGCTCCGCCGTGGAGGTGGCTCCGAGGTGAAGCCGCGCGGCGCGGGTACCGGGTTTCCGCCCCCGGCGCCGTTACGCTCCGTGACGCGGAAGGGGGAACCGTGGCACGCCATGCGATCGTGAAAGAAAAGGCCAGCGAACGAGATCAGTCGCCGTCCGGCCGCCATGCACCGGCCGGGCAGTCACCCCTGCGCGAACCTGGCCCGGTACCTGCTCACCCACCCGCTGAAGACGGTGCGGATCGCGCAGGCGTCGGCGGTCGGCGCGATGAACCTGCGGGTCAGCTACCTGGGCAGCTACGCGCCGGGCGCCGGCGTGCCGCCAGCGACGCTGGACAACCGGGTGGGGATCGTCAGCTCGATCGTCGGGGTCATCCGACGCAGCTGGGCCTGTTCCGGCTGATCCCGCTGTGGGCGCCCGTGCCAGCCCTCCTCGCCGTGCCAGCCCTCCTCGCCGCGATAGTGCCAGCGCTACCCGAGGAAGCCGCGCAGCAGCGAGCCCGTCCCGGCCAGGTGGTCGGCCACGGCCGTCCGGGCCTGCGGCCCGTCCCCGGCCAGGATGGCGGTCACGATGGCCGCGTGCTGGCTGGCGGTGTTCTCGATGTTGCGCTGCAGCACCGGGATGGCGTTGAGCAGCCCGTTGAGCCGCATCCGGGCGTCGGTGCAGGCGTCCAGGAGCAGGCTCGATCCGGTCAGCTCGGCAATCGCGAGATGGAACAGGGTGTCCAGCCGGCGGTAGTCCTGCGGGCCGGCCCCGTTCACGTCGGCCAGCCGGGCCAGCAGCGCGTCCCGCGGCCCCGGCCCGCCGAGCGCCGGCCCGCCAAGCGCCGGCCCGCCGAGCGACTGGGCCAGGATGTCGGCGGCGCCGGTCTCCACGGCCAGCCGGAAGGTCAGCGCGTCGGCCAGGTTCTCGCCGTCCTCGCGGGCCAGGCGGCGGACCTCGTCGCGGCCGGGGGCGGGCGGGGTGTAGGTGACGAACGTCCCGCCGTGCCGGCCGCGGCGGGAGCTGACATAGCCGGCCTTCTGCAGCTCGGCGAGCGCCTCGCGCAGGGTGAGCCGGCTGATCCCGAGCCGGGCGGCGAGCTCGCGCTCGGCCGGGAACCGGTCGCCGGGCGCGATCATGCCCAGCTTGATGACGGTCAGCAGGCGCTCGACGGTCTCCTCGAACGCGTTGCCCTGCCGGACCGGCCGCAATACCGCCCAGAGGTCCACCCCGGTGCTCATCCGCCTCCCGTGTCACCAGATTTAACGTCCAGAGGTATTGACATTCCCCCAGGCCTGCTGATCATTGGTTCGATAATAGACCATTGAAAACCAGGGGCAGGAGCACCGCAGTGGCGGTCAACGAGCAGGCGTCACCCACGCCGCTGAGCAGCGACGAAGAGACCCTTCATCAGCTGGGCTACGCCCAGGAGCTGCGCCGGCGGATGTCGGGCTTCTCGAACTTCGCGGTCTCCTTCACGATCATCTCGATCCTGTCGGGCTGCCTGACGCTGTACGGCACGGCGATGAACGTCGGCGGCCCGGTGATGATCATCTGGGGCTGGCTGGGCGTCGGCATCATGACGCTGTTCGTGGGCCTGGCCATGGCCGAGGTCTGCTCCAGCTTCCCGACCGCGGGCGGCCTGTACTACTGGGCGGCCAAGCTGGCCCCGCGCAACGGCGCGGCGTGGGCCTGGTTCACGGGCTGGTTCAACTTCCTGGGCCAGGTCGCGGTGACGGCGGGCATCGACTTCGGCGCCGCGTTCTTCATCAACGCGTTCGTCGAGCTGCAGTGGGGCTTCGCCGCCACCCCCAGCCACACGATCGAGATCTACGCGGGCGTGCTGCTGCTGCACGGGCTGCTCAACCAGTTCGGGATCCGGCTGGTCTCGCTGCTGAACGACGTGAGCGTGTGGTGGCACATCGCGGGCGTGCTGGTCATCGTCGGCGTGCTGGCCATCGCGCCCAGGCACCACCAGTCCGCGAGCTTCGTGTTCGGCCACTTCGTGAACAACACCGGCTGGAAGAGCGCCTTCTACGTGGCGCCGCTCGGCCTGCTGCTGGCCCAGTACACCTTCACCGGCTACGACGCGTCGGCGCACATGACCGAGGAGACGCACGACGCGGCCCGCAGCGGCCCGCGCGGCATCGTCATGTCGATCATCGTGTCGCTGATCGCGGGCTGGATCCTGCTCATCGGGCTGACCTTCGCCATCCAGAATTACGGCAAGGAGCTGGGCTCGGCGACCGGCGTGCCCCCGGCCCAGATCTTCATCGACGCGACCAGCTCGACGGTCGGCAAGCTGCTGCTGCTGATCGCGATCGGCGCCCAGCTGTTCTGCGGGATGTCCTCGGTCACGGCCAACTCCCGGATGATCTACGCGTTCTCCCGGGACGGCGCGCTGCCCGGCTCGGCGCTGTGGCACAAGGTCAACAAGCGCACCCGGACGCCGACCAACGCCATCTGGCTGGCCGCCGGGTTCGCGTTCGTCCTGGCCCTGCCCGACCTGTGGAACGCGGCCGCGTACGCCGCGGTGACCTCCATCGCCGTCATCGGCCTGTACATCGCCTACGTGCTGCCGACGTTCCTGCGGCTGCGCCAGGGCGACAACTTCGCCCGCGGCCCGTGGCACCTGGGCCGGTGGAGCCGGCCCATCGGTATCATCGCCGTGGTCTGGGTCATCCTCATCTCGATCCTGTTCATGCTGCCGGTGTTCAGCCCGATCACCGTGTCGGACTTCAACTACACGGTGGTGGCGGTCGTGGTGGTCCTGGGCTTCGCGTGGATCTACTGGATGGTGTCGGCCAAGAACTGGTTCACCGGCCCGCGAGTCCAGGGCACCGCCGAGGAACTGGCCGCCATCGAGCGCGACCTGTCGGCGTAGCGGGTGTCGCGCTACCGGGGCCACGGCCCGTATAGCCAGCAGCGCGGGATGCTGACCCTCGAGCAGCTCCGGGTGGAGGTGGGCGAGGGCACGATCGACACGGTCGTGCTCGCGTTCACCGACATGCAGGGCCGGCTGCAGGGCAAGCGCCTGGCGGCCGAGTTCTTCCTGGACGAGGTGGCCGAGCACTTCTCCGAGGGCTGCAACTACCTGCTGGCGGTGGACGTGGACATGAACACGGTCGGCGGGTACGCCATGTCCTCGTGGGAGACGGGCTACGGCGACTTCGTGCTCCGGCCCGACCTGGCCACCCTGCGCCAGATGCCCTGGCACCCGGCTACCGCCCTGGTCATCGCCGACCTCACCTGGCTCGACGGCTCCCCGGTGGCCGCCTCGCCGCGGCAGATCCTGCAGCGGCAGGTGGACCGGCTGGCGGAGCGCGGCTGGGAGGCCCTGGCCGGGACGGAGCTGGAGTTCATCGTCTACGCCGACACCTTCGAGGACGCGGCGGCCAAGGGCTACCGCGGCCTGGTCCCGGCCAACCAGTACAACGTGGACTACTCGATCCTGGGCACGTCCCGGGTCGAGCCGCTGCTGCGCCGGATCCGCAACGGCATGGCCGGCGCGGGGATGTACGTCGAGTCGGCCAAGGGCGAATGCAACCTGGGCCAGCACGAGATCGCGTTCCGGTACGCCGGGGTGGTCGCCACGTGCGACAACCACTCGATCTACAAGACCGGGGCCAAGGAGATCGCCGCCCAGGACGGCATGAGCCTCACGTTCATGGCCAAGCCCAACGCCCGCGAGGGCAACTCGTGCCACATCCACCTGTCGGTGCGCGACGACGACGGGAACCCGGTGCTGGCCGGCGACCGCGCGCACGGGCTGTCCAGGACCGGCGAGCACTTCCTGGCCGGGCAGCTGGCCGCCCTGCGCGAGCTGACCCTCTGCTACGCCCCCAACGTCAACTCCTACAAGCGGTACGTGCCGGGCAGCTTCGCGCCGACGTCGGTGCGCTGGGGCGTCGACAACCGGACGTGCGCGCTGCGGCTGGTCGGCCACGGGAACTCGCTGCGCCCCGAGAACCGCACGCCCGGCGGGGACGTCAACCCCTACCTGGCGGTCGCCGCGATGATCGCCGCTGGCCTGGACGGCGTGGACCGGGAGCTCCCGCTCGAGCCGGCCTACGCCGGCAATGCCTACGCCGACGACGGGCCGCGCGTCCCGGCGACACTCAGGGACGCCCTCGCCCTGTGGGAGGGCAGCGAGCTGGCCGCGCAAGCGTTCGGGACGGAAGTCGTGGCCCACTACGCGAACTACGCGCGGGTCGAGCTGGCCGCCTTCGACGCCGCCGTCACCGACTGGGAGCTGCAGCGGGGCTTCGAGCGCCTCTAGCTGGAAATCCCGACCAATACGAAACGGGGCCGTCTCGCGGCTCCCCCACCGGGAACGCAGGTCATGCCTGATTACACAGTGATCAATCCCGCCACGGAGCAGGCGGTCACCACGGTCACGCTGAGCACCGCGGCGGAAACCGACGCCGCCATCGAGCGGGCCGCCGCCGCGCAGGTGAGCTGGCGGGCGGTGGCGCCGGGCGACCGCGCGCGGCTGCTGCGCCGGTTCGCCGCCGAGGTCGATGCCCACGCGGCCGAGCTGGCCGCGCTGGAGGTGGCCGGCTCGGGGCACCCGGTCGGCCAGGCCACCTGGGAGGCGGAGCACGTCCGGGACGTCCTCGAGTACTACGCGGCCGCGCCGGAGCGGCTGGCCGGGCGGCAGATCCCGGTGGCCGGGGGGCTGAACGTCACCTTCCACGAGCCGCTCGGCGTGGTCGGCCTGATCGTGCCGTGGAACTTCCCGATGCCGATCTTCGCCTGGGGCATGGCGCCGGCCCTGGCCGCCGGGAACACGGTGGTGGCCAAGCCGGCCGAGGTCACCCCGCTGACGGCCCGGCGGATCGGCGAGCTGGCCCTGGCCGCGGGGCTGCCCGAGGGCGTGCTGGCTGTCCTGCCGGGGAAGGGCAGCGTGGTGGGGCAGCGGCTGGTCGACCACCCGCTGGTCCGCAAGATCGTCTTCACCGGGTCCACGGAGGTGGGCCGCGAGATCATGGCGGGCTGCGCCCGCCAGGTGAAGCGGGTCACGCTGGAGCTGGGCGGCAAGAGCGCCAACATCGTGTTCGCCGACGCCGACCTCGAACAGGCGGCGGCCACGGCCCCGTACGCGGTGTTCGACAATGCGGGCCAGGACTGCTGCGCCCGGTCCCGCATCCTGGTCCAGCGGTCGGTGTTCGACCGGTTCATGGAGCTGCTCGAGCCGGCCGTTATGGGCCTGCGGGTCGGGGACCCGGCGCTCCCGGAGACGCAGATGGGCCCGCTGATCTCGGCCGCGCACCGGGAGCGGGTCGCCAGCTACGTGCCGGACGGGGCGCCGGTGGCGTTCCGCGGCACCGCTCCCGGCGGCCCCGGCTTCTGGTTCCCGCCGACGGTGCTGGCGCCGGCCGGGGAGCACTCCCCCGCGTTCACCGACGAGGTGTTCGGGCCGGTGGTCACCGTGACGCCGTTCGAGGACGAGGCCGATGCGGTCACGATCGCCAACGACACGCCGTACGGGCTGTCGGGCTCGATCTGGACCGAGAACGTCGGGCGCGCGATCCGGGTGGCCCGCGGGGTGGAGACCGGCAACCTGTCAGTCAACTCGCACTCCTCGGTGCGGTACTGGACCCCGTTCGGGGGGTTCAAGCAGTCGGGCCTCGGGCGCGAGCTCGGGCCGGACGCGCTGGACTCGTTCACCGAGGTCAAGAACGTCTTCATCGCGAGCTAGGGAGCATTACAGCATGGAACGGCTGCACAATCGGGTCGCTGTCATCACCGGGGCGGGCAGCGGCATCGGGCTGGCCACCGCGCGGCGGCTGGCCGCGGAGGGCGCGCGGGTGGTCGCGGTGGACATCGACAAGTCGGCCGGCGAGGCGGCGGCGGAGGAGGTGGGCGGGCTGTTCGTCGCGGCCGACGTGGCCGACGAGGCCCAGGTGTCCGCCCTGTTCGACGACGTCGCGGAGCGCCTCGGCCGGATCGACATCGCGTTCCACAACGCGGGCATCTCGCCGCCGGAGGACGACTCCATCCTTACCACCGGGCTGGACGCGTGGCGCCGGGTCCAGGAGGTCAACCTGACCTCGGTGTACCTGTGCTGCAAGTACGTGATCCCGCACATGCAGCGGCAGGGTAAGGGCTCGATCATCAACACCGCCTCGTTCGTGGCCGTGCTGGGCGCGGCCACCTCGCAGATCTCCTACACGGCGTCGAAGGGCGGCGTGCTGGCCATGACCCGGGAGCTCGGCGTGCAGTTCGCCCGCGAGGGCATCCGGGTCAACGCGCTGTGCCCGGGGCCGATCAACACGCCGCTGCTGCGGGAGCTGTTCGCGGCCGACCCGGAGCGCGCGGCCCGGCGGATGGTGCACGTGCCGATGGGCCGGTTCGGCGAGCCGGAGGAGATTGCGGCCGCCGTGGCCTTCCTGGCCAGCGACGACTCCTCGTTCATGACGGCGTCGTCGTTCCTGGTAGACGGCGGCATCAGCGGTGCCTATGTGACACCCTTGTAGTCATGACCAGTGGAGTCATCACTTCCGCGCCGCTCGTCGGCATCAGCTGCTACCGCGTGCAGGCCCAGTTCGGGGCCTGGGACCTGCGCGCGGCGCTGCTCCCGGACCGCTATGTCGCGGCCGTCACGGCGGCCGGCGCGGTGCCCGTCCTGCTGCCCCCGACGCCGCTGATCGATCAGGCCGTCGGCCGGCTGGACGCCCTCGTGCTGGCCGGCGGCGGCGACGTCGACCCGGCCCGGTACGGGGCGGCGCGCGACCCGAACTGCGGGCCGTCCAGCGACGAGCGGGACGGCGCCGAGCTGGCCCTGGCCGCGGCGGCCCTGGCCGCGGGCGTGCCGGTGCTGGGGATCTGCCGCGGGCTGCAGGTCCTGAACGTGGCCCTGGGCGGCCGCCTGCACCAGCACCTGCCTGACCTGGTCGGCCATGACGGGCATGCCCCCGTGCCGGGGGGCTACGGCGCGCACGAGGTCAGCGTGGCGCCCGGCAGCCGGCTGGCCTCGATCCTGAACCGCACCGACCTGACCGATCACCTGCCCGTGGTCGTGCCGACCCACCATCATCAGGCCATCGACACGCTGGGCACCGGCCTGGCCGCGACGGCGTGGGCCACGGACGGGACGATCGAGGCGGCGGAGCTGGATCCCGCGCAGCACCCGTTCGTGGTGGGAGTCCAGTGGCACCCCGAGGCGGGCGAGGACCTGAGCCTGTTCCGGGCGCTGGCCGCCGCGGCGGCGCGGCGGTCCGAGGCCGTGCCCGCCTGAGCTCCGGCTGCCTGTTCGGCCCGCCGTCCGTGCTGCTGGCGGACGCCGTCGGCCGGACCGGGGCTCGGACCACCTGACCTGAGCCACGTTTCCGCGCCCAGGCGGCCGGGTACCCAGCGCGGCCGGGCGGCCGCGGCGCCCCGTGGGTGGTGTGATTCCTCGCCTGGCGCGGGCCGCGCGGGACGCTTGGGGTCTCGTCCGAGCGGCCCAGCCGGGCCGCTGGCGTTTCAGACTTGCTGGCCCTAGGGGGGATGTGAGCAACCTTCCTGTCATCAAGGTCAGCCCAGAACAGGCGGGACCTGCGGGACGGGCGGGATTGAGCCGCCGAGAGTTCGAGGCCGACGGCCCCCAGACCGCGCCGACGCGGCAGACCGGCTGCGGCCGTACGGCGTACGGCGCGGCCGGGCGCCGGCGGCGGGCGGGCGGGCGGGGGGTCGCTAGCCTGCTGCCTTGACATCCTCACCCGCCCTGGGGGACGGGGATTCCAGCTATGGGACCGGGAGGCGGTCGTGCTGAGGTTCACGCTTCGCAGGCCCGGTAGCCCGGTCGCCTCGGCGTGCTTTCGCGGCATGCCCGGCCGCGATGTTCAGTGCTGCGTTCACGTCAGCGTTGCAGGCGAAATTGCAGGCTGCGCACCGGAACCGGGATTGGCTCTCTCTCGATCCAGCCGCGGTGTGCCCGCATGCGCTGCAGCGCTGCGATGTGTAAGCCGCGTTGATCTTCTGCACCCGGCCCGGTGCCTTCTGCTCCAGCCGGGTCACCAGCAGCCCCCAGCCCGACCGGGCGATCTCCCGGTTCAGCCCGGACTTCTGGCGCACGTTCCGGCCGGGCTCAGCCACGGTCCCCCAGGCCGAGCGGGTCATGCCCGCGATGCGGAGATCCTCCACGCGGATCAGGTCGAACCGCCGCGCGAGGTCGGTGCTGAGCTTCTCGCACCAGTCCTTGCGGCAGTCCGCCTCGCGCGCCTTCAGGCAAGGCTATGGCCAGCCGCACCCTGGCCCGCCTGCCCGACCCGCGCCGCGCCCTGGCCAGCTTGCGCTGGAGCAGGACGAGGCGCCGCTGGCGGGCGGGGCTCAGCCGCGGAACGCTGAGCAGCTCCCCGGTCGACAAAGCGGCACTGACGGCCACCCCGCGGTCCACCCCCGCGACCGCGCCCGTGCCGGGACCGGGGATGGCGGCCGGGATGACGGCGAAGGCGACATGCCACCGGCCTGAACGGTCCAGGGTCACCCGGTAGGACTTGGCAGCTGGGACGGCACGGGACCAGCGGAAGCGCACCCAGCCCGCCTTGGGGACCCAGACCTCGCCAGCACGGCGGTTCAGCCTGCGGACGTGCCCGGGCTTCACCGCGACGATGCGGAACCCGTCAGCGCGGCCGGCCTTCCGGAATGTGGGCCTGCGGTGCGTTCCGCTGAAGAAGTTCTTCATGGCGCGGTCGAAGTCGCGAAGGGCCTGCTGCTGGACGGTCTGGCTCCCGGCGCGGAGCCAGTCGTTCTCGCGCCGCGCGGCCGTGAGCTGGCGGCACTGCTCCAGGTAGCCGGGCGCGCTCTTCCGGCCGCGCTTCCACCACGAGTGCTGCTCCACCGCGAGGTTCCACACAAACCGCGCGTGCGCGCAGTGCTCCCGCATCACCTGCTCCTGGGCAGGCGAGGGGCAGAGCCGGTAGCGGGACACAATTCGATTGTACTAGCGACCATTCCCGAAAGGGGGAAGCGGCGCTTCCTCCCCGGCATTAATGCCGGGGTCTCCGCGCCGCGACTTCGATGACGCAGACTAGGGACAGCGAGACCACGAACCCGGCGGCCGACGCCAGCGGGACCGGTGACGGCCCGGCGGAGCCGGGGTCGCGCGCCGCCGCGGAGCCGCGCGATGACCTCACGGTGACGCGGCACGAGATCACCGTAGATGGCGTGCCGCTGCGGTACACGGTCACCACGGGAAGGCTGGTACTGCGCGCGGAGCGCGGCGTCGGGGCGGACGAGTTCGAGGGGCACAAGGCCACGGCCGAGGTCTTCACCGTCGCCTACACCGTCGACGGGGCCGGCCCGGAACGGCCGGTGACGTTCGCCTTCAACGGCGGGCCGGGCTCCTCCAGCGTGTGGCTGCACCTGGGGCTGCTCGGGCCGCGGCGGGTGCTGATGGGCGATGCCGGCGCGCTGCTGCCGCCGCCGTACGCCCTAACTGACAACGAGCAGACGCTGCTGCGCCACAGCGACCTGGTGTTCATCGACCCGGTGTCGACCGGGTTCTCCCGGGCCGTCACCGGCGGCAAGCCGGCCGACTTCCACGGGTTCACCGGGGACGTCGAGTCGGTCGGCGAGGTGATCCGGCTGTGGACCACGCGCAACGGCCGCTGGATGTCCCCCAAGTACCTGTGCGGCGAGTCGTACGGGACGACCCGGGCGGCGGCCCTGTCGCGGCACCTGCAGGAGAAGTACGGGCTGTACCTGAACGGGCTGATGCTGATCTCGTCCTACCTGGACGGCGGCACCGGGGAGTTCAGCCCCGGCAACGACGCCGTCTACGCCTGCTACCTGCCGACCTACGCGGCGATCGCGCACTACCACGGCCTGCACGGCGACCGGCCGCTGCGCGCGGTGCTGGACGAGGCGGAGGACTACGCGGCGCGCGACTACCTGTGGGCGCTGCACCGCGGGTCCCGGCTGACCGGGCCGGAGCGGGCGGCCGCGGTGGCGCGGGTGGCCGCCCTGACCGGGCTCACAGAAGACTATGTAGATCGCGTAGACCTGCGGCTGGAGCACATCCGTTTCTTCACGGAGGTGCTGCGCGCGCGGCGGCAGACGGTCGGCCGGCTCGACGGCCGGTTCACCGGCTGGGAGGCCGATTACGGCCGCGAGCAGTGGGCCGCCGACCCGTCGATGGAGGCGATCAGCGGCCCGTACGCCGCGGCGCTCAACCACTACGTGCGCGACGAGCTGGAGTACCGCAGCGACCTGCCCTACGAGCTGCTGACGATGGCGGTCCAGCCGTGGTCCTACAAGGAGTTCGAGGGCGCGCACCTGTACGTGGCGGACAAGCTGGCGGCGGCCATGCGGGCCAACCCGCACATGCGGGTGCACGTGGCCTGCGGCTACCACGACGGGGCCACGCCCTACTTCGCCGCCGAGCACACGTTCTCGCACCTGGCCATCCCGCCGCAGCTGCGCGGCAACGTAGAGTTCCGCTACTTCGAGGCCGGCCACATGATGTACGTGCACGAGCCGAGCCGGCTCGAGCAGTCGGCGCAGCTGGGCCGCTTCGTCACCGCTGATTCCCCGGCCGCAGCGGCCCGATCGTGACGAGTGACACTGGCCCGGCGGCCGGGTGCGGTCCGCGCGAACCCTAGACTCGCCTCCGTGAGCAGCGCTCCGGCCGTTGAGATCCGCGGCCTGGTCAAGCAGTACGGCGGCCGCACCGCCGTGGCTGGCCTCTCGCTGACCGCGGGCCGGGCCCAGGTGACGGCCATCCTGGGCCCGAACGGGGCCGGCAAGACGACCACCATCGAGACCTGCGAGGGCTACCGGCGGCCCGACGCGGGCACCGTCGCCGTCCTCGGCCTGGACCCGGTGCGGGACGCCCGCGCGCTGCGGCCCCGGATCGGCGTCATGCTCCAGGCCGGCGGTGTCCCGACGGCGGCCCGGGCGGCCGAGTACCTGCGGGTGCAGGCCCGGTTCTACGCCCACCCGATCGACCCGGCGCTGCTTATCACCCAGCTCGGCCTTGACGGCTGCGGGAAGACGCCCTACCGGCGGCTGTCCGGCGGCCAGCAGCAGCGGCTGTCGCTGGCGGCGGCGGTCATCGGCCGGCCGGAGCTGGTCTTCCTGGACGAGCCGACCGCGGGCCTGGACCCGCAGGCCAGGCACGCCACCTGGGACCTGATCGAGGGGCTGCGCGCGGCCGGGGCCGCGGTGATCCTGGCCACCCACTACATGGAGGAGGCCGAGCGGCTCGCCGACCAGATCGTCATCGTGGACGGCGGCCGGGTGGTGGCGGACGGCACGCCCCGCGAGCTGTGCGGGTCGGCGGGGCAGCTGCGATTCCGGGCCGAGCCCGGCCTGGACGTCGAGGCGCTGGTGGCGGCGCTGCCGCTGGGCAGCGCGGCCAAGGAGTCCCCGGCCGGGCACTACATGGTCGAGGTGCAGGGCGGGGTGGACCCGCGGCTGGTCGCCGCGGTCACGGCGTGGTGCGCGGAGCGCGGCATCCTGGCCCAGAGCCTGCGGATCGAGAGCCGGACCCTGGAGGATGTCTTCCTCGAGCTGACCGGACGGGAGCTGCGGTCTTGACCAGTGCGGCGGCTGACCCAGACGCCCTCGCGGGCGAAGACCAGCGGCCGTGGCCCGCGCCGGAGCCCGGCGCGGCGCCGCTCCCGCAGATGATCGGGGCGCAGGCCGGGCTGGAGCTGCGGATCCTGCTGCGCAACGGCGAGCAGCTGCTGCTGACGCTGATCATCCCGGTGCTGCTGCTGCTGGCGTT
>Ga0193728_1000528_pt1 | contig 18517 bp, 20 predicted proteins | sample U1c1metaG_FD_143037 | JGI IMG/M metagenome (GOLD analysis project Ga0193728, IMG submission 143037) | Soil microbial communities from a riparian zone of the East river system, Colorado, United States - U1c1 | ecosystem: Environmental > Terrestrial > Soil > Riparian zone | place: USA: East River...
CCACGATCCTCCAGGCCGAAGGCCAGAAGCAGTCCGCGATCCTCACCGCCGAGGGTGAGAAGACCGCCGCCATCCTCCGTGCCGAGGGACAGCGCCAGTCCGCGATCCTCAACGCCGAAGGTCAGGCGAAGGCGATCGACACCGTCTTCCGCGCCATTCACGAGGGCAAGCCCGACCCGCAGCTGCTCGCGTATCAGTACCTGCAGATGCTGCCGCAGATCGCGCAGGGCGACTCGAACAAGGTGTGGATCATCCCGAGCGAGTTCCAGCAGGCGATCGGCAAGATCGGCGGCGCACTGGGCATCGCGGACGAGACGAAGACGCCGGAGAGCTAACCGAGCGCGAGCTCCTGCCGCCAGCTCTCGGTGTGCGCGCCGAGCGCCGGCGCGCGGCCGGGCGCCGGAGAGCCGAGGTCGTTCGCGGCCTCGGCGAGCGTTGCAACGGGCCCCACGCAGACGTCTTCGTCGTCGAGCACGCGCAGCCAGTGCTCCAGCGTCTCCGACGAGAACACGCGCGCGAGCTCGTCTGCGAGCGCCTCCTGGTCGTCGTCGTATTGCCGTGCGGCGAGCTCGGGACGCTCGAGCAGCTCGCAGAGCCGCGCGAAGAACTTCGGCTCGAGCGCTCCCACCGTGAGGTGCCGCCCGTCGGCCGCCGCATAGGTGCGATAACAGGCGAGGCCCCCGGTCAGCAGGCGCGGCCGCGGGTCGCCCGCGAGCCGGTACTGCGCGAGCCGGTGCGCGCCGTGCGTCATCGACACGGTCACCGTCGCGCCCTCGCCGGTGCGCTCGCGGACGACGAGCGCCGCGAGGATCTCCGTCACGGCGCCGAAGGCACCGGCCGCGAGGTCGGCGATCGGGACCGGCGGCCACGCCGGCGCGGTGTCGTGCAGGACCCCGGCCCAGCCCTGGTAGTTGAGGTCGTGTCCTGCGCGTTGCTCGTGCCGGTTGCCGACCCCGAAGCCCGTGATTGAACAGGCCACGAGACTCGCGGGCATGTCCTGGTGTCGGACACCGAGGCGGGCGAGGACGCCGGGACGGAACGTCTCGAGCATCACATCCGCCCGGCCGAGCAGCCCGCGCAGGAACGGCGCCTCGGCGGGGAGCTCCAGGACGACCGACTCCTTTCCCTCGTTGAGGGCGTCATGCCAGCCCGGCGCCGTGTCCCGCATCGGGTCGCCGCCTGGCTGCTCGACCCGCACCACGCGGGCTCCCAGCCGCAGCAGCTCGGCGGTCGCGAACGCCCCGGGCAGGTAGCGGGTCAGGTCGACGACGAGCATTCCCCCGAGTGGCCGTTGCATGCGGCCCGAACCTACCAGTACCTTTTCGGCGGTCTTGGTCGAGCGTTCGGCAGGAGCGGAGGAGAAACGGCGTCTGATTCTCGACGCCGCCGTTCGCGTGTTCGCACACAAGGGCTTCCACACCTCGCGCGTCGGCGACATCGCCGAGGAAGCGGGTGTCGCGCACGGACTGCTCTATCACTACTTCTCGTCGAAGGACGAGGTGCTCGACACGATCTTCCGCGAGACGTGGAGCGACCTGCTCGCGGAGATCCACGAGATCGAGTCGTCGGACGAGTCGGCGCGCGACCAGCTGCAGCGTGCTGCGGCGCGACTGCTCGGCGGCTGGCGCATGCATCCCGATGTGATTCGCGTCCTCGTGCGCGAGATCGCGCGCAGCGCAGAGGTGCAGCAGCGCATCGGCGAGCTCGTGAAGCCGATCGAGTCGATCCAGCGGATCATCGCGCGCGGCCAGCAGACCGGTGAGTTCCGCAGCGACTTCGACGCGCGCCTCGCGGGGATCATCTTCTACGGCGGCATCGAGGAAGTGCTGAGCGGTTGGGTGCTCGGGCAGATTCCCGACGGCCCCGATGCGGTGGAAGCTGCCGAGCGCACGCTGATCGACGTCGTCTGCGCGGGCTTCGCCGCTGCGCCTGCGCCGACGGCCTAGGTCGCCGGCTTCCACGAGCCGGCGCGGGTCAAGCGTCGCTGCGTAGATGTCGCAGCTCTTCGAGGTCATTCAGATCTTGGGGCCGACCCGCAACGCGCTTCATCAGTTCGAGATGCTCGAATGAGGCGAAGCGCACCTTGCCCACGTCAGGCACATCGACGACGAGTGCCTCGTCGCGTAGCTCGACATACCTCTCGATCACCTCGACCCCGTGGATGTACTGGAGCACGTCGATCCGGCCATAGTCGCTGTCGAGCGCCCAGTTGCCGCCATACAAGAGCGCGCCCGGCTCCCACTTAACGGGCATTTCCTCCGCGCGGAAGTCCACGCGCTCGATCGGTCGTGCGTTGATCTCGAAGAGCACATCCTCGAGCGCAGCACGGTTCGTGGGGTCGGGGTTCGGAACGATGTCAACGTCCTTCGTCGCACGGACGAAGCCGTGAGCGCCGACGGCGAGACCGCCAATGACAACGAAGTCGATCTTCGCCTCAAGGAGGAGCTGCAGAATTGCGTCGGCTTCCAGTTGGCTAACGGGAGGGCGGCGTTCGACCTCACTCCAGTCATCGTTTCCGCCCCCGCGTCCCATCAGGCCGCACCTCCATCAGAGGCCCTTGCGCGGGCACCAGCGACGGCGATCTTTGTCGCGGTCTTGCTCAAGCTGATCGCCTGCGCTACGCGCTCACCAGCACTGACCGTCGCCAGCTCCTCACGTCGCTCTGTTTGCTGATCCGCGAAGAAGCCGCGGGTGCCCATCCCGCGTCCTGCAAGCATCCGTTCGCGGCGGGCAAGCGCCTCTGCAAGCAACCCGCGCTTCCGGCCGGACTCTGCGAGCGATGCCACATCAACAGCCAGATCAACGACGCTCAGCGTGTCGATCTCCTCACGACTCGATGTTGTTGACTCGCGCGTCTTCAGCGCGCCGCGAGCGATCCAGCGGTCAAGCGCAGGGACGGTGACCCCGAGTGCCTTCGCTGCCCGCATCTTCGGAACACTCGGGCCGATATCAGTGATCCGCCGGCGCGTCATCCTCGCGAGTCGTGTGCGTGCATCAGGCTCGGACACTTTCGAGGCGACCAGGCGCAACTCCACAGCATCGGCGAGTGCTCTATCGATGTCGATTTGGCGTCCCATCGCCTCTGAAGTATACCCACAGATTGGCGTTTATGGTCGATTTTCACCTACTCACGCGGTCTCTGGCTGACGCGGCCCCTTAGACGCGGCCCAGCAGCTCGACGAATCGCGCCACGCCCACGTTCCCGCCGGAGACCACCACGCCGACTCGGCCGGTCGCCTCGATCCGGCCGGACAGCAACGCCGCGACGGCGATCGCGCCGCTCGGCTCGGTGACGATCTTCAGGCGGTCGAAGAGGAACGCCATCGCGTCGAGGATCTCTGCGTCGCTCGCAACGACCACTTCGTCGACACGCTGCCGGTTGACCTCGAACGTCAGCTCGCCTGGTGCAGCCGTCTGCAGCCCGTCCGCGATCGTGCGCGGCACGCCGCCGTCGATGATCTTGCCCGCCGCGAGGGAGCGGCGCGTGTCGTCGCCGGCTTCCGGCTCGACGCCGACGACGCGAATCTTGCGACGCAGCGCCTTCGCGACCGTTGCGCACCCCGCGATCAGCCCGCCGCCACCGACCGGTGCGACCAGAACGTCGAGCTTCGGGACGTCCTCGAGCAGCTCGAGGGCCGTCGTGCCCTGTCCGGCCATGATCAACGGGTCGTCGAACGGGCGTACGACCTCCAGGCCGCGCTCCTTGGCGAGACCCTCGCCGAGCTCTTCCCGGCTCTGCGTCCAGCGGTCGTAGCTGACGATCTCCGCGCCGTAGCCGCGCGTCGCGTCGACCTTCGCCACCGGCGCGTCCTCGGGCATCAGAATCGTCGCTTTCGTGCCCAGCAGGCTCGCTGCGATCGCGACCGCCTGGGCGTGATTGCCCGACGAGTATGCGAGCACGCCGCGCGCACGCGTCTCGGCGTCGAGCGATGCGATCTTCGTATACGCGCCGCGGAACTTGAACGCGCCGCCGCGCTGGAAGCACTCGGCCTTGACGAACACCGAGGCGCCGACCATGCCGTCGAGCGTGCGCGAGGTCAGCACCGGAGTCCTGTTCGCAACGCCGTTGAGCAGCGATGCGGCGGCTCGTACGTCGTCGAGCTCGATCACCGGCAAGGATTCTCGCGCGCACGCAGCAACCCGAAGCCCCACAGCTTCCCGGCGACGATGTAGTACGCGGTGCGCGTCTTTCCCGCGTCGCGCACGAGTGCTTCATAGCCCGCGCACGGCACGGGAATCGTGGTGCCGACGGCCTTGGTGACCTGCGCCTGCACGGCGCCGAGCGCGAAGCCGCCGTCCATCTGCCACGCGTCCGGCTGCCACAAGGTGTAGACGGCCGTCACGCGTTGGCGCGTCAGCTCGACCGCCAGACCCTTCTGCTCGAACGGCCGGTACGTGAAGTACCACGTCGTGCGCGTGCAGCCCTGGCAGACGCCGTAGCTGTGTCCGAGCGCAGCGCGCACCCTCGCGGCAGGCTCGCCGATCGTGATACCGGCGAGCGAGCGGCCCGCGACGAGCCTCCCGTGCGGAGGCAACGCCGCGCCTGCTGCCGGAACGACGCACGCCGCGAGCAGTGCGGCACAGACGAAGGCGCGGCTCATATGCTCGTCAGTATGCCGCTCTGGGATTCGCTCGCCGGGCTCACCGTCCGCGTCGACCACTACGACCTCGAACGCACAGAGCTCGCGCTCCCCAGCGGGTGGACGCGAGTGACCACGACGGTCGCGCTCGAGGGCGACGGGTATGCCGGTCACGGCGAGGACGTCACCTACACCGCTCCGGATCACGACCACATGCCCGACGGCCTGATGCTCGCGGGGACATGGACGCTCGACGACCTCTCCCGGCGGCTCGACGAGCTTCCGCTCTGGGGTGGCGAAGACGATGACCACGGCTCCCGCGACTACCGCCGCTGGGCGTTCGAGAGCGCTGCGCTCGACCTCGGTCTTCAACAGGCGGACGCGTCGCTCGCCGACGCCGTCGGCCGGCCGTACCGTCCGGTGCGCTTCGTCGCGTCGACACGCGCGGAGATCGAGCCCTATCGCGAGCTCTATCCCGACCTCGAGTTCAAGCTCGACGTCGCCGAGGACTGGGACCGCGCGTTGATGGAGCGGCTGGCGTCGTACGACCGGGTCCGCGTCGTCGACCTCAAGGCCTACTACCGCGGGACGAGCGTCGACCTCGCGCCGGACCCCGAGCTCTACCGGGCGGTCGCGGAGTCCTTGCCCGGCGTGATCATCGAGGATGCCTGGCTCGAGGACGGCTGCCGCGAGGCGCTCGCCGGAGCAGAGGAACGGCTCAGCTTCGACGCTCCGGTGCACTCGCTCGCCGACCTCGACGGGTTGCCGCTCGCGCCGAAATGGCTGAACGTGAAGCCGTCCCGCTTCGGCACCGTGCGCGAGCTGCTCGAGGTCATCGAGGCGTGCGAGGAGCGGGGGATCGCGATGTACGGCGGCGGCCAGTTCGAGCTCGGGCACGGGCGCCGGCAGATCCAGCGGCTCGCGAGCATCTTCTACGCCGACGGCCCGAACGACGTGGCGCCGTCGGAGTACAACGAGGGAGGCGCGCGGCCGGGGCTGACGCAGAGCCCGCTGCCGCCGCCGGAAGGGCTGGGATTCTGAGCACGAACCTGCTCACCGCGGAGCTCGAGACCGGCAGCACGCGCGAGGGCTACGCGCACCGCGAAGTCCAGGTCGGCCCGCCGCTCGGCGCCGTCGGCTGGGGCGGAACGATCTACGAGCTGCGTCCCGGCGAGCGCATCTGCCCGTACCACTGGCACGTCGCCGAGGAGGAGTGGCTGCTCGTGCTCACCGGCACGCCGACGCTGCGCGAGCCCGACGGCGAGCAGGTGCTGCGCCCGTGGGACGTCGCCGTCTTCCGCCGCGGCGCGGCCGGCGCGCACGAGGTGCGCAACGACACGGACACGGCGCTGCAGGTGCTGATGCTCTCGACGATCTCGCAGCTCGAGATCTCCCATTATCCGGACAGCGGCAAGATCGGGGTCTGGTGGGTCGACGCCGATGGCACGTCGAAGACGCTGCGCAACCGTCCTGAGAACAACCTGGACTACTTCGACGGAGAGAAGTGAGCGACGTCTTCAACCTGCTCGACGGCGCGCTCGACCGTGAGGAGGAGAAGCCCGGCTACCGCAACCGCCGCACACAGGTCGGCGCGCGCCTCGGCGCCGAGCTGCTCGGCGCGACCGTCTACGAGACGCTGCCCGGCGAGAAGCTCTGGCCGTACCACTGGGAGCTCGGCTGCGAGGAGTTCGTCATCGTCGTGTCGGGCACGCCGACCCTGCGGACGCCCGAGGGCGAGCGCGAGCTCACGGTGGGCGACATCGTCGCGTTCCCCGAGGGCGAGGCCGGCGCGCACCAGTTGCGCAACGACTCCGACGAGCCGTTCCGCGTCCTCATCGGCTCGACGAAGTCCGACGTCTCCGTCGCGGGCTATCCCGACAGCGCGAAGCTGCTCATCGACGCGCCGGCGCACGGCGTACGCACGATGCTGCGCGACGCACCCGAGCTCGACTACTGGGACGGCGAATAACGTCTTAGCGGAATGCGGACTCGCCCGTGAGGGCTTGTCCGACCACGAGCGTGTGCACCTCGTGCGTGCCTTCGTACGTCAGCACCGACTCGAGGTTGTTCATGTGCCGGATCACGGGGTACTCGAGCGTGATGCCGTTGCCGCCGAGAATCGTGCGTGCGCTGCGGCACACCTCGAGCGCGCCGCGGACGTTGCCCATCTTGCCCATGCTCACGTGCTCGGGACGAAGCGTGCCGTCGTCCTTCATGCGGCCGATGTGCAAGGCGACGAGCGTCGCGCGGTTGATCTCGAGCGCCATCTCGGCGAGCTTCTGTTGTGTGAGCTGGTACGCAGAGATCGGCTTGCCGAAGACCATCCGCTCCTTCGCGTAGTCGAGCGCGGCCTCGAACGACGAGCGCGCCGCACCGACCGCACCCCAGACGATCCCGTAGCGCGCCTCGTTCAGGCACGAGAGCGGGCCGCGCAGCGAGTCGACCTCGGGGAAGCGGTTCTCCTCCGGCACGCGCACATCGGTGAGCACGAGCTCGGATGTGATCGACGCGCGCAGCGACAGCTTGTGCTTCATCTCGGGCGCCTCGAACCCCGGCATGCCCTTCTCGACGAGGAAGCCGTTGATCTTCCCTTCGTCGGTGCGCGCCCACACGACGGCGACGTCGGCGACGGTGCCGTTCGTGATCCACATCTTCGAGCCGTTGAGGATCCAGTCGGATCCGTCGCGCTTCGCATGCGTGCGCATCGAGCCGGGATCGGAGCCGGCGTCCGGCTCGGTCAGCCCGAAGCAGCCGATCGCCGCGCCCTCGTGCATCGGCACCAGCCAGCGCTGCTTCTGCTCTTCGCTGCCCCAGCGCCAGATCGCGAACATCGCGAGCGAGCCCTGCACCGAGACGAGGCTGCGGATGCCGGAGTCGCCAGCCTCGAGCTCCATACAGGCGAGCCCGTACGCGACCGCGCTCGCACCGGGCAGGCCGTAGCCCTCGAGATGCATGCCGAAGAGGCCGAGCTTGCCGATCTCGGGCACGAGCTCAGCGGGGAGGATCCCCTGCTCGAACCACTCGCCGACATCGGGAACGATCCGATCGCGCACGAACCGGCGCACCGTGTCGCGGATCGCGCGCTCCTCGTCGTCGAGCAGCGCGTCGATCGCGAAGAAGTCGCGTGGGTCGAGCGTGGTCTTCTTCGAGGTGGTCGCCATGGCTCGAATCGTACTGTGGTTGGGTGAGTACGTGACCGCGCTCGGCCTCCTGCTCGGCCTCGCCTCCGCCGCTGCGATCAACGGCGGTTACGTCCTGCAGCACAACGCAGCCTCGTCGCTCCCGGCGCTCTCGCTGCGCCACCCTGTGCGGTCACTCGCGCTGCTCTTCCGCAGTGGACGCTGGGCGGTCGGATTCTTCGCGGGGATCGGCGGCTGGGGGCTCTATGTCGGCGCACTGGCGCTCGCGCCGCTCTCGCTCGTGCAGGCGGCGTCGGCCGCCGGGATCGCGGTGCTCGCGGTTGGCGGCCCGCGGCTCGCGAACGCCGAGCGTGTCGGGGTCGCGGCCGCGCTCGGCGGGCTCCTTCTGCTCGGCCTTTCGCTCGGGTCTCACGCGCACTCCTCGCACGGCAGCAGCCGCGTCGTGATCGCGTGGCTGCTCGCGTCCGGAGCAGCCGCGGCCGTGGTGCCGCGGGTGCTGCCGGCGGGCGCTGGGCTCGGCACCGCGGCCGGCGTGCTCTATGCGGCGGGCGACGTGGGCACGAAGGCGGCGTTCGGCGGCGGCACCCGCCTCTTGTTCGTGCCGGCGCTGCTCGCATGTCACGGCCTCGCCTTCGCCTGCATGCAGCTTGCCTTCCAGCGAGGCGGCCGCCTCGCCACCGCCGGCCTTGCCGTCCTCTGGACGAACGCGCTGCCGATCGTCGCCGGCACCCTGCTCTTCGGCGAGTCGATTCCCGGCGGCTGGCGCGGAGGCGCGCGCATCGCCGCGTTCGTCCTGGTTCTCGTCGGCGCGGTGGCGCTCAGCCGCCGCCAGCCCGTTGCCTGACGCTCGATTTGACGGTTTCGGGCAGGCCGGTAAACTTTGACTGACTAGTCAATCGAACCCACTTCGGAGGCGAGAAATGGCGGCGATCGAGACAGGCACGGCGACGGGGGTCTCCTTCGCGCTGACCGACGAGCAGAAGGCGCTCCGCGAGCTCGCGCGCGACTTCGCGGCCAAGGAGATCCGGCCGAAGGAGCATGAGTACGACGAGAAGATGCAGCACCCGGCCGACGTGATCGCCAAGGCGCACGAGGTCGGCCTGATGAACCTCCACGTCCCCGAGGAGCACGGCGGCCTCGGCCTCGGCTGCTTCGACGGCATGCTCGCCGGCGAGGAGCTCTACTGGGGCTGCTCGGGCATGGGCACGTCGATCTCCGCCAACGGCCTCGGCTCCGGCCCGGTCGTCATCGCGGGCAGCGAGGAGCAGAAGGAGAAGTGGCTCCGCCCGCTCATCGAGGAGCCGATCCTCTGCTCGTTCGGCCTCTCCGAGCCCGGCGCCGGGTCAGACGTCGCGTCGCTCAAGACGACCGCCGTGCGCGAGGGCGACGAGTACGTCCTCAACGGCTCGAAGACCTTCATCACGAACGCGGGCTACGCGGCCTGGACGGTCGTGTTCGCGAAGACCGACCCGCGCGCGCGTGCGAAGGGCATGTCGGCGTTCATCGTCCCCATGGACACGCCCGGCGTGTCGATCGAGTCGCACCTCGACAAGATGGGCCAGCGTTCGACCGACACGTCGGCGTTCGCGCTGCAGGACGTGCGCATCCCGGCCGAGAATCGTATCGGCGAGGAGGGCGACGGCTTCAAGATCGCGATGGCCACGCTCGACTTCACGCGTCCCGGCACGGCGATCGGCGCGGTCGGCGTCGCGCAGGCCGCTTACGAGCACTCGGTCGCGTACGCCAAGGAGCGCGTCACCTTCGACGTGCCGATCGCGATGCACCAGGGCGTCAACTTCATGATCGCCGACATGGCGACTGAGATCGAGGCGTCGCGGCTGCTCACGTGGCAGGCGGCGTGGATGCTCGATCAGGGCTACGGCCGCAAGGCGACGCTCTACTCGTCGTTCGCCAAGCGCTTCGCTGCCGACACCGCGATGAAGGTCGCCACCGACGCCGTCCAGGTGTTCGGCGGCTACGGCTACATCAAGGAGTACCCGGTCGAGAAGCTCATGCGCGACGCGAAGCTGTTCCAGATCTACGAGGGCACCTCGCAGATCCAGCGGCTCGTGATCGCGAAGGAGATCTTCCTTCCGAAATCGGATTAGGCTGCCGGGCGTGGCGGTCGAGATCGATCTCAGCGGGCGCGTCGCGCTCGTCACCGGCGGGTCGCGCGGGCTTGGCCGTGCTGACGCGCTGACGCTCGCACGTGCAGGCGCCGACGTCGTCGTCGCCGACCTGCTCGTCGAGTCGCAGCTCTCGGAGGAGACCGACCGCTACGGCGCGCTCGCGACCGTTGCGCGTCAGCAGGGCCTCGTGCACACCGAGGAGACGGTGCGCGAGATCGAGGCGATGGGACGCCGCGCGTTCGCCGTGCGCTGCGACGTCACGAAGCGCGACGAGGTCGACGCAGCGGTCGCACGCACCGTGCAGGAGCTCGGCTCCGTCGACATCCTGATCAACAACGCGGGCACGCTCGATCACGCAGCGCAGTTCGAGAAGCAGTCGCCCGAGTTGTGGGAGCGCGACCTGAAGGTCAATCTCACCGGCGCGTTCAACTGCGCGCAGGCGGTGTGGCCGCACATGAAGGAGCGCGGCTGGGGACGCGTCGTGAACATGGCATCGGTCGCCGGCACGCTCGGCGGCTTCGGGCAGGCCAGCTACTCGACGACCAAGTCGGGGCTGCTCGGCCTTACGAAGACACTCGCGATGGAGGGGGGCCGCCACGGGATCACGTGCAACGCGATCGTCCCCGGCGTGATCGGCACCGAGGCCTTCAACATGGCGAACGCGAAGATGAACGAGCGGATCGTCGACCGCACCGTCCTCAAGCGGCCGGGCGAGCCCCAGGAGATCGCGAATGCGATCGCGTTCCTCTGCTCGGATCTGGCCTCGTATATCACCGGCATCGAGCTCAACGTCTCGGGCGGCGTCGAGCTTTTCGTCTTCTAGACACGTCGTAAGCCCCCGCTACTCTGGACGCGTGGTTCGCCGCCTCGTCTTCCTCGTCGTCGCGCTCGTTGCGGCCTCGGTCGTGCTCGGCCTCGTCTTCGCCGGCTCGCCGACGAAGATCGCGAGCGGGGTGCGCATCGACGGCATCGACGTCGGTGGGATGGAGGCGACCGACGCGCGCAAGTTGCTCGAGCGCCGCTCCTCGGCGATCGCCGGCCGTACCGTCGTCTTCACCGCCGCGGGGAAGCGGTTCCCGATCCGGCCCGCGACGCTCGGCGTGCAGCCGGACTGGAAGGCGGCGATCGACGCTGCGCAGCGCCAGGGCGACGGCTTCGGTCCTCTGCGGGGCTTCAAACGGCTCGACGTGACCTTCTTCGGCGCGGACGTGACGCCGCGGATCGGCGTGCTGAACGGCTCGCTCCAGTACGAGCTCGGCCAGATCGCGGATCGCGTCAACCATCCGGCGCGCGAGGCTGCGCTCGTCCGGCGCGGCTCCAAGATCGTCGTCGTCCCGGCGCGCCCCGGAACGGTGCTCGACCGCGCCGCCGCCGCCGACACGCTCGTCCATGCACTCGCCTCGCTCGAGCAGCCCGCAGGGCCGGTGGCGCTCCCGCTGCGCACGCGGCAGCCGCACGTTCGCGCGGTGACGCTCGCGCGCGCAGCAGCGCAGGCCCGGCTCGTGCTCTCCGCGCCCGTGCAGCTCGTGCTCGGCGAGACGCGTTGGGTCGTCCGGCCGAAGCGGCTCGCGCAGGTGCTCCAGCTCCCGGCCGAGGGGCGCACCGGCATCAACATCGCCGGCCCTGCCGCCGACGCCTGGCTCCGGCGGCTCGGCGCACGCGTCGAGAAGCCGCCGAAGGATGCGACCTTCGCCGTGAACGGACCGCACGTGCGCGTCGTCCCCGCCAAGCCGGGCGTGCAGCTCGACGCGCTCGCGAGCACCGACGCGATCCTGCAGGCGGCGCTGCACCGGCGGCTCCGCGTCGCGCGGCTCGTTGTCGTCGACGCGCCCGCAACGGTCTCCACGCGACAGGCGCATGCGATGGGGATCGACGGGCTCGTGTCGACGTACACGACGGAGTACGGCGGCGTTCCGAACCGCATCCACAACGTGCAGCTCGTCGCGCACCTCGTCGACGACAAGCTGATCGCGCCGGACTCGACCTTCTCGTTCAACGGGACGACAGGTGAGCGGAACGCGGCCAAGGGATTCCTCATCGCTCCGGTGATCGTCAACGGCGAGGTCACGACCGGGCTCGGCGGCGGCGTGTGTCAGGTGTCGACCACGGTGTTCAACGCGGCGTTCGAGGCGGGGCTGAAGATCACCGCGCGCACGAATCACGCGCTCTACATCAGTCACTACCCGCAGGGTCGCGACGCGACGGTGAACTACCCCGACACCGACCTGAAGTTCGTGAACGACACTGGCCACTGGCTCCTGCTGCGCACGTTCGTCGGCTCCTCGTCGCTGACGGTTGACCTCTATGGAACGCCGACGGGACGCAAGGTCGAGAGCACGACGTCGCCACTCGTCTCACACGGCGTGCCGCCGGTGAAGAAGACGATCGACCCGACGCTGAAGCCGGGGGAGAAGGTCGTCGACTACGACGGCGTGCCCGCGATGTCGACGAGCGTCGTGCGCAAGGTCTACGACGCAAGCGGCAAGCTCCTGTACGACGACACCTGGTACTCGTCGTACCGCGCGGATCCAAAGCTCGTCCGCATCGGGCCGAAGCCCGCCAAGAAGAAGCCCGCTACGTCGAAGACGCCTCCGGCGCAGACGACGACTCAGCCGAACCAATAGCGTCCGCGAGCCAGCCGGGCACGCGCGTCGGCTTGAACGTCACCGCGTCGACGCAGGCATGCGCCGTGAAGCCTTCCGCCATCAACACGCCGTCCGCGCGCACGATCGCGTACTCGTAGCGGAAGCGCGCACCCCGGAGATCGACGCAGCGCGCGTGGAGCCGAAGCTCGTCGTCGAAGCGGGCCGGCACGACGTAGCGGCAGAACGACTCGAGCACGAGCGCCTCGATGCCGAGGTCGCGCAGCGCCTGATAGCCGCCTGCATAGGCGCGCAGATACTCGACGCGGGCGACCTCGAACCACACGAGATACGACGCGTTGTGAGCGATCCCCTGGGCGTCGGTGTCCGCGAAGCGCACGCGCACGTCGGTCGAGAACGTGTAACCCTCCATCCGGCGAGTCTCGCACGGTGGTCAGGGGGATTGACGTGCATAGCAACTGTGCTATATGGATATAGCAAGAACGCTATGAGCGATCGCGAAGGAGATCCCATGGAGACTCGCCTCGAAGCCCTCGAGGAGCGCGTGCGGACGCTCGAGGCGTTGCTCAGCGCCCGGACGGCGCCCTTCCGCCCCGCTCAACCGCCACCGCGGCCGCCCACCGGCGCGCCTGCGCCCGCGACGCGTCAGCCGCGCGATCTCGAGGAGCTCCTCGGCGGCAGGGTGCTCGGCTGGGCCGGCGGCATCGCGGTCGTCGTCGCCGCGATCTTCTTCCTGGTCATGGCGGTGAGCAACGGCTGGATCGACGAGCCGACCCGCGTCGTGCTCGCGTTCGTCGCGTCGACCGCTCTGCTTGCCGCCGGCATCTGGCTCTACGAGCGGAAGGGGCAGACGCAGGCCGCTCTCGCTGCGGTCGCCGCCTCGCTCGCTGCGCTCTACGCATCCGACACGACGGCGAGCGTCGTGTACCACCTCGTCTCGCCCGCGGTCGGCCTCGTGCTCGCAGGCCTGATCGGCGTTACGGCAACGGCGATCGCCGTCCGCTGGGATTCGCGCGTCGTCGCCGGCATCGGGATCGTCGGCGCGCTGCTCGCGCCCGTCCTCGTCGACGCGGGCCGCGGCACGACGAGCCTTGCGTTCATGGCTCCCGCGCTCGTGTCGGCCGTGGCGGTGGTCGTCTGGCGACGGTGGAGCTGGCTCGCCTTCATCGCCTACGTCGTCAGCGGCCCGCAGCTCGCCAGCTGGCTCGCCCATGAGCGGTTGCAGCACCTCGGCCTCGCGCTTGTCGTCCTCGCGGTCTACTGGGCCCTCTTCGTCGTCGCCGCGCTCGGCTACGAGCTCCGTGTGCCGGTGACGACGATGCGCTTGTCGTCCGCGTCGCTGCTCTTCCTGAATGCCGCCGCGACCGCAGGCGGCGGCTGGCAGATGCTGCACAGTGGCGGCAACGGCATGGGCGCGACGGCATGGGTGCTCGCCGTCGCAGCCGCGCACGTGGTCGTCGGCATCGCGTCGCTCCGCGGCCGCGTCAGCCGCGAGATCGGCCTGCTGCTGGCCGCGGTTGGTGCGGCCCTCGCCGGCGTCGGGATCGCGCTCGCCCTCGACGGCCCGGCGCTCGTCGCGGGCTGGACCGCGGAAGGCGTGTTGCTCGCCGCCGTCGCGCGTCGCACGGGCGATAGACGCGGCTTCGTCGGAGGCATCGCCTTCCTCTCCGCGTCCACCGCCCACGTCCTGTTGTATGAGGCGCCGCCGAGGGCGCTCGCGTACGGGCTCGATTCCGTGCCAAAGGCAGCCGTCGCGCTCGTGCTTCTCGGCCTCGGCTTCGCGGCGCTCGCGGTCATCCTCCGGCGGAGTGAGCGGGAGGGCGAGTCGTTCACGCTCGGTGGAGTCACTGCCGTGCTGGCCGTGTATCTCGGCTCGGTGCTGATCGTGGATCTCACCGGAGCGCACCCGGGCAACGTCACGCAGACGCCCCAGCTCGCGCTGTCTGCCTTCTGGGCGACGCTCGGCTTCGCGGCGCTCGTCGCCGGGCTCGCACGCGATCTGAAGCCGCTTCGGCTTGCAGGTCTCGCGCTCCTGGGTCTCGCGATCGGCAAGGTGTTCGTCGTGGATCTCGCAGCACTCCAGTCGATCTGGCGCGTGGGGTCGTTCCTCGCGCTCGGCCTGCTGCTCCTCGCGGCGGCATTCGCCTACCAGCGGACACGCCGGGAGGGAGCCGCATGATCGCGCCGCTCCTCGCCGCGCTCCTCGCCGCCGTCGCACCGGTGCAGCAACACCTCGGGTTCGAGCGGCAGCTCGCCCCGGCGGGCCGAGGGCCCGTCCAGCTCGTGCCCGACGGCCCGATGTTCGGCCGCGCGCGCGCCGGGTTCCCCGACCTGCGCATCGTCGACTCGCGCGGCGAGCAGGTGCCGTGGCGACCGCTTCCCGCGCCGCCCGCGACCGATGCGCGCAACGTGCCGGTGTTCGACACCGGCCGGCGCGGCGCGCTGACGGTTGCGCGGATCGATCTCGGCCGCGCGCACGCACCGGTCGACCGGGTGACACTGCAGATACCCGACACGCGGTTCGTCTCGAGCGCGACCGCCTACGGGAGCGACGATCGCCGCGTGTGGACGCGCCTCTCGACGACGGAGATCTACGCGGTCGAAGGCGCCGCGCCGGCCCACAGCACGACGCTCCTGCTGCCGCCGACGCGGTTCCGTTATCTCGAGGTGCGCGCGGCGCACGTCAGCCGCATCACGGGCGCGGTCCTCGTGGGGCCGACTGCGCGCGCAGCGCTCGTCGCGCTCCCGGCGCGCGTCACAACCGGAGACACGGTCGTGGTCGTCGACCTCGGCTACCGCAACGTCCCCGTCGACGAGCTGCGCATCTCCTCGTCGACAGCGCGCTACGACCGGCTGTTCACCGTGGAGGCACACGGGGCCGAGATCGCCGCAGGCGCGCTCGTGCGCATCGGCCGCGCGCGTCAGACGATCGTTCCGCTGTCGACGCGTACGCGCATCCTTCGGATCCGCATCGCCAACGGCGACGACCCGCCGCTGCGGGACGTCCACGTCGAAGCGCTCGCGCGCCCGCGGACGTTGCTCGTCGAGGGTGGACACCTCCGGCCGCTGACGATCTTCTACGGCGGCACGATTCGCGCGCCGTCGTACGACTACGCACGCCTGCCGAGCTCCGCGCTCGCACTCGACCGCGCGCTTCCCGGCAAGCTGGGCCCCGAGCAACCGAACCCGGACTACGCGGTCGTGGACACGCGAAGCTTCTTCGCGCGGCATCGCTCGCTCGTCACCGCCGCGCTCGTGCTCGCCGCCGCCGCGGTGATCGGCGCGGCCGCGTTCGCCTTGCGGCGCAGCTAACCGTTGTTCGGAAGAGAGGCCGCGAAGATCGCTTCGCGCAGCCTGCCGTGCAACGGCGCAGCCGCGAGCGCGAATACCGGCACGACGCGGTCGCCCGCGTACGACGTCGAGAAGTAGTCACCGACCATGCGGCCGCCTTCTGCGCGCGGCGTCCAGGTGGTCGAGAACGGCTGGGCGTGCAGCCGGCGTGGGGGCGACCACGTGGCGCCTCCGTCGGACGAGGTGGTGAAGCCGATTCCGAGCGTGCAGGCGCCCGAGCGGCACGCGGTGGTCGAATACCAGGCGTAGACGAGCGCAAGCCTGCCCGGGTGCGCGGGATCGGCCGCGAGACCGGGGATGAACGGGTCGACCGCGGAGGACGCGGGAGCGAGCGGCACGCGCGTCGGTGGCGTCCACGTCACGCCACCGTCGGCGGACGTGGAGAGCACGATGTCGTTCGCCGTGCAGCCTGTGCGGAAGCGGCAGTCGTCCCAGGACGCGTAGATCGTCCCGGCCGAGTCGATGTCGACAGACGGCAGCGCTATGGCGCGCATCGGGCTGTTGTCGTGCGTGCGCAGGCTCGAGATGGTGGTGCGCGTGAACGTCGCGCCACCATCCGTCGAGCGGACGGCGACGATCGACCCGGTCAGCCCGGCCGCGCCGTTGTACTCGCCGGCGACGACGACGAGCGTGCCGTCGGGTCGCACGACGGGCTGCGTACCGACGAGCGCGGTGGTGGAGCGCACGGGAGGCGACCACGTGAGACCGCCGTCGTTCGAGAATTGGCTTACGGTCTGGTTGAGCTGGTCGTCGGTGTACTCGGCGTAGCAGCGGCCGCGAAACGGGCTCGCCGCCCCGTTGTCGCAGGCGAACCAGTCCTTGTCGAGGATCGGTCCGCTCGCGACGTCGACGGGTGTCTGCCAGTGCAGCCCGTCGGTCGAGCGCGCGACGTACACGTGCGAGTTGGTCTCGCCCTCGAGCGTGAGGGTGCCGACGAGCCACACGGCGTGCACCGCGTCGTATGCGACGGTCGGGTCGGAGGCGGAGCTCTCCGGGCCCGGCGGCGTCGAGTTCGCAGTCAGCGCGGGAAGGGTGGAGCGCTGCCACGTGCGGCCCGCGTCGCCCGAGACCGCGGTCCCGATGTTCGCCGAAGCCCCGTCCAAGCGGCGTCCGAGCTGGAAGGCGGCGACGATCGTCGACCCGAAGGCGAAGCTGTCGGGCTCGACGGCAGTCTCGTGCTGGCTGTCGGGGTTCGAATACGGATCCACGGAGAGACGCCGCGAGACGGTCTCGCAATTCGTGAGACGGTCGGTGGCGTCCGCCGACACGACGTCGTTTCCGGCGCCGCAGTCCACCGTGTCGACGCCGCCGAACGCCGCCTGCACGAAGTCGTTGCCGGCCGCGGCGTGGATCCTGTCCGGGGCCGCCGAACCGAGGATCAGCTCGCTACGAAGCGACCCGTTGATCGTCGCCGCAGCTGCCGGCGCCGCGACCACGAGCGCGAGGAGGACGACGAGGCGGCGCATGGCCCGCCACAGTACCCGTGTGCCTGCCGGAGTCTCCTCGGGCCGCAAGCAGCTTGGATATCGTGCAGACAGCGAACGAGGAGGAAACAACGATGGCCGGAACGCGGAGAAACGATCTGCTGGGACGCCTTGCCGACCTGAGCGAGGAGGCACTCCAGCGGCTGAGCGACGCACCGGGTGCGGACAAGCTCCTCGGGGCGTTGAATGCGCTACGCGACCGCACCGACGAGCTGCAGAAGCGCGTGCGGGGGCTCGAGAATCTCGAAGCGCGGCTCACGGCGGTCGAGCGCAAGGTCGACAAGCTCGGTGGCGCCGCGAAGTCGACGACGCCCAAGAGCACGAAGGCGACGAGCACGAAGAGCTCGGGCGGTTCGACCGCGGAATCCAGCTAGCGTCGCTCGTACGCTGCTTCGCGGCGGGCGAGCCCGGCCGCGAGCAGCGCGAGCAACAGTCCGCCGGCGATATCGGTCGGCACGTGAAAGCCGTCGAGCTCGAGGAGCACGAGCGACGCGGCAGCCCACGCGGCGACCCAGCGGCGTGCCGTGGGCCAGACGGCGGTCACGGTCGCCGCCAGCAGCACGGAGCGGAGCGTGTGACCGCTCGGCCACGACGACTGGAAGGCCCACAGCGGCACGCCGTCGTGGTGGAGCAGCGGCCGCGCGAGAACGGACTTGCAGAGCACCTCGATCGCGTTCGCGGCGATCCACGCAATGATCCACGGAAGCGCAGCGTGCGTCCGCCCGCGCCGCGCCAGCGTGACCCAGCACGCAGCCGCGAGGGCCGATCCGATCAGCGCCTGGGCCGGAAGCGTGACCACGTTCCCGAGCACTGCGAGCGGCGTGTCCCAGCTCGTGTGCAGCAGCGGGACGATCGCCTCCGTCTTCGACGGCTTGACGCTCGCGTCGCCGAGCCCCGGCATCAGGTGATCGACCGACCACTGGTCGAGCCCGTTCGTCACGCCGGTGGCGACCAGCACGGCAAGCGCGGCGTACGCCGCCGCGAGCGCCGCGCTAAGCCGGAACACGGATGCGGAGCGCGGCAGGAACGATCTCGAAGCGGGCGGGCGTGGTGCCGACCTGCTCGCCGTCGAGCTCGATCGGCAGGCGTTCCGGCGCGTCGACGGTGACAGCCCTCGCGCGCAGTAGGTCGATCTTCGGGTGCGCGAGGTACGTGCCCTTGTAGATCTTCGGCGCGGTGGTGACGAAGTCGCGCTTGTTGATGTCGCCGATCAGCACGACGTCGAACAAC
>Ga0193728_1000529_pt1 | contig 18507 bp, 14 predicted proteins | sample U1c1metaG_FD_143037 | JGI IMG/M metagenome (GOLD analysis project Ga0193728, IMG submission 143037) | Soil microbial communities from a riparian zone of the East river system, Colorado, United States - U1c1 | ecosystem: Environmental > Terrestrial > Soil > Riparian zone | place: USA: East River...
GCCGGAATTCCATGCAAGTCAAGCGGAACATTCGTTGCGATGGCAGCGTCCTCGACGTCCGGCAAGGATCGCAGCCGTTCCAGTAGGCGCGCGGCAAATTCGCGCTCGGACGCCTCATTGGGATTCCGTCCGCTTAAGTCGTAGGAGGCCAGCAAAACGCCCTCGGGCCGGAATCTCGGATCCGTTTGGCGCGCTGAGCGAAAACTCTGCAAGAAGAGCGCAGCCGCGATGAGGACGACCATTGCAAGTCCGACTTCGGCTGCCATCAGAACTTTCCGCGCACGGCTGCGAGGCGGCGTGTTAGAAACTTCGCGAAGCCCCTCTTGTGGATCCAGCCGTGCCAGATGGACGGCCGGCGCCGCGCTGAAAATCAAACCGCAGGCAACACCAAGCAATATCGCAAAGGCGAGGGTGAGTCCATCCACTCTGGTCTGAAACTGGATCGGAAATGCGCCAATCATGGGCGCAACGCGCAAAGCAGTAGTGCCCCACACTGCCAGGGCTACGCCAAGTCCTGTCCCGAAGAGAGCGAGCAGCATATTTTCCGAGAGCACCAAGCTGACAATGCGCCAGCGTCCCGCGCCCAACGCCACGCGCACGGCCATCTCGCGTTGACGGGTGCTGCCGCGAGCCAGCATGAGGTTTGCGGTGTTCCCGCAGACCGCCAACAGCAGCAGCAGCATTACACCTTGCAAGATAGCTAGCCCGGTCATCAGCATCCGCTGCGGACCGCGCGGCGCCTTCCAGAATGGAAGAATCTCGCCGGTAATTCCGGCACTGGCCTCAGGATAATCTCGCGCATGCTGAGTCATCGCGGTACTGAATTCGGTCTGTGCTTCCTCGCGCGTTGCGCCGAGCCTTAATATTCCGATCAATGAAAAAGCACGGCTGGTGCGATCCTGGAGGTCGCGTGCTCCGCCAAGCAACGCAGGCGTCATGGTGGCCGGCGCCCACAGTTCAAACTTTAAGGGGAGCATTGTTCCCTGGAATCCTCGAGGCGCGACGCCGATGACAGTAAGGTCGTGCTCGTTAACGCGCAACTTCTGTCCCACAACCTCCGGCGCTCCGCGAAACCGCGTTTGCCAGTAATCATACGAAATCACAACGACTGGCTCAGTTCCGGTGCGCTCCACCTCCTCCGGTCGAATAAATCGTCCGATGGCGGGCTTCAAGCCAAGCGCAGAAAAATAATTTCCTGAAACGAGTTGCCCGTGCGTCCGCTCAGTCTGACCCTTTTCTCCCACGTTGAACGGCACCATCTCAAACGCCACAAGGTCGCGCAGCGCCGGCAATTGCATCTGCAAGGCGCGATATTCCAGCCATGAAGCGCCTGGATACCCGCCGGTATCCGTGCGAGGCTCGACCACCAGAAAGTTCAAGGCACCGCTCACGGCGGGCAACGGTTGGAGCATGATCAACTGAATCCACGAAAGGATCGTGGTATTCACGCCAATTCCGATGGCCAGCGAAAGGATGATCACCGCCGCAAGCCCGGGCATGCGGGAAATGGTTCGCAGTGCGTTTCGCAAATCGCCCAGCAGATTCTCGAAAAATGGCAGCCCCCGTTCGGCGCGATAGTCTTGTTTCATGGCCTCCACGCCGCCAAACTTGAGCATGGCCTGGCGCCGGGCCTCGACGGACGACAAGCCGTCGCGAAGATTTTCTTCGGTTTGCAGGGCGATGTGTTCGGCGATCTCCTCCCTCAATCGTTCTTCCTGTATGCGTCTGGCCGCCGAGTTGAACAGCCGCTTGAAGAACCGCTTCAGAGATTTCATGACAAATCTCCCGTTTTCACAGCGAAGAATTTCTCGATGATTGCCGCCGTTTGTTCCCAACCCTGTGTCTCGACCTGCAATTGCTTGCGTCCTTCGCGGGTCAGTCGATAGAAGCGCGCCCTGCGATTATTCTCCGAGGCGCCCCACTCGGATGCGATCGCGCCTTCGTGCTCCAGTCTTAACAGCACGGGATACAGAGTCCCTTGATTCACAGCGAGAACATCTCCGCTGATCTGCTCGATTCGCCGGGCGATTCCATAACCGTGCAACGGTCCCAGGACATCGAGAGTCTTGAGGACCATGAGCGCTAAGGTACCCTGCAGGACATCCGTTTTTTGTTTCATAGCACCGCCGTGTTGGTTTCCAACCGAAGGGTGCCACATTTTCCTTTGGGAAAGCAACAGGTAAGCCGGAGTATGCCGCAGTAACGAGGTGCTCTTAAGACCTCGCTAAGTAAACTGGAAGGTGTCGATGGGCTATTTCAAATATCGGCCATGGTTTGGAAAAGGGGCAAGGTTTGGAACAACGCTAGAAGTTTTTTCCTGAAATTCAGCTGTGGGTGCGAGGAATTCAAATCCGTACATTGAGCCGTTTTTCCGTCGCACGGTAGCCTTTACGCGAGCCCGTATTACCGGGTACAAAATTACTTGCTCTCCGACTTCCAGCGGTCCTGATGTTGCCGCCGACATTCCTCCTGCGCCAATCTCGCTGGATATGTTCAAGTCAATGTTGAATCGATGACGGGAGTGCCTGCGGCGCTCGATGCCGCCGGGCGCGCCAGATGCTTCTTGAATTGGATTCGATGCCATATTGATATCGGCCGCAATTCCGCTGAATTGCTCTGTGATCGAGCGATAGATGTTCCGGTGGAGGGAGAAAGCGAGCCGGAACAGTAATCGTGATTGCTTTGCTCATCGTAACGCACTCGGGCGGTCGTATATTTACGTGTTTCCACTTACGTGTTTACACTGATGCAAATGTTACGAAGCTGGCGCGAGGTTTCGTATGCCCGTCACCGAACAAGGTACTCTGTGCAAAGATAAGGTAGCGGTTAAATGTTTTTTTCGACTCGAAATTTAGAGGCGGGATGCCAGCTGTGATTTTATTCAATATAGAAACGGGTTTTCAGGATTCTGACGGAAGGTGACGCCGGCATTGCAGCCAAAAATACTGCGATGGTTAGCGGTGGCTTTTTTTGCAGCCTTGACGTGCCAAAGCCCGCTAGTGGCTCAGGATCAGGGTCAAGATGGTCAAGACCAAGGCAGCACGCTTCGCGTTAACGTGAATCTGGTGTTGTTGGACGCCACGGTGAAGACCAAAGCCGGGCGGATCATGGCCGATTTAAAAAAGGACGACTTCGAGGTGCGCGAAGATGGCGTACCGCAGAAACTGGAGATTTTTGGTCGCGATGAACTGCCTCTGGAGGTTGCTCTGGTATTGGATTTGAGTGATTCGATTGGTCCGTTTATGGGGCCTTTGCGGGAGGCGGCCACGACTGCTTTGGGCGCGCTGAAACCGGAAGACCAGGTGGCGCTGTTTACATTTGCAACCGAGGCAGAATTGCGCGTGCCGTTCACCAACGACAAATCCAAGATTGCCGAGCAATTCGGCAGCTTCAAAATCGGCGGGGCCACAAATATTAATGACGGCATTTTTGTGGCGGCGAAGTATCTGCTTGGCGCGCCTCCGAAGGGCCGCCGGGTCATTATTTTGATCAGCGATGATGTGGGCACGGACGCGGGCGGACAGGGGACCCACGACATCGTGACGGAATCGATCGCCTCGGACGCGGTTTTATACAATTTGAAAATACCGGGATACAACCCGGCGTCGACGTTATTCTATGCGGCCATGGTTCCCGGATTGGTGAATATACGCAAAGTGATGGACCAGACGGGTGGAGAGCTGTTTGACGTCAAAGACGTGGCCAACCTGGATGCGGAGTTTCACGCGCTGATCGAACGGATCAAGACGCGCTACACGCTGGGATATTACACGCAGGCGAACGGGGCCACGGGTAAGCCTCACAAGCTCGAAGTACGGCTGAAATCATCGTTTGGTAAAAAGGGGCATGATTACGTGATCCTGGCGAAAAACGGCTACTACGTTCACTGATTCGTTCGCTTGCGATAATAGGTCGCGCTTCACAAACCGGCACACCACTTCCGCACTCGTATCATGGTGCACTGCCCAGGCTTTCCGCACCGATGCAGCCCAAGCTCTTACGCGGTTCTCGTGCTCTTGGTTCGAAGCCACTTGCAAGACTTCTCGCACACTCAGGGTCCCGATCATGGTAAGCGGTTCGAGCCAATCGCACCGGTCTTTGAACTCGGTAATTGCAAGCGTGGCGTTGTTGGCCCTCTCCATCGACCACCCGCATTCCAGGAGCAGATACAACCGCGAGAGATGTAGACCAACCGATCTTCTCGCCGCCGGCACATTCACGCCGGGGTGCTGTGCGGGATACGCATCTACCGTGAGGCGGTGAAGCCGCGTGAGTCGATAGTCACTGAACCCTCGCGCTAGCACTTCGCCATAGGCGGCCCAACAGCCAGGCGACGACAACATGTATTCATGATGTATTCATGCGTCGGGCCGTCGATCTGGACGAACTCCGCCTGACATCCTGGGCAAAGCATAGTTGAAATATTTCAAGTCCTTCGCTGCAGGCCCACAAACTCTTTGGGCTTCCTTAAAATTCAACATGATGCCACGCGAATTTGTCCGGTCATAGAATCTATTCCCGAAATGGGAAGGCCGCTACTCGAGCGAAGACTCAAGAGTCATCTAAATCGCGCGCATCTCGCGTGTAATGCCTGCGCGATTTCCCCTGCATGTCATTGGCAACAAGACTCTTAGTGGAACCGAACTAAGGGTTGTCATTGAGGCGGTGGTGGTTCAGAATGAACTCCATTCATTACCGGTAGGGCGGTAATGGCGGCAGCATCGCATTCCTCACAGTGGGCGCTGTGGGATTGCACCGTCATCGAATGTCTGACACGACGGATTTACTCGCTGCTTCTTGGGCCTTGATCCCGCATGACTAATAACCTCGAACGCCGGCAGTCTTCGCGAAAACGGTTTGAGAACCTCCTCTATGTTGAAGTAGAGCCGGGCAATGGCGGCATGGTTCTTAATTTGTCCGAACAGGGTTTTGGTTTCCGTGCCGTCAAACGGGTGCGCCCGAAAACGGAAGTGAAGTTCGCGTTCAATCTGGACGAAAAGCGACGTGTCGAGGGGCGGGGCCGTCTCGAATGGTCCGATAAAGAGGGGCGCGTCGCAGGTGTGCAGTTCACCGACGTTTCCGATGAGTTTCTGAGCACAATGCGCAAGTGGATGGCGAATGCCGTCGAATATCCCATGCAAAACGCGGGGCCTGGTTCTAGCACTTCTGTACCTGTACCTGTCGCTGTGACGGCGACGAATGGTGAGAGTTCGTCTGGGTCCGGATCCTCCGCGTTCGCGGATCATGGGCCATGCACTAACGGCCGCGACAGGGGTGCACAGCCAAATGCGGCAAGATCGGTGCGATCCATAACCTCGGTTCCTTCCGCGGTTCCTTCTTCTACGGTCGCTTTCCCGCTAGTGCCAGAAACGCTCGCGGAGTCTGAGCAATCAGAAAATTCAAACAAGAGCGGCAAGTGGGCTTCCCTGCCTCCGGCCGTCGGTGCGGAGAGAAGACCAAGTCTGCCCGGCCCACGGCTCGCAGCCCAGACGGCTCCGGAATTTTCGGCCGCCACCGCCTATAAGCTTGATGCAGTGGACCGTCAGGATCAGAACGCGGAAGATGTCGATCTGTCCGGGGACTTTGAGTTGGCCGAGGAATCAAACGGATCTTCAGGGTTGGCCACACAAGTAGATGAGTTATCCACGCAGGATCGTGAAGATGCGCGCGTCTCGCTGGAAGATCGGACTGCGCGGGCCCTCAATGAGCATGCGCAGGCCCTGCTTCAACACTTTCAGCATGAAGAGCAGCGCAGTCTGGCGGCGTTTCGCGAGTCCGCAGCGCGGGTGTTGCGTGATTCGGAGCGGCAGTTGTTTCCTATCCGCGAAGCTGTCCAGGCGCAGATGAAGAGCTTGGAATCCGCGGTGGCGTCCGCGGGCGCATCCGTGAAAGTGCTGGATCGGTATCCGTCATTGCTGGAGCGGGCGCAACAGCAGGCGCTCGATCGCTTCCAGACGCAGGTTCAGGAAATTCTGCACGCGCATGTGATGGAGCTGCGGCGGCGCTCCGAAACGGTATTCGAGCAATTCAACGCGCAAGCCAACAGTGCGGGATTGCTGCCGGGCAGGATTAAGACTTCTTCGGGGATTGCTGTTACCGCGGTGCTAGTGATGCTGCTGGTTGGACTCTTTGTCTTTCGACGTGAAGCCGCTGGGGCTTTTATCTGGTTGGGCCAACAGATGGTGGAACCCGCACCGGTTTCAGAGCCGGCTAAGACCAATCCTGCTCCGGCGACAAAACCTCCCGTTCAGGACACAAAGCCACCTGTCCAGGACGCGAAGCCGCAGGCACCTGAAACCACCCCTCAGGAAGAACCGAAAGCTGCCCCAGCCGATACCGAGTCGAGTCCTAAAGAAGTGGCTCCAAAAGAACCGGTTCCTAAAGAACCAGCGCCGCGGTGGCAAAGCGTAAAATCTTTGTGGGATGAAGTTGCCAAGGGGAATGTGATTTCCATGCTCACGTTAGGCAACATGTATTTCACCGGTCACGGAGTCACGAAGAATTGTTACCAGGCTCGCCGACTTTTCGCGGCCGCGGCGAGGAAAGGCAGCCTGGAAGGCAAACAAAGGCTGGCGGAACTGGATCGGAGCAGTTGTCTATAGTTGCTACGTGAACTTAGTTGCTCCCCGGAAAATCCGAGCCTTCCACTTCGCGGGAGCAACTAATTCACTCTTCCTTCTAGGCTGATCTTCCTCCTGCTTGCCGCGAATAGCGCCGCGTCATACACTCTTCGGCATCCTACCGAGCTTGCGAGGACAGAATTGTGACTCCGGTAACTCCAGCACCAGCGTCGGGCGCAGCAAAATCACGCAGTCAAGAAATTGTTGCCAAACACAAAAAATTCCTTTGGCCTTCGGTCACCAACTACTTTGAACAACCGCTGGTGGCCGATCGCGGCGAGATGCAACACATTTGGGATCTGGACGGGAACAAATACCTGGATTTTTTTGGGGGCATCCTTACGGTTTCCGTTGGGCACTGCAATCCGAAGATCACCTCGAGAGTGAACGCGCAAGTCAATCGGTTGCAACACACCTCCACGCTTTATCCGAACGAGCACATCGTGGCGCTGGCGGAAAAAATCGCGCAAATTACGCCGGGTAACCTGCAACAAAGTTTCTTTACCAGTTCCGGCAGTGAAGCCAACGAGGCGGCCATTCTGCTGGCGCGCATGTCGACCGGCAGTTACGACGTAGTGGCACTGCGTCATGCTTACTCAGGCGGGTCGAGTCTTACCAAAGCTATGACTGCACACGCGCCGTATCGCCGGGCTGGCGTCATCAGTGTGGGCATCTCGCACGCCGTCAATCCCTACTGCTATCGTTGCCCACTGCATTTGACATATCCCGACTGTGGCGTGGCGTGCGCGGGCGACGTGGAAAATCTGATTCAGACGGGCACGAGCGGCCACATTGCCGCGTTTATCGCCGAGCCCATTCAGGGAGTGGGCGGGTTCATCACCGCGCCGCCCGAATATTTCAAGATTGTTTTCAATATCGTCAAAAAATACGGCGCGCTTTACATTTCCGATGAAGTGCAAACCGGATGGGGCCGCACCGGCAAAAACTGGTTCGGCATCGAACATTGGGAAGTAACTCCCGACATTATTACCAGTGCCAAGGGTATGGCGAACGGTGTGCCTATCGGCCTTACGGTTACTACGCCGGAGATCGCGGGCGGCTATCAGGGCAGCAACATTGCGACGTTCGGCGGCAATCCAGTCACCAGCGTGGCGGCGCGTGCGACCATCGAACTCATCGAGGAAGATGGCTTGCGCGAAAACGCGGACGTCGTTGGCAAATATTTCCGCGGCAAGCTGGAGGAATTGCAATCCAAATACGCGCTGATCGGCGACGTGCGCGGCATGGGGCTGATGCAGGCGCTGGAACTGGTGAAAGACCGCAAGACGAAAGAACCCGCACCCGAGGCTACCAATCTGGTGATGGAGCGCGCTCGTCACAATGGTTTGCTGATCGGGAAAGGCGGGCTGTACGGCAACACACTGCGGCTCGCGCCCATGCTGAATACCACCAAGGGCGACGTGGACGATGCAGTTCAATTGCTCGACAAATCATTCAGCGAAGTAAAGGCGAGCTAGTGTGGTCATCGAGCCGCGCGAGTCACGAGCAGAATGGCGCTACCATTCGCATAAGTTGCATGCCGCATCAGACATCGCGACCTAGAAATCAGGCGTTGCGATTTAATGAATCCCGATCTTGGGTGCTTTTTCTTTCAGTGCTCGTTGCGCTGGTAATTGCGCTTTTACCTTGCTCTGCCCGGTCTCAGACCGCGGAAGCCAATAAACCCGTCGAGTGGAAATCCGTCTCTTTCGCTATTGTGCGCTTCAACGACGAAGCTCCGGCTTCATGGAATATTTATCACACCTCTAAGCGCGGGGTGTTGCTCGTGAAACTATGGAAACGCTATCTACTGGTGAACGTCCCGGAGCACCAGGTGTTCGACATCGATCCGCGTACCGTCAAACTGCAAGGCGACGCCGTGCAGTGGTCTATTTCGGACACGCCTAAGGAACCACTGGAAATCACTGAGTGGAAAGATCGCAACGTCGGTCCCGTGGAACGCCTTCGCTTCCGGCTCGGCAAGGACGGACATATCCTCGAACTGCAAATCCCGCTGCGCGCCGATGGCAAACCAGCCTATTAAACTCAGTCAAAAAAGTTTTTCAAGGAGTCTTTAAAATCCATGAACATGCTGAATTCAATGCGCGCCGGCTTTCTCTGCTTGTGCACGGTCATCCTTTTAGTTCTTTTTGCGTGCACTTATTCTGTGCATGCGAATCCTGACGCGGCCGATGAGGCTATGAGCTCCATTCGGCCCGAAGCCATTCGCGCGGACATGCGTTTTTTATCAGACGATGCGCTGGAAGGCCGCGGCACGGGCACGCGAGGCTACGATATCGCGGCGAAGTTCATGGCCACGCAATTCGAATCGCTGGGGCTTCAACCTGCCGGAGACAACGGCTCCTACTTTCAAAGCGTGCCGTTGCGTTTGGCGAAGCCTAACGAAACGAAGACCACCCTCGTTCTGGAGCGCTCAGGAAAAGCCGAAACTCTTACCTTCCGTAAAGATTATATTTCTCGCGGCGATCCTGTTCTGCCGGAGTCCTCGGTGGAGGCTCCGATTGTCTTCGTGGGCGATGGCGTGACCGCGCCCGATCAAAACTATGACGATTATCAGGGCATAGATGCGAACGGAAAAATTGTGGCGTTAATGGCGTTGGCTCCCAATTTTGAGTCCTCGCTAAAAGCACATTATTCGTCCGGTGAAGTGAAGTTGCGGAACGCCGCAGCGCACGGGGCCGTGGGCGTCATCTTACTGGACGATCCGGTCTTTGAGCAGCTGTACTCATTCAAGGAACAGGTGCGGGATCTGTCATTCCCGGAATTGCGCTGGCTCGACAAACAGCAGCGGCCCAATGATTATTTTCCCGAGTTGAAAGGCAACGCATTTTTGAGCCTGGAGGCGACTAAAAAATTCTTCGAGGGCAGTCCGCACTCGGCGGAAGAAGTCTTCGCGGCCATGAAAGTTGGGAAACCCCTGTCATTCGCGATGCCAATTACGGCGAAGATTCATAACGTAACCGGATTGCGGGACGTTACGGGCCGAAATGTGGTGGCAAAACTGGAGGGCGGTGACCCTCCGTTGAAGAGTGAGTATATCGTCTATAGCGCACACCTGGACCACTTGGGCATCGGCGAGCCCGTCAAGGGCGACAGCATTTATAACGGCGCGCTGGACAATGCTTCGGGCTCGGCAATTTTGTTGGCGGTCGCGCGGGCCTTCAGTGGACTGAAAACGCGGCCGCGCCGCTCAATTCTGTTTTTGTCCGTTACTGGCGAAGAAGCTGGGTTGCTGGGCTCCGACTATTTTGCGCATTATCCGACGGTGAGCAAGAGCTCGGTAGTCGCCAACGTCAACATGGATGAAGACCTGATGCTCTGGCCTTTGCGGGATATCGTGGCCTTCGGTGCCGAGCATTCCAGCCTCGATGCGGTGGTCCAGAAAGCTGCGGCCCGCTTGAGTCTAAGCGAGAGCCCGGACCCCATGCCCGATGAAGTGGTGTTCATCCGCAGTGATCAGTATTCGTTCGTTAAACAGGGGGTTCCGGCGATATTTCCCGTGCCGGGCTTCAAGTCCGATGACCCGAAAATAAAACCGGCGGACATTTTTAAGAACTGGGAACAGACGCGTTATCACCAGCCACAGGACGATATGGATCAGCCGGAACTGGACTTCGACGCCGCCGTGAAATATGCGCGCTTCATATTTCTATGCGGCTTCCTGATTACTGAAGACACGCAGCGTCCAACGTGGAATAAGGGAGATTTTTTTGGCGAGCACTACGCTCATCAGGCGAACTAGGAAACTTATCGGCGGTAAATTCCGTAAAACCAGCTGATGCCCAGTGCGCCTGGCGCCACGCCTACCACCACGGCGTCACCATCATGGAAACGATCGTAATCGTCAACATCCACCGCAAGCCGCTCGACCTTTTGTCCGGGACGCCAGGAACGCACGAAAAGCCTTCTGCTCCCGCGCACTATTCCACGCATGTTGAAACGACTTTGCACAGTGGTCGGGTAATAGACGACATTCTTGGGGGAATCAAGTTTGCCGTTCAGGAATAGGGTGGCCGCAAGGATCCATGGCAGTGGAATAAATCCGGCGTAAATGCGCTTCAACACTTCGATGTCCTGGCGATTGCGCGCGCCGCGATCGACAAATACCGCCACAGTGAGCCCGATGAAAAATATCAAGCCAAAAAATACCAGCATCCAGTCGAGCTCCAAAGGGGGGTAAAGCTGGCTGACGTACGGAAAGAGCAGCGAGCCCGCCAGAAAAACCGCGGTGCGTTTCATGAAGCGCGGGCGAAACACCAGTTCGGCGATGGAAGAAGTAAGGCCGCACGAGGGGCACTCGTCGCCCTTACGCTCCGACCCGCAATTGAGGCATCTGGTCATTTAGCTCTTGGCAGACTGGGCTGCTCCCGGCAACCGCTGGTTTGTACCAATGATTACGAACGCAAAGATGACGGCGCCGCAGACTAGCGCGCAAACCGGCCATATGACGCGCACCGCCTATTATAAGGCGGTGCCGGGTGGATTGCCTGCGAGGGAGACTAGAAGATCCTGATAATATTTTTGGTGATCGGATTCCGCGACCGCCATGGAGACACCCATTCCAAGGCCGGGTTCCACGCGTTTCACCGAGCATTCCACTTTCATTGGAGGATGGACATTCAGGCGAGCCATGAAACCCGCTCCGATCCAAAGAGTGTCGGCGGCTTCGATGAACATGCCATTGGAGCTGATGTCGCGTGTTTTTCCCGTCAGTACCGCTGAGCCCCATTCGATCTCGAGATCAGCGCGAAACAAATAACGCGGCGCCCAACGGCGTTCCAGCCGTCGGGATAAATTTTCTCCGTTGTCCATAAACTTGGCGAATCCCCCTGCCAGGAGTGCAAGCCACGGATTAGCGTCGAGCTCCGTCTGATGCTGAGAATACGTCATTCCTAGGGCATAGCTATAGGACGGCGATGGCTAATGTTTTGTTCCCGGCAATGGCGATAAATTTTCGATTTGGGCGCCAAAGTTGCCGTTACAAGGTGTTACTACCACCTGAACTCTTTTAGTGCTGCTAGACCTCTTTAGACGGTTGAGCATCGTCGAGAGCTTCTTTATCTGCCCCCGGCGTTTCTCCTGCTCGAATGCGCCGCTGGGTTTCAGCCTGTAGATACTTTCGCAAAGGTTCCGGCACGATTCCTGGAGCGGCCAATTCATGGAGATCCGAAACTGTAAGTTCTGGCAAAAAGCTGAGTGAAGCAGCCAGCGTGGTCGCCGGATTTCGCACCAGTGCGAGGCGCACGTTGTAATCGCAGGACCATTTGCGATGGTGCGCAATCGCTTGCACTACGGATTCGGGCACACCTTCGCGCGCCAGCACCTTCAAAATTTGCGCCGCCGTCACATGAGTGTTATCCAGTGCCACAGGAACTACCAAGGTAAGACCTTCCGCCAGGAGCAAGCCAGCCACGCGTGCCGGACCGCGCCGTGCCAAGGTAATTTTTTGCCCCAGTGGGAGCTGCGGCAACCGAGTGGTGAGCTGATCCTCAGCATTGCGTTTTAATTCCGCGGAAACACCGGGCAGCAGAGCAATCTGCACCAAATCCATCAAATATAACTCGCGCAGCAGCCGCAAACTTACCAGCCTGGGCGTATGCGGATGGCAAGCCAACGCTTTTTTTAGCGCATAAGTTTTGAGCCAATCCCTCCGTTGGCAAATTTCGTCGATCACCGTGGCAGGCAAATTTTTGCGCGCCAGGAGCACGGCGACGTCTGTCTCGGCGAGCGCCGGATTTTTCAGCAGCGCTAAAAGAATTTCGTCGACATCACTGTGAAGCAGTGCGGCAAGTTCATCGCCAGTGGCTGCGAGCGCGCGCAGCATTCCTGAGGTGGTGTCACGAGCGTCGTTCGTTTTCGTCAGGTCGTCGATGTCAGCCATCGGAATTCTTCGTCAGTCCGCATCCAAGAATAGTTCCAGCGCCAGCAATGCCGCGGCGTGTGCCGGCGAAATCGGCAGCATTCCAACCTTGGCGGTAGGAGTGGCTTCGCGTAGCCGGGAGTCCAGCTCATCATCGAAAAACGCGCAGTGGCCTATCATCCCGCCAGTTTTTGCAAGGCGAAATGGCACTTGTTGCAAACGAAGATCATCGGCCAGTGGTTTCACCAGGGCCGCAAGATCGTTGGCGGCGGCGCGTAAAATTTCGCGCGCTATCGGGTCGCGGGCATCCGCGGCGTTAGCTACGACTGGAAACAGCTGCGGATATACCTGTTCGAGAGGTGCGTTGATACGATTTTCGAATTCACGCCAGTTGGCAATACCCAGTTGACGTTTGAGTTGCTTGCCAAGAGCGCTTTCTTCGCCGCTTCTATCGCGTTCTAATTTCGCAGCGGCGGCTGCTTTTCTGCCCACATCGCGCGCGCTGCCTTGGTCACCAACCTGCGGACCCAACCCACCGGCACGCCTGACTTCTCCGTTTACGCCACGTCCGATGGCCGCCGACCCCGTCCCCGCGATCAACACAATGGCGGGACCCGCACCCGTCGCAGCCAACGCAATTTCCAGATCCGTACAAACTTTCATGAGCATGCTGGGAAATGCCGCAGCTAGTAGTGCGCGCATTCTCTCAGCGACCTTCGCAGCGCCTACACCTGCGATTCCAGCGCACAACGCGCTGATCGCTTCCGGTTTCACTCGCGCCTCAAAGGTCGCGGCTTGCGTTGCTTTTTTTATTTCCTCGATGGCGCGTTCAAATCCCACCAGTCCCGGATTTGATGCGCCCGAACGTCCGGAAGCGAGAACATTTCCCGCTTCGTTTAACAAAACACATTCCGTCTTGGTGGCCCCGCCATCGAAGCCCAATACGCAGCGCATTTGAAAAGCATAAGCTAGTTCGGTCCGAGTGTTGTTAACCGCATGTTTCAATGAGGCGCAAAAGAATACCTAGCACTAATACCTAGCACTAATCTTGACGCCCGAACCACCCACTACTATCCTCTGCGCACTCGATGCACATTCATTCTCTTGATTTAGCCATCGTCATCGTTTATCTGCTGGCCGTAACGGCGCTGGGCATGCATTTCCGGCGCAGACAAAGCCAGGCCGCGCAAATCGGCGGCGATGACCGCAATGCCGTCACGCGCGAATATTTTCTGGGAGGGCGTACCGCGCCGTGGTGGGCGCTGGCGTTTTCCATCGTGGCCACGGAAACATCCACGCTCACGATCATCGGCACTCCGGCGATCGCTTACGGCGGCAACCTGACTTTTCTGCAACTTATTTTCGGGTACTTGATCGGGCGCGTTCTGATCGTCTTGGTGTTGCTACCAGGATATTTTCGGGGAGATTTCTTCACCGCTTACGCGCTGATTGAAAAAAGGTTTGGCCAGCGCATGCGCGCGGTGGCGGCCAGCACGTTTCTGATTACGCGGGCGCTTGCCGAAGGCGTGCGCGTTTCGGCCATCGCCATAGTGTTGAGCGTGGTGCTGGGCACCAGCGAACATCTGTCTGTCGTGATTGTCATTGCGCTGACGCTGCTCTACACATTGGAAGGCGGGATGAAAGCGGTGATCTGGACGGACGTGGCGCAGCTCTTCATTTATCTGGCCGGGAGTGCCGCGACGTTTTTCGTGTTGCTCCATCGCGTTCCCGGCGGGTGGAACGAAGTCGTTCAGGTGGCCGGGGCTCATGGGCATAAACTGCAGGTTTTTGATTTTTCGTTTAACTTAGCGACGAAATATACATTTTGGTCTGGGCTGATTGGTGGCGCGTTTTTAACCATGGCTACTCATGGCACTGACCAGACGATTGTTCAGCGCCTACTCGCGGCACGCAATCAACGCGACAGCCGCCGCGCACTTTTGGCCAGCGGCGTTATCGTCTTATTTCAATTTACAGTTTTTTTATTGATCGGCGTGCTGCTCTTCGTTTTCGCGCAGCACACGCCACTGCTTTCGGCCGGTGAAGCCACGGACCGCGTCCTGCCACTTTTTCTTCTTCGCGAAATGCCCACTGGGCTTGCGGGATTGTTGCTGGCTTCCATCATCGCGGTGGCCATGTCGAACGCCAGCGGTTCGCTAAATTCGCTCGCAGCCAGTAGCGTGCTCGATTTTTCCGCGCTGCGCTCCGGTAAGCATGAATCTAGAAACGATGCAGGCTTTCTGCGGTTGTCGCGGCGCATGACGCTATTCTGGGGACTCGTACTGATGGGCTTTGGACTGATGACCTGGGGGCCGGTGCTCGAAGCGGGGCTGACCGTTGCGGCGTTCCCATTCGGAAGTCTGCTCGGACTTTTTCTTCTGGGCACGCTCAACCGCCGTTCGAATGCCAGTGGAGCGCTGGTAGGTATGTTCGCGGGGCTGATCACCATTATTTGCGTATGGCGTCTGACGAGTATCGCGTACACGTGGTACTTCTTGATCGGTTCTGCGATGACTTTCTTGGTCGGATCGCTGGTAAGTCTCTTGACCCCAGCTGACGAATCGGAGAATCATCGCGCTGCCGTCGATCCTGCTTCATAAATTTCGTGCTAGCACCATTCACAACTATGCCGAGTACTGATGACTGAGAAACGCCTCGAACTGGTGCGCGGGCTGGGCGCGTGGGCTTCCGCTGCGATCGTCATTGGCACCATGATTGGCACCGGGATTTTTCTTAAGCCCGCGGAAATGGCTCGCGAAGGCCGCACCGTTTCCGTGGTTTTTGCCGCGTGGATCGTCGGCGCGGTGCTGTCCATTTTTGGCGCGTTGTCTTTCGCGGAACTTGGCGCGGCCATTCCGGAAGCGGGCGGCGAATACGCATATTTGCGCCGCGCGTTCGGCCCGGTATACGGCTTTCTTTTTGGCTGGATGCATTCCATTGTTGGCAGGCCAAGTTCGCTAGCCTCCATTTCGGCGGGCATGATGCGCTTCGTCAGCTTTCTTATTCCGGCCGTCGCGACGCCTATTTTCACCGTGCACATTCCGGCACTCGGCGCATGGATTGCGCCTTACGATTTCGTTTTTACCTGGGCGCAGCCACTCGCAGTGTTCTGGCTTGCGGGCATGACCGGCGTGAATTATCTGGGTGTGCGGCTTGGGGGCGCGGTGCAGGTATTTCTGACGGCCATAAAAATTATGTCCGTCGTAATTGTAATCGGCGTGGCGTTTTTTTCGCCCGCGGAACCGCCGCACGCTCCAGACCCGTTTTGGCCAGCCGCAAGCGACAGTGTCGGAGTCATATTCTCGGCATTTCTCGCCACGTTGGCGGCAGCGCTGTGGGCCTACGACGGGTGGGAAGATTTAAATTTGGTGGGGTCCGAGGTAGCGGATCCGCAGCGCAATTTTCCGCGAGCGCTGGTCGGCGGTGTAACTTTCGTCGCCATCATTTATTTATTATTCAGCGCGGCGTGCTTGAAAGTTCTCCCGTTCGAAAGCGTCGCCCAATCACAACACATCGCTTCGGACGTCGTCGAACATGTGATCGGGCGAGGCGCGGCCGCGTGGATTACGGTGGCGATGGCCATTTCCGCGCTGGGCTCCATGAATTCTTCGGTGTTGAGCGGGGCCCGAGTACCGTATGCCATGGCACGCGACGGCATTTTTTTTAAGATTGCCGGCGGAATTCACGCGAAATTCCGCACTCCCGGCCGCTCATTAATTTTTCAGGGTGTGCTTGCCAGCCTCATGGCTCTGACCGGCACGTTCGAGGAGCTCACCAATCTTTTTATTTTTGCGGGTTGGATTTTTTACGGCTTCGCGGTAGTCGCGCTGTTTCGCATGCGTCGAACCGAACCGAATTTGCCGAGGCCTTATCGTTGCTGGGGCTACCCTTGGGTTCCAGGACTTTTCGTGGCGGGCGCACTGGCGTTGACTATGAATATTTGGATTCAGCGCCCGGGCCGCTCATCCATCGGGCTGTTTTTGATCCTGGCGGGGTTGCCGTTTTATAAGATGTGGGCGCGGCGGGAGAGGTCCAGTGCCGGAGAGTCCACCGCGTAGTTTTCGCGCGTGGGTCTGGCGATCTCAAACGCGTTCGCGGCTTCATCTCCGACGACAATTTCAGGATGAAACATTTTAGCCAACGCCTCAACCCCGGTAACTAAGCGAGGCCCGGGCCGCGAAGCGTACGCGTTGGCTTCAAAGGCATAAACGCGCCCATCACGCACCGCGGGAATCGCATGCCACTCCGGCGGACACGTCGTTGCGCAATATTCCTTTTGCGCCTGCTCTGCGTCGTAGCCGCACGGCGCCACAACAATGAAGTCAGGCGCGGCAGCAACGATGTCTTTAAATTCCACGCGAAACGAAGGCGCGCCCACCTTTCCGAAAATATCTTCTCCACCAGCGAGCGCAATCATTTCTGGAACCCAGTGGCCGCCAACATAGAATGGCTCCAGCCATTCAAGAAAAGCGACGCGGGGCCGCTGCGAAATTTTTTCTACGTGGTGTTTCAGCACCTGCAAACGCTGTTCGATCTCAGCTAACAACTTCTTGGCAGCGTCCTCCCGCAAGGTCTCACGCGCCACTTTTGAGATGTCGTCCCACACATCGCGAAGATTTCGCGGATTCAGTGACAGCACCTTCGGACGCTTCTCGAAATTCGCCAATACCGCCGCCAGATCATCCGGAGAAGCGGCGCATACCAAGCATAAATCCTGGGTCACGACCAGGTCGGGCGCCAATTCCTTGAGCGCGTCAGCGTTGACGGTGTACAAGCTCTCGCCGCGCTCGACGTAGTCGCGAACACGGCGGTCCATCTCTAGCGAAGGAAGGCCTGCAGGAATCCGCGAATCGACCACTACACGCCGTTCGCTGACTTGCGGAGGGAAATCGCAATCGTAACTGACGCCCACAACCTCAGCGTCAAGACCCAACGCAAAAAGTATTTCGGTAGCGGAAGGCAGCAAGGAAACAATTCGCATATCAGAATTTTATCACTTTGCGGAATATTTCACTTGTACAGCAAATATTTTCGCCGCATGACCTCGTAAGTCTTCAAATCCGCGTCCCAGCTGTTCACAATTTCGGTAGACGGCACGCCTTCCTGCAATTGGCGAATAGTCTGCTCGTTCCCGACTAGAAACAACATTTTCTGCACATCGAAATGATCCGCGTAAAGCTGTCGCAAAACGCTCGCGACTTCCATCCCCATGGTCATGGTGTGAACCGCGCGCTTGTCGAGGACTCGAATAGCTACTCCACCGCAGCGCTCCGCGGCATACAGTCCGGCCACAGGAATAAAATCCGCCGCGACAAATCTTACTCCGGGAATGTGCCGTTCGTTCAGGCGCGCCGCGACGTCTTCGCCATGCATCCACGGCGCACCAAATTCCTCGAAGGGCGCCTCGGTGCCACGTCCAACCGAAACGCCGCCATTCTGCAAAATCTCAAGGCCGGGATAGAGGACTGAGCCTTTCAGCGTGCGGAGGTTTGGCGAAGGGGGCAGCCAGCGCAAGCCGGTCTCTTCATAAAAATAATTGCGCCGCCAATTTTTCATGGCGATCACGTGCAAATCGCACTGAATGTGATTTTCTTCGTTGAATAATTGAGCCAACTCACCGATGGTCAGTGCGTAGCGAACTGGCAGGCGAAAATAGGCCGTGAAGCTGATCTTGTCTGCGTCCAGCAACGGCCCTTCGACGATTTCTCCGCCAATCGGGTCGGGGCGGTCCAACACAAAAAACGCAATTTTGCGTTTGGCGGCTTCCTCCATGCAGTAGCCCATCGTGGTGGTGTAGGTGTAGAAGCGCACGCCCGCGTCTTGAACATCAAAGACCAGCGCATCGATGCCGGCAAGCATTTCATCCGTGGGCCGGCGCGTCTCGCCGTACAAACTGTAGACCGGCAGGCCGCTCACGGGGTCTTTGGCGGAGGAAACGTTTTCGTCCTTGTTCCCTCCCAAGCCGTGTTCTGGAGTGAATAGCGCCACCACCTGGATTCCCGGCGC
>Ga0193728_1000530_pt1 | contig 18476 bp, 13 predicted proteins | sample U1c1metaG_FD_143037 | JGI IMG/M metagenome (GOLD analysis project Ga0193728, IMG submission 143037) | Soil microbial communities from a riparian zone of the East river system, Colorado, United States - U1c1 | ecosystem: Environmental > Terrestrial > Soil > Riparian zone | place: USA: East River...
CTCGCACAGGCTGTCCAGGGTGGCCACGGGGACGCTGACCTCGACCTGGCCGGCGAACTCGGCGTTCGACCCCAGGCCCCGGCACCGGTCGGCCAGGAAAGACCGGCCGGTCACCAGCCCGTATCGGCCGACGGGGACGCTCATGACGCCGCGGCCCGGCTCGGCCCCGAGCGCCAGCGCGTGATGCTGGACGTTGCGCGCGCCCCCGGTCCCCAGCACCCGGGTCCAGACCGGATGGGCGAACGCCAGCGGCTCCACGCTGTGCACCCGCCCGGACGGCCCGGCCAGCCGGGACAGGGCAGCGGTGGACCGGCCGGCCGCGGCCCCCACGTCCACGCACACGCTGCCCGGCCCCACCAGGTCCTTCAGGCCGAGCATTTCCGCCTCCAGGTACCGGGTCCGCCGGGCCAGCACCATGATCGCCTTCGCTGTCATTCGCGTCCGCATTCGTCCGTCATTCATGGCTCTGAGGCTAGAAGCAGCCAGGGCACAGTGCGTCCCCTTCCGGTATCCAATCCAGCGCCCCGCCGTGCTACCCCAGTCGGGGCGCCATTAACCCCGCCCGTCCGCCGGCCTACCGTGGGGAGATGGCCGATACCGACGCGATCGTCGAGCGCATCCTCACCACCTACGACACCATCACCGTCGTCGGCGCCAGCGGCGCCCCGGAGAAGGCCGCGCACTACGTGCCCGTGCACATGCAGGCCCACGGCTGGCGGATCATCCCGGTCAACCCGCACGAGGACGAGCTGCTGGGCGAGCGCGTCTACCGCACGCTCGCCGACATCCCGGAGCCGGTCGGCCTGGTCGACGTCTTCCGGCCCCCGGCGGCGACGCCGGACATCGCGCGCCAGGCCGTGGCCGCCGGCGCCGCCGCGCTGTGGCTGCAGCTGGGCATCGCCTCGGCGGAGGCCCGGGCCATCGCGGAGGAGGCCGGCCTGCTCTACGTCGAGGACCGCTGCCTGATCATCGAGCAGCGCCGCCTCGGCCTGTCCGCGCCGCGCTAGCTAGCCGGCCGGCGGCTCGCCGCCGGTGGCGTAGGGGATGAACCGGCTGCGGTTCGGGTTCGGGTCCAGCGGCTTGCCGATCGCGGGGAACGCCCGCTGCGGGCAGTTGTCCCGGTCGCAGACCTTGCAGCCCGGCCCGATCGGGACCAGCGCCGACGGGCTGGCCAGGTCGAGCCCGTGCGAGTACACCAGCCGGCTCGCGTGGCGAAGATCACAGCCCAGGCCGATGGCGAACGTCTTGGCCAGCGTCCCGTAGCCGCCGTAGCGCCGGGAGACCGTCCGGGCCGTCCACAGGTAGCTGCGGCCGTCGGGCATCTGGGCCAGCTGCGTCTGGATCTCGGTCGGGTGCGCGAACGCCTCGTAGACATTCCACAGCGGGCACGAGCCGCCGACCCGGGAGAAGTGGAAGCTGGTCGCCGACTGGCGCTTGGAGATGTTGCCGGCCCGGTCGACCCGGACGAAGATGAAGGGCACCCCGCTCGCGCCCGGCCGCTGCAGCGTGCTGAGGCGGTGCGCGACGGTCTCGTACCCGACGTTGAACCGCCGCTGCAGCAGGTCCAGGTCATAGCTCAGCTCCTCGGCCGCATCCAGGAACAGCTGGTACGGCAGGACCAGGGCGCCGGCGAAGTAGCTGGCCAGGCCGATGCGGACCAGCGTCCGCGTCTCGTCGCTGGACAGGCTCGCCTCCGTCACGATCTGGTCCATCTCTTCGGCCAGCTCGACCGAGGCCAGATGAGTAGCCAGCTGGAACGCTCGTTGTCCCGCATTCAGCAGCGGTGACAGCGCCAGCACGCGGGTGCCCGGGTCATAGCGCCGCTTGACGTCTCGGTCGTCGGGCGGCAGGTCAGCCACCCGGATGGCGTGCCGCCGGGCCAGCCGGCTGGCGATGCCCGCCGCCACGTCGCCGGGCACCAGGCCGGCCTCCGCGAAGATCTGCTCGGCGGCCAGGTCCAGCGTGGGGAAGTAGTTGCGCCGCGAGTAGAACAGCTCCTGCACTTCCTCGTAGGCCATCGGCGGCGGCACCGACATCGAGTCGGCCGCGCCGGCGTCGATGCGGGTCATGAGCGCCTCGTTGACGTCGCGGCCGTGCCGGTACCGCCGGTGCATCTCCATGACGTAGCGGCCGACGTCCGGCATGGCCGCGGCCAGCCCGCGGATTTCGGTCATCGAGATCGGGTCGCCGACCGACGGATCGGTCAGCGCGTCCCGCAACTGGCTCGCGAGCCGGTCGGCCTCCTCGCTCGAGAACTGCTGCAAGTCGGCGTCGAAGACGCTGGCCAGCCGGAGCAGGACCGAGTCCGTCATCGGGCGCTGGCTGGACTCCAGCTGGTTGACATAACTCGGGGAGAGGGCCAGCGCAGTGGCCAGAGCGGCCTGGGTCAGGCCCCGTTCCTCCCGGAAGCGGCGGAGCCGGAAACCGGCGTGATCCTTTGCGGCCGCCATCAGGCGCTGTCTTCACAAACTTTGCAGAATTGAGTCCCGGACACCACAAACCTCCACACCACCTGGACCTACCGGTCGAGCCGCTTTCCGTGCATCTTGTTAAGATATTAAAAACCTCATCGGCGCAGGAGATAACGTGAGCGACCTTATGACGGGGCTGGCGCAGTCCCCGACGTCCCACAGCGGCCTGAACGCGTGGGTGAGTGAGATCGTCGCGCTCGCCCAGCCCGCGAGCGTGCACTGGTGCGACGGCTCACCGGAGGAGTACGACGACCTCACCGCCCTGCTAGTCGAGCAGGGCACTCTCGTGCCGCTCAACCCTGCCCTGCGGCCGCGCAGCTTCGCCGCGCGCTCTGATCCCTCGGACGTCGCCCGGGTGGAGGGCCGCACCTTCATCTGCTCCGAGCAGGAGTCCGACGCCGGGCCGACGAACAACTGGATCGCCCCCGGCGAGATGCGCGCCACCCTCGCCGGGCTGTTCGACGGCTGCATGGCGGGCCGGACCATGTACGTCATCCCGTTCTGCATGGGCCCGCTCGGCTCGCCCATCGCCCAGCTCGGCGTGGAGATCTCCGACTCGCCGTACGTGGCGGCCTCCATGCGCATCATGACCCGCATGGGCACGCCGGTGCTGGAGCAGCTGGGCGACGACGGGTTCTTCGTCCGCGCCGTGCACTCGGTGGGCGCCCCGCTGGCGCCCGGCCAGGCCGACGTGGCGTGGCCGTGCAACGAGACGAAGTACATCAGCCACTTCCCCGAGACCCGCGAGATCTGGTCCTTCGGATCCGGGTACGGGGGGAACGCGCTGCTGGGCAAGAAGTGCTACGCGCTGCGGATCGCCTCGGCGATGGCCCGCGACGAGGGCTGGCTGGCCGAGCACATGCTCGTCATCAAGGTCACGCCGCCGTCGGGGGAGGCGCGCTACGTCGCCGCCGCGTTCCCGTCCGGCTGCGGCAAGACCAACCTGGCCATGCTGGAGCCCACGCTGCCGGGCTGGCAGGTGGAGACCATCGGCGACGACATCGCCTGGATGCGGTTCGGCCCGGACGGCCGGCTGCGGGCGATCAACCCCGAGGCCGGGTTCTTCGGGATCGCGCCCGGCACCAGCTTGGTCACCAACGCCAACGCGATCCGGACGCTCGGCTCGGACGCCATCTTCACCAACGTCGCCGTCACCGACGAGGGCGCCGTGTGGTGGGAGGGGCTGACCGACGAGCCGCCGGCGCACCTGACCGACTGGCGCGGCCAGGACTGGACCCCGGACTCGGGCACGCCGGCCGCGCACCCGAACGCCCGGTTCACCGTCGCCGCCGCGCAGTGCCCGTCGATCGCCCCCGAGTGGGAGGACCCGGCCGGGGTGCCGGTCTCGGCCATCTTGTTCGGCGGCCGCCGCGCCACCGCGGTCCCCCTGGTCACCGAGGCGTCCTCCTGGGCGCACGGCGTCTTCCTCGGCGCGGGCATCGCCTCGGAGACCACGGCTGCGGCGACCGGCCAGGTCGGCCAGCTGCGGCGGGACCCGTTCGCGATGCTGCCGTTCTGCGGGTACAACATGGGCGATTACTTCGGCCACTGGCTGACCGTCGGCGCCATGACCAAGCCGGAGCTGCTGCCGCGGATCTACTCCGTCAACTGGTTCCGCAAGAATGCCGACGGGAAGTTCGCCTGGCCCGGCTACGGCGAGAACGGCCGCGTCCTGAAGTGGATCACCGAGCGCCTGGCCGGGCAGGCCGAGGCGGTCACCACCCCGATCGGCCAGCTGCCCGCCCCGGGCGCCCTCGACGTCGACGGCCTGGCCGTCAGCGACGACGACCTGGAGCTGCTGCTCTCGGTGGACGCCGACACCTGGCAGGAGGAGGCGGCCCTCACCCGCGAGTACTTCACCACCTTCGGCAGCCACTTCCCGCAGCGGCTGTGGGAGGAGCACGAGGCCCTGCTCGGGCGGCTCAAGGCCTGACCGCGAGGCCGGCGACTCCCGGGAGTACGTCGCCAGCCGCGGAATGGTGTTCTCCGGCTCCTGACTGAGTGTCATGGGCGAGACGCGGCCGGGCGGGTACCGGGCCAGGGCCTGCTGCTGGCAGCCGGCCGCCTGCTCGAGGCGGCTCTGCCGCCAGCAGGCGACGCCGAGGTTGGCCAGGGCGGCCGCCTCGGCGGACCGGTCGCTGGCCTGGCGGGCGGCGCGCCGGGCCTGGCCGTGGATGGTGACGGCGTCGGAGCGGTGGCCGCCGGTGTCGAGGTAGCGGAACAGGACGGGTGACAGCCGGGCGGCGTGACCGGGCCAGCGGCGGGCGGCTGCCTACGTGACCTCACCAGCCTCATCGGCCTCAATGGCCTCAGGGGCTCGCGCCCCTCCGGGCCGACGAGGCTTGCTGGAGGGGGCTGGCGCTTAGCGGTTCGTTTCGTACCCCGATCTGGGGGGATGATCCGAACCGCTAGCGGCCAGGGCCACGATCCGAACCGCTAAGCGGCGCACGCGTCGTCACAGTGGCCTTCCCCGGTTGCACCTGTCCCGCTGACCTCGACAGTGAGGCACCCAGAGCCCGACGTACAGCGAGCGGGCCGCTGGGTCGCGAATGCCGTCTCGATCGTTGCGTCTGGCCGCCGCCGCACGTGAGGTTCCCTAGCCTAGGGCGGCCTGGTGTCGGGCTGGCCGGCCACCGGGGACGGCGGCCTGATGTCCAGGTCGTGGCCGGGCGAAGGCGGCTCGGCGTTCGCCGGGGACGGCGCGGCGGGCTTCGCGGCATCCGGGCCCGGCGCTGCGGGCCGGGCGGCGTCCGGGTCCGTGGCGGCGACGGCGCGCCGGTAGGCCTCCTGCAGCTTCGATACCTCCGCCTGCGGATCCTGGAACCAGTTCGTGGACCAGAGCCGGTGGAAGCTCCAGCCGAGCCGCTGCAGGTGCTCGCCGCGCAGCCGGTCACGGTCCCGGACGCTCCCTGATCCGCTGTAGGACGCGCCGTCCGCCTCGATGGCCAGCACCATCCGGGCGGCGTCCTGCGGGTGCGCGGCGGCGAAGTCGACCCGGTAGCCGCCCACGCCGTACTGCGGCACCACGGTGATCCCGCTGGCCGCGAGCCGATCCCGCACGTCCGCCTCGAACGGATTCAGCTCGGTGCCGCCGGACGCCGGGACGGCGGTCCCGCCCGAACTCGCGTATTCCAGGTAATCGGCCAGCAGCCGGGCGCCGGCCTTCGTGACCCGGTCGGGGTCCACGTCGCTGCCCGAGAACGAGCTGACCACGGTAAGCCGGTGCTTGGCGCGGGTCGCGGCCACGTTCAGCCGGCGCTCGCCGCCATCGCGCAGCAGCGGCCCCCACTGGTAGCGCATCCGGCCGTCCGGGTGCTTGCCGTACCCGATGGACAGGATGATCGCGTCTCGCTCATCGCCCTGCACCCGTTCCAGGTTCTTCACGAAGAACGGCTCGGCGCAATCCTCGGCGAAGTACTCCTCCAGGTCGGCCAGCTCAGGATTGCCCGTCAGGGCCGCGCGCACCGCCGCGTCGATCCGCTCGGCATGGCGAACGCCCAGCGCGATCACGCCGAGCGACTCGTCGGGCCGGGTCCGCGCGTGCTCCATGATCAGCTCGACCACCTTGTGCACCTCGGCGGTGACCGACACCTCCTGGCCGCGTTCGGGACCCTGGGCCACCACGACGTGGCGCAGGCAGTCGCCCCGGAACACACCCGGGAAAGTCGTCAGCGTACCGCCGTAGATGCGCGAGTTGGAGAACGCCACCAGCCGCTCATCGCGGCTGCGGTAATGCCAGGCCAGCGCCGCGGTGGGCAGCAGCGGCCGGAGCGCGTCCAGGATGGACTCGAAGCCCGCGCCGAACGAGACCAGGCTCTCGTCGTCGGCCGGCTCCTCGCCCTCGTCGAGGAACTGGCGGAAGAAGTTGGTCGGCGGCAGCTGCCGGTCGTCCCCCGCGACCACCACCTGGTGCGCGCGCATGATCGACGGGATCGCGTCGGCCGGGACGATCTGGCTGGCCTCGTCGAAGATCACCACATCGAACAGCCGGGTCGCGGGCAGTACCTGGCTCACCATCAGCGGGGACATGGCCCAGCACGGCTTGAGCGCGAACAGCACGTCATCGGCCTGGTCGAGCAGCCGCCGCAGCGGCAGGTGGCGGCGGCGCAGGGCGGTTTGCTTGCGAATCACCCGGGCCTGCAGCGGGTGCTGGTCCTGCGCCGCGTGCAGCCGGTCCGCCCAGACCCGGCGGACCCGGGCCTGGTTAGCGGCCAGGTGCTGCACATCGTGGACCCGGAACTCGCCGGCGATCTCGTCCAGGGCGTCGCCGCGGTGGGCTGCGTACTCCGGATCGCGCACCCTGATCTGGTCCAGGACCGAGGAGTACCAGGCGTGGTCGAAGGCGGCCGCGGCAGCATCCGGGTCGGCCTGGCGGCGGGCCAGCTCGTCCAGCAGGGAACCCAGGCCGAGGTCATCGAAATGGGTGCCCAGCGCATACAGCCGGGGCAGCTTCCAGGCCGTGTCCTGATCGGCGGCCAGCGCCGCGAGCTCGGCCTCGGGGTCATCGGGCAGCCGGACGAACGCGCGCATCGCGGTGAGCTGCCGGCCGCAGTCCGCGGCGGCCAGCGCCAGCTCACCGAAGCCCGCCGGCAGCCGCGGCAGGCCCTCGTCGGTGCGCAGCTGCTGCCACTGTGCGAGCTGGGCCGACGCTTCGGTCAGGGCCGCGGACAGGTGCTCGCGCGAAGCCTCCGGGCTGCCGACGGCCAGCGCGGAACCCTGCTTGCGCAGTGCGCGGCGCTCGCGCAGGCCCAGGCCGATCCCGTCGCCGGCGGCGGCGGCGAGCCGGGCCGGGTCGGCCGCGTAGACGCCTGGGTCGAAGGCGCGCAGGGTCTGCTGGACCGCGGCGAACAGCCGGAGCCGGGCCACGCACTCGGGGTAGGCCCGCGGCGGCACCAGGCCGACTTCCTCGCTCGCCCGGCCGGTGCGGTGCGCCAGCACCGGCAGCAGGTGCGTGCTCAGGCGGACCGCCAGGTCACACGCCTCGCGGGCCTGATCCGGGGTGCCCAGCGCGGCGCCGAACCACGGCGTGCTCTTCGGGTCGATGCCGAACCCGCCCAGGTGGGCGAACTCGCGCAGCTCATCGCGGATCTGGTCGGCCAGCTGGCGGTCGATGCGCTCGGGGCTGGCCAGGCGGACCGTCGTGCGCGCCTCGTCATCAATTCCCAGCAGCGCGGACTGGACCTGGAACGGCGTCACCCCCCACGGCTGATGCCGCCGGTGCAGCGCCGCCGCGTGCCCGCCCAGCCGCTGCTGCCGGTCCCGCAGCCGCCGGTGCAGGTCACCGACATCCGGCTGGTCAGCGCGCTGCGCCTCCTCCAGCGCGTCGCCGAGGTCGCGGGCGATGCGCAGCCGGTCGCGGGTGCCCTCGTGGATGTCCAGCACCATGTCGGCCAGGCCGACGCCCTTGAGCCGCGAAAGCACCGCGTCGATGGCCGCTCGCTTCTCCGCGACGAACATCACCTTCCGGCCGCGCGCGACCAGGGCCGCGATCAGGTTGGCGATGGTCTGGCTCTTGCCCGTCCCCGGCGGGCCGTGGATCACCAGGCTGCGTCCGGCCAGGACCGAATCGATCGCGCTGCGCTGCGAGGAGTCGGCGTCCAGGACGGAGAAGTCCTCTTCCGGGGAGTCGGCGAGGGCATCGCCGGCCAGCGGCAGGTCGTTTTCCGCGGTCCGGGCGCCGATCCGGCCGTCGTCGGTGCCCAGCAGTTCCTGCGCCTCGGGGTCGCCGGAGATGGCCGCGACTATGTCACTGTCGCCCAGCAGGTCGCCGGCCGCCTGCATGTCGCGCACCATGGGCAGCTTGGCGTAGGTGAAGGTGCCGACGACGACGCGGTCCGCGATCTTGAACCCCGGGACCTCCGCGGCGGCCGCCGCGCTGATCAGCCGCTCGGTGACCTGCTCGGGCGCCTCGTCGGCGAGTTCCTCGGTGGCGGCGCCGAACACGCTGGCCAGCTTGTGCAGCAGGACGGGGTTGACCTCGACGTCGTCCAGCGTCAGGTCGAAGTCGTCATGCCGGGCCCGGGTCGGGGTGATGGCCAGGCCGCGCAGCAGCACGGGCGCGGCGGGCTCCAGGAACAGCTCATCCCAGTGCGCTATGCCCGTCGCCAGGTAGGCAGCCCGGATGCCGCGCTCCTCGAGCAGCTCGCGGGCCTTCCGGTAGATGACCTGGACCCGGCGGATCGCGTCGGCCCGGGCATCGACATCGCGGAACAGGCGGGTGAGCCGGATCGAGCCGGTGCGCAGGAAGCCGGCCAGGGCCGCCGGGTCGGCCAGCGCCAGGTCAAGCGTCCCGGTCCGCCGGTCCTTGTAGTACAGCAGCGTATTGCGGCCGCCGAGATCGGTCAGTGCGTCGATCCAGCGGGCCTGAGCGGCAGCGATCAGCTCGGCCCGCCGGTCGGCGCTGTCGTCGTCGGTAAGACTGGTCATGTGCCACCCCGTTCAGCAGGACGCCATGCGGTGCCCTAACTTGCCCGGGAGCGGCAATTCATGCCTGGCCCCGCCAGGGCGCGGGGCGGCGGCCTCAGCCGTCATGGCCCTCCGCGTGGCACGCTGCGGACGGCGGCAGGTCCAGGGCCGGGTTGCCGTCGAAGAACCCCACCGGCCTGAGGTGGAAGCCGACGGTGGTGACCGGCATCACGGGCCAGTCCTCGGGGCGCACGATGTGATGGGCGCCGACGGTGTACCACAGCACCACGTCGGCGTCGGCCAGTGGCGCGTCCCCGGCGATGTAATCGGGCAGCCCCTGCGGGTCGGGTGACTGATAGGGATAGTTCCCGGCTGCGTACTTCTCCTGCTCGTCGTACGCGGTCACCCAGAGGTTGTGCTGCACGAAGCGCGCGCGGTCATAGATCGCCGACCCCGGCTGCACCATCGAGGGAATGACCGTCCCCGGCTCCAGCTTGTAGGCGACCTCCTGGCCCAGCTCGTTGCGGACCGACGGGTTGGCTATCTTCCAGAACCGGGCCGTCGAGACGTCGGCGTCCCGCGCGCCGTCGGCCTCGCTGGCCAGCAGGGTCGCCCGGGTCACCCAGGCGTTGTGATGCGGGTTGCCCGGCCCCGGCGGCTCGGGCACGGAGTCGACCTCGTACACGCTGTTGCCGGGCCCGTCGACGGACATGTCCAGCCGGACGCTGAAGAAGTGCTGGTGATGCGGCCCGTAGAGGCCGGGCGCGACCAGGTTCCCGTGCCGCGGTGACTCGCCGTCGGCGACCGCCCCGGTCGTGAGCACCCCGGTGAGCTTGACCTCGTACTCGATCTTGCCGTCCGTGTAGAGGTACCAGTAGAAGCCGTACTCGTAGTTGCCGACGGTGGCGATCGTGGAGATGACCAGGCGCCGCGAGCGGCGGACCTCGACCTCGCCGGTGCGGAAGTCCGTGTGCTTCCACGCGATCCCGGCGTCCTCCTCGTGCATGCAGATCGCGTTCGGGATGGTCACCGGCTCGCCCCCGGCGTCACTGACGGTGCCGTCGAAGTAGTGGATCTCGCCGAGGCAGTCGCAGCCGAGCGTCAGCGAGTTGGCCATCAGGCCCATGCCGACCTCGCCCATGTCGAAGACGTTCTTGTTCCAGTGCGTCGGCGCGGCGTCGCCGTAGGGCACCACCATCTCCGACAGCGAGGCCCGGTAGACGACCGGGCGCAGGCGGCCCCGGTCGGCGTAGCCGACCTGATGCAGGACCAGGCCCTCGCGGGCGTTGAAGCCCACCCGCAGGTGCCATTTCTGCCAGCTCACCGACCACCCGTCGACGGTGAAGCTGGGACCCTCGGGCTGGGTGATGCTGATCGGCTTCACGTCATCGCGCAGCGCGGTGAACGCGGGCCGGTTCTCCGGGTCGAACATGAACCCGGGGGCGTAGTTGCCCGGGTGCGCCGGGATCGGGACCACGCCGTGGTCGGCCACGTCAGTCACCGTCATGGTGTCCATGTCCACGGTGACGATCAGGCCCTCGACCGGCCGCGCGTAGCCGTGCTCGCCCGGCGCCGAGCGCATCCACGTCAGCGGCCGGCACAGCCGCGCGCTGGCCGCCGGATGGTCGGAGGGCCCCAGGTAGCCCGACGGCCACGGGTCGATCATGGCCAGGGAGAAATCCGTCACCCCCCGCAAGCGCATCGCCGCCTGCCAGCGGGGATCGGTGCGGACGAGTTCCTCCACGGTGGACATGTCCTCGGCGACGTACGACGGGAAGCGGTCGGGGACGGCCACCCGGCTGACGACGGACCCGGCGGTCAGCGACACGATCGCCTCGTGAATCAGGCTCGCGGCCGTGTCATAGGTGATGATCAGGGCCGCCCGGTCGGGCGCGGGACCGCGCGCGAAGTCCAGGCCGGGGGGCTTGGGCGGCTCGGCCAGCGAGATCATCACGAACCGGGTCGTCGGGGTGAGCTCGGCCCGCGACCGGAGGATGGCCGCGGCCGCGCGGATCTCGTCTGCGCTCAGCGGGTCCAGAGGATGCGCGGGTGCCGGGGGAGGAGCCTCGTCGTGGCCGGTCTCGGGGACAAGCTGGGTGGTCATCAGATCCTCCACGCTGCGATTTCGGGCCGGGAACCAAAGCCGTACCTCATGGTGCCTGCGGCGCTTCCAGCACGGCAAGGTGGGCGAGGGCGTCGTCGGAGGTCAGCTTGGCCGCGGACCGGCGCCCGAAGGTGTAGACGAGCAGGGCGGCGATGAGGACGCCGAGCGAGATGAAGCCCACCCAGGCCATCCAGGTGCCCTTGGGGATGCCGGGCCCGAACGGCAGGGTGAACGAGTAGTAGATCCCCGCGGCCGTGCCGGCGCAGCCGACGATGGCTACCAGGTAGGCGCCGGACAGGCCGCCGGGGATCCGCCAGAACGACTCGGTCTGGTAGCGGTCCCGGTACTTGTGCCGGGCGATGACCATCGGCACGAAGAAGAAGAAACCCGAGCAGAGCCACACCACGCTCAGCGCGCCGGTCAGGTACAGGAAGACGTTGGTCAGGCTGGACTGCGAGAACAGCACGACAATCATGGTGGACGAGACGCAGGTCTGGACCAGGATGGCGGTGACCGGGTTGCGGGTCCGCGGGTTGAGGTGGGTGAACAGGCGCGGCAGGTGCCGCTCCAGCCCGGAGACGAAGACCAGCCGGGAGTAGGCCGACTGGTAGGTGGTCAGGGCCACGATCAGGATCGCCGCAATCAGGAACGCCGCCACCTCAGCCAGACCGGGGACGCCGACCTTGAGCGCGGCCGCGACGCCCGTGACGGAGTTGATCTTCGCCGTGGGCAGCGCGAGCATCACGCCGACCGTCCCGAGGACATAGATCGCTGACAGCGCGACCGAGCCCCAGAAGATCATCCGGGTGGCGCTGCGCCGGACGGACAGGAACTCGGCACCCATGTTGAAGGGTGTCTCGACGCCGACCAGGTAGAGCAGGATCAGGCCGAACAGCCAGCCGTAGCTGCCGAAGTTCAGGGTGGTCAGCGCGTGCCAGCTGACCGGCGTGGCCGAGGAGTGCTTCGCGGCGTGCACGATGCCGGTCAGCAGCACCGCGGCCGCGATCGCGCCGTAGACGACCAGCGCGATGTTCATGATCCGCTGGGTGGCGGCCAGCTTGCGCAGGGCCAGCGCGGCCGATATCCACAGCACCAGCAGCTGCAGGATGATCGACATCGTCAGGCCAACGGTCGAGTGGAAGGCCAGCAGCGCGAACGACACCACTACGGCCGGGCCGCTGGCGCCGTTCAGGATGACGGGGATCCACGACAGGAACCCGCCGAAGAAGGCCAGCGGCTCGTTCAGCGTCCGGTAGGCCCAGACGTAGACCCCGCCCTGGGCCGGCCACAGGTTGGCCAGCTCGGCCACGGCCAGCCCAGCCGGGACCAGGAACACGACGATGCCCAGCACCCACATCGGGATCGCGGACCACCCGCCGGTGGCCATCACCGAGGTGCCGTTGATCCAGCAGATGATGAAGACATAGGCAGCGGTCAGGCCGAAGGTGCCCAGAACCTTGGGCAGCACGCGCTCCGGGACGAGTTCGGCGGTGAGCTTGGTCTCGCCCCCGCTGGCGACACTGGTCATGTCAGACCTCCAAAGTGGCGTCGTGGCTGGCTGGGTCTCCGATGATGCGGCCGTCTTCCATCCGGATGACGCGGCTGGCCTCCTGCGCGACGGCCGGGTCGTGGGTGGCGGCCACCACCGTGACGTTCAGGCGCGAGCACAGGTCGCGCAGCAGCCGCACCACCGTGGCCCCCGTTTTCTGGTCCAGGTTGGCGGTGGGCTCGTCGGCCAGGATGAGCCGGGGATCGCCGATCAGCGCCCGGGCGATGGCGGTCCGCTGCTGCTCGCCGCCCGACATCTTGGTCGGCGGGTGCCCGGCCCGGTGCGCGAGGCCGACCATCTCCAGCAGGTCCAGTGCCCGCTGCCGCAGCGCGGCCCGGTCGAACGGCTCGAAGATAAGCGGCAGCTCGACGTTCTCGACGGCGGACAGGAACGGGATCAGGTTGTAGCTCTGGAAGATGAAGCCGATCGTGTCGTGCCGCAGCGCCGCGTACTGGCTCTCGGTCAGCGACCGGGTGTCGGTGCCGTCGACTATCACGGTGCCCTTGGTCGGGCGGTCCAGGCCGCCGATGATGTTCAGCAGGGTGGACTTCCCGCTGCCGCTCGGGCCCATCAGGCAGACGAACTCGCCCGGCGTGACGGCCAGGCTGGCGTCGGCCAGCGCCCGGACCACCTCGTCGCCCAGCTGGTGCAGCTTCCACAGCTCCGTGACGCGCAGGACGCATTCCTCGGGCTCCGGCGCCGCGGCGCTGGCCCCGGCGCCGGGGTTCATGGCAACCGTCATGGATCATCAGCCTCCGTGGCTCAGCGAGTGGATCGGCGGCCGGGACGCGGCCCGCCAGGACGGCAGGATGCTGGCCAGCGCGGCCGACACCATGCTCACGCCGATGGCCAGGGCGACGGCCAGCCCGGTCGCCTCCGGCGCCGGCGACGCCGACAGCGAGCCGGCCGCGGCCAGGGCGACCTCGGCCGCGACGGCGAGCACGGAGCCGGCGACCGCGCCGGCCGCCGCCGCAGCCATCGGCTCGATCAGCAGCGCGGCGGCCACCGAGGGCCGCGCCACCCCCGTGGCAGTCAGGACGCCGATCTCCCGGGTCCGCTGGCTGATGGCCCGGGTCGTGCAGACCGCCACCTCGACCACCCCGGTCAGCAGCACCAGGATGGTGATCAGGAGCGTCGCGCGGAACACCTGGTCGGCGTGCCCGAAGGCGGCGGCCTGCTGGCGGACCGCCGGAGCCAGCGAGAACACCAGCACGACCAGGAAGGCCCCGGTCGCTGTGGTCAGCCCGGGCAGCAGCAGCGCCTTGCGGCGGCGCCGCGTCGACAGCAGTCCGTAGCGCACCCCGTAGCCGATCATGACGCGCCCGCCAGCAGGGCGACGGGCCGCTGCTGGAGCAGCCGGTGCACCGGGACCAGCGCGCCCAGGATGGCCATTGCCGGCAGGTAGGCCGCGGCCAGCGCCGCGGCCTGCAGCCAGGCCCCGGCCGACGCCACACCCGGCGCCAGCACGAGCACGGCCGCGCCGGCCGCGAGCGCGCCCAGGGCGTACGCGGCGACGAAGATCACCGCGGACTCCACCAGGAAGAAGTAGAGGATCTCGTCGGCCAGCCCGATGCTGGCCATGATGCCGAACTCGCGGCGGCGCTCCTGGACCGACGCGAGGAACGACGTGACGGCGATGACGAAGCCCAGGATCAGGCCCACCGTGGACACCAGGCCGAGCACCGACCCGGTGACCTTCCCGGAGAACAGCGCCGAGAACCGCTGCTGGAAGGTCAGCGAGCCGCCGCCGCCGACCGTGTCGTAGATGAGGCCATGCGGTCCGGCCGTGACCGCGGGATCGGTGCTGGACGGGATCCCGGTCGCCGCGCTCAGCACCTGGCCCAGGTTGAGCTGGCCCGCCAGCCGCCCCGGCGGCCGCACCGTCCACCAGCCCGCGCCCCCGACCTGGCGCCGGGCGACCGCCGGCGCGACCGTCACGATCCGCGACGTCCCGTTGATCTCGACGGTGAGCGCCTGGCCGCCGACGTGGATCCGCTGCCCGCCGGAGACGCCCAGCACCCGGGCCGCCGCCGCGCCGACCTCGGCCTGCCTGGCGGGCACCCCCCGCCGCCCGTACAGGGCCAGCCGGCCGCGCCCGGTGGCCCATGCCCCCGCGATCGTCTGCTGCGCCGTCCAGCCCGGCGGCGCCGCCAGCGGCGGCGCGGGACCGCCCGGCAGCATGGCCGACAGCCGGGAGTCGTAGTGCACGCCCTGCGCCGAGGCCACCCACAGGGGCGCGCCGTCCAGGACATCGGCCAGCGACGCCGTGCCCGAGCCGGCGAAGCCGATGGAGATCGTCCGGACCACGACCACCACCATGATCGCGAGAGCAATGCCCAGGGTGGACAGGACGAACCGCTCCGGCCTGCGGGTAAGGTTCGCGAGCGCGAACCGCAGCAGTCGGGTCCCGGTTCCGCCCGTACGCCGGGGTACTTCCGGCGGCGCCGTCGGGTCCGCTTCGTCGGCGTCGCCTGCCTGCGTCATCAAGGCCGTCATGAGCGTCAATGCTGTGCCGGGCTTGTTTCGGGCAGCGGCCGGGCCGTTTCGCGGCCGCAAATTCGGCGTGATCTTGTCGTAACCATTCCGTGACGATGCCGGGAAGCCGAATGAGAATGACCGCCCGCGCCGGAACGCTCGCCGTCTCCCAGAAGCCTGGCCCTCCGGCCGGCGTCGCCGACCCAGCGGCCATGTTCGGCTATCGGCGCGCGGGCGGTATCGCCTAGCGGGCGGCTAACTCGACCTCCGGCGGCGCGTCCGCCGCGCAGCGGCCACAGGGGCAGCCCGCGGCCGCGACGACCGAGGCGAGCTCCGCCGCACGGGCGCCGAGGCCGAAGCCGCGCCCGCCGGGCAGCCGGGCCAGGTACTCGTCCCGAACCAGGACGTTGAGGATCCGGTAGGTGGTGGCGGGCGGCAGGCCGAGCCCCGCCGACAGCTGCCGGGCGGTGATCCCGCCGCGGGCCTGCGCCACGGCGCGCAGCACGGCCAGCGCCGTGCGGATGGCCTGCGGCTGCCGTCCGGTCACGGCCGCGAAGTCCTCAGCCACGTTGGCATCACCCTCCGGAGCTGACATGGCCGGCGGTGCAGTACGGGTCAGGACAGTGCTGTCGTCATGATCGCCTACCCAAAACGGTAAGGGGCGGGGCTGCCTCCGGCAATGACAGCGTAACGAGTTTCGCGACGACGTCTCATTCATGTCAGGCCGGGCGCCTGTCAACCGGTCTCGGGCCTGGCTCGTCTGTTTTCTAGGAATGACTGCCCGAAAGGGGGTCCGATGGGAACCACGGGATTCCTCGAGGCCGGGAGCGGCGGCCGGCCGGGGCCGGCCGGCCCGGTGTCCTCGGACGAGATTCTGGCCGAGTACCGATTCGGCATCAGGCTGGCCCAGGCCGGAGACATGGCCGCGGCGCGCTTCGCCCTGCAGCGCGTGGTTGACTTGGGCGACCCTGAGTTATCCCCGGCCGCGGCGTTAGACCTCGGGTCGGTGTACAAGGCGACAGGGGACATCGGCCCGGCCCGGCGGGCCTATGAGACGGCCGTCAGCTCGGGCCACCCCGACGTCGCGCCGCTGGCGGCCCGTGACCTCGGGCTCCTGCTCCGCGCGGCCGGCCAGGTGCGCGACGCCGTGGCGGCCTACCAGCTGGCCATCGAGTCCGGCCACCTGGAGGCCGCGCCCACCGCGGCCAACAACCTGGGGAACCTGCTGGCGGACATGGGCCGGGTGGACGACGCCATCGCCGCCTACCGCTGCGCCGTTGCCTCCGGGCACCCCTGGGCCTGTCCGGGATCGGCGCTCCAGCTGGGAAACCTGCTGGAGGGCCGCGGTGAACTGGACGGAGCCCGGGCCGCCTACCGGGTCGCCATCGACTCCGGTGATCGCGACCACGGGCCCAGGGCCGCCGCGTCGCTCGGCGAGGTGCTCAAGAAGCAGGGTGACCTCAGCGGCGCGCTGGCCGCGTACCAGCTGGCGATCGAGTCCGGCCACCCGGATGCGGCGCCGTGGGCGGGCCTGTGGCGCGGAGCGCTCCTGAGCAATGCGGGGGACGTCCAGGGCGAGCTGGCCGCGTTACAGCCCGCCATGGCGTCGGGCCACCCGGACGCCGGGCCCAGGGCCGCCTGCATGCTCGGGCTCGCGCTGCAGCGCGAGGGCGACTTCCCCGGCGCCCGGCACGCGTTCCGCATGGCCATGGACTCAGGCCACGAGCAGGCGGCGCCGCCGGCGGCGATGAACCTGGCGGCGCTGCTGGCCCATCAGGGGGACCTGAATGGCGCCAGGATGGCCTGCGAGTTAGCTATCCAGTCCGGCCATCGCGACGCAGCCCCGCGGGCCGCCGTCATTCTCGGCTCCGTGCACGCCCTCCATGGTGACGCGCTCGGGGCGCGAGCCGCCTATAAGCTCGCGGTCGACTCCGGCCACGCGGAGGCCGCCCCGCAGGCGTTCGCTGAGCTGCAGAAACTGGGACCCGCGCGCTAGCCGGCGCCGTGTACCGGCCTGACCCGGGCCCTACGAAACCGCTGACTAGTGCAGCCGTTCGTAAGTTCCTTACTGGCTGCCGGCGGGGTGATGGTTACTGCTGGTAGTCGTCGCCGAGGTACTGGATGCGGCACAGCGGGATCTGCTCGTCGCTGTCGTCGCCCTGGCCGGCCCAGGCGTCCAGGCAGCCGATGATCCTGGCCTTGCCCTAACCGGGTTTGATGCTTGCACGTCCTCGGCCAGCTCGCGCTTCTCGATGGCCGGCTGACGGTTCTGGCCGGGCTGGGCAGGGTGCCTGGGCGGGCATTCGGGCGGCCACGCCAGCGAGGGGAGCCTGGTTTGGTTCTCGGGACTGGGGGGAAGCGAGGGGTATTCCCGATGACACTGCGGGACTGACCACTCACGGAAGGAGCTGCCATGCATCACCGCACCTCAAGCCGGAGATGGCGGCCCGCGAACCGGCTGGCCGGATCCCGGGGTGCCGGGGCCGGTGCCGCGGCCGGGGTAGCGGCCGTATCCGGTGTGATGTTCGGCCGTAGGCTGATGGCGATGGCCAAGGTCGGCAAGGGGCATGCCCTTAGGCATCGGGTGCTAGACGCGGCCGCCGGGGCTCTGCAGCCGAAATACCCGCTGGCGGCGATGAGCACCTACCTCAATGGCTTTCACATGTACGCGGACGGAATGGGGCGGCAGGTAGAGGCGTCGCATTTCTGCATCCACCTGCGCCATGATTTGCACCAGTGTGTGATCTTCGACCGTAATGCGCACGATGCGCGCCTGATCGGGATCGAGTACATCATCAGTGAGGACCGATTCCGTCGACTGCCCGAAGATGAGAAGCGGCTGTGGCATAGCCATCACTACGAGGTCAAGTCCGGCATCCTGGTTGCACCGGGGATCCCTGATCTCGCGGAGCACGCCTACTTCAGCGACCTGGTGACGACCTACGGAAAGACCTTCCACACCTGGCAGTACGACCGCGACGATTTTCCCTACGGGATCCCGCAGCTGATGATGGGCCTGACCGAGGACGGGCAGGCTGATGAGACGTTGGTCCGCGACCGTGATCGCAGGCTCGGCGTCGCCATCACGCGCAAGCGGCAGAGCCGGGCTGACATCCCGAGCCCGCAGCTGGTGCCGGGCGCCAACTCCTGGGAGAGCGGCCGGACCGTGCAGACACGCCTTGAGGAGATGAACTTCACGCGTTAGACACTGGGTGGTCCTCACCAGCAGGCCGACCGGGCGTGCCAGCAGGCCGTGACGCCACCTCCTGCCCGAACCCCTGCCCGCCGCCCTCCCGGAAGCCGCATGAACACCACGTTCGGTAACCAAGCCCCGTCAGGAACTTACGGTGCGCTGCACTAAAGATCGTTAATTGCGGGGGTTGCGGCCTGGTGACGGCTGGCCTGCCGTGCGGTATGCCGGAAATATGAGGTATGCCGGCGGTGGCGGGGTGGCTGCTGCTGAGCGGGCCCA
>Ga0193728_1000531_pt1 | contig 18440 bp, 17 predicted proteins | sample U1c1metaG_FD_143037 | JGI IMG/M metagenome (GOLD analysis project Ga0193728, IMG submission 143037) | Soil microbial communities from a riparian zone of the East river system, Colorado, United States - U1c1 | ecosystem: Environmental > Terrestrial > Soil > Riparian zone | place: USA: East River...
ATCTGCAAGCGCTCAGCCAGCGCGTTCGTCGACACCGACCCTTCGCCGCGGGACTGCAGCGCGAATATCGCCTTGCAGTAGTCCTCCACCGCGGATGAGCGCACGTGCTGGCCCACATGCTGGCCCGCGTGTTCTTGGACGGTCATGAACTTAGTTTATGGCATGCCAAGACTTTTTTCAAGATGAGGCACACCGCGTGGAGGGCGCACTTTAGGAAAGATGCCCCGCAGATGGATCGCGACTACGAGCTCCAGACCCACCGCGCCGAGGACCGCCATTGGTGGTATCGGGGCCGCCGATCGGTGCTCGAGCGCGTGATCGAGCGCCTGCGCCTACCCGCCCGTGCGCGCATCCTCGACGCGGGCTGCGGCAGCGGACGCAACATGGTCGAGCTGGCCCGCCACGGCACGGTCACCGGGATCGAGCTGTCCGATACAAGCGTTGCCCTCGCTCGCGCGCGCTCCTGCGGGGAGGTGATCGAAGGCTCCGTGCTGGAGATGCCGTTCGAGGCTCAGAGCTTCGATCTGGCTGTCTCCCTGGACGTGATCGAGCACCTCGAGGACGATCTGGGCGCGCTAGGAGAGCTGCGCCGCGTGCTCGCCCCCGGCGGCGCCCTGCTCGTGACCGTGCCCGCCTACCAGTGGCTGTGGAGCGGCCACGACGAGATCAACCACCACCACCGTCGCTACACCCGCCGCTCGCTGCAGCACGTCGCCGAGCAGGCCGGCTGGGAGACCGTTCGCACCACCTACTTCAACTCGCTGCTGCTCCCGGTCGCGATCGTGTTGCGCGTGCTGGAGCGCTTCTCCACCAAGCCGACCGAGTCGAGCCTCGACCTGTGGGTCCCGCCGGCGCCGATCAACTGGCTACTGGAGCGCCCGCTCGCATTCGAGGCGGCGGTCATAGACCGCGGCGGACGCATCCCCGCCGGACTGTCGCTGCTCACCCTGTTTCGGTGAGCGTGTCGTGGACCTTGAACGTCCACGACCGGTTCGCCGTGAACGTCAGGACCGTCACGATTGCCGTCGCGGGAATCTGGCCGACCAACTCGTCCAGGCCCAGGTCGTGCACGAACAGGTACACGAGGCCGAGGTTCAGCCCCAGACCGCAGCTCTGCACGATCGCCCAGCGCACCGGCGTGAACGCATCGCCCGAGTGCTCACGAAACGTCCAGCGCCGGTTCAGCAGGAACCCGTTGACGGCTCCCACGGCAAACCCGATGCCCGAGGCCGCCACGTACCACACGCCGAACACCTTCAGCAGCACCGTGTAGGTCGCAAACGCCAGCAACGTGTTCGAGACGCCGACGATCCCGAACTTCAGAAACTGTACGAGCAGCTTCACGTTTAGCCCGGATGTATGCTCGTCCCGTAGTCTGTGCATCGTCGTCTTTACTGTAATTGGCTTCGAGCACAGCCGGCTTCGAACACGGCCATGATGATGATTACGCCCTCCTCAGCTTCTCAGCAGCGCCTGCGAACCCCCACTCTGCTCAGCGTCGTCGCGCCCGTCTACGACGAGGAGGAGCTGATCGAGCAGTTCGTCGCCCGCGCGATCGCGGCCGTGGCCGAGCATCCGTTCGAGCTGGTGCTCGTAAACGACGGCTCATCCGACCGCACCCCGGAGATCCTCGACCGCATCGCCGACGCCGACCCGCGCGTGCGGGTCGTGCATCTGTCCCGCAACTTCGGGCACCAGGCGGCGCTCACCGCGGGTCTGGAGCACGCCCGCGGCGACGTCGTTGCGATGATCGACGCCGATCTGCAAGATCCGCCCGAGTTAATCGTCGAGATGATCGACCGCTGGGGCGCGGGCGCGGACGTCGTCTATGCCGTTCGTCGCCGCCGCGAGGGCGAGACCGCGTTCAAGCTGGCGACCGCCTCGTGGTTCTACAAGCTGTTCGACAAGCTGGCGCAGGTCGACCTCGAGCCCAACTCCGGCGACTTCCGCCTGCTCGACCGCCGCGCGCTGGACGCGTTGCTGTCGATGACCGAGCGCTCGCGGTTCCTGCGCGGCATGACTGTCTGGGTGGGGTTCTCCCAGACGGCGGTCTCCTACGAGCGCGATGCCCGCCACGCCGGCGAGACCAAGTACACGGTGCGGCGCATGCTGCGCTTCTCCCTGGACGCGATCGCCTCGTTCTCGCACCTGCCGCTGCAGCTGGCCACCTACGTCGGGCTGCTGTCCGCGGGCGTCGCGTTCGTCGCGATCCCCGTCGTGATCCTGCTGCGCATATTCGACTCCTACCTGCCGGGGTTCGGCTCGATCACGATCGCGATCCTGCTGCTCGGCGGCATCCAGCTGATCGCGCTGGGCGTGATCGGCGAGTACGTCGGGCGCATCTACGACGAGGTCAAGCACCGTCCGCTGTACATCGTCCGCGACGAGCGCAACCGGCCGACCGGCGATCCTGAGGACCCGATGGCGATTCCGCTCGAGCGCGCGGGACTGCCGGCGCGCTACCCGGAGCGGGTGGGCTGAGCGTGTGCGGGCGACCGTGGCGCATGCGCCACGGTCCCGAACGGCGCATGCGCCGTTCGGCCGGGGGGTGCATGCACCCCCCGGTGGAATCGCGCATGCGCGATTCCAAGCAGGGCCGCATGCGGCCCTGCCCCCAAAACATCGACTGTCTCGCTCGGTGCGGGGGAAGATAAAGGGGCGGGATGTATGTATGAAAATTTCTACTCTGTGCACCATGGTGATACCGAGTTTTAAATGGATAGATGCACCCTCCGCCTTTAGGTTCGACTCGCGGGCGCAATCGTCGCGATCGCGTGCTCCAGACCGCTCCGCCGGGCGCGATCGCGTGTTGTGAGGTCGCGATGACGCAACCTCGGCGCCGTGTCGCGCACGTCACGCTTCTGTCGCTGCTTACGCTCGCCCTCGCGTTCGCACACGGCGCTGCCCTCCCCGCGCCCGCGCGCGCTGAAGCCTGTCCGGGATCCGGCGGCGCGCTCGCTTGCCCGTACGCCTCCGCAGCGATCGTCGGCCAGCGCGCCGAATCGATCCTGCGCTTTCCCGAGGCGGTCGCACTCGACACCTCGGGCAACGTGTACGTAGCCGACCAGCTCAGCTATGTAGTGCAGAAGTTCAGCGCCGCCGGGACCTATCTCGGCGAGTGGGGCTCATACGGCGGCGGCCACAGCCAGTTCGGGCCGATCGGCGGCCTCGCCACGGACGCCGCGGGCAACGTGTATGTCGTGGACTCCGCTCACAACCGCATCGAGAAGTTCACCTCCAGCGGCGCATTCCTGACCGCCTGGGGCCATACCGGCAGCGGCCTCGGGCAGTTCAAGTTCGGCTCCTCCCAGAACTACACCCAGCCCCCCGGCGGCGGCATCGTTGTGGCGGGCGAATACGTGTACGTCGCCGACTCCGGCAACAACCGCATCGAGCGCTTTAACCTGTCGGGCGGCGAACCGCTGCAGTGGGGCTCGCGGGGCAGCGGTCCCGGACAGATGAACTACCCGCGGGGAGTCGCCGCCAACGCGGGCGAGGTGCTGGTCGCCGACGACGACAACCACCGCATCGAGCGGTTCAGTCCCAGCGGCGAATACCAGGCAGCGGTCGGCTCCTATGGGGCGGGCCCGGGACAGTTCGGGTTCCCCTACGGCGTCGCCCTCGACGCCGGCGGCAATGTGTACGTGGCCGACGACATCAACCATCGCATCGTCAAGCTGGACCCCGGGCTCGGGTTCGTGAGCGAATGGGGAGGCTTCGGCTCGGCGCCCGGTCAGCTCGCGTTCCCGCGCGCGCTGGCCAGCGATCCGGCGGGCGACACGTATGTCGCAGATACCGCCAATGACCGTATCGAGGTGTTCTCTCCCGGCGGCGCCTACCTGCGCACGATCGGGCTCTCCGCACGCGCGAGCACGGCCTTCGTGGCTCCTCGCGGGCTGGCCGTCGACCCCACCGGCCGGCTGCTGGTCGCCGACACCGACAACAACCGCATCGAGTCGTTCGCCCAGGGCGGCGGCGCATTCCTCGGCGCCTGGTCGCGCACGGGCGGACATAAGTCGGGGTTCGCCGAACCCGGCGGCATCGCGATCGACCCGCGCGGGTCGGTGTATGTGGCGGACACCGGCGCCGCACGACTGGTGCGGCTGTGGGGCGAAGGCACCTACCTGTCCGAACTGGGAGGCCCCGCCGCCCTCGGCGGCGCCCAGTTCAGCGGCGCCGGTTCGGTGGCGGTGTCCGTGGCCAGCGGAAATCTGTACGTCGCCGACACCGGCCACAACCGTGTGCTTGTGTATTCATCCACGGGCTCGCTGCTGGCGCGAGTGGGCGCCGGCGGCGGCAACGGGGCCTCGGGCAGCTCCCCGGGCGCGTTCAACCATCCGGCGGCCGTCGCGGTCGCCCCCTCGGGATACGTGTATGTGGCCGACACCTCCAACAACCGCGTCGTCAAGCTCCGCCCCGACGGCTCGCTGGTCGGTCAGTTCGGCGTGATCGGCTCGGGCGAGGGGCGCCTGCACAGCCCCACCGGTGTCGCCGTAGACGCCGGTGGGCGGGTGTACGTTGTGGACAACTTCAACAACCGCGTCGAGGTGTTCGACGAATCGGGCCACTACCTGGCCAAGTGGGGCCTGCGCGGCGTCGGGTTGGGCTACCTGTCTCAGCCGACGGGCATCGCCGTGGGCTGTGAAGGCAGCGTGTTCGTGGCGGACACCAACAACAACCGCATCGAGCGCTTCGACCCGGCCTCCCCCGCCGGGGTGGGCTGCCTGCCCGCCGGCGCGTGGCCGCCGCCGCTGGACGTCGCACCCGTGCTCCATGTCAGCCTCCTGCGGCGCACGGGCATTCTCGCGCGGCGTGGCCTGTCGCTCATGGTCTCCTGCGAACGGGGCTGTCGCGTGCTTGTCACCGCGACACTCTCTCCCCGCTCCCAGCGCCGCCCGGTGGCGCTGGTCGCGGCCGCCCGCCCGCTGGGAGCGACCCTGACGGGACACGTGCGCCTGCGCGTCGGCTCGGCCGCGCTGCACCGCCTGCGTCGAGCCCTCGGGCGCCGCGGTGCGATGCTCGCCCGCGTGCGCATCGTCGCGGTCGGTCCCACCGGGCGACGCACGGTCCTCACCCGAACCTACTCGGTAGCGCGATAATGCTCCTATGAGCACCGATGCGACGCCCGTCTCCGGCGAGGAAGCCTCCGACCCGGGTGGTATGGACCATCGCCGTGAGCGCATCCGCATCGAGACCGAGCGCCACCGCATCGTCGGCGAGTTGACGCTCGCCCGCGACGGCTACCGCAGCCGCGTCTCGGACGTGCTCAACGCTCCCGAGCGGGACTTCCTGACGCTCACCGAGGTCTCGGTCGAGCCGCTGTCCGGCGGGCCGACCGAGCTCTACCCATACCTGACACTCGCGCGCCGCCACATCGTGTTCGCGGTCGCGGCGCCAGAGGACTGAACCCCACCAACACGACAACGGAGGCATACCGATGGGCAACTACCTATTCGCATACCGCGGCGGCAGCATGGCCGAGACGCAGGAGGAACGCGACGCGGCGATGGCCGCCTGGGGAGCGTGGTTCGGCCAGCTCGGCGACGCGATCGTCGACGCGGGCAACCCGTTCGCCGGCTCGGCCTCGGTCGGCAGCGCCGGAACGGTCTCCGACAGCGCCGGCTCGGGCCTCAGCGGCTACTCGGTCATACAGGCCGACAGCCTCGCGGCGGCATCCGAGCTGGCCAAGGGCAGCCCGGTGCTCGCCGGCGGTGGCAGCGTCGACGTGTATGAGACCCTGGCGGTGATGTAGAGGGGCTCGGCGCACTCAGGCGTCAACTGGGCGCCTGGGTGCGGCGGGGTGTGGATTTCGTTCGGACTCTGCCGGCGAAGGAATGAATGCGGGAACCTCGAGTTTCGCCCGCTCACTGAGGTTTGGGCTTCTTCTCCCGCCGCTCTTGCGCCTCCTGCTTGAGCTGGGCCTGCTTGCCGGCTATGTCAGCGGTGTGCTCGGCTCGACGCTCCTGGGCCGTGCTGCGTGACTTGGCAGCGCTGGCCATGCGATCCTTGCGTGTTTGGTGTTGATCCATGCGACCTCCTCGTAGAACAGTCACTCTACGCGCATTCCCGGACCATCGAGTGCTACGCCCGGCTGTACCCGAGCAGGGCAAAGCCCTCGAGCGCAGTATCCACACCGGCCTCCGCCGTGTTGACCTGCGTTCGAGCGGCGCCGTAGCCGGCCTGACCTTCAGCTTTAGACGCGGCGGCCAGGGCCCTGTACGCGTCGCGCGCGCGCACGATCGAGCTCGCCAGCGCGGTCTGCGTGGGACCGGCCGCCGGCGGCGATTCGAGCACCGCCAGGGACGCAGCCGCAGCGGCAAATCTATCGGCGAGCGTGCTGGCCAGGCTGCCCACCGCGGCAGGCGTGGCCTGGATGCGCATCTCACGCCTCAGCTTCAGGCGTTCCCCGTTCAGCCCTTCGATCGACGCATCGAGCCTGCGGGCGTAGGCAGTGTTGGGAGTCAGGTCGTACGTCGATGACTGCCCTATCGGCGTGAGTCTCGCCACGATTTGCTCGCACTGCGACAGGTAGCCGGAAAACGCCTTCGTTGCGTAGCAGGCCAGAGCCGTCGGATTGTTACCCGCGTAGAGGATCACGTAAAGGTCGAGTATCCGGTCATACCCCGGCAGACTCAGCCGGCTGTACCGGTACGCCTGGCCATCGATCAGCTGTACGACTTCGGTATGAGGCATTCCGCGCATGAGAGCCTGGAACCGAGCGGGTAGCGGGCTCGGTTCGCCGCCGGGGAGTTGTCCGCTGAGCAGGCCCGCGTGGGCGGAGTCACCGCCCGGGGCCAGCGACAGCGGACGAGCGAGCGGGAGACCTGGAATCGCCGGACCGGCGACGGCCGGCTGCCAGCCGGAGGGATATTCGAGCAGGATGCTTGCACCGGAGATAGTCCGCGTCGTTTCTCTATGTGCGGATGCAGGCGTGGCGGGCGCGCGACGATAGCCGGCCGTGTAGCCGAATATCGCGACCGCCACGAGGACCGCCGCCACGAGCGGAAACAGACTGCGAGGCGAACCGAACATGGCGTCAGCCCGAGCTGTCGAACGAGGTGCCGGGACTCGTGTGAGGCTTCGACTTGCCTCCTCCTCCGCCACCACCTTCACCACCACTTCGCGCACTCGCGGGTGCGGGTGCGGGTGCGGGCGCGGGCAGTTGCGGCGAGGCCGGCGAAGGAGCGCGCGAGACTTCTCTGACGGGACCCTGCACACCATGCGCTTCTTCGATGGGCGCAGGTGCCGTTACACCGGCGCTCGGAACTGCCGTATGACTTTCTGCGTGCACGGGAGCGCTCGTGCGTACGGTCGTCTGCACCTGGATCGGGGGAGCGACGCTCAGACGAAAGGGGATCGCTGTGCCCGCAAACGCGACCTGGAGGCTCGGCGGAACCTCTGCTCGAGGACCACTCCCGGGACTCGCCGCGCGTCCGATCGCAAAGCAGCAGGCGAACAGTGCGACGCACACGAACGGCGCGGCGATGAGTCCGCGACGACGGTCTCTGCCCACAGACGCTCTGCCCGTGTGGATCCGGTGCCCGACGAGGCGGACGGTGCTCATGATGACGGGCACACGATTGGCTTGATTCCCGCCGGGCTGAGACACGTGTCGACTCGTGCGGGCAGCTTGGCGTGACGAACCGCGAAACGCGTGTACTTGCCGATCTGTCCGGGCTTGGAGACCCTTATCTCCAGAGCCGCGCCCGCTCGCAGGGGATGCTCGAATCGTCGAAAGACGATCAGGACCATACCCCCCTTGCTTTTGCTCCTCCCCGAAGTCGCAACCACGTTCTGGAAACGGGCCCGGCATCCGGGTCCGCGACAGCTCACGTTCACCGTCGCACCGACCGGCGCCTGCACGGTGAGGAGGCCCACTCTGACGCCGGAGGCGTTCTCGGAGCCCGCGATCCGAACGACCGGGAATGGCTGCATGAGGGTGGGCGCGGGCGAGGTCACCGGGATCGTCTCGGCGACGATGCTCGAGAGACCGTTCGCGTCGGTGACCTGCAGCAGCACCACATGCGCCCCGGGGGTGGAGAAGGAGGTCGTCAGTGTGGGCGCGCCCGCGCCGAAGGCGCCGTTGCCCGAGAGAGACCAGGCGAACCCGGTGATCGGACTGGAGGCATCGGTCGAGGTCGATACCAGCGATATCGCTTCGCCGGTGTGCGGAGCGGATGGGAACCAGTGAAATGAGGCCACCGGGGGCGATGGGGTTGTCTGCGCCGATGGAGCGCTGACCACAGGTGGGGTGACCGGAGGCGGGCCGGGCACCGGAATGTTGACCGTGAAAGTCACCGGCTCGCTCAAGCCGCTCCTGCCCAGGTCATCGCTCTGCTGCGCCTGCGCGGTGTACGTGCCGGAGCTCAGCCCTCCGAACGCGGCCGCCCAGTGTCCGTTCACGGCCGGCACCGTGACTTCTTTCAGAGCTTCGTTCGCGATCGTGGAGCCCACGAACAGCTTCACCGTGACTTGGGGCAGATCGCCTGCGGCGCTACCGGCAGCTCCGCTGAAGGACTCGAATTCTGCGGATGTCGAGCCTTTGTCGGCGGGCGAGGTCAGCGTGACCGCCGGCAGGGTCGTATCGATCGCGAACGTGACCGCGGCGCTCTTGCCCGTGTTTCCCGCTTCATCTGACTGTTCAGCCAGCGCGGTATACGTGCCGTCCGCGAGCGCAGAGATGGCGCCGGTCGTCCAGTTCGCTCCGCTGGGCGTGACTTTGTCCGTCTGAATTGGGCTCCCGGAGACCGTGGAACCTGCATAGAGCTTCAACGTGACCAACGGGTCATCGCCACTCGCCTGACCCGCCAGACCGCTGACGGTCGGATTCGAGGAATTCAGAGCGGCGCCGGCTGCCGGCACCGTCACGGCGACCACCGGCGGGCTCGTATCGACCCTGAACGTCACCGCGACGCTCGTGCCGGTGTTGCCGGCCACATCGCTCTGGGAGACCCGGGCGGTGTACGTGCCATCGTCGAGTTTGGGCGCCGTATACGACCATCCACCTCCACTCACCGAAACGCTCTTCGACGTCGCTATGGCGCCGGCGACAGAGCCGCCTTGGTAGATCGTCACCGTGACCGTCGCATCGTCACCGGCAGCCGTGCCGGCGCCACCCGTCAACATCGGCGTCGAATCTTTCGTCGGCGAGGGCACAGAGCCAAGCGACACCACCGGCGCGACCGTATCCACCGTGAACGTCACCGCCACGCTCGTGCCGGTGTTGCCGGCCACATCGCTCTGGGAGACCCGGGCGGTGTACGTGCCATCGTTGAGTTTGGGCGCCGTATACGACCATCCGCCGCCACTCACCGGAACGCTTTTCGACGTCGCTATGGCCCCGGCGACAGAGCCGCCTTCGTAGATCGTCACTGTGACTGTGGACTCATCGCCGACGGCGGTGCCGCCGCCACCCGCCAGCATCGGAGTCCGATCATGCGTCGGAGAGGGCACGGAGTTGATCGTCACCGTAGGCGGAGTCCTATCCACCGTGAACGCCACCGCCCCGCTCTTGCCCGTGTTGCCGGCTTCGTCGCCCTGGGAGGCCTGTGCAGTATAGACACCGTCGGGGAGAGTCGCGACCGGACCCGCCGTCCATGTGGAACCGCTCACGGCGCCGCCCACGGTCCTCACCGGACTGCCGGAGGTCGAGCCGCCTTCGTAGATCATCACCGTGACCGCCGGATCATCCCCCGTGGCTGTGCCGGTGCCACCCGTCAACATCGGCGTCGAATCATTCGTCGGCGATGACACAGAGCCGAGCGACACCGCGGGAGGAGTCGTATCCACCGTGAACGTGACCGTGGCGCTCTTGCCCGTGTTGCCGGCTTCGTCGCCCTGAGAGGCCTGCGCCGTGTAGGTACCGTCGGGGAGGCTCACTATCGGGCCCGCCGTCCAGGTGGAGCCACTCACCGTGCCCCCCACGGTCCTCACCGGACTGCCGGAGGTCGAGCCGCCTTCATAGATCGCCACGGCGACCGTCGGATCGTCACCGGCAGCCGTGCCGGCGCCACCCGTCAACGTCGGCGTCGAATCGTTGGTGGGCGAGGGCACGGAGGCGATCGACACGGAGGGCGGGGACGTATCCACCGTGAACGTCACCGGGGCGCTCTGACCCGCTGGCGGTTCGACATTGGTCTGTTCGGCGACCGCCGTGTACTGGCCGGGTTCAAGAGCCGATTCCGGTTCGGCGGCCCAGGTGCCTTCCAGAGGCGTGAGCTCCAGAAGCGCTATGGCCGTCAGCGTCTGCACCGGCGAGCCGCCGGCGCCCACGCCGGCGTATATGTACAGCGTCACGGGATCGAGGATGTCGTCGGTCGTACCGCTGAACGGTGGCGTCTGATTGGCGGTCGAGCTCCCTGTCAGGGGATGGTCGATCGTGATGTTGGGCGGTGCGGCCATGACGTCGCCTGTGGCCCCCACGACGAGCACAACCGTCACGACAAGCACGGCTGCAACCAGTCGCGCTACATGTTTCTCGACCGTCATTGAAACGCCGCTCCAAACCATGTCGTTTTCCAGCCCGAGTCTCCGCCTGGCAAGCGGCAACAGCCCTACGCCCACGCCCTGCGTTTTTCCGCCGCTGAGCATGATACGGGGCTTTGAGTGGGGATTGGTAGGTTTGCAACGCCTGAGCCAATCGGGAGGGCGTCTGCCTTGCGCCGGTAGGTGTCATCTGGGCCTTCGTGGGGTATAGACCGCTTCGATGCAGACCAAGCTGCTTGCGATCTATCTCAATGACCACCTTGCGGGCGCCACCGCGGGAGCAGCTGTCGCCCAACGGGCCGCGGGCTCCAACCGCGATAACGCCGTCTACTACCCATCGCTTGCCACCCTTGCTGAGGAAATCCGCGAGGATCGCGCGTCTCTGATTGGCATCATGAGCGCCCTGAAGGTCGGGACCGACCCTGTGAAGCAGGCTCTGGCATGGGCGGCGGAGAAGGCCGGGCGCCTGAAGCTGAACGGGCATCTACTCAGCTACTCGCCGCTCAGCCGTCTGGATGAGCTTGAGTTCCTTGCTCTCGGCGTCACCGGCAAGCGGGCGTTGTGGCGCAGTCTGGAGCTACTCGCTTCGCAGGAGCCACGCCTGCACGTCGAGCAGCTGACTGAGCTGATCGCACGAGCAGAGCGCCAGCTGGAGGAGATCGAGATGTGCCGCCGCCGTGCAGCGGGCGATGCGTTTCTCTCGTGAGCCGCGACGCGCGGAGCTGAACGCCGAGATAGAGCGCGGACGCCAGATGCAGGCGGGATCGCCTACCGAGAGAGAGCCCTTTCTCGAGCCACGAGACGACCCGAGCTAGACATCTACGAGCCGCAGGTGCTTGTCCTGTGTTTGTTCGCTCTTGGGAGAACGCATGCCGCGGCGGCCACTCGCTGCGCGAGCGGGACCCGCCGGCTTGCCGGAGGCATCAACCGATGGCATGTAGATGAGCTACCTGCAGTCCAATCTTGGCGCGGGCGCATACATTTCGTCCCGCGCAGGTACCTATATGAGCATGCTCGGCCCGGTGGGACGCCAATGAGAATCTTCGCGGGCTACGCCCCGAACGAGAAGCCGCCGCTGGCTGGCTACGCCACATTGATCGCCATCTTCACGAGCATGGTGGGAGCGCTCTCATGGGGCGCTCGGCGTACAGGGCGCCGCCTACCCGAGCGGGTCCCTGCCGGTGACTTGGTGCTGCTGGCGGCGGCTACGCACAAGGCGTCGCGGCTGATTGCCAAGGATCGGGTCACGAGCGTGCTGCGCGCGCCTTTTACAAGCCTCGAAGGTGAGGGCGGCCCTGGCGAGGTTGAGGAGCAGGCACGCGGCAGCGGGCTGCGGCTCGCAATCGGGGAGCTGCTGGTCTGCCCCTACTGCCTGGGGCCATGGGTGGCGACGGGCCTTGCAGCAGGGCTCGCGCTCGCGCCGCGACCTACTCGCTGGATCGCATCCGTTCTCAGCGCGGTCTTCGCCGCGGATGTTCTGCAGATCGCCTACAAGCGGCTGGAGGACACGCTTTAGAGCATCACTGCGCTTCGGGATTCACTACAGCGTGCGCGAGCGTCATGCGTAGATACGCCCTGTCGTCGCCTTGGATGCGGCCTGCACGCGCTTTTCGTCTAGACGCGCGGCCAGGCGGGAGGCGAGCGCCATGATCGTGAGCGCCGGGTTGGCTGCGCCTTGGGTGGGCATGACGCTGCCGTCGGCGATGAACAGGTTGGGGGCGCTCCAGGTGCGGTGTTCTGAGTCGACGACGCCGGTGTCAGGTGAGGCGGACATGGCGCAGCCGCCGACCAGGTGGGCGTAGCGGTCGATCGTGAGGATGTCCTGTGCTTCGGTGGCGTCGAGGATTTCATGCAGCTTGTGCTTGGCGTAGGCGATGTTTGCCTTGTCGTTGTCGCATTGGGTGTAGTCAAGGCGCGCGACGGGGATGCCGTTGGCGTCTGTCTCCTCTGCGAGCGTGACCCTGTTCTCGGGCTGGGGCAGGAGCTCGCAGAGGACTCCGATCGTGTACCAGTGGTTGTAGTCGCGCATGTACTCCCGCAGGGCCTGCCCCCAGTGCCCGTCGGCGAGGACATGCTCGGCCCAGCCGATCGGCAGAGGCCCGACGGTCTGGATCGAGAAGCCGCGTGCGAACCCCCGGGCGGGGTCGGTCTCGTAGAAGTGCTCTGAGTTGATCTCCGGTGGCGGGGCCTTGTACATCCGCATCTCTTCGGGGAAGCGTCCGGCGACCTGGGGCGCGCCCTGGACCATGACTCCGCGGCCGACGAGGTCGTTGTCGTTGGCCAGGCCGTTCGGGAAGCGTTTGCTGGTGGAGTTCAGCAGCAGCCTGGGTGTCTCGATCGAGTAGCCCGCGATCGCCACGGCCTCTGCGGCCTGGAAGTGCTCGTGGCCGTCGTGGAGGTAGGTGACGCCCGTACAGCGTCCGGTCTCGTCAGTCTCGACACGGGTGACCATGCAGTCGGCGCGGATCTCCACCCCGTGCTCGAGCGCGTCGGGGACGTGGGTGACGAGTGGGGACGCCTTGGCGTTTACCTTGCAGCCCTGCAGGCAGTAGCCGCGGTAGATGCAGTGCGGACGGTGCCCGAAGCTGCCGTTGGCGATTCCGACTGGTCCGACGCGCATCTGGATGCCGAGGCGGCGCGCGCCTTCCCAAGCGCGCAGCGCGCCCGCGCCGACCGGGTGCGGAGCATGCGGATAGCCGTGCGGATCCCCCCAAGGCCACCACTCCCCTGCGACGGGCAGCTCGCGCTCCAGGCGCTCGTAGTGGGGCTTGAGGTCCTGGTAGGAGATCGGCCAGTCGGCTGCCACGCCGTCGTGGCTTGCAACCTCGAAGTCCGATGGGTGAAAGCGCGGGGTGTACCCGGCGTAGTGGATCATCGAGCCGCCGACGCCTCGCCCGCAGTTGTTCTTGCCGAGCTCCACGGGGTCCTGCCCGCCGATCACCCTCGGCTCGGTCCAGTAGAGCTCGTGCGCGCCGGCCTCATCGGAAACCCAGTCGGTGTCCGGGTCCCAGAACGGCCCGGCCTCCAACACGAGGATCTTCCAGCCTCTGCGGGCCAGGCGCTGGGCGAGCGTGGCACCGCCGGCGCCTGCGCCGACGATCAGCATGTCAACCGGGTCCTCAGGTTTGTAGCGGCGCATCCGCTCGCGACCCGGGATGCCGCGCTTGTGCGGATCGAGCAAGAACGCCGAGTCGTTCTCAGGCGGACGCAGCGAGCCTTTAAGCGCTATGCGCAGCTGCTCTTTCACTCCACTCCCCGATCCTTCACGTCGGACACGGGATCGACCGCGAACTCGGGGGGCGACTCCCAGTGCTCGCGCTGCCCCGGCCCAAGGCGCGCGAAACCCCTGGGGTATGCGGGGCCTGCGAAGCCGATCTCATTCCACGCCCACGGGTGGGAGTAGAAGGCGGCGAGCACCAGGCGCATCACGACCGCCCAGGCGCGTTTGACCGGCAGGTCGTCCCATTCGAGCTCGCCCTTTGAGAAGTGCTCGACGAGCTCGTGCTGAAGCTCGCTGCCGGCTGCGGCGAACCCCTGCTCGCAACCGGCCTGCCGGGCGCTCGCGTCCAGGTTGGCGGCCACTCGCCGCCAGGTCTCGGGGTCGGCCGGCATGTCGTGGTAGCGAAACCCGTCCAGGCGCCCCGCGTGAAGCTTCGCGTCGACCATCTCGAGCACTGGAATGCGCGGCTCGCAATCCTGTCCCGTCACGACGTGGCAGAACGCGCGCAGTGTCAAGGTCTGCGTCTCGTCGAAGAAACGGATCGGCGGCACGTTCGCGACCCGGTCGAGCACGACCCCACGGGTGAGGGGGTCCCAGTGGTTGGTCGTGGCGAGCACGTCGTAGTCGGGGTAGCGGCCGCGCATCTGCGGCGTCGTCCCCCGGCGCTGGGTGGGAAGACCGGGGGGCGGCCCTGGTTCGGTGTGCCCTCCCTGCTTGGGCAGGTGCCCCGCTCCATCTGATGTGGTGCTGGTGGCCATCGCCTTTATCGCTCTCGTTGAACGACGGCGGCCAGCAGCCCCATCCCGCCGACCAGCGCAAGCGAGCCCGGTGCGAGCAAGGGTGGCCCCATCACGATGTTGTAGAGCGGCTCATCGAAACCGCCGGGGCGCTTGCGGACGCCCTGCACATGGGTGTAGACGCCGATCAGCCCGTCGAGGCAGTAGAGCGCCGAGACGGCCGGCAGGACGGTGGTGGCAGCGCGCTGAGAGCGCACGCCGGCCAAGCCGGCGAGCGTCAGCATCGGGGAGAGCGCGACGGGGGTCCACATCCACTTGTCGGCGAAGGAGCCGCGAAAGTGCTCGAAGTAGATCTCAAGGCCGAGCGGGAGCGCGCTGAGGGCGGTGGCGGCCGAGAGCGCGCGCTGCAGCCGCCCGCGGCGCACGTTACGCATGAGGCTCGAGCTCATCGACTCGAGCGACCGTGCAGGATCTCCGGGAGCTTCTGGCGGATCGCCTGGACGATGATCTGCCGGCGGGCCGGGTCGCCGTGCCGGATGGCGGACGCGAAGGACCGGGCCTGCTCGATCGTGATGTGCGGCGGCAGTGGCGGAACCTCCGGGTCGCAGAGCACCTCCAGCACCGTCGGCACCTGGCTCGCGAGTGCGCGATCCCAACACTCCCCGATCGCGTCGGGGTCGTCGGTGCGGATGCCGTTCAGGCCAAGCAGCTGCGCCCACTGCGCATACGGGACGTCCGGGAGTTCCTGGGACTCGACGAACTTAGGGTCGCCTGACATCGCGCGCTGCTCCCAGGTGACCTGGTTGAGATCACGGTTGTTGAGCACCATCACGATCAGGCGCTGATCTGACCAGCGCTCGCGGTACTTGGCGATCGTGATCAGCTCCGCGAGACCGTTCATCTGCATCGCCCCATCGCCCACGAGCGCGATCACGGGCCTGTCGGGATAGGCGAACTTCGCCGCGATCGCGTAGGGCACGCCCGGTCCCATCGTCGCGAGCGTGCCCGACAGCGTGGCGAGCATCCCGGCGCGAAGGCGCACATCGCGCGCGTACCAGTTGGCGGCTGAGCCGGAGTCGGAGGTGAGGATCGCCCCGTCGGGCAGGCGCTTTGATAGCTCATGGAAGATCAGCTGCGGGTTCACGGGCTCCGCGGGCTCGAGTGCGCGACGCTCGATCACCTGCCACCAGCCCGCGACGTTCTTTTCGATCTTCTCGCGCCAGGAGCGATCCTGCTTGCGCTCCAGCAGCGGCAGCAGAGCCTGGAGGGTCAGCGCGCTGTCGCCGACGAGGTTCACCTCCATCGGGTAGCGGATGCCGAGCATCCTTCCGTCGAGGTCGATCTGCACGCCGCGGGCCGCGCCCTCTTCTGGCAGGAACTCGGAGTACGGAAAGCTGGAGCCGACCATCAGCAGCGTGTCGCAGTCCTGCATCAACTCCCAGCTCGGCCGGGTCCCCAACAGGCCGATCGAGCCGGTGACGAACGGAAGGTCGTCGGGTACGGCGGCCTTGCCGAGCAGCGCCTTGGCGACCCCCGCGCCGAGCGTGTCCGCGACCTCGATCACCTCCCGGGTGGCGTGCAGGGCGCCGGCGCCGATGAGCATCGCGACCTTCTCCCCCGCGTTGAGTACCGCAGCGGCTCGTTTCAGCTGCTCGTCCTCAGGGAGCACGCGCGGGCGCTCATAGCCCGCGCCGGAGTGGACGGTTCCGTGCGCGTGCGGCGGAGTTGGCACCGCGGCTTCCATCTGCAGATCGTTGGGCACGATCACACACGTCACCGTTCGCTCTGAGAGCGCGATCCGCATTGCCCGGTCGATCAGGTGGCGAATCTGCCCGGCCTCGGTGGCCATCTGCACGTACTCGTGCGCGACGTCCTTGAACAGCGTCGTCAGGTCGACCTCCTGCTGATAGTTGCCGCCCAAGCCGAGGCGGGCCTGCTGGCCGACGATCGCCACGACCGGCTGGTGGTCGAGCTTGGCGTCATACAGCCCGTTGAGCAGGTGGATCGCGCCGGGGCCAGAGGTCGCCAGGCACACGCCCGCCTCGCCGGTGAACTTGGCGTGCGCACAGGCCATGAAAGCGGCCATCTCCTCGTGGCGGACCTGGATGAACTCCGGGCGGTCATCGCTTCGTCCGAAGGCGCCGATGATGCCGTTGATCCCGTCGCCGGGGTAGCCGTAGATACGTTGAACCCCCCATTGGGTGGCAAGACGGTTGAGCAGGTAGTCGGCGACGGTCTCACTCATGCTGGCGCTCCCTCCGGGTGGCCACGAGATCGGCAGTTACCCGTTGCTCTCGAGCGTGAAACGAGCCGGTCACGTTGCTGTTCTGACCGGCGCATGCGCCGGTCAGCCTGGCCGCACATGTGCGGCCAGGGACAACGCCACATGTGGCGTTGTCTTCCCGAAATAGATACCTGACAATGCCAATTGAAGCGCCATTGGTTGCCGCTTTGACGACGCGGGTAAGCACACCTCGCTTCTATCCATACTTCGAGGAGAACAAACGTGTCCAGCGCAACCACGGTATACAGGACCCCCGCAAATGACCGATGATCGTCGGCTCGTCGTGGCTGTCACCGGGGCCAGCTCCGGGGTTGGGCGGGCGACCGCCCAAGCCTTTGCGCGCAAGCGTGCCGCTGTAGGGCTGATCGCGCGTGGCGTCGATGCGCTACAGGCAACCGAGGCGGAGGTTGTCTCCCTCGGGGGGCGGGCGTTGGCGGCACCCGCCGATGTCGCGGATGCGCAGGCGCTCGAGCAGGCGGCGGAGGCGATCGAGCAGGAGCTCGGCCCGATCGACGTGTGGGTCAACAATGCGATGGCGTCGGTGTTCGCGCCGGTGAGCGAGATCTCCCCAAAGGAGTTTCGCCGGGTCACAGAAGTCACCTATCTCGGCGTGGTTTACGGCACTCTCTGTGCCTTGCGACGGATGCGCCCGCGCCGGGCGGGCGTGATCGTGCAGGTCGGCTCGGCGCTGGCTTATCGCGGGATCCCGTTGCAGAGCGCCTACTGCGCATCCAAGCACGCGATCCAGGGGTTCACCGAGTCACTGCGCTGCGAGCTGATGCACGAAGGCAGCCCTGTCCGGGTGACGATGGTCCAGCTGCCCGCGCTGAACACTCCGCAGTTCGACGTGGTGCGCACGCGGCTGCCGCGCCATCCCCAGCCTGTCCCTCCGATCTATCAGCCAGAGGTTGCGGCGCGAGCGGTCGTGGCGGCCGCCGAGCAGCCCGCGCGCCGCGAGTGGTGGGTCGGTGTCTCGACGGCTTTCACGATGATCGGTAACACGCTGGCACCGGGCTTTGCCGACCGCTATCTGGCGCGCACCGGCTACGACGCCCAGCAGACGCAGGAGACCGTGTCCCCCGAGCGGCCGGACAATCTCTACGAGCCACTACCGGACGACCGTGGCGCTCACGGCGACTTCGACTCCCAGGCGCACGAGCGCAGTGCTCAGTGGCTGGCGACCCGTCACAGGGTTGCGCTCGGTGGGCTTGGACTCGCGGCGCTGACAGGCGCCCTCGGCGCTCTACGGCGGCGAGGATGAGCGCAGACGACGGAGCGCCGCCGCTTGAGCAATACAGTCTGATCGGGGACTGTCACGGCTCAGCGCTCGTCTCTGACACAGCTTCGATCGACTGGTGCTGTCTGCCGCGCTTTGACAGCGGCAGCTGCTTTGGGCGCTTGCTCGATTGGGAGAGCGGAGGGCACTGTGCGGTGCGCTTCGCCGAGGGCCACACTCAAAGGAGTGGCAGCTCGTACGTGAAAGACACGCTGGTGCTCGAGACAATCCTGCAGGGGGACGAGGGGTCGCTGCGTGTGCTCGACTGCTTCGCGATGCGCGAGCGTGGAGCTCAGCAGCCGCGGCGTGAGATCGTCCGGGTAATCGAGTGCCAGCAGGGCACCGCGAGCGTCGAGATACCGATCGCGCCGCGCTTTGACTATGGGTCTGTGCGGCCGTGGCTGCGCCGCTCAGGCAGCGGCCTGTTCAGTGCGATCG
>Ga0193728_1000532_pt1 | contig 18420 bp, 14 predicted proteins | sample U1c1metaG_FD_143037 | JGI IMG/M metagenome (GOLD analysis project Ga0193728, IMG submission 143037) | Soil microbial communities from a riparian zone of the East river system, Colorado, United States - U1c1 | ecosystem: Environmental > Terrestrial > Soil > Riparian zone | place: USA: East River...
CGCCGGCCCGCACCACGCCGGTCACCCGCACGACCGTGCCTTCGTCGGTCTCGGTGCCGAGCACGGGCCGCGACCGCAGCTCCTTGCGGGCGCGGCGGCGCTCCAACACCTTGCGGGTCGCCCCGATCGCGGCCGATCCGACCATCACCAGCCCGACCGCGAAGTTCGCGAAGTCGCTCACTCGACGTTCGAATGGTAGCGCGGTTCGTCAGCTCTTCGGGGGCTCGTCCCAATCGACCACATCTTCGTGCTTCTCGCGCGACAAGATGTCGATCGCAGCCGCGGCACCGTCGCCGGCACTGATGATCGCTTGGCTGCGCCCGGGGCGCGCTGCGCGGCCGACGACGTACACGCCGTCGAGCGTCGACTTGGCGTGCTTGTCGGTCGCGATGCCGGTCTTCTCGTCGAACGTCAGCCCGAGCTGCTTCGCGAGCTTCGGCGACTTGCCCTCCGACAGCACGAGGTACTTCGCCGTCGCCGTACCGCCGCTCGCAAACGTGACCTTGAAGCCGGCACCGGTCTTCTCGACCGCGTCGACATGCTCGTCCTTCACGGTCACGCCGAACGTGGCGACCTGCTTGCGCGCGATCGCTTGAAACTCGGCGCCCATGATCTCGGGCAGCCCGAGGTAGTTGCGGACGAACGCCCAATGCATGGCGGTCTTGTCCTGGCCGTAGACGGCCACGTCCAGCTTGTTCTTCGCGAGAAACAATGCGGCGCTCAGCCCGCCGGGGCCATCGCCGATCACGATCACGTCAGCCATGGGCGCAGCCTACACCGCGTGACGGCGCGATGTGCGCTAGCGACGCGAGCCGCGCGGCGGGGCACCGCGCTTGCCGAAGCTCCGGCCCTGGCCACCGCGCTTCGCCGGCACGTCGTCGCGCGGCGAGTCGTCGTCGGCCCGCTTGTTCGGCGCATCGACGCGCCCGAAGCTACTGCCGGTCTTGCTCGCGCCGGTGCGAGCACCACGCGAGGCGTCGGCGCCTCCGAAGCTCCGACCGCGGCTGCCGCTACGGCCGCCGGTGGGACTGCCGCCGCGACCCGCGAAGTTGCCGCGGCCCGATGCGCCAGGAGCACCGCGATCGCCGACGTTGCTGCGTGCCGAGGCGCCGCGAGCACCGCGAGCGTCGCGCGCGCCGAAGTTGCCGCCCGCTGCGCCGCGAGCACCGCGATCACCGACGTTGCCGCGTCCCGCTGCCGCGCGAGCGTCGCGCGCGCTGACGGTGCCACGGCCCGATGCGCTCCGAGCGCCGCCGTTGCTCCGGCCCGGTGCGCCGCGATCGTCGCGCGCGCCGAAGCTGCCGCCGCGCGTGCCGAAGGTGCCGCGTCCCGCTGCGCCGCGATCATCGCGACCTGCGCCGCCGCGTTTGTCAGCGCCGCCGCCGCGGACGCCAGGACCGCCGCGATCGTCGCGCGGGCCGAAGTTGCCGCGACCCGCTGCGCCGCGGTCTGCGCCCCGATCGTCGCGGCCACCGAACTTGCTGCGGCCCGCGCCGCGATCATCGCCGCGCCCACCGCCGCGGTTGTCGGCGAACTTGCTCCGAGCGCCGGGCGCACCACGATCGTCGCGCCCACCGTAGCCGCCGCCGCGCGGACTGGAATCGCGACCACGATCGGCTGTGTCAGTGCCAGCCCCGCGGTTCCACGTACCGGGGCGGCGTCCACCGGTGCCAGACGCATCGTCACGATCGCGACCTGGCACGCCACCACGGCCGGCCGCACTTCCGCGGCCAGCCGCACCAAAGCCGCCTGCCGAACCACCGCGGCCCGCCGCACCACCGCGGCCCGCCGAACCACCGCGGCGTGCCGAACCACCGCGGCCCGCCGAACCACCGCGGCCAGTCGAACCACCGCGGCCCGTCGAACCGCCGCGCGCCGCCGCGTCACCGCGACCGGCTGCGCGATCCGCTGTGTAGCCGCTGCCGCCGGCGCGGTTCGGACCTGAAGTCACCGTCGTCGCACCGACGGACTCCGATCGCGAAGCACCGCGCGGCTTGCCGCTCGTTCGCGCGGACCCGCGCTCGCCGCTGTCGCCGGCCGCGAGCTGCTCGTCGTCGACGTTGTCGCCGAAGTCCTCATCGCGCGCGTGCGGATCGGCAAGAGCGCCGTCTCCGTCATCTTCACCGCGCGCGTGCGGATCCATGAAGTCCTCGGTTTCATCGTCGCCGGACGCTGGATCACCGAAGCTTCCGCCGCTCGGGTTAGGCGCGTGGCCCGCGAGCGCGGCCGCTTCTTCAGCCACGACGCGTGCCTTGGCGCGTGCCCGGCGCGAGATATCAGTCGCTTCGCGGCTCGCGCGCCAGCGACCACGTGCAACCGCGCTGTGATCGAGCCCGACGGCATCGCGCAGCTGGTTGAGCTCCTGCTGCGAGAGCTCGCGCGCGTCACCGACACGCAGGTGATGAAACGTGAGGTTCGCGAACGCGACGCGCTGCAGCTTGTCGACGCCATAGCCGAGCGCCTCGAACATCCGGTGCACCTGGTGGTGCTTGCCTTCGTGGATCGTGACCGCGACCCAGCTGTGCTTGCTCTCCGACGGCAGCAGCGCGACCTCGGCCGGCTGCGTGACCATGCCGTCCTCGAGCTGGACGCCCTTGCGCAGGAGCTTGAGGTCGTCCTGCGTGACCTGACCGTGGACCTTCGCGTGGTAGGTCTTCGGAACGTGACTCGCGGGCGCGAGCAGCTTTGCGGCGAGCTCGCCGTCGTTGGTCAGCAGCAACACGCCCTCGGTGTAGAAGTCGAGGCGGCCCACCGGCTTGACCGGCACCGGCACGTTCGGCAGGTAGTCCATCACGGTCGGCCGACCGCGATCGTCGGTCACCGCCGTGATGCAGCCCTTGGGCTTGTTGAGCAGGACGTAGAACTTGTCGAGTGGATACACCGACTCGCCATCGAGCGTGACCGAGTCGTTGTCGGGGTCGATCTTGGTGCCGAGCACCGTCACGACCTTGCCGTTCACGGTCACGCGCCCCGCCGTGATCATCTCCTCGGCCTTGCGGCGCGCAGCTACGCCGGCCGTCGCAAGAAAGCGCTGCAATCGCACGGCCTCGGACATCGGCTGAGCTTGTAGCTCAATTTGCCGAGTCGGGGTCGTCGGAATCTGCTGTTTCGTCGACGCTACCCTCGCCGGTGCGTTCATCGTCGTGGGTCAGCCCCACGTGGGGCTGATCCGCGGCTTCGTCCGCACGCAGCTCGACATCGTCAGCCGCCGACGCGGCGTCCGGCGTCAGCTCTGCGTGTGGCTGGTCCGTCGCGTCGTCAGAACGCAGCTCGACTTCTTCGGCAACGGCACCGGCTTGCGTCAGCCCCACGTGGGGCTGATCCGCAGCTTCGTCGGCGCGCAGCTCGACGTCTTCGACCGCGGACGCGAGGTCGGGCGTCAGCTCTACGTGAGATGGGTCCGTCGCTTCGTCGGCACGCAGCTCGACATCTTCGACGGAGGCGCCCACGTGCGTCAGCCCCACGTCGGGCTGGTCGGTGGCCTCGTCCGCGCGTAACTCGACATCGTCAGCCGCCGACGCGGCGTCCGGGGTCAGCTCCGCGTGGGGCTGGTCCGCAGCTTCGTCAGCCCGCAGCTCGACATCTTCAGCGGAGGCTCCATCCTGCGTCAGCCCCACGTGGGGCTGCTCCGCGGCTTCGACCTCGTCGGCCACGACGGCCGCGAGATCTTCGGAGGCCGCGAGCAACTCTTCGGATGCGACTTCGACCGCGTCGGACTCGGCAGCTGCATCGATCGATGCGGTCGCAAGGTCGTCCGAGACGTGGTCCGCTTCGAGCGCCGCGGCGGCGACGGCCTCCGACACGGCGAGATGCGATTCGCTGTGATCGGTCTCGGCGTCGGTCTCGGCGAGCGCGCCGGCGCGGATCGCGTCGACATACGACCGCGCTTCGGAGCCGGTCGGCGACATCTCGCCGGACATCAGCATCGCGTCGGGATCGGGCTCGTCGAAGATGTCGCGGAACGCCGCGGCGGAGCCGCCGGACATCGCGGCCTCGGCCAGATCGGCGCCGACGTCGTGACGGGCGTCGATCCGCGCTTCGGCTTCGGCCTCGGCGGCGGCATGCTCGGCCAGGATCGAGTCGACGATCGAGGCTTCGTCGCGCGGGCCTTCGTCGGCAAGGTCTGCGTCGCCAAGCGGCTCGTCGGCTTCGAGCTCGCCGTCCGCATCGAGCGGGACGCCGAGGCGATCGCTCATGACTTGCCGGCTCTCGGCCGTGAGCTCGCTGTACTCGCGGAGCGTGGGCAGCTCGCGCAGATCGCTCAGGCTGAAGAAGTCGAGGAACTCCTTCGTGGTGCCGTAGAGCGTCGGGCGGCCGACTTCTTCGCGGCGGCCGAGCACTCGAATCAGCGAACGGTCGAGCAGCAAGCGCAGCGTGTTGGACGAGTCGACGCCGCGGATCTCGTCGATCTCGGGACGCGTGATCGGCTGCCGGTACGCGACGATCGCGAGCGTCTCGAGCTGCGCGCGGGACAGCCGGACCGGACGGCCCTGGATCAACTGCTGGACCCAAGACGAGAACGCCGTGTTGGTGCGGAACTGATACCCGCCGGAGACTTGATGGAGCGCGATGCCGCGGTCCTTGTAGTCCTCGTGAAGCTCGGCGAGCGCTTGCTCGATCCGCGTGACATCGCTGATCCGCGTCAGCTGGCGGAGGCGCTGCAGCGTGACGGGCTTGTCGGTCGCGAAGATCAACGCCTCGATCAGGTGGCGCAGCTGCACGGGCGACAGCGAGCCCGGCAACAGCGCCGCCTCGACGCTGGCTTCGTCGGTGATCGGTTCGCCAACGACATCGTCACCTTCGGCGCTCGCTTCGGATCCGATCGGCGTATCATCCGCCAGGATCGCCTCGTCCGAGTCGGCCGTTGCGATCAGCTCGTCGCTCGCAGTCGCGTCGGCAGCTCCGAGCTCGTCTGCTGCGCTCGCAGAAAGCACGTCCGTCTCGATCTCGCCTGACGCCTCGAGCGACTCGGCAGCGTCTTCCGAGCTCGTCGTCAGCTCGCCGGCCTCCACGTCGAGGTCCGACGCAGCGTCTGCACCGGCGATTGGCTCGCCGGCGGACAGCTCGCCGGCTTCCATCTCGGCACTCGACGCATCGAGCGATTCGAGCTCGTCCTCTGCGCTCGCGGTTAGCTCGTCGGCGCCCTCGTCCTTCGCACCCTCCGGCTCCGCCGCCTGCTTGCGGCCCTTCGCCTTGCGGGCCTTCTTGGCCGGCTTCACCGGCTCCGCAGGCTCGTCGGCATGCACCTCGGCCGCCTCACCGACGGGCCCACTCCCCTCGGCGAGGATCTCCTCCGGAACAGCCTGGCGTTGCTTGGACTTTTTGCGGCTCACAGCATCTCGTCCCTACCACAAGGCTCCGACACTCAGCGGTAATCGTCGGAGCGCGCGACCGTTTGCTCGACCCGCGCGCGGAGATCCTCCGTCGCGCGCTCGATGAAGATCTCCTCGTCCGACTGCAGCGTATGCGCGTCGAGCTCCGGCACGTGCTGGGTGATCGTGATCAGCCGCAGCTTGGCCATCTCGAGCAGCGCCAGGAACGTCACCACGGCCTCGTGGCGAACTTCTTCGATCGTGCGGACGATGCCGTCGCGCAGGAACGAGAACATCGACGTGAACGTGAAGCGGCCCTCGGCCTCGAGCCGATCGGTCAAGTCCGCGATCTTCTGGCTGACCGACAGCCGGTCGATCATCACGTCGTGCGAGACCTTCAGCTTGGCCTGGCGCATCACGCGGTCGAACGCTTCGATCAGCTTGTGGACCGGGAACCCGGCGAGCGGCGCGATCGCATCGAGATCGACGCCCTCGGACACCGCGTCCTCGGTCGGCACACCGCGGCCCCACACGTTGCGCCCGACCACCGGCCGGCCGCCGAGCTGGGTCGCGGCTTCCTTGTACTTCTGATACTCGAGCAGGCGCTTGATCAGATCGGCGCGCGGGTCGAGGTCGGACTCGTCGCCGTCGAGCAGCTCGCGCATGCCGTCTTCATCGTCATCGCCGGGTTGCGGCGGCAGAAGCTCGCGCGACTTGATGTGGCACAGCGTCGCCGCCATCAGCAGATACTCGCCGGCGACATCGATATCGAGACCCGCCATCGCATCGAGGTACTCGAGGTACTTCTCGGTCACGAACGCGATCGGGATATCGAGGATCGAGAGCTCGTGCTTCTTCACCAAGTGAAGCAGCAAATCGAGGGGCCCCTCGAACACGTCGAGTGCTACTTGGTAGTGCGCTTCCATCACTTCGCTAGAACAGGTGCGAAACCAGCTTGTACACGTGTTCGGAGCAAAACTGCGCGGGAATCAGGAAGATCTGCGCGATCTGGGGGATCAGCGCCACCGCCATCACGACGAATGGTCCGTACTTCGCGTAGCTCTCGAACGTCGCGCGATGCTTGTACGGCATCAGGTGCTCCGCGACGTGCCCACCGTCGAGCGGCGGCGCCGGGATCAGGTTGAAGAAGAACAGCACGAAGTTCGTCATCGACGCGAACCCGAGGACCTGATCGACCTGACCGCCGATCGGGATCACGTGCTTCGCATCGAGGATTGCCTGGACGACCGCGATCAGCGTGCCGAGCAACACGTTCATCCCGGGGCCGGCGATCGACACCAGGATCTGCGCGGTCGACATCTTCCACTTGCGGTTGATGCGCGCCGGCTGCCACTGCACGGGCTTGCCCCAGCCAAACCCGCCGAACCCGCCGTGCGCGGCGTAGATGCCGCCGATGATCGGCAACAGCAGCGTCCCGATCGGATCGGCGTGCGCGAGCGGGTTGAGCGTGACGCGGCCCTGGCGGCGCGGTGTGTCATCGCCGAGCAAGTCCGCCATCATCGCGTGGCCGAACTCGTGCAAGGCGACTGAAAGGATCAGCACGAACACGTAAATCACGATCCGGCGGATCTGGTCGGCTGAGAGGTCCACGCTTGCCAGAGACTATGGCCGGCACCCGCGCCGACTGCAAGCAGTGACAAGCCGGGCGATAACTTGCGGCCCCGCCCCGAACCGGCTGCAATGCAGCATGGCGCGCCGGTTGAGCCTCGACGAGGCGGTCGACCTTTACCTCGATCATCTCAAAGTCGAGCGCGGGCTCGCGCGCCACACGATCGAAGCGTACGGGCGCGATCTCGTGCGGCTGGTCGGGTTCGTCACGGAGCGCGGGCGCGGCGAGGTCGACGATGTCACGCCGGCCGACATCACCGACTATCTGATCGATCTCGCACGCACGGGCCTGGCTGCTCGCAGCCGCGCGCGCGCGCTGGTCGCGATCCGCGGGATGTTTCGCCACCTGATCGGCGAGCGCTGGCTCGAAGCCGATCCGACCGCGCTGATCGACGCGCCGAAGATCGCGAAGCGAATCCCGAGCGTGCTCGGCGAGGACGCGGTCGCGAAGCTGATCGCGACGCCGCCCGATACGCCGCGCGGCCGCCGCGACATCGCGATGATCGAGCTCGCGTACGCCTCGGGGCTGCGGGTCTCCGAGTTGGTCACGCTCGCGGCCGCGGATCTGGTGTTGTCGCAAGGGTTCGTGCGCGTCACCGGCAAGGGCCAGAAGACCCGCCTGATCCCGGTCGGAGCGAGCGCGCGCGAGCGGCTGGCCCGCTACCTCGCCGACGATCGCCCCGCGCTCGTGAAGGATCCGGCGCAGCGCGCGATGTTTCTGACCGAGCGCGGCCGGCCGATGACCCGCCAGGGGTTCTGGAAGGCGCTCCGGACCTACGCGCGCAAGGCAGGTGTGCGGTTGCCGGGCGGTGAAGTCTCGCCGCACAAGCTACGCCACTCGTTCGCGACGCACCTCGTCGAGCACGGGGCGGACCTACGCGCGGTGCAGGCGATGCTCGGCCACGCCGATATCGCCACGACGGAGATCTATACGCACGTCAGTCGAGCCCGCGTGCTCGAGCAAGCTCGCAAGCACCCGCGCGCCGCGAAGTAGCCGCCGCAGTTAGTGTCGCGCCGCCCGATATCCGTCACGCATCAGATTTCCGTCGCGGCCGCACGCGCGCACGCGGTCGTCGTACCATCGCGTCGGTGTTTCGACCGGCGCTGGCCATCCTCCTCGCGAGCACGAGCGCCGTCGCGGCAACTCACGAGGTCCGCGGCATCGTCGTCGATCAGAACACCGGCACCGGCATCGACGGCGTGATCGTGATGGCGGATCACGCGACGGTCGCGACCGGCGAGGACGGCCGATACGCGATCAAGATCACCGACGGAGAACAGCTCGTGTTCACCGCGCCCGGCTACGCGCTGCGCATCCTCCCGGGCGCGGACGGGCTCGAGGTCGCGCTCGTGCCGTCGGAGAACGAGCAGATCGAGATCACCGGCAAGGCGCCGGACCCGCCGAAGGCGCAGACCTACAAGCTGTCGTCCGACGACATCCGGATCTTGCCCGGCAGCGGTAACGACATGCTGCGCGCCGCGCAGGCGCTGCCCGGCGTCGCGCGCCTGCCCTACTCGTACGGCGGACTCGTGCTGCGCGGCAGCTCGCCGCGCGACAACGAGGTCTATCTCGACGGCATCGAGGTCCCACTCGCGTTTCACTTCGGCGGCGTGACCTCGTTCTATCCGAGCGGGATGCTGACGAACCTCAGCGTCCAGAACGGCGGGTTCGACGCGAGCTACGGCAATGCGCAAGGCGGCATCGTCACGCTCGACACGCGCGAGCCGCGCCGCGATCAATGGCGCACGGGCGGCTCGGTGGGCCTGCTCGACTCGTCGGTGTTCGCGGAGGGCCCGGTCGGCAGCGGCGGCATCGTGATGGGCGTGCGGCGCTCGTACTTCGATGTCGTCGCCGTCGCGTGGGCGCCCGATGATCTGCCGCTGCCGAGCTACCTCGACACGCAGGTGCGGATGTCGTTCGGCGATCCGACGCGCGAAGGCCGGATCACGCCACTGTTGTTCTTCGCGTACGACCACGTCACCGCGAATAGCGCCGGCAAGGACAATCACGAGGACACCAGCACGCTGTCGATGTTCTTCGTGCGCGCCGGCATGCCGTACCTGCGCCAGTGGGGCCCGCTGTCGTTGCGCGTCACGCCATGGATCGGCGTCGATCAGCTGTCGTTCCAGAGCGTGACGAACGGCGTCGCCGAGACGTTCGATCGCCCGAAGTATCCGGGCGGCGTCCGCGCGGATCTGACGCGCGACTACAGCTGGGGCGAGCTACGCGGCGGCATCGACATGCAGGGCGGCTATCTGTCCCACTTCCAGCAGGGCCTCGGTCAGCCCGGCGACGTGCTGCAACAACAGAACGGCGATACCTCGATCTGGTGGAACGACACTGGCCTCTGGACCGACGCGCGGATCAACATCGTCAAGGATCGGCTGACCGTGCAGCCCGGCCTGCGCGGCCAGCACTTCGGACTGTCGAGCGAAGAGGTGCTCGATCCGCGGCTCGCGATCCGCGAGCGGCTCACCGATCAGCTCGTGCTGCGCGAGACGGTCGGACGCTTTCACCAATCGCCGACGCCGGGAGATGTCGATCCGAACGGTGGCAACCCGGATCTCAAGAGCTCGTACTTCGATCAAGCGGCGGTCGGCGTCGAGGGTAACTGGGACGGTTGGGCGGGCTCGCTGACCGGGTACTACAACCTCGGCAACAACCTCGGCGTGCGGTTGCTCGACTCGACCGGCGAGTTCAAGGACCTCGGCGGGCTCGGGCCGACGTTCGAGCTGTTGCTCGAGAAGCAGCTCGGGCTCGCGTTCTATCGCGAGAACGCCGGGCGCGCTCGCGACAAGGGAATCGAGCTGATGATCAAGCGGTCAACCGAGAACTGGCTCGGCATCATCGCGTACACGTTGTCGAAGGCCGAGCGCGACCAACCCGAGCTGGTCGCGACGACCGCGAACCCGATGCCCGATCGGGGATTCCGGCCGTTCGAGCTCGATCAGCGCCACAACCTCAACCTGATCGCGTCGCGCAAGTTCGGCGTGTGGCGACTCGGCGCGCGGATCCAGCTCGTGTCGGGCATCCCGTACACGCCGCTCATGACGCCGACGAACCCGAATCCCGCGCAGTTCTCCGCGAACCTGCCGATGTTCGTCCAGCTCGACGTCCGCGCCGATCGGACGTGGCAGCGCGACTGGGGTCTCATCAACTTCTACGCGGATATCCAGAACGCCACGAACTACGGCAACGTCGAGTCGCGCGAGATCGTGGACGACGATCAACATCCGAGCGGCTACAGCGACCTGCCCGGGCTACCGATCGCGCCGTTCATCGGCGTCGAGTTCGTGCCGAAGTAGTACAGTCGGCGCGATGGGGATTCGCATCGCCGCGCTCGCGGCACTCGCGCTGGCGTGCGGCGGCTCGCAACACGGTACCAGCGACACCGACCAGCCACGCGTGATCACGTACGGCCCGCTCGGTGCGCGCGGCGACGCGAAGCGGCCGAACCAGGCCGTCATCCTCGGCACCGACGACAAGAACGGCTCGACGGTGATCCCGCTGCCCGCGGCTCAGGCGAAAGCGGTCGTCGATGCGATGTACGTGCAGATGGGCGGCAGCGGTCCCGCGACCGGCGGCATGACGCCCGTCAAGCTCGCGACCGGACCGAACCCCGATCAATCGGTACAGGTCGGCCTCTACGAAGAGTTCAACGGCGGCACCGGGCCGCAGTGGCGCGCGGGCGTGTGGGTCGCGGCGATCGTCGCGGCCGGCGTGCTCGGCAAGGACCTCACCGACTTCACGTTCTCGGCGAGCTCGGGCGGCTACATCGACGGCGCGTCGGCCTCGGGCCTGATGGCCGGCGGCTTTCTGGCTGCGATGACGGGCGCCGAGATCGATCCGAAAGCGACGATGACCGGCATCATCAACCCCGACGGCACGATCGGTCCGGTCGGCGGGATTCCGGAGAAGTTCGTCGGCTCGATCGAGAAGGGCAAGCGCCGGCTCGGCTATCCGATCGGCATGCGCAAGGCGAAGTCGGAGGCGACCGGCGAAGAGGTCGACCTGGTCGAGCTCGCGAAGCAGCACGGCGCCGAGGCGATCGAGATCGCGGACGTCCACGAGGCGTACAAGTTGCTCACCGGCAAGCAGCTGCCCGACACGGTGCCGCTCGCCGAGTCCGAAATGGCGCTCGATGCCGGGACGTCGGCGGCGCTCGAGGAGAAGTACAAGGACTGGCAGCAACGGCTCGCGAAGGAGTGGGGCTCGATCGTCCAGCTCGACAGCGCGGGCAAGCTGCCGGCGCTGCTCGGCACGCTGAAGGAATATACGAAGCACTACTCCGATCTCGCGGAGCAGCTCCACAAGAAGGGGCTCGTCGGCGCGGCGTATCAACGGATGCTGTACGCGTGGACGTTCGCGACGGCGACGAACACGACGTACGAGCTGCTCAACAAGGTCAAGAAGGGCGACATCACCGGCGCGGTCGCGGAGCTCAACACGCTCGATCAGCTCGGCGGCAACATCAACGCGGTGTTCCAGAAGATCGGCGCGCTCAAGCCCAAGACGCTTGGCGGTCACCTGCAGATGATCGCGGCATTCAAGACGGCGTTGCGCAGCTACGTGTACCGCCAGCTCGCGAGTCAGATCACGATGTCGACGGTGATGTATCTGCAAACGCTCGCGTCGGAGCCGGCGGCGAAGCTGACCTCGGCCGAGACCGCGGATCAGGTCGTGGCGGCGATCGCGCCGACGCTCTTGTACGTGGGCCGCACGACCGCCGAGTCGACGCTCGCGCTGCAGGAGCTCGAGTTCGAGAAGGAAGACAGCGTCACGTACATGTGCTCGCTGCCGAACGTGAAGCGGATGGCGACCTCGTTCCAATCGGCAGCCGCCGCCGGCGTCTCGTACTTCGACACGATGGTGATCGACGAGCTCGCGAAGAGTGCGAGCCTCAGCGTCGACGACGCGCGCAACCGGTTCAGCGCGGTCGAACCCGACTATCTGGTCGCATACTTGATGACGAAGCTGTCCGACACCGAGGGCCTGCCGAAGGACCTCAAGACCGGCTGGGGCGAGAAGTCGCTCGCGTGGGGCCTGATGTCGCTCGCGAGCAGCGAGCTCGCGTACTTCGATTCCGCGGAGCTGATCGCGAAGTACTACTCGCTCGGCGTCCACACCGACGACAACAACAAGGTCGACAAGATCGAGTTCGAGCAAGCGTTCACGAACATGCTCGCGAGTGCCGAGCGCAACGCGCGCGCCAATGCCCGCGCCGCGAAGATCGCGGCCGGTGCGGTGCCCGTACAAGCCAAGCTCGCCTACCAGATCGCCGCGATCGAGCGCGACGGTGACCTCAGCGAGAAGGTCGATGCGCTCGGCGAGTTCTGGGCCGCCTCGGCGTTTTCTCAGACCGCCGTCATGCTGGCCCGGAACTGAGCTCGTCGAGGAGATCCTCGGCGGTGCCCAGGTCGGTGGCATCGGCGCGATCGGAGAAATCGGCTGCGGCGACGACCCATCCGGCGACGGCGAGCGGCTCGCCGTGCGCGGCGGCGAACGCGCACTCGACGAACGCGGTGCCGCGCAGGTCGCAACCGGCGAGGTCGACACCGCGGAGGTCGCAGCGCTCGAACACGGCGCCGGCGAGGATCGCACCGGCGAGCGAGGCGCCACGCAAGTCGCATGCGGTGAAGTGAGCGAGCCCGAGCTGCGTGTCGGCGAGGTCGGCGCCGGCGAACGTGCAGTGCTCGAGGCGCGCGCGAGTCCACAGGCTGGTCGCGAGGAGGGCGCGCGTGAAGTCGCAGCGCTCGGCGCGGACCTCGGCGAAGCTGGTGTGCTCGGCGATCGCGCCGGCGAACGTGCAGTACACGAGGCGTGCGGCGGTCAACGTCGCGGTCTCGATCCGCGCGCGCTGGAGGTCGACCTCGACGAGCTCGGCGCGCGCGAGCGTGGCGCCGACCAGATCCGCGCCGGCAAACCGCAACTGCTCGAGCCGGCAGCCGGTGAGATCGGCGCCGCGCACGACGCGTGCTGCCGCATCGGCGGTGACGACGACGAGCCGCGTCCCACGCGCCCCGCCGGACTCGAGCCACACGCGATGCGCGGCGACCGCGTCACCGTCGAGCGTGCCGCGCGGCGCCTTGGTCTCGCGGCCGGCCTCGAAGATCCGCGGTGCGTCGCGCGCGATCGCTGCGGCGATGCTGTCCCAGTACGCGCGTTCCTCGCGGATCCACGCGCCCTGATAGCGCTCCGGCCGCATCGCGCGATCGAGGTAGCCGGCCGGATCGCGTAGCGCCTCGACGGGAATCGCATCGCCCCCCGGATCTTGCCCCGGATCTGGGGCGAGAAACTTCGCGAGCTCGGCGAGCGCGATGCGCACGCGATCGACCGCGATCACGTTCGCCTCCCACGCCTCGCCGGCGAGCCGCTCGGGCGACACCGCGAGCGCGGGCACCAGGCGATCGATCTCGCGCACGAGGTCGTACGGTTCGAGCACCGTCGACGGTTCCGGCCCGCCGAGCTCGAGGTCCGCGACGTCGACGTCGACCAGATCGATCGCGCTGTGGAACAGATACGTGCGCTCGTTCGCGCAGCGCGGGCACGCGGCGCGCACGATCCACTCGTCGCCGGTGCCTCCGGTGCGCCACGCGACCGGCCGCCAATCGCCGCACGCCTCGCACGGGCGCATCCCGGCGACGAAGTCCATCTCGGCCAACGAGCGCGGGCTGCCCGCGACGGCGATCACGTCGCGATGTTACGGCTTGTCATTCACCTTCGCACTGCCTTTGGCAGTGCTACGCGCCGGGCCTCAGCCCGGCTTGTCATTCACCTTCGCACTGCCTTTGGCAGTGCTACGCGCCGGGCCTCAGCCCGGCTTGTCGAATGTCACCGCCAGGTGGCCCTGCGCCGATGACTTCGCGACTGCCGGGCACGGTGCGCGGATCGTCGCGAGCGCGGTCTCGACGCACTTCTGCACGGGCGCCGCGAGCTTCGCACCGGTCACCGTCACCTTTGTCGCCGCGCCATCCTGATCGAACTCGAGCGTCACGTCGGCCTCGACCGGCTGCGGATCGCTCTCGGCCGCGAAGCAGCGCTCGACCGGGATCAGGGTCTCGGGCGCCCAATCCGCGATCGACGGATCCGACATCTCGCTCTCGCGCAGCTTCGCGGCGACCCGCAGCCCGCGCCGCGTCGTCGTCGTGACCCGCTTGCCGGCAAACACGGCGATGCCACGCCGCCGGCCCTTCGCATCGCTGAACACCTGCCCCGCGAGCTCCTTGCACACGCACGGTGTCGCCGCGAGGTCGCCCGCGACGTGATGATCGTCGCCGTTGCAATGCCCGACCGCACCGCGTGCGTCGAGCTCGACGACGACACCCGCGCTCTGGCCCGCCGGCACGCAGTGCTCGACGCGATCGCGCAGCTCGAGCCCGACCAGCGGATGATCGTGCGCGTCGAACGAGCTATCGGGGACGCCGGACGGTTCGGTCGCGTTCGCGACCACGGGCTTCGGACCGTCGGCATCGACGAGCTGCGCGAGCGCGTGAGGGAGCTCGGTGCGCCACGGCTTGGTGACGTCGTACGGCGCGGCGAACACGACGCCCGGCCCCGCGTCGGGAGACGCCGCGTCGATGCCCGGCGCGAGCGTGACGCCGAGCCAGCATGCCGGCGAGCACTGCACGCGCGCTTCGATCCGGCCCTTCGCCGCGAGCTCGGCGTGCCAGCGCGCGACCGCGGTCGGCGCCCACAGCGGCGCGCCGCACGGCTTGCCGGTGACCGCGTGCTCGCCGCGCTTGGCGTGGTCGATCAGCGCGCGGGTGCGCGCAGGATCCTCGACGGACAGCCCCTCGTTGCGCGCCCACGTCGCGACCATCTCGGCCGCCGCCGTATGTTCGTCGTCGAGCAGGATCAGGCCGTCGAGGTCACGGACGTACAGCGGGACGTGGAGCGTGCGCGGGATCGTCGGCTTCGCCGGCGGCGCGGCGATCACACCGAGCTGGCGTGCGACCGCGTTGACGTCGTCGCTCGCGTCGCGATGCGGCGCATCGATCGGCGAGGCCTCGAGCGTCGGATGGAGCTCGCCGGGCGGCGCCGGTTTCGGCCCGCCGCACGCGGCGATCATCACGAAGGGGAGCGCGAACCTCATGACCCGAGCGTATCTGTTAGGCTCCAGCCATGGCCACTCTGGAGGCCCTCCTCGCAGCGGTCCTCGCCGCTCCCGACGACGAAGATCCGCGCCTCGCCTACTCCGACGCGGTCGCCGCGACCGATGTCGCGCGCGCCGAGCTGATCAAGCTGCAGATCGTGCTCGCGCGCTGGCGCCGCAATCGCGAGAACCCGAGCACCCGCCCGCAGGCGTCGGCGCGCCAGGCCGAGCTGCTCGACAAGCACGCGACGCGCTGGGCGGCCTCGATCGCCCCGCACGTCCAGGGCTGGTCGTTCTTGCGCGGCTTTGTCGAGGTCGTTCGCCTCGATGCCGCGAGGTTCATCGAGACCGCGCCGCTGCTCTATCGCACCGCGCCGATCCTCCACCTCGATCTCGAGAACGTGAAACCGGTCGCCGCCGAGCTGTTCGCGTCGCCGCACCTCGCGCGCATCCAGTCGCTCGACCTGCACCAGAACGAGCTCGGCGATGCCGAGGCGAAGCTGCTCGCCGGATCGCCGCACCTCGGCGCGCTGCGCTGGCTCGGCCTCGCGAACAACAAGATCGGCGAGGCCGGCCTCGAGGCACTCGCCGCGAGCACGCACCTGCCCGCGCTGGGCTATCTCGATTTTCGCTGGAACACCGCCGGCGATCCGACGCCGCAGGACGCCGACGAGTACTCCGCCGATTCGCCCGCCGCGGTCGCTCTGCAAGCGAAGTTCGGCAAGCGCCCGTGGCTGACGGCGAAGCCGCGGTTCGCGTGGCCGCCCGAGCGCGACGCGGTCGTCGAGTGACCCTACTGCGAGCGGCCGAAGCGGCGGCGCGTGCGATCGGCGCGACGACCGACGAGGCCGCTGCGCTCGCGGCCGCCGCCGTCCGCCCGGCGTTCGCGGGCTCGCCGCTGTGGTTCGCGCTGCCGCCGAGCATCGCGCCCGACGCGGACGCGCCGCTCGCCGAGCTCATCGCGTGGTGCGCGGAGCTCCCCGATGTCAGCGCGCTCGGCGCCGCCGTTGGACTTGTCCACGAGGTCTACGCCGCACACGGCTGGGCGATCGCGGCCGCGCAGGCAGCGGCCGGCGAGCGCGTGCTGCCGGATGTCGAGGACGATGTCGCCGCACGGGCGCGCGCGCGCTTCGTCATCGAGACGGCGAGCGCGGTCGCGGCCGCTGCGCCGGATCTCGCGGCGCTCGCCGCGGTCGCGGCCGACCCGGCCGGTGGCGATCTGGTTCGTGGCGTGCTCGCGGCGATGATCGAGACCGTCGCCGCGCAGCCTGCGATCGACGCACGGCCGAACGCTCGCGCCGAGGCGACGCTCGACGAGGTCGCGGCGCTGTTCGAGCTCGAGCTCGCTCCGGCGCCCACCGCTCGCGACGACTCGAACCTCGCCGACCTGTGGGCCGCGCTCCACGATCTCGGGCGCCACGCGTGGACCTGGGATGCCGCAGGCGAGTGGCTCGACGGCGATCCGCTGATCTTCGCGAAGGCGATCGCGCGCGGCCGCGGACGCGCCGACGTCGTCGAGCTGATCGAGCGCGTGCGCCGCGAGCTGGTCCCGCGGCTCGCAACCGCGGTCGAGGCGACCTGGCACGCCGAGGTCGACCGGACCCGGCGCGCCGCCGTGCTCGCCGAGTCCACGCCGCTCGCCGCCGCGATCTACGAGCTCGCGAGCGCCGCCGCCGAGCGCGCCGCGATCCGCCTTGCGGCCGCCGCACGCGCGCGCTGGGAGCGCCGCACGGGCGAAGACCTTGCAACGGTATGCGCCGAGCTGCTCGGCGATCCGCGCGATCTCAGCACACTGTGGGAAGCGCACGTGCCCGCGATCCGCGCCGCACTCGAGGCCAGCGCGTGACCGTCGAGCACGACCTCGGCGTCGTGTTCGCGCTCGCACGCAGCGGCGACGCGATCGGCGTTCCGACGCTACGCGCTGCGACCCGCCACGCCGACGCCCGAGCTCGCCTACTCGCCCAGCTCGGCCTCGCGCGCGCCGGCGATCGCGACGCCACCATCGTCGAGGCCCGGCTCGCCGACGAGCCCGAGCTCGCCTGCTACTACGTCCTCGCCGCGCGCGCCGGCCAGCTCGCGCTCGCACCGACCGCGCTCGACTATCTCGCCGCACAAGCCGCGTACGAGGCAACTCCGCCGGCGTTGCGCGCGAGCTGCACGTGGGCACTCGGCGAGCACGAGCTCGCCCGCGCGCACACGCTGCTCGCGGGCTTCGACTCCGACGCGACCGAGCACTTCATCGCGATCGTCCGCGCGCGCGGCGGTGCGTTCGCGGCGTCGCACGGCACGCTCGCGACGCGTCACGCCGATCGCGTCGCGCCGCTGTTCGGTCACGACGGCTGGCGGCGCGCGTAGTAGTCGGCCTTGACGGCGTCGAACTCGGACTGGCCCCAGCGCGTCCGCAGCGCCTCGAGCGGCGCGCGAAAGATCGATGCCGCGAGGTCGTTGCCGATCTTGTCGCCCGCCGTGACCCAGCCGACCGCGAGCGACGCGTACGCGCCGAGCCGATCGCCCGCGCGCTCGAGGAGCTCGGCGATCGCGAGCGCCGCCGCGATGTACGGCAACAGCGCGTTGCCGTCGAGTGCGTGCTGGCGCGCCCGGGATGCGAGCGTGAGCGCACGCGCGGGATCGCGCTCGATGATCGCCCGTGCGCTCTCGAGCAGATCGAGCTCGGCTTGCGCGCCGTGATCGTTCGGCGCCGCCGCCCGGGCATCCGCGATCGCGCGCGTCGCCGCACTCGCGAGACCGGCCTCGACGAGCGCCGTCGCTTCCTCGATCCGCGACCGCGTCGCCGCCGCGGCGTGCCCGGCCCGTGCATACAGCTCCGCCGCTTCCTCGGCGGCGATCGCTGCGTCCGCAGGATCGCCCGCGAGCGTGAAAGCGATCGCGATCCGGCGATGCAGCGCTGCCTGCGCGACCGCGATGATGCCGATCGACGCGCCGTGGCGCAGCGCCTCGCGATACGACGCGACGGCCTCGCGCGGCCGCCCCGTGAGCAGCAGCACCTCGCCGAGCTCGGTCGCCGCCGCGACCGCGAACGGTGTCTTCTCGGGTGCGAGCTCGCGCGCGCGTCGCACGTCGAGCTCGGCTTCCTCGAACAGGCCGAGCGAGCGCTGCACCGTCGACAGCGCCTGCCGCACGCGCGATTCGTCGAGCGCCAGGTGCGCATCGCGATTCAGATCTGCTGCCGACCGCAGATCGGCCGCGGCCTCCGCGAGCTCGCCGGCCGCGATCCGATCGGCCGCGCGTTCGACGAGCAACCCCGCCAACGCCGGGTCGCGCTGGACCGCAGCTCGCATCACCGCCGCATCGAGCGCGTCGCGATCCACGACCGCAGCTTAAACCAGGTAAGATGGCCGGCGATGAGCCTCGGTGCGCACTTCGTT